>Ga0206805_1030_pt1 | contig 33172 bp, 22 predicted proteins | sample Alteio_BWOrgCont_59_FD_152890 | JGI IMG/M metagenome (GOLD analysis project Ga0206805, IMG submission 152890) | Enriched cells from forest soil in Barre Woods Harvard Forest LTER site, Petersham, Massachusetts, United States -... | ecosystem: Environmental > Terrestrial > Soil > Temperate forest >... | reverse complement strand
CGAGCACGATGCCCGTGAGCGCGCTCAGCAAGCACATCGGCACGACCAGGACTACGGCCAGCGGCAACGACCAACTCTCGTAGAGTCCCGCTAGCACGAAGAAGACCAGCACCGCCCCCAACACGAACGCGCTGAACGGATTCTGCCTCAGGTCGCGGAACTGCTCGACTTTGCTGGCTTGCTTCTGCAAGTAGCTTAGTTCCGTCCACTCGTAAGACATGGAACGTGGGAGCTCCTTGTCCGACAGGCTCTCCATCGTGCGGATGACGTCTCCGGTGCTGAACCCCGGCAACGAAGCCCCGTTGATCGATGCTGCCGGGAACATGTTGTAGCGGGTGATCTGGACCGGTCCGGCAGAATCAAGCACCTTGGCCACTGCCCCGAGCGGCACCATATCTCCTTGAGCATTGCGGACCTTGAGCTGTTGGATGACCTCAGCATCCACGCGAAAGGGGGCATCCGCCTGGATGTTCACCTGCCAGGTGCGGCCGAAGCGGTTGAAATCGTTCACGTAGTAGCTGCCCAGGTAAGCCTGCAGCGCATCGAAGACGTCGGTGAGCGCGACTCCCATCGTCTTGGCCTTGGTCCGGTCGATGTCCACATAGAGTTGGGGCGTCCGGGCGCGAAAGCCGTTGAACAGGCCAACGAGCCCGGGCTGCTGGTTGCCCTGGGCAACAAGATTGTCCGCCCGGGCCTGCAGTTCATCAAAGTTGACATCGCCCGTGGCTTCCACCATGATTTTGAAACCGCCCGCATTGCCGAGACCGCGCACAGCAGGCGGGCCAAAGACAAGGACGCGGGCTTCCGGCACTTCTCGCTGGACGCGGGCGCGGAGACGGGCCGAGATGGCCTCGCCGGTCAAAGAGGGGTCGTGTCGTTCATCGAACGGCTTGAGGATGACGAACATGTTGCCGTAATTCGAGCTGTTGGCATTCAGGACGAACGAAGTTCCCGGGACAGACACCGTGTGGGCCACGCCGGGCGTGTCGAGGGCAATCTTCTCGACCGCCTCGGTCACCTCAACCGTGCGTTCCAGCGAAGCGGAGTCGGGCAATTGGATGTTCACCACCAGATAGCCCTTATCCTGGATGGGGACGAACCCGCTGGGGACGCGAGTGAAGCCGAATGCCGTCAAACCGATAAGGGCGACATAGACGACCAGTACGATAGCGCTGAGGCGAAGACACCAGCCCACGGTCTTGCCGTACGCCTGAGTCGTCCGTTCGAAGATCCAGTTGAAGCCTCGGAAGAGACGGGCCAGTGTCCAGTTCACTGGGCGGATCACAAACCAGCCAACCGTCCCTCCTGCAACCGCACCCGGGATAAAGAGGATGAAGTAGATCAGCCACGTAAGCAAGGCATCCTTCAGGCTGCTAGGCGCTGGTTCGCCGCCTTCTTCCCCTGCAGCCAGGCCCAGCCGGACACCCAATGTTGATGTGAGCAGCCATACGCTCACCAGCCCACCGAACAAGGCGAAACTCCACCACGGCAACGCTTCTTTGCCCTGGTTGCCGTGCACTCCCGGCTTGCGGCTGGCAAAGATCCAGGCTGCCCGCGCGGGCGTCAAGGTCATGGCATTGATGGCGGAGATGAGCATCGTCACCGAGATGGTTAGAGCGAACTGGCGGAAGAACTGGCCGGTGATGCCCCCTAGGAATGCACTGGGCAGGAGTACCGAACTGAGCACCAGAGTAATGGCAAAGATGGGCCCGGTGATCTCGTTCATTGCCTCGATCGTGGCTTCGCGGACAGGCAGACCTCTTTCCAGCCATCTCTCGATGTTCTCCAACACGACTATGGCGTCATCGACCACGATCCCGATCGCCAGCACCAGACCGAACAGCGTCAGGTTGTTCAGGCTGAAGCCCATCAGGCTCATGACCGCGAAGGTGCCGATCAGCGACACGCCCACATCGATCACAGGCAAGAGCAGAGCTTTCCAGTCTTGCAAGAACAACAGGATGACAATGGCGACCAGGATGACGGCATCGCGCAGCGTATTAAACACCTCATGCACGGATTCGCGGATAAACGGGGTGGTGTCGTAAACGATGGCGTAATGGAGCCCCTGTGGAAAACGGGCACTGAGTTCCCGCATCTTGGCTTTGATGCCGTCGGCGGTGTCCAGCGCGTTCGAGCCTGGCAGAAGAAAGACGGCAAGGCCCGGTGCGGGCCGGCCGTCCAGACGCGACAACGTATCCAGGCTCCGGGCTCCCAGATCACTCCGGCTGACGTCGCGAAGGTAGGTGACTTCCCCGTCCGAACCGGTCTTGATGATGATGTCCGCGAACTCCCCGGCCTCGACCAGGCGGCCGAGAGTGCTCATGGTGTACTGGAAGTCCTGGCCCTTGGGGACAGGCGGCTGGCCGATCTGTCCTGCTGCCACCTGCAGGTTCTGTTCGCGGAGCACCTGGATCACGTCGCCGACTGTGAGATTCCGCGATTGCAGCTTGTCCGGGTCGACCCAGACACGCATGCTGTAGTCCTGCTGGCCGAGAACGATTACATCGCCAACCCCCTCCACGCGGGACACGGCATCCTTGACCTGGATCGTGGCGTAATTGCTCAGGTACAGCGAGTCATAGTAAGGCTGGCCGGTTTCCGGGTTATCGTCGGAATACAGACTGATCCCCAGCAACACATCCGGTGAACGTTTCTTGACTGCCACGCCGATGGTCCGAACCACATCGGGGAGCGTCGGCTCGGCGATGGCGACGCGGTTCTGCACGAGTACTTGCGCCATGTTCACATTCGTGCCAATCTCGAAAGTCACATCCAGGGTGTACGAACCGTCGTTGTTGCTCTGCGACGACATGTACAGCATCCCTTCGACGCCAACGACCTGTTGCTCGATTGGTGCGGCCACGGTATCTGCCACCACCTGAGCGGTTGCCCCGGGGTAGCTGGCTGTCACTCGGACAGTTGGCGGCTGTATCTCCGGATACTCGGCGACCGGCAAGAAGCCCGCTCCGATGGCGCCGAGGAGCACGATCACCACGGAAATCACCCACGCAAGCACCGGTCTGTCGATGAAGAAGCGGGCCAGCATAATGAGACTCCTTGTTGAACCCAAAGGCAAGATACTGCGATCGGGTAGTTATCTCTTGTCCGTCGCTTGGGTCTCGGGGCTCTTGGAGATGTCTGTTCTCGGAGTTCTGGCTTCTGAACTGACAGGCATGTCCACAAGCTTCGGCTCGACCGTAAGGCCCGGCCGCACCTGTTGCAGGCCCTTGACAATCACCCGTTCTCCCGGCTTCAGGCCATCCTCAACAGCCCTCAAGCCGTCTTGAATCGCACCCAAGCGGACAGGGCGGGTCACCACCTTGTTGTTCCTGTCCACAACGAAAACGATCTTCATTCCCTGGTCGGTGTCGATGGCGCGGTCGGAAACGAGCATGGCCCGATGGGGAAAGCCGATGGGGACTCGGACTCGGGCGAAGTACCCTGGGCTGAGCGTCTCATCCTGATTGGGGAATACGCCCCGTAACCGCAGGGTGCCGGTCTTGGGATTGACCTGGTTGTCCACGAAATTGATGGTTCCGCGGTGGGGGAATCCATCATCGTTGGCGAGGCCCAGGAACACGGGCCAGTCGCCATCGCGAGCCGATTTGGCCTTGCCCTCGCGGATCAACCGCCGGACGCGCAGCACCGTGTGTTCATCAACGTCGAAGTAGGCGTACATCGGGTCTACCGACATGATGGTGGTCAGTAGAGTTCCGCCGTTCTGGTCCCCCGACTGGATCAGGTTGCCCACGGTAACGACGTATCGGCTGGCTCGACCACTGACCGGCGCTATGACCTTCGTGTACTCCAGGTCCAGCTGACGGGATACCACCACGGCTTTGTCGGCCGCGATGTTGGCGAGATCGACGAGTCGGGCAGCCGAGGACTTATCCAAGTCTGACTGGGATACACCACCGATGCGAGAAGCCTTGAGATTCCGCTGGTACTCCGCCTCATCGAAAGCCAGCTGCGCCTCATCCTGGACAACTTTTGCCTTCGCCTGGTCTAGGGCCGCCTGATAGGGCCTTGGGTCGAGTTCAAACAGGATATCTCCCTTTTTGACCAGCGCCCCTTCCTTGAAGTTGACCCTATCCAGGTAACCCCACACATGCGCCCGCACTTCGACGGAATCAACGGCGACTGTCCGTGCCGTGAAGTCCGCGTAGTCGGTAACGTCCCGCTCGACGGGATTGCTGACTGTGACCGGGATTGGCGCTGCAGGTGTTTGCGACGGCGGCCGACTGCAACCCGTCAACGCGAGCAAGGAACCGAAGACAAAAGCCGATCCGGCAAAGTAAGTCGTGGGGGATTTCATAACTACCTCACTCTCGTTCTGAAACCGCGCGGATGAGTTCGAGCACCTGTAACAAAAGCAATTTTCCTTCATGCTCTTTGGACATTTTGAAAGTCCCTATCGGTGAGTTCTGTACCATATGGTACAATTCAGTGGTGGGGCTCTTTCAGAAAGTTTTCAATAACTTTTTCCGGCTGAGAACCGGCAAGGGTTGTGATGGGGCGTCCAAGAGAATTTGATGTCGATGAAGCCCTAGATCGTGCGATGAAGGTTTTCTGGCAGAAGGGCTATGAGGGAACCTCACTCCCGATCTGACAGAGGCGATGGGTATCAACCGGCCGAGCCACTACGCGGCTTTCGGCAGCAGGGAAGAATTGTTTCGTAAGGCACTCGATCGCTATGCCGAGCAGCAAAGGGGCTTCCTGGAAGACGCGCTCAAAGAACCTGTGGCACGGACTGTCACCGATCGGTTGCTGGCGGGCGCCATCAATGTCGTCACTGGCCGGAGAAATCCGAAAGGGTGTCTCATGGTACAAGGTGCTCTCGTGTCCAGCGAAGGGGCACAAGCCCTCCGCAATGAACTCATTTCGCGTCGTGTCGCGCGTGAGACTGCGATACGCGAACGGTTCGAACGTGCTAAATCAGAAGGCGACCTGCCAATCGATTCCCAGCCAGCCGATCTCGCTCGATACGTTGTAGCACTTCTTCAGGGAATTGCTGTGCAAGCGCTGGCGGTGCAACCCGAGAAGAACTGCAGCGGGTTGTGGAGGTAGCACTGCGAGCTTGGTAGTCCCCCGTGGTGGCCGGACTGAAAGTATGGCGCTTCGAGTAGAGGCGGTTCTCCGATACAAAACTGCAAATCGGAAATGGCAGTAAATGCTCCAAGTCGTAAGTACATAATGAAAACCACTTGCGATTTTCGTCGCAAGTGGTTTAGTGGAGGCGCCGGGAATTGAACCCGGGTCCCGAAGCACTTCCATGCCGGCATCTACGTGTGTAGCCTGTCCATTTTCGAGATCAGTCCGAAGACCACCTCGCGTTTGTTGAACCGGACTCCGACAAGCTGGATCCCGGGACAACTATCGGCCAGAATTTTTTAGCAGGAACAGCCGCCGAATCGGTTTGGGTTGCCCCATTCCTCAAGTTCCCACGAGCCCGACTTGCGTCCGAACCGGCCCCTTTCGGGCGAAGCTGCCGGGACGGCCCGCGGGTCTTACGCCGCGAGAGAAAACTGCGGTTCAGCAGTTAAGTTTTGATCGGCTTTTTACGTGGCCAGCTGATCAACCACGACACGCAACCTGGCACTTCAATTTGCCCGGTCGAAACCAATTCGCCCCCTAAGAGTGGGAAAAATCACCAATCCTCGTTGTCATTTTACGCTGGAACGAATTCCAAACAAGTGCGCAAGAAACCGGAACCAATTCGATTATTGGCAGTCTAGGTGTTCGGCGCGGGCTGGGCTTCTCCGAGGGAGGATGGCCCTTGCTTCATAGTCCTGGTTTCTCATGGCTTTATTAAACCCAACTGAAAGCCATAGACTAGTGGTGCCCATTGAGGTGATCACCATGTCAGGATCCGCGGCTTATGACGAACCATCGGTTCGGCAATACACGGAACTTGCCGAGGTGGCGGGCGGCTTTATCCACGAAATCAAAAACCGCGTTGGAACCCTGTCGCTGAACCTCCAACTTCTTGGCGAGGATTTTGAAAACCCGGAAACCCCAAGGGAGCGGCGAGCACTGGAACGTATCACTCGTTTGCAGGGAGAGTGTCAGAAGCTGGTTGATCTCGCATCCGATTTTCTCCGCTTTGCCCGAGTCCATGATTTAACAATGGAATTGGCCACCCTCGACTCGGTAGTTTCACGCAATGTGGACTTTCTGGCACCAACAGCCCGAGACAAAAACATTGAAATCGGCTGGCTCCCGGCTCCCGATCTGCCGTTGGTCAATATTCAGCGCGATCTTTTCGAACAATGTCTCTTAAATCTGATGTTGAATGCGGAACAGGCCATGCCGGAGGGTGGTACGTTAACGTTGATTGGCCGTTGGGAAGAAACAAAAACACACCAGGCTGAGGACTCGGCTCTATGGGTATGCCTGGATGTGATCGACACCGGATATGGCATCCCACCCGAGCAGATGCCCAAGCTCTTTCGTCCGTTTCATACAACCAAAACGAATGGACACGGTTTAGGATTGGCAATTACACGAAAGATTATCACCGCACACGGCGGCACGATTGAAGTGCAAAGTGAAATTGGCCGCGGCACGAAGTTCACGATTCGATTGCCAGCCACAAAGGCAGAGGAGACAGGAGACAGGAAACAGGAGACAGAAAAAGAACGAAACTTCCCTCTGTCGTCCTGAGCTTTACCTCCTGCCGTTGTTTCCTCCACCGGCTGGCTTTGTGATCACTTCCTGGGCCCGGCGCTGGAACTTGACCATTTGATCGCGAAGGCTGGAATCGCCGCGTTGCACCAATTCCAGTTCGTGTTGGATCTCCGCACTAAGTCGGCGGAGTTCAGTTTCCTGCCGTGCGATCAATGCACGTTCCCGGGCCATGGCAACTTCCATCTCCCGCATTTGCGTTTCAAGCGCCTCTTCATCTTCCCGAAGTTGGCGGCGATCATCATCCAATCGTTTGCGATCTTGTTGGAGTTTGGCATTCTCCTTTTCGAGCTCATCGCCCCATTCTTCCAGTTCGGTTCTCGTTTTCGGAACTGGTGGAGGGGGCGCGAGTTCGCCCTTGGCAATCTGCTCTTCGATCGCTCCAAGCTGGGCATTAAGCTCCTCGATTTGCCCATCTTTCGCCGCCAGGGCGACTTCGAATTCTTTTTCCTTGGCAACCAACTGCTGTTCCGTATCGCTGGCTTCTTGCAGGAGGTGTTTCATCTCACCAAGTAATGTACGTAACTCCTTGTTCTCACTACGCAATCTTTGGCTCTCCGCATGCGGAGAGTCATCGACCTGATAGCGACCCCCATGCGAACCGGTATCCGGGTAGTCAGCCAATTGGTTGAGTGCCCCTGCGATTGCGTTGGAGGATTCCAGTCGATTGCTGCTGGGAAGCGGTGTACGGCGATTGACCGAGGTACGACTGGGAGTTGGAACAGGAACGGGCACTGCTGCAGTAGTTGACACCTGGCGAGAAGTGGGAACCGGTATTGCTCCGGATTTTCCTGGCATTTTCAGGCGCGCGAGTAATTCTTGAAGCGATCCAGGCGCCCAGGTTGAGGTCACGGGTGGCGTTTCAGGGACCGACGCTTCGACAGGTTCGGGCTCCGGTGTGCTGGCAGTGGCTGCAATTGGTGGAGGAGTGGAAGCCAGCAGTCGTCGGCGCAGTTCTGCCGCCGAAATTGATGAAGTGGGTTCAGTCGGAGGGTTAGGATTGGACATACGCAAAGGCTCTTATCTCGTTTTCCGATAACTCAAACGATTGCAAAATATCATTAGCGTCACCGGAAAATTGCAGGTAATGATTCAGAAACTTGAATACTTAAAAGGCAATTTGATTCAGGAGGCATTTCACCGAAGTCTTTAAGGAATAAAGTTTTATGTGGAATTATGCGGATTAATACTGACAACCCCCAAGAACTCGTTCACATTCCAGCCTGAAGGAGCCTAGGTTGTGGAAGCAGCAAGTCAAATCAAATTGCTTGTGCCGGTAGTATGGATTTCGCGCTTCAGGCAATGGAGAATTCGGCGCTTCATAGCTAACTTTAAGATGATCTTGCCAACGGCGCGATAGGCAGTCCGTTACACCGGTAGATTTGCTCTGTTGGCATCGGTTTTGGTGGCTGGGAAAGGTGAGGATAGAACTGTGTGTTATGCGGTCTCAAACAACACAAAGCCAACAGACCAAAGCCATTTTTAGTGGTTTGCCGTGGCATAGCTGCGAGGCTATGTCGTACAATCGGGCTACGATTTGTTTTTCACACGGATCACTGCGGTTCGCGCAGAAATACATGAGAGATCGATCAGGGTTCTCGCGCTCTCATTTCGCACGTCGAACCAAATAATCGACCCCTTGTAGGAGTGTCTGGGCAATGACTTTCCTGAAGCACCTCCGGATGTTGCCCGTGGTGTTGGGTGCGATTGCCACCCTCACCGCCGTGGGTACAGCGATGTTCGGCGATTCCCGAACCAAGAACGGCCCGGCAACTCCGAGCGACCCCAACCGCCCGGAAGGCAGTGGGTTGGTGGAGGATTTGGCAGTCACCAAATTCAGCAAACTCCCCGCTCTAACGTATCAAATGCGCGATGGCGAGACGCTGTTCGCATGGCAGATCAGACTGAAACTTGACACAACTCCTGCTCGACCGCGGGATGTGCTGGTTCTGGTGGATACATCCGCCAGCCAGGCTGGGCGGCCGCTCCAACAGGCTCGCAGAATCCTTTCGGCATTGCCCAGCGTACTGGCACCTAACGATCGCATCAATGTTTGGGCAATCAACACACCGGCGGCCACCAAATCGCTTACCAAGAGGTTCTTTCCGGTAAACGCACCAGAAGTTCAACAGGCGTCGGCAGCTCTGACCGAAGTCGAGTATGGTTCGGGAGCCACCGATCTCAAGAACGCCTTAAGCAAAGCCCTCGATACCATGCCTCCGGATCGTAGCCGTCAGCAGCTGGTGTTGTTGCTCGGTGATGGAGAGAGCAGTTTCAATCCAGTCTCGGAAGACGATCGGTTTGCGATCGGTAGCAAGATGGATGTCAAGGATATATTCTTCTTCGCGGTGCCGCTTGGCGTGAAGGTGAACCCCCAGAACCTCCACGGGCTTGCCTCTCTCACTGGAGGCGCCGTGGTGCGCGTCGAAGAGGACCTGGATAACCCGGTGAAGCGCGACGAGTTCATGAAAAAACTCTCGACCGCGATCGATGTGCCGGTGATGAAGGTTGAGAAGACAAAGTTTGGTGACGAAGTGGGTGAGGTGTTCCCGACCCGGTTGCCACCCCTCCGAACCGACAGATCCACCCTCGTTATGGGCAAGCTTGCCAAGACAGCGGCCACCAACCTGTCTCTCTCAGTCAAGGGCTTTGTCGGCAACCGCGAAAAGACTTTGGACATATCTCAAGTATTGCCGGCTCCCCAGACAGACCATTACTTCCTGAACCTGATGATCGATCAATGGCGCGGTGCTCCTCACAAGGATGCCCCGGCCATGCTCCAGTCCGATCGGGCTCTCGCCCTCGCCAGCACGCAGGTCAAGCTGTATCGGGACGAGTTCCTCACCCAGGCGATCTGGGCCGTCGAGATGGATCGCTGGGAGGACGCGACGAAGCTTTACAACGCAACCCAGAAGATCGATCCAACCGATAAAGAAGCGGCTGCCGGACTCCTCATGATCGAAAAGCTCAAGACCGGAAAACTCACCAAGAACGACATCGAGAAAAAGATCTCCGCGGATACCATGGGTCTTCGGGTGGCCAAGGATGCCATCGCGCAGAAAGTGATGCAGAACATCAACAAACAGGAGCCGCCAGCACCTGGCGGTCCAGCCGCTCCAGGCCCCGGAGCAGCTCCCCCGGGTGCGGAAGATATCATCCGGGATGCCGAGGCCAGACGACGCATCGAAGAGCAACGTTACAAAGTGCTGACCGAGTCCACAATTCGCAGCGCCCGGCGCTTACTCAAAACCGACCCGGATGCTGCCTATCAGGATCTCAAGCGGCAACGTGAGGAAATCTTGAACTACGACGGCATCAGCAATGCTGCCCGCACGCAATTGTCTGCCGATCTCGAAGCAGTAATGCGGGAAATATTCGTCAAGGGCGCTGAAGTCAAGCGACAAGCCGAGGCCGAACGGGAGCTGATCAGCAAGACCCGCCAACGCCTCAACGAGTTCGACCGGGCCCAGGACGAGCAAGCGCGAATCAAGAACCGTATCGACTCGTTCCGACAGTTGATGCAGCAAGCCCGGTTCGATCTCGCCTACCAGGAATCGCAGTTGATGATCCAGGAGCGAGTTGCCAAGGGGCAGAGCGTTCCCACGGCGGCGACAGCGAGCTACATCATTGGCCAGCAAGCAACCCAACTCCGCGAGTGGAGAGAACTGGTTCGGATTCGCGAGGATCGTTTCCTCCTCTCCATGATGCAGACCGAGAAAGCGCACATTCCGTATCCCGATGAGCCGCCGGTCCACTTCCCGCCGGCCACCGTGTGGCGGGAGCTTACATCCCTCCGCCGGGAGCAATACCTCTACCAGAACCTGGGGAATGCACCGTCGCAGGCCCAGAAGGATCTGAAGGAAGCTGTCGAGAATAAGGAAGTGCAAATCGAAGGTAACGTCAACGATATGTCTCTCCTCGAACTGCTCAACCAGCTCTCGAAAAGGTACGGGGTGACGTTCGTCATCATGGAGGATTACTTCAAGGCCGAGATGATGCCGGATATCAAGGAGAAAAAGCCGACCCTGGCATCCACGAGCCTGAAGGGATTGAAGCTGGGCACGTTCCTCGATCTCATACTTGTCTCGATGAACGCAACGTTCATCGTTCGACCCGACTATATCGAGATCACTACCTTCGAACGGAGACTGGAAGAGAAGGTCACACGCGTCTTCCCCGTGGCGGACCTTGTGATACCGATCCCGAGTACGGTAAGCCAGCAGAACCTGCAGCAGACCCTGAACGTTCAGAACCAGCAACTGGCCATCTTTGGGGCGGTTTTGGGAGCTCAGAACTTCCTCGGAGGCGGGCAGCAATTCGCTGGACTCGCCAACATGGGCGGTCAGGGGTTCGGCGGTCAACAGCAGCAGGTCGGCGGTGGACAAGCCGGGAATATGGGACAAGGGTTCGGTGTTCAGGGCTTTGGGAACGTTCAGAATAACAACCAGGGATTCGGTGGTGGATTCCAAGGGATTGGTGGCGGCCAACTCGGTCAATTCGGCAACCTCGGCGGTCAGTTCGGACTCCAGGGTGGCGACCAGAGCAAGCTGCTCACGAACCTGATCGTGGATGTGGTTGCGAAGGGCGAGTGGGCCAACGTGCCACCACCCCGGTCCCAACCGGGTATGGATGATGATCAGACGACCTTAGTCCCCGCGAAGCAGCTTAACTCCCTCGGCTACTATCCGCCCGCGCGGGCGCTCATCATCCGGGGCACGAGCCGCTACCACCCTGCGGCGACAATCAAGCTCGTCAAGAAAGCGGATGGCCAGGCCGTGGGTCCCATGAATCCACAAGGCCCCGGTGGACCGGTCGTTATCGGGCCGGATACACCCAACCCCGACAAATCGAAGCCGAAAGATCCCGTGGCTATTAAGAGCGACGAGGCTTCGAAACCAACCATGACCGAGCCAAATATCGATCCGGTAGCGCTCAAGAAGAAACTGAGCGTCGATCCGAGGAGGATGTGGAGCGAGGCCATCGACTGGACTGTTACAGACCCCGGAATCATCGTGGCCTGTGCCGAGTTCCTGATGGAGATGGATGAATATGCTTCTGCTGTCGAAATTCTCAAGGGTGGTCTGCGGAAGGGGCTCACAACCGACAACTGGGCTCACGAATCGCTTGCCATCGCCCTCCAGATGAGCCAGGGCGACCCGATTGAAGTGGAGCGGGCCGCTCTCTCCGCGATCGACCTCGATCCCACCGACCCCAATGCCTATATCAAGGCGGCCAAAGTCGAAGCCGATCTCAAGAACTACGATCAGGCCATCGCCTTCTGCAAGCGGGCGGCCGAGTTCGCCCCCGACCAACCGATCGCTTACGCCAACACCCTGGCTTACGCCGAGTTGGCCAAGGATGTGAAAACCGACGCGGTGGTATGGGCTTCCAACAACCTGCTCAAACGCGACTGGAATGCTCTCGACATCGACTACCACAAGCAGGTGAACGAGCGGCTGCCCAAGCTCATCAAGAAGTTCGAAACATCGGGACAGAAAACCGACCTGATCCGCCTGACCCTCGCCGAGCAGACGCAACGCGACCTGGTCATCGAGTTGGTCTGGGAAGGCCCAGCCGACCTCGATCTGATTGTGGCCGAACCCAGTGGGTCAGTCTGCTCCGCAACCCAGAAACGGACCACTGGCGGCGGCGTCCTCAGGAGCGACTTGATCGATCAGAAGGATGACAGTCGATCGGAAATCTATACCGCGGCCATGGCCTTCAGCGGCGTCTACAAGGTGACTGTCAAGAAGGTCATGGGCAAATCGGTGGGGGATAGCGCCACTCTCAAGGTGTTCAAATTCAAGGGAACCCCCAAGGAAAGCTTCGACCTGATTCCGGTCAATTTGAAGGATGGTAAACCGGTAGAAATCACGTTGAAGGATGGATCGCGGACGGAACTGACTACCGTCCCGGAAGAAAGCGAGTACCGCAACACTACCACTGCGGCAATGCAGAACAATGATTCCACCGGGTTGGGCGGTGGTTTCGGAGCGGCGGGAAGCCTGATGAGTTCGCCAATGACCACAAATACTCCACAAGGGCTGTCCGTGGTTAATGCCACGAGCGAAGCTCGCCTGCCGGGAATCGGCTCCGGTTCGACCGATCTGCGAACTTCCCTGAAAGTCAACCCTGACCGTAAGTCGGTCACTGTGCACGCGAACCCGGTGTTCGGAACCGGCAAAGATGTGACCATGCCCAAAGTTCCTCTCCTGCCCGGCGGCGAAGACCGCTAAGCAAGCGAGACAACGTGAACCCTTTACTCGCCCGGGATGTCTAATCCCGGGCGAGTTGTTTTTTATGATTGGAGGTTGGAAGTGGGTTGCTGGGTGATATCGACCACCAACTACCAACTTTCATCTGCCGACTTCCAACGACCAAGCTCCAACTATCAACCTCCAAATATCACTTCCAACTTCCCACTACCAACATCAACTGGTTACAATTGAGCGATAGACAACGGAGGAACTAATTATCAGTAAAGCATTCGATCATCAACGGGACGACTTCTCGGTAGCAAGTGAAAAGGCGGTTTTAGTCAGCGTTGCCTTGCCCCAACGCCCCTGGCCGACAGAAGACCCCTTCGATGAGATTCGCGGCCTGGCGACAACAGCGGGGGCAGCGGTGGTTGCGGAGTTGACCCAGAAGAGACAGGACATTCAACTCGCCACGTACATCGGCTCCGGCAAGCTCAAGGAACTCGCTGACATAGTGGAAACCCGCGATGCCGACGTGGTGATTTTCGATAACGACCTCTCTCCGGCTCAAGCGCGCAATCTGGAGCGGGCACTCACTGTCAAAGTGCTCGATCGAAGCGAAGTGATCCTCGATATCTTCGCCACCCGCGCACAGACTGTCGAATCGCGGCTTCAGGTTGAATTGGCCCAACTCGAATATTCGATGCCGCGTCTCAAACAGATGTGGACTCACCTTTCGCGCCAGGCTGTCGGTGGCATCGGTCTGAGAGGCCCTGGTGAAACTCAGCTCGAAGTCGACCGCCGGCTGGTTTCCACGCGCATCCGCGATCTCAAGGCAAAACTGGTCGAAGTGCAGGCCCGCAAGGAGCGGGAAGTGAAAAGCCGGCTGTCCGAACACACCCTTTCGCTCGTGGGTTACACGAATGCCGGTAAATCGCAACTCATGAATTCGCTCACCCAGGCAGGCGTCCTCGTCAAAAATCAGTTGTTCTCGACGCTCGACACGCGAACCCGGCAATGGCATATTCGCGACTGGGGACGGGTGTTGTTGTCGGACACCGTGGGTTTCATTCGCGAGTTGCCCCACCATCTTGTTGCTTCATTCCGGGCCACGCTCTCGGAGGCACGGTATGCCAAACTGTTGCTGCATGTTGTGGATGCGAGCAACCCGCAGGCTGAAGACCAGATCCGCGCTGTTAACGCCGTCTTGAAAGAGCTGGAGTGCGATCAGAAGCCGGCGATCCTGGTGCTGAACAAGATCGATCGGATTTCCGATCGGTCGGTTCTCCATGTGCTCGAAGCACATCACCCGCGAGCCGTGGCGGTCAGCGGACTGACGGGCGAGGGGATCGACAAACTCGAAGATGCCGTGATGGAGGCCCTGGCGGCGGAGTTTGCCGAGGCCGAGGTGATTACGGATGCCGGCAACGGCAGGGTGCTGGCATTCCTGAACGCTCATTCGGAGGTCTACCGTCAGGAATTCCGGGATGAATCGAATGAGGTGGTGATCCGTTGCCTCTTACCGCGCCATCTGCTGCACCACATCGCAGGTCCAACCGTGAAGGTGCGCTTTATAGAACGACCCGCACCTGCACAGAACGAACCGCCGGTCAGGGGAGTAGTAGGTTAAGAACAGTTTCAGCAATGCGACTCCGGCGGAATCTGGATCGAGGGAATGCTCGTGACCCGTTTATTTGGTCGTGTTGTGATTGCCGCGATTATTGGGGGCTGCCTGTCAGGCCGTAGCGCAGGCCATGATGACAACGAAGCAATTGTGCCTCGCGCACCGACTCCCCTCTTCAACGGCAAGGATCTCTCGGGGTTGACGTCCTGGCTCAAGGAATCGAAACGCGAAGACCCAAAGAAAGTCTTCCGGGTCACGGACGGACAACTCCACATTACCGGCGAAGGCTTTGGATATCTCGCCACCGAAAAGTCCTATCGCGATTATCGTGTGTTCGTTGAATACAGATGGGGCAAAAGAACCGATGGCGGCAAATATGTCCGCAACTCCGGCGTCCTTCTCAATGCCATTGGCCCGGATGGCGGTGACAATGGCACCTGGATGTCGTGTATCGAGTGCCAGTTGGCTCAGGGTTGCGTTGGGGACCTGATTGTGATCCGCGGCAAGAACGAGAAAGCTGAAACGATCCCCGTGCAGATCTCAAGCGATGTGGCCATTGGATCCGACAAACGGCCGCGCTGGAAAGAAGGCGGCGAAAAGCAGGTATTCACCAATCGGCAGTTGTGGTGGAACAAACACGATCCGGACTTCAAAGAACTGCTCGACACTCGCGGCAAGAACGATGTGGAAAGCCCTCTGGGTGAGTGGACAAAGGTCGAATGCGTTTGCGAGGGACCGACGATTACTGTCTTCGTCAACAATATCAAGGTCAATCGCGCCTACGACGTATTTCCCGCTTCCGGGAAGATCCTGCTACAGGTTGAGGGGTTTGAACTATTCGTGAGGAAGTTCGAGATTGGTCCTGTGAAGAAGCAATGAATTCAGAAGACAAGAGTCGGGAAAGCATTTATTGGTTTTGCTGACCCCTGTCTCCAGCATTCACCCTTTGGCTATAATTTCAAGGTAATTGCCGATCGCATCACGTGACGAAAAAAGAGGCTCCCGTGGACCTGCCGTTCGTTCAACTCGTTCGCCAAACGGCTCCGCAACCCACTGTCGCAAATGTGGCCGATGAAGTGCGAAAGCAGTGGCTGAGCTCAAAGACGGCCAAACGCATCAAAAAAGGAATGCGAATCGCCGTCGGCTGCGGCAGCCGCGGCATCAAGAATTACCTGACCATCGCCAAGACGACGATTGATGCATTGAAGGAACTCGGCGCGAATCCGTTTGTGGTTGCCGCGATGGGGTCGCATGGGGGGGCTACCCGCGAGGGTCAGCGCGAACTGCTCGCCAGCTATGAAATTGATTCCGATCACCTCGGCGTCCCCGTCGTCAGCGACATGGAAGCCGTACAGCTTGGAATGAATTCCTGGGGCCAGCCAGTCTGGTGGGACAAGAACGCACTCGCTGCCGATGGCGTGGTCACGGTTTCGCGGGTGAAGCCGCACACCGATTTTCGCGGCAAGTTCGAGAGCGGCATTCTCAAGATGCTCGTGATCGGCTTGGGCAAACGGCACGGAGCCGATCAAGTTCATAGCTTTGGAACCAAAGGGCTTCGAGACATGCTGCCCGAATCGGGCAAGGTGATCCTGGAGAAGACACCATTCCTGGGCGGACTGGCCATCCTGGAAAATGCCAACGAGGAAACGGCCAAAGTAGAAGTTGTCGATCGCGATGACCTCTGGGTCCGCGAGCCGCAACTGCTCGACGAAGCCCGGCGAATCATGGGCCGCCTGCCATTTGAGGCGATGGACGTGCTGATCGTGGGCGAATGCGGAAAGAACTATTCGGGCGCGGGCATGGACCCCAACGTGGTGGGACGGATGTTGCTGGAAGCAAGCCCCGAGGCGGAAACGAACAACCCACGCATCATACGCATGGGAGTGTTGGAGGTCTCGCCGGAAAGTCACGGCAATGGCACCGGCATCGGCATCGCGGATTTGACTACCAGCCGTGCGATAGCATCCATCGATCCAGCACCGTTCCGGATGAATAACCTGACGGCCCGTTTCTTGTGGCGGAGCAAATTACCGATCGCCTTCGAAACCGATCGCGAGGTGATCGAAGCGTGCGTAGATACTTGCTGGCAGCCGGAGTTGGCGAAAGTCAAGCTCTGCGTGATACCGAACACGCTCGAAGTAGCCGAACTTTGGATCTCAGCCCCACTAGTCGCGGATGCCAAAAACAATCCGCACCTGGAATTCATCGGCAGCCCGCAACCGCTGCCTTTTGATACAAGGGGGAACCTTGTGCAGGAGAAGTTGTTTCCGCATAGCGTGAGGGGGCGAAGGGGGAAGGTCAAGCACTGAGTTGGAGTGCAAAGGCTGGAATTCCCCTTCAAATGGATAGAGATTTACCAACAACCATCGGGAGACCTAGATATCAGTACACGGGCATCACTAGCTGGCACTTGATCGAGCCACTGAAAACCGTTGGTCTCAAATTGACAGAAAGGATCAATTAGGCCGGCGACATCTTGCCAAGAATCGGAGGTTAACATCCAGAAAAACGAGTTTCCTTCTTTGCGGACAATTCCTCTGTCACTTTTGATGACCTGTGCGATCAGAGTGCAGTTACCAGCTGGTTCAACTCCTGGGAGGTCAGTGAGAGAGACTTCCTTTGCCTCACCACTTGCAAGTTGATTGAGAGAGCTAAAGAGTCGGGCGCAGAATTCTGGTTCATCTCCGTAGATGCGGATTAATGGACAATCAGTGGAACCATTTTCCAAATAGTCAATCTTCATTGCGGTCGCTCACGCCCCTTGCTCTCCAATGTCCTTGATCAGATTTCTCGCCACCTTGTACGCAGTGCGGATGGTCATGGCCCGCCCTTCGATCTGGTCGGAGGTGAATGGCCGGGCTGCCTCACCTCTGGGGAGTCCAGCCAGCTCCAATGTGAGCGGCAATAACCTGAGGAATTCGGTCATCCGCGATTGCTTGACTTCATTGCTGACTTGTTGGTCCACGGCGATACCCTCATCTCCAAGGAATGATGTGCTGGCAACACTGTTTAGCCTAACCTCACGAACGTGAATGGTAAAGCACGAGCATTATATTTGAACGCCGCACTCATTTCCGAGGTGTTCCCCACGCTTTTTTCATCATCTCGAACCCGACTGGATCGTGTTTCTCCAGTTCGTCGCGGGAGTATGGGAAGAAATCGTTCTTTCCGAAATAAGCTTCACTCAACTCGGCAAAGTATTCGGCAGGGTTGGTGGCCGCATAAGCCTTTCTTTTGCCTCCGTGGACGAATTCCACACTGTCGTACAGCTTTCGCTCCATTGCCTGTTTGTAGGCATCTTGAAGCGGGGTATATTTGTCGCCGAGAACCGTGAAATGGTAGGAATGGGCCAGCTCGTGAAGGATCATCCACGGCTGGGTCTTCCGCGACCATGCCACGAAGTTTTTCAGGTTATTGATTTCCACACCATGTGCCTTCTCGGGGTTGTAGCCGTTGCCCTTGAGCCATCCGGCTGAGACATGGAACTCGGCCGCACCATTCTTCTTCACCTCCCACTCCACCCAAAACTTGATCTTCTTCATCTCTGCGAGCGGTTTTTCGGGAACCGCATCGTTGATTTTTTTGAGTTGTGATTCGAGTTCGGCAAACGCGGCCTTCGCTTCATCGGGGTGCTTATCCACCTCCGGATTGACCAGGATAGTAAAGCCCTGAACTTCGCGCTTGTTGTATTTGTCTGTGGAGTCAAAAGCAAAGGCAGTCTGGCTGCACAGAACAACAAGAACCAGGGAGATATTCGAACGCATAGTTCCTCCGCGGGAGCAGTGGGATGGCTATCACACCGCCAACCGGCAACCGGACACCTGATCCCGGACCACTTCGCAATATAAGGTATCTCTCTCAACCGGCACGCGACCGGCTTCTTCAATCAATCTGCGAAGATCACCTACGCTCAACTCCTGGGGCGAATCGCTCCCCGCGGCGTGGTAAATCTTCTCGTGGACGACCGTGCCATCGATATCGTCTGCTCCCCAACTTTGGGCCACCTGTGCTATCTTCACGCCGAGCATCTGCCAGTAAGCTTTGATGTGTGGGAAGTTGTCCAGCATCAAGCGGCTAATGGCCATCATCTTCAAGTCGGTCATGCCGGACGGTTTCGGGATATCTTTGCCGAGTGGATTGTTGGAGGGGTGAAATGCCAGGGGAATGAAGGTCTGGAAGCCGCCGGTCTCGTCCTGGAGATCTCTGAGCCTCAATAGGTGATCGATGCGGTGTTCCGGCTTTTCGATATGTCCATACAACATGGTGGCATTCGATTTCCCGCCAAGCTCGTGCCAGTCCCGGTGAACGCGCAACCATTGGTCGGCATCGGCCTTGTAATCGCAGATTTTGGAACGGATATCGGGATGGAATATCTCGGCCCCGCCACCTGGCAAGCTGCCAAGCCCTGCTTCTTTCATCTCAATCAGCAGTTCTCGGGTCGATCGTTTCGTCAACTTCTCGAACCAATCCCATTCAACCGCTGTCCAGGCCTTCAGGTGCAGATCGGGACACGAACGGTGAATGTTCTGGATAATGCCGAGGTACCACTCGTATGGCAACTGGTGGTGCAAGCCTCCGACGATATGTAATTCCGTGCATCCCTTGTCAGTTGCTTCACGGGCACGGGCGACCATTTGCTCCTCTGTCATCACGTAACCGGATGGCGACTTTAAATCGGCCCGAAACGAACAGAATGAGCAGCGATAGACGCACACATTTGTTGGGTTGAGGTGTTCGTTGACGTTGTAATAGGTGGTATTCCCGTTCTTCCGCTCGCGTACCAGGTTGGCAAGCTCCCCAAGTGAGAAAAGGTCGGTTGATTCCTCGAGGATCATCCCATCCTCGAAGGTTAATCGAATCCCCGCGTGAACTTTTCCCCGGATGTCGTTCCAGCGGCGATCGTTGTCGGCAGTCATGGCTTTATCCTTCAGAAATCATTGCTTTAGATTCCGTTTTATTTCCTACTTCAATAACCGCAATCCGTGTCGGGGCGATAACCCCTACGTCCGTCACCGATTAGCGAAACATTTCAGATAGATCGGGTTGCGAAGGCATCGAGCGCGGGTAGAGTGCGGAAGTGGATCGAAAAACATCATGAGCAGTGCACCAGGAGGAACTACCGTGAAGAGACTGTTAGCAGGATTTTTTCTCGCTCTAGTCGGAGTATTAAGCACAACGGGCATGGCTCGCGCGGATGGCGACTATCCTTGTCCGTGGGCGAGAAGTGCAGCATTCCCGACTGTGACCCCACCCGGATGGTACACGAACGTTTACAAGTACGACTGGCGATACCCCTGGTATGCCTATTACAACCACAGCCAAGGGCCATACGCAAATTGGCTTCTTGCCCAGGGTCACGCAGGGTACGCCAATCAGAAGCGAACGCCGCCAATTCCGATGCCTGCGGAAGTAACGGTTATCATGCCGGAAGATGGCACACTTTCTTTCTCGGGTGTGGTTGCCGAGGGAACAGGTGATGTGCGCACCTTCACGACGCCAGTCTTGTCACTGGCTGTGGAATATGGCTACGAAATGACTGTCGAGGTCGTCCGGAATGGCAAGCCAGTTAAAGTCAGCAAATTGGTGACTGTCCATGCCGGAGAGGATCTGAAAGTGGTCTTCGAATTCCCGGAAGTGAAAAATGTGATTCCACCTCCAAAGATGGTTCCTCCTCCGGGACTCGTCCCTCCTCCTCAGAAGAAGTGATCTGGGATCGTTGGAACTGGGACAGATAGGTCATATATGACCTATCTGTCCCAGTTCCAATGCTTGCCTCTGACCTTTGACTTTCAATTCAATCCCGCTGCCAGTCTTAGCCACTTGATTCTGATATTTTCAGGCGTTTTCGAATCGATCTGGTTCCACTCGTCGAGCAATTGTTTCAGTCCCGCTTCAGCTGGGGTTCCCGAGGCTATTTTTCCGATTTGTTTGGCTGCGGTAGAAGAAAGCTCCGCCTGATCGGGTCCGCGAAGTCCAGAGATGGGGGTTTTCGCTTCCAAGTTTATGTATTGGAGCAGGGCGTTCCGAAGCAAGTCCGATCGAGAGGAGTCGAGACCGTAACCGTACCAAATCTGCAGCCGCTCATGTGCCAGATGTGAGATCCGGAATGGTCCAGCGCCAAGTTCACTCGAGGAAATAATCTCCATGCTCCGGGTTGGACCGCCGAGGTCCGCCAAAAGATCGAATGCTGCTGCCGGATTTGAACAGCGCGTTCTGACCACACCTAATCGCCCTCCGGTGAAATAGGGTACGTAATTTGGTTGCGGCAGTTGAACGAGCCGTTGTTTCTCATGATCAAAAGTTGATCGAGTACCGGGCAAAGGCGCTAGACCAAACCGTTCCGGTATTGATCCGTTCTCGCGGGAAAACCTGGCGAGCTGAGCGAGAGAAAGAACTGCAATCGACGCCTGGTTCCCGGCAAGTGCCGCGGCTGGATCGCTGGTCGCTTCCGCCGCGGGTGGTGGCAGGCATTTCTTGGCGACCAAATTGGCGAACCACTCTGCAGTGGCGACAAAGGCAGGGGATGTCAAGCGCGGTTTGCCGTTATTAAGATCGAATTGAAATGAAAGAGCATCCAACCCGCCAATTGCTTTGCTGCTGAAGGATTCTTTCTGAAGTTTGCGGTCGTAACACGCGGCGATTCTGAAAAAGAGTGAGGCCAACTCCGTGTTCGTCAGAGCGGGCACGCTCGGCTTGCCATCGATTGATGAAAAAATACCGGCGATAGCCGCAAATTCCTCCCAGGTGGTCGGAGCAGTGGGGTTGCGAGCAAATTGAGCGTTGAAGTCATTCATGAACCTGGGTTCTTTCAGCCGGTCGGTCCGATAAACAATGACATATCCATCGCCTGCCAGGGGTATCGCTCGAGCTTGGCCACCCCACAGTATTAATTGCTCCCGGTAAGCGGGCAGAAGCCCCGTCCACTGAAATGGGTGATCCGGCGCTCTCAATTCAACAGGTATTTGCTGCAGTTCCCCAAGGTCGGCCCATTTGCCTAACTCCTGGACCTCGATGACGCCGATGTCAGCATCATCGTCTGGAAGCATTGAACCGATCTTAAGAGTGACTTTTGCGCCAGAACGTTCTGCCCAACTTTGGACCATTGGCGCGATGGCTTCGGCAAATGCCTGATGCTGACAAACGAGAGATAAGGAAGTCCCAGCGAAATGTTTTTGTGAAGAAGTGTAATTTTTGGGATCTTCACTACAGCCGGAAATTAGGATTGTCCCAATAATAATTACAGTGACTGCCGATAATTGTGAAAGTCGTCGGGCAAAGACGTGTGACGTTTTAAGATTTACTGAGAGAGACTGTTGCATCGGTCATAGCTCTTGGTTTAAGATAGTGACCTCGCTGCTGAGACGAACCAGCCCGACTCGCAACGGCAGAAGTGGAATGAATTTTAGTCGTGATCGTCAATAGCGACAGAGACGTCGCGGTTTTTGGGCATTTGTGTCTTCAGTATCGTTTGGGTACATTTCCCTTACCCATGATACGGATAGAATAAGCCGGTAGTTCGCCCGATTGAGGCATACTTCGGCATCACATTGCAGGCGGGAACACATATGAAGGTGAGCTTGGTTGTCGCCTCAGGTGCACATCAGGGCAAGGTCATAGCGATCACTGGACCGCAATTTCTGATTGGTCGGGATGCTCAATGTCATCTTCGTCCGGCCAGCCAGGCAATCAGTAAGCATCACTGTGGAGTTATTGTCCGCGATGGACAGGTCTACATCAAAGACTTTGGCAGCACCAATGGCACCTTTGTAAATGATATCCTGCTCAGGGCAGCCGAGGTTGCTGTGATTGATGGGACAAACTTGAAGATCGGGCCGCTGGACTTTAACGTCAAAATCGAAATTGCCAGCCCAAAACCAGATGGAACACCGTTGCCGGCCGACACACCAGAAACCACGGCTGCTCTGGCAGCCGTCAAAGCGGCTACTGGCGCAGTCGCAAGCAAGACCGGTTCCAGTCGCGACGCCACACCAAATCCTGTTCAGGTCAAGAAACCAGCCCCGGCCAAGGCCAACTCTCCCGCCTCTTCGAAAGAAACAACCGTGTCGAGCGGATCCAAGGAAGCCGCGGCTCTGAAAACTCCGGCTCAGCAACCAGAACTCCAGTCTGAATCGCTCTCCTTGAGCTCCAACCTGACTAACAGTGAAGAGGATGACAAGATGGCGGCCATGCTCTTGAACATGGAAGATGAGAAAGTGCCCGATGGCAGTACAGTCGTCGAATTGCCGGCTGTCGATGCACAAGGCAAGCCGATTCCGCCTGCCGGTGACAAGTCTGAGAAACCCAAACTAGCTCAGACACGCGAGGAAATGTCGAGCGCGGCAAGCGACCTGCTTCGAAAAATGATGCGGAGACCCAAGTAGTCTCTGGAAGCCGTTTCAACCAATTGATATCCTGCCTGCTTCAAAATGCCTTCACTTGTCCGTCCATCGGCACACATATCTGGCCGCGCACTTGCCGGGCTCCGCACCAAACTCCTCAACTGGTTCGATCATCATCATCGAGCTTTACCCTGGCGATCGAGCCGCGATCCTTATCGAATCTGGGTCAGCGAGGTCATGCTGCAACAAACGACCGTTGCCGCGGTGATCCCCTACTTCGAGCGATTTCTCGCAGTATTCCCCACAATCTCAGCGCTGGCAACGGCCGACGAGCAACAGGTGCTGAAGCTGTGGGAAGGTCTTGGCTATTATCGCCGTGCCCGCCACCTACACGCTGCGGCCAAGGTGCTGGTTGCGAACCATTCTGGTCAATTCCCCGACGATCCCATAATTTGCTCGGAACTACCCGGTGTCGGCAGGTACATTCTCGGTGCCGTGTTATCGCAGTCTTTCGACCGCAAATTGCCGATTGTGGAAGCAAACAGTCTCAGAGTATTGGCTCGTCTTCTGGGCTATCGAGGCAACCCGCGCGAAGGGGTAGGCAATGCCAAAGTCTGGTCAACTGCTGAAGCACTCCTACCCGAAAAGCGGGTGGGAGATTTCAATCAAGCATTGATGGAACTCGGGGCACTCGTTTGCTTACCGGCTGGCCCCACATGTGGGCAATGCCCAATCGTATCAAACTGCCAGGCCCATCGACTTGGCATTCAAGAGCAGATTCCATCCCCGAAAAAACAACCCCCAATAGAAACTGTGCAAGAAGTTGCCGTAGTGGTGCGAAACGGCTCAAGGACTCTGCTCTGTAAAAGACCTGCGGATGCTCGTCGCTGGCAGAATATGTGGGAGGTCCCTCATGCACCCGTTGCTGAGGATGAAGACAGAGCGACGGCGGTTGTGAGAGTGGCAAAAGAATTAACGGGCTTGGATGTGGAAGTAGGCGAGCAGATTTCGACGATACGCCACGCCATCACCCGATACCGCATCACCTTGGTATGCGTTGAGGCCAAATTACTGAAAGGGCGTTTTGTAGCAGGTTTTTATTCCGCCGGCGAGTGGCTCACTCCGGCAGAATTGGACACACATCCCGTGAGTTCACCGCAGCGGAAGCTGATAAGGGCAATGGCAAGCAGAGAAGAAAGCTTTACGAGCCGGAAGCGTACGCGGCGGGTCTAGATAAACCGTCGTTTACGCTTCCGGCTCGTAAATGACCTCTGTCCTCCGTCCTCAATTATCCTTGGCTCCCCTCTTGGATTTGACCACCTCGCGAAGGTACTCCAACCCTTTCAGAAGTTGCTTGTCCTTTTCGGGATCGACGGCTTGTGCCGGTTTGCCCGGAGGTGGAATGACGAGCAAGTCCTGAGCGTACTCGAACCAGTTATTTAATTCTTCCGGACTGAGCTTTATCTCGAACCCGTAATCCGGCTTCACGCCCCAGTCCTTGATCGAGGGATCCTGTTCCGTGGCGAGCTTGTCGATGTTCCGGCCGCTCGGCGGATAGTATCGTGCAATCGTGTATTTGAGTTCGCCGCCGGTGGGAGAGAAATCGACCACATCCTGGACGCTCCCCTTACCGTATGTCCTGTCACCCACGATGATGGCACGCCCATGATCCTGGAGACATGCCGCCACAATCTCGCTGGCGCTGGCGCTGTCGCCGTTCACGAGCACAACCATTGGGAAACTGTCGTCTCCCGCGGTCTTGCCCTTGTACTCGCGCACGGCTCCCACACGTGGTTTGACGGTCACGATTGCCTGTTTACCGACGAACAAATCGCAGATGCTCACTGCTGAAGAGAGATAGCCTCCGGGGTTCTCGCGCAGGTCGAGAATCAGGCCGCTCAGTCCATTCCTCTTCATCTCGGCCATCGCTTTCTTCAGATCGGTAGCGGTGCCGAACAGCTCCTTGCCGTCATCGCCCGCCAGCGAAATAAACTGCGTAATGTGGACGTAGCCGATTTTGTTCTTTTCATCGAGGAAGAACGACCAGTCGGCGTTTTCCTTACGCTTCACGCCGTGCACGGTTTCCACCATCACATAGTTTCGCATCAACCGATAAGGCTTGGGTTCCTTCTGCCCTTCACGCTCGACCACCAGGGTTACCGGAGTCTCCGGTTTGCCGAGGATCAGCTTTACGGCGTCATCCGTTTTCATCCCTTTGGTTGAGAATACCTTGGTGGCACTTTCGGGTAGCGGCTTGCCTTCCTTATCGACCTCCAGGCGAATTTCGGTGATCAAGTCCCCGGCCTGAATTCCGGCCTTGTATGCCGGGCTTCCCTTGATGGGCGTGGCGACCAACAGACCATCCCGAACGGCATCGCGGCGAATCTGAATGCCAACACCCGGGAAGCGGCCCTTGAGCTGACTTTCCATCTTTAACACGCCTTCGTGATCGGTGTAAACCGAGTAACGATCGTTCAGGCTATTGCACCCCATCGTTATTGCTACATCGACCGCCTTGTCGCCTTCCAGGTCTTCCCGCTTGCCAAGACGCACGCGTGCTTTCGTGAGGAGCTCTTTTCGCTGCGTGGAACTGAGATCCTTGGGCTTTTTCAGAGCTTCTTCCAGGTCGTCCGGAAGCGTTTCTTCAGCATTTGTGTACAGCCCCTTGATCGCCGCGGCTGTCAACTCACCCGGCGTGACGGGTTTGATGTAGCGACCGCTCAGTTCGCTCACCCAGGCCAGGACCTTGGTGGCGAATGTTTCGCCCTCCTCAACTGGGAGTTTCAGGCCTTCCTTGAGGGTCTTGCGAGTGGCTAGTAAGGCATCCGGAGTGATTTTCCCTTCGGCGAGTTCCTGGTATGCTTTGCGGAGGTCCTGGCTCCATTTCAACTTTGGCATCCGGAATAGCAAGGCCGAGGCTTCTTTGCCGTCCTCCGCGGTCAACTTCCCATCTTTGACCAGCGTTTCGATTTTCTTGAGCCGTTCGTTGACCTTGGCAGTTTCGGCAGGGTTCCTGGTGATCCAGTAGCGGCTCGTCGATTGACCAATCACGAACGGGACGAGTTCTTTCTCCTTGTCGGTCTTGCCGACTGCCCTGGCGCCACTCGGAATTTCTTTCTCAAGATACTTCACCAGCTCGTGAACGGTGACGAGTCCATCGGGCTCATAGCCGGAATTGTAAGGCGCTTCGTCGGCTTTGCCGGAGAGAGCGTCGGCAAGCGTCGCGTAAAAGAGACCGTGATCGCCCTTGGTCAGCGGTTCTCGGAAGGGGAGATTGCCAAAAACCATCACCCGGTTGGTGGGGAGGGCATTGTCTTCCCGATCGGCATCGCCATAGACGATTTTGAGGAAGTCACTGATGGTTGGTTCGGCCACTTTTTCACTGCCGGCATCGAATCCCTTGTAGGCCACATCCATCAGGAAAAGGAGTTTTTGCGATTTGAGCTTCTTGAATATCGGTTCGAGATCCGTGGTGGTGAACGACGTCTTGGCGCGTTCCTTGAACACCGATTCCGGTGTGAAAAAACACGGCTTATCGGCCACGGATGAACCGCGCCCAAACAGAGCGATGATCAGCAAGTCGTCCTTGGCCGTTGAATCGACTCCGGTTTCGATGGCTTTCAGAACGGCATCGCGGGAGGCATTGGCGGAAGTGAGGAGTTTCGAGCGTTCGGGAGAAACCCCCAGATACTTGGGATCGGCAAGGAGCTTGTAGAGGGACTTGGCATCGGCGTCTGCCGTTGGCCGGGCATGAATGGCCTGGTCCTTGAATTCGCCAACCCCCACAACAACGATATAAGCGTTGCCGGGGCCACCCGACGAATCCTGAGGTTCTGCCCCGCGAACGGACGAGAGCGGACAGACCGCCGTCAATCCCACTGCGAGGATTCCAAATAACCACTTGCGAGCGTTCATTGATGAAGTACCTTTCTCCGTGCCGGGCGGGGCAAATCCCATACTGCCATTTTGCGGTGCGTTGTCTTACTTCGTCAACCGCATTTACTTAAACCTTCGGAATGGTGAGCTACAAGATTTAACTCACTTATTTGGCTTTCGACGCATTACTCATCATCAACATGCAAAGATGCAACAATCGCTTGTAGAACGGGATCGTTCCGCGCTCGATCGAATTCACTCGTCTGACACATCAACAACAATGGCCCAGAGGAGGTTTCCAGGCAGCGCGTTCGGCAGCTGATTGCCGTATCAACGGTCAGAAAGTCGATATCGTGTCCAATCGTCAGATGTCCCGCAATCGTTTCCACACGGTTTTCCGCGTCAAGTTCTTTGTATTCAGTCTTAAGTGCTTCGAGTGTCTGGTCGGCAAGGTCAGCCGGGTCGCGGGCATCGGATCGAAGCGAGATGAGGAAAAAAGCCGTCCCGGGACTGTGAACCGACACAGTCCACTCCGTTTCTCCCGAATTCTCGGACTCGAGACGCCAATTGGCGGGATATCGGAACGAAACGCCCGATTGATTGAACTCGGAAATCATGGCCCCTCCCAGCGGGGAACGCGGAACTGAAAAAGCTGTTACTTCGGAAGTTTTTCTTTTCTCCTGTTCCGCACTCCGCGCTCGATAGCTATCCCACCCCTTCCTGCGTTTCACTCACTAGTTGATCGACCACCGCACGCGTCGAACCGTTTTTCTCGAACGTCTTGAGTTGCCGATCGGCACTCGATCCATTCTCCAGTATTCTATACGCGTACTCGATCTCCTTGCGAGTGCCGAGTTCATCGATCACATCGCGAAGGAACCAGTCGATCATTTCGTGAATCAGCTCGCGGACTGGAACTTCCTTTTGTTTTCCCAGGTCGATTAACTTTCCATCGAGCCCGTAGCGCACCGCTCGCCACTTATTTTCCTCGATCAACTCCGTGGGATAAACTCGAAAGGTCATGTTGTCGCGGCGAAGTTTCCAGAGCTTGGCGATGATCGCCTGAAAAATCGCGGCGATGCATACCGCTTCGTCCACTTTCGTGCAGACATCGCAAATGCGGAATTCCAGAGTTGGATAGCGCCAGTTGGGCCGCACATCATACCAGATTTTTGTACCATCCGGGATGCAGTTGGTTCGGGCCATGGTCTCGACCATGCCTTCGTACTCGCCCCAGTCCTGGAAAAACGGCGGCATCCCCGAACGCGGGAAGTGGCGAAAGATGATCGATCGATAGGACTTGAGCCCGGTATTGCGGCCGATCCAGAACGGCGAACTCGTCGACAGGCAGAGAATGTGAGGCGCAAAGTAGCGGGCCACGTTCATGGCATCGATGAGGAAATCCCGGTCCTCGATGCCGATGTGCACGTGGGTGCCGAAGATGAGCAATTGCCGGGCGAGGTCCTGCATATCGTTTTGAACGCCCAGGTAGCGCTCGAAAGGGGTGATCTCCTGCTTCTCCCAAGACGAGAACGGATGGGTGCCGGCCGCGGCAATGACCAGCCCATGCCTGCCTGCCAGTTCGGAGATTCCACGCCGCAATTTAATCAACTCCAGTCGGGCAGCCGCAGGTGTCTGGCAGATTTCAGTGCCCACTTCTACCATCGACTGATGCAACTCGGCCTTGATCTGCTCTTTCATCACCAGCTTGCCGTCTTCGAGCATCTGCGTGATGTACGACTTCAACTCCCCATTGGCGGGGTCGATGATTTGATACTCTTCTTCGATGCCAAGAGTAAGTGACGGGGCATTCATGGCGATTATTGTAGGTTGTGTCGACACTTTGCGATGCACACCTTTTCATGAACAACGATTCCGGTATATGTGGAATGACAAAACAACCTTCAAAACAGCTTCATCTTGACACCACCGTAGGGCAGACTATCTTCCCGCTCCACACTAAAGGTGCAACGGGCGTCGGGGGCCATTCATGCGGCTGTGCTTTTTCGTATGCATTGGCATCACTATGCTGTCAAGCGGTTGCGCCACGCCGATGATCATGGGCTTGAGCGGCGGAGATTGGGTTCCACTCGCCACTCGCGAGCAAGTGCACAACGCCTTGGGGACACCCATCAAAGTCGATATCGCGGAAGGTCGTTCGTTTGAGGAATTTCCGGTTCGCAACGGGTGTGATCAAATCGTGATGGGCTGTCATGTCTCCGCCTTCCAGCCATTGGAGGATTTTCACATCAAGGGTTGGAGCGACCTGCAATTGATTGCCGTGGACAACATTGGAAGCATGCCGGACAAGGGCAGAAACCGGATCGTTGTGGCGAACATACATGATGTTCTTCACTTCCGCATCTTCGATGAGGAAGGCAATACCGTTGTGGATACGGATGAGAAGAAACTGTCATCGAAAGCCCGGTTGATCTCCGATCTGAAAGCGCAACTGGAGAATCTGTGGCCTCCGCGTAAACTGAGTGAAGAAGAGAAGCATCGCATCATCGCCGCGGTGGTCTCGATCGTTGGCCGCTTTCCTCTGGGGTCGTTCGAAGTGGGAGTCGGAACTGTGAAGACCTACGGATTGGTGCAAATCGGCACACTTCCAACTGTGTCCGATCAAAACAAGCAGCGAGTCCTACCAGGGCAGATACTCCGCATTGAATTCGATCATCTCGGAAATGCCAGAAAAGTATTCGCGGACGGCGAGTTACTCTTTTCCGTCGCACCGCAAGCAGATCCCTTGGCTCCTGCAAATGAGAAACGTTGATGAGCATCACCTCGCTTCCACCAAAAAGGTAGGCACTGTCGAACCACCCCCCGCGGTCACATTCACCAAAGCCTCGGTTGAGATGCGTGTCAGGCAACCGTGCATGAACGAGCCGAACGCCACGTAGGGGTTGGTATCGAGCATCCGATCGATTATTTGCAGACCGCCGTTTTCGAAGCTCGGGAAAGCCTCGAAAGGGAGTCGGACCTTTCGCTGCACGACATGAGGGCTTTCAAGTGCTATCTTCACCGCTTCTTCCCATAGCTGCTGATCGACCGTCCAGCCAAGAACTATTCCTTTCCCACCGTAATCATCGTTCGGCTTAATCACCAGGTGATCCTTGTTCTTCAGTGTCCAAGGAACAAGATCGATTTCATTGCCCTCGAATAGAGTTTTTCGTTCCTCGAGGACTCGGGTCCATGGGATGTGTCCGGCAATAGCTCGATGCTGTTCGGCGCTCAGCATGCGGGCATTTTTTTCATCCGATAGAACTGCCAGCGAGGCCTTTTTGAACAGGATCTTGCACCGGAACGAATTCACCATGCAGACCGCTCGATCCCGTACGGCGCGCACGACCGGGTGCTCTAGGCCGCCACGCTCGATCAACTCGCTGATGAGCACGCGCTTGTAGACAAGCGTGATGTGGTAATCGCCTGCCATCAGTTTCCCATCGGTGTATTCGCAATCGCGCGGATCGACGATTCGGGCGTCGATACCCATGGTCTTGAAATAGTCGTAGAAGAGGACGAATTCACTGAATGTTGGTACTTCCCGCCAGTCGAGAATGGCAATCCGCGGCGAGTCGGACGTGTTCCCTTGCCACTGCCCGAAAGAATCCATGAGAGCGTGCAGGACGCCTGGCTTGGCGGGAATGGGCCAGACGGAGAATCGTCGCTGGAACTCCTGGAATACCGGCAAGCCGTAGAAGAGTTCGCTCAGAGCATCCGAATAACCAGCCCCGGCGGGTGTTTCCGTGTTGAACTCGGTAAACATCAGCTCATCATTGGAGACGAAGAACGAATCGAAACGACTGGTGGGACTGGGCTCGCGATAGCCGGGATGGATGGAGAGGAGTTCTTCCTCCCAGTCTCTCAGCCGGAATTGTCGACGGAAAGCCGGATCGACCAAAGCGCGGTCGTAGACGGTCTGAAAGGCCGGGAGGAGAATCCGGACTGTATCGTGCAACAGACGGTATTGATGGGGACTCAGAAAACGCGGACGGAGAACCGTGCAGACCGGCCGAGTGCCAAACTGTAACCCCCGAAGTTGTTGAGCCTTATCGAGAGCAGCCTGTGAATCGGCTGCCAGGCTGGAACCTGCAGTGAGCAACTCGTGATACGAGGCAATGGCATCCGTGGTCATGTTGCGCCTCTGTCTCCAATGTTTCTACGAGCCGGAAGCATGAGCGACGGTTTTTACTCCCCAGTTTTTATAAATCACCGTCGCTTACGCTTCCGGCTCTTAAAGCATTAAAACAGCTTGCTCCATCTCAATTCGTTGAGCTGAGGGCGAGGGTTTTTGGCCCGGTCGATGACCAGATCGGCCATCCTGGCAACCACCCAGTCGAAATATGCCGGAGTCAATGAGTTGATATCCATATCCGGTGCGGGGTTCATGAAGTCGATGGCATAGGGTACGCCATCGCGGATGGCCCATTCGGCGGTGTTCATGTCGTATCCCAAGGCATCCACCAGCTTGAGGGAGTCGTCGATCACCCGCTGGCGAAGACTGGGGCTGAGATAGTTTTCATCGGCAATATAGCGCCTGTTGTGCGTGTCGTAAGGCATGGGCAGCACTGTATCTCGACCGAGACACATGCACCGGACATATTGCTCCCACTTGATGAATTCCTGGGCGATCATGGTCAATAGCCCAGAGCTATCGTAGTACCGAATGAGCTCTTCGGTGGAGTGACAGACATAAACGCCGCGCCAACCGCCGCCGTGGGCGTCCTTGAGAATGCACGGGAGCCCGACGTACTCGACAATGGCTTGCCAGTCCATCGGGTAAACGAGGTTGCGCAGGCTCTCGCTTTTCACAATTCCAGGTACGTAATCTTTGTTCGGAAGCACTACGGTTTTGGGATGTGCCAGTCCCAGCCGCGTGCAGAGAGTAGAACCGAAGAACTTGTCGTCAGCCGTCCACATAAAGGGATTGTTGATGACCGAAACGCCTTGCAGGACAGCGTGTTTCAGATAGCTTCGGTAATACGGCACTTCGTGAGAGATCCGGTCCACTAACACGGAATAAGGACATTTCTCATCCATGCGAGTGCCGCCGAGTTTTACAAACTCGGCAGTCACGCCGGTATTGCGCTTATTCACTTCATCGATAAACTTCGGCGGGAACGACCATTCCCGCCCCACTATCACGCCAACCTTCTGCACAAGACACCTATTGGTTGTTGGAGGTTGGAAATTGGAAGTTGGTTGTTGGTGATTGGAAGTTGTTATTTGTCGATCTAGGCGTCTCCGAAAAACTGCCTTTCCAAAACTATAGCCGATCGTCTCATTTCCAACCTCCAACAACCAACTCCCAACCTCCAAACCATCAATCATTTCCCCCGATATACAGATTCGCCATTTTTTGCCACACGGGCCAATCGTGGGAGAAGCCATCCCATTCGCGCAGTGCGTTGCCAATTCCCTTGGTCCAGAGCTTGCCGGAAAGTTCGCGGTTCTGATGAACCAGACGGTCGCCATTGCCGACTGCCAGGATGATGTTCTGTCGGCGTAGGCAATCGAGACGCCAGTCTTCGCGCTCGTTGGGAATGAAATCGCATGGATTCTGGAAGTATACAGTTTCGTTATGGTAACCGCCCAGGAACCCCTTGATGTCGGTCAGGCCGCTCATGCTCAAGATGCGATGAATCCTATCCGGGTAGCGTAGTCCGATGGATAGCGCGTGAAACGCACCGAAGCTAGCTCCGGATGCCACCACGAATGGATGTGAATTGCGCCAATGGCTCCAGGGCAAGACCTCGTTGACGATGTAGGAGGTGTATTGCTCGTGTCTCCACGCCCGAGCACCGGGATGCAAGTGGTACGCGTACCAACTCTCGGCATCCACACTATCCACGCAGGTGAGATGAAGCCAGCCGTTATTGAGATGATGGGCGAGGGCGTGAGGCATGCCACGGTGTTCCCATTCGAAAAACCTGCCCCGGGAAGTCGGGAACGCGATGACTCGCGCGCCGCCGTGGCCAAACTCCAGCAATTCCATGTCCCGGTGCAGCGAAGGACTCCACCAGCGGTGATACTCTCGGTGCATTTCCAATCGATTCAGTTTTGTGATCGGTAACGAGGTCGTCTCGATAGAGTAAGAAAGTTGGGTGTCAGCGTCACTTGCCAATCAACTCTTTCACCAACGCCTCTGCGGGATAAAGCTTCGTCAGCCGATGAATAGTTCGATGAAACCAGTCCTGATCTATCGGAACCAAGATGCGTAAATCCTAGGAGTGCTGGCTGGGGTAATGCGGAAGTGCTGGTCAAACTTCTGGTCTGTCAGCGGGTTAATTGACTGGCCCGCGATCCTTTCACTTTTTCCCTCGCTTTCCGGGCTTCTTCGCCGGAGCGCGGCTTTGGAATATCTTCGCTACCGGCAATGTGAAACCGGGCAGCACTTCACCGCCATCGAGGGTACCACCAACTCCATACGTTTTCTTCCGCTTCTTATT
>Ga0206805_1017_pt1 | contig 33890 bp, 28 predicted proteins | sample Alteio_BWOrgCont_59_FD_152890 | JGI IMG/M metagenome (GOLD analysis project Ga0206805, IMG submission 152890) | Enriched cells from forest soil in Barre Woods Harvard Forest LTER site, Petersham, Massachusetts, United States -... | ecosystem: Environmental > Terrestrial > Soil > Temperate forest >... | reverse complement strand
GGTCTCGCCGACGGCCATGTTCACGACGGCCTCAACCATTTTCAGGTTCAATTGCCGCCCATAACCCTGGTAGGCGGTCGTGGAATCGTAAAAACGGTCGCACAAAACGACGTCGCCGGCGGCGAGGGCAGGGCGGATGATCTCGCGCACGAGTTGGGCGCGGCTGGCGTTCATCAAGAGTAATTCCGCCTCGGAGGTCATCGCTTCGTTCGCTTTGCTGTGCTTGAGGGTGTGGCGGATCTCTTCGCCGATGGGCGTGCCGCCCGGCTCACGCAGCGTGCGGACCCGATGCCCGATGGCGCGTATCCGCCGCGCCAGCAATTCCACCTGCGTGGATTTACCGCACCCTTCCGTGCCTTCGAACGTGATGAATAGTCCCTTAACCATTTTTACAGCGGGTTGTTTTTAATTTTTTTGGACGGTCAAATTTTCTTCAATCTTGGGCCTTTGGGCGTGTCTTCAATCGTCCAGCCTTTCGCTTTCAATTCATCGCGGATGGCGTCCGATTTCTTGAAGTCTTTCGCTTTGCGGGCGGCTTGCCGGGCTTCCAGCAGGGAATTCATTTCCGGCGGGACCCCGGCATCCGGCCTGGTTCCGATCCCGAGAACTGAATCAATTTTTTCCCACGTCGTCAATGCCAGAGCCGCGTCGCCGGCGGTCAACGAGTTTTCGGCGATGCGCTTGTTGGTGTCGGTCACCCACTTGAAAATCTCGCCCCACGCGGCGGAAATGTTCAGGTCATCGTCGAGCGCTTCCGTGAAGGCCGTTAGGGTCGCGGACTCAACGGTCACAGGACTGGTGGCGCGGGATGCGCCTGCGATTTCCCGCAATTTGCCGAGGCACTCGTCGATGCGGGAGAGGGCGGCTTTCGCGCCTTGCAAGCCTTCGAGCGTGAAATTGAAAGTCTCCCGGTAATGCGCGGTCAACAGGAGGTAACGGATTTCGCGCCCGGCAAAGCCCTTGGCCTGCAAATCGCGCAGCGTGAAATAATTGCCGAGGCTCTTGCTCATTTTTTTCCCCTCCACCAGCAAGTGCGCCCCGTGCAGCCAATATTTCACGAATGGTTTTCCGGTGGCGCCTTCGCTTTGGGCGATTTCGTCCTCGTGATGCGGGAAGACCAGGTCCTCGCCGCCGAGGTGCAGGTCAAAACTGTCGCCGAGGATTTTCATGCTCATGGCGGAACATTCGATGTGCCAGCCGGGACGGCCTTCGCCAAAGGGACTGGGCCAAAAGACGTCGCCGTCTTCCGGGACGCGCGATTTCCAAAGGGCGAAATCGGTGACGGATTCCTTCGAATATTCATCACTCCTGACGCGTTCGCCCGCCCGCAATGCGTCGAGGTTCAGTTTTAACAGTTGCCCGTAATGGCAGCCGCAGCCGCGATATTTCTCAATGGAGAAATAGACGGAGCCGTCGGCGGCTTTGTAAGCGATGCCGCGCGCGAGAAGTTTTTCGATCAACGCGATGATTTCAGGGATATATCCGGTGGCGCGCGGCCTGGCGTGAGGCTCAAGGCAGTTGAGCGTCTTCATATCGGCGAAGAACGCCGCCTCGTAGGCGCCGGTGAATTCGCGCAACGACGTCTTCCGTTCCCGCACATTTTTAATGATCTTATCCTCCACGTCCGTGATGTTCATCACGTGCGTGACCTGGAAGCTCTTTGATTCCAGCCAGCGGCGGACCAGGTCGGCGAAGACGAACGTGCGCCAGTTGCCGATGTGCGCAAAGTCATAGACCGTTGGGCCGCAGCAATACATTCCCACCCGGGGAGGGGCGAGCGGCGTGAAATCCTGAACTGAGCGCGAGAGCGTGTTGAAAAATTTCAATCCCATCGAGCGGATAGATTAGAGTTATTCGAGGCAAAGCAAAAGCCGAATTGCATCTCAAACCTTTAAGGAGACAGAATTAACACAAAGAAAAGAAGGTGCAACAGGCTGGCAGCCTGTTCCCCCCGAACCAATGCGGTAGGTTGTCTCCGCAATCGACCGGCCATAAAATCCTGTGCATTCTGTGAGCCTTTAACTTGAAAGTTGTGGACACGATTGATTACGAGTTTAAAATTGCGGCTGCCAATCGGCCGTGCCCAAACCTGAAAAGATTTTATGGAGCTCAAAGTTATTTGTGGTTGCGGCCAGGAATATACGCTGGACGTCGAATCGGCCGGCGGCCGGTTACCTGCGAGGGTGAATTGCCCTGTCTGCGGCGCAGATGGCACGGAGACAGCCAGAAATGTTCTCGCCCGGAATTATCCTGCCCAGCCTCCACCGTTGCCAATCGCCCCCATCTCAATCCCGACTGCGGGTGAATTGCGGGTGAATGAGGCGCCGCCGATCACTTCTACGACTGGCGCGCCGCCGACGATCGCACCGATACTCAGGCCAGAGACCGGGTCAAAGAATTTCAACATGGGCCTTGGTGTTTTTGGGGCTTTTCTGGGCGCGATCGTTAGCGGCGGGATAGCATATGCACTTTTTAAGTGGACCGGATTCCGGTTCCCCTGGTCTGGCATTGGCATCGGCGCCTTGACGGGGTATGGAGCGCGACTGCTCGGGCGCGGCACGGACAGGAAGCTTGGAATCGTTGCTGCTGCCGTGACGCTGGTCACCATCGTTGGGGTGTTTTATTCGATGGATGGAGATTTATTCCTGTTTGAGATCATCTCGATCATCGTAAGTGTTGGCGTGGCTTACCGGCTGGCGTCGGAATGATGTCCTGCCGCGGGTTTTGTCAATCAGGCTTCTCGTTTGATTCTTTCGACGAATCCCGCTTGCCATTTTTTCTTTTCATCGGCAAATTCCCCAAAACGAATTTGAGGCAATAATGAACAAAGAGGCAAAAATAGAACTGGACGGAAAGAGTTACGTGTTCCCAACCGTGGAGGGGACGGAAGGCGAGAAGGCCGTGGACATTTCCTCCCTGCGCGCCAACACCGGCTACATCACCCTGGACGAGAGCTACGGCAACACCGGTTCCTGCCAAAGCAAGATCACTTTCATTGACGGCGAAAAAGGAATTCTGCGCTACCGCGGCATTCCGATCGAGGAATTGGCCGAGAAATCCTCGTTCGTGGAGGCGGCTTTTCTCATCGTCTATGGCCGGCTGCCGAATCGCGCGGACCTCCGGAAATTTTCCGCTCTTTTCACGGAGTACCAGTTTCTGCATGAAGACATGAAGTATCAATTCGAGAGTTTCCCCATGGGTTCTCATCCCATGGCGATCCTCTCGGCGATGATCAACGCGGCCAGTTGTTTTGATGAGGGCCTGATGCATTGGCACTGGGGACAGGCCAACGGCAAGTTTGAAATTTATGCGACCAAGTTGATGGCGCAGGTGCGCACGATCGCGGCGTATGCGTATCGCAAATCGCGCGGGCTGCCGTTTGTTTATCCGAAGAAAACATACAAGTATACCGCGAACTTTTTGCACATGATGTTTTCCTCGCCGTATGAGGATTACGAGATCAAGCCGGAGATCGTCCGGGCTCTGGACCTGATTTTCCTGTTGCACGCCGACCACGAGCAGAATTGCTCCACGTCAACGGTGCGCATGGTGGCTTCGAGCCAGGCGAATCTTTTTGCGAGTTGTTCCGCTGGGGTCTGCGCGTTGTGGGGGCCGTTGCATGGCGGCGCCAACCAGGCGGTCCTGGAAATGCTCGACGAGATCCACCGCACCGGCGACGACGGCTCCAAATTCATTGCCGCGGCCAAGGACAAGAACAGCGGTAAAAAATTGATGGGTTTCGGCCATCGTGTGTATAAGAACTACGATCCCCGCGCCATGATCATCAAAAAATCATGTGACGAGGTTTTGGAAAAATTACACATCAATGACCCGTTATTGGACATTGCCAAGCATCTTGAGGAAGCCGCGCTAAGAGACCCTTATTTTGTCGAGCGGAAGTTGTACCCGAACGTGGATTTCTATAGTGGTATCATCATGCGGGCCATCGGGATTCCGGTGGAGATGTTCCCCGTAATTTTTGCGATCGGCCGCATGCCCGGCTGGATTGCGAATTACAAGGAAATCATGGATGAACCGAAGAGCCGCATCTGCCGTCCGCGCCAGGTTTATACCGGGCCGGCGCTCAGCCATTATATTCCCCTCGAAAACAGGAAGTAAACGGGGCGAAGACGTCCGCGGCCTGGCGCGAGAATTGCAGTTTGGGACAGGGCACAATTTGTGCTTTGGCAGGGAGTCCTGGAATGAAAAAGATTCTGATCATCGACGACGAAGAGTGGTTGCGTGAACTGGTGCAACTGGCTCTGCGGCAAAAAGGGCTTGAGGTCATCGAAGCGCGTGATGGCTCGGAAGGCATCGAGACGGCCCGGAAGGAATTGCCCGATTTGATCCTTTGCGACATCAACATGGGCAAAGTGAACGGCTACCTCACGCTTTCCGCCTTGCGTAATGAAGCTCCCACCGCCGCGATCCCCTTTATCCTGATGACCGGGTTGGCCGACAACACGACCATGCGGCATGGCATGGAATTGGGCGCCGACGATTTCCTGCCCAAGCCGTTCACGACGGACGCTCTATATGCCGCCGTGGACGCGCGTTTAAAAAAGTCTCAAACCACCCGCGACCAGGCCGAGCGCAACCTTGCTCATTTGCGCGACCATATCAACCTGACGATGCCGCAGGAAATACGCGCGCCGCTTAACGATATCTTGTCCAATGCGGAGCGGCTCGCCAATCCGGCGGCGCTCAAGCCGTCGGAGATCGCGGGGATGGGCCGGAAGATTGATGAAACCGGCCAACGCCTCGAACGCCTCATCGAAAATTTTCTGACATACGCTCAATTGGAATTGGTCGCCGCCGATCCGAAAAACATCAGCGCGTTGCGCGTCGGGCAGACGTTGCATCCGGCCAGGTTGATAGAAAAACAAGCCGTGGCCCGGGCTGCCGGCTCCGGACGGTCGGGCGATGTGCTGTTTGAACTGGCAGATATTCCGGTTCCGCTGGTGGAGGAATATCTGGGCAAGATCGTGGACGAGTTGACGCGGAATGCCTTCAAATTTTCAAAGCCCGGCACGCTGGTGCAGGTCACGCTGGCCGAAACTCCCAACTCCGTCACTTTGTCCGTCAGCGACCAGGGTTGTGGATTTTCACCCGAACAAAGCGCGCGCATCAGCTCGTACATGCCCTTTGACCGCAAGATGCGGGAAGAGCAGGGCCTCGGGCTGGGGTTGACCATTGCCAAACGTCTCGTGGAATTGCATGGGGGGACGATGGTCATCACCAGCGAGGAAGAAATCGGCTCGGTCGTTTCGGCAAGGTTTCCGAAGGCCAGGGCTGATTGAGATCACGACGTCGCGTGCCGGTAGAGAGAGATTAAAAACTGTTCGGCCATTCCGGCCAGCAGGAACACGAGCACGATTCCCACGACCGGGGTAAAATCCACTTTGCCCACGCGCAAGGGAATGCGTTTCAGCGGTGACAACAGCGTTTGCGCCGCAACATTCACGTAATTCCAAAACGGTTGTTTGCCAAAATAGATATAGCTGTTGAGCAGGTGCAGCACCAGGAGCAGCACTGCGATGAATTCCCATGCAAGATATGCGGCCAGGCCCATCACCAACGATTGCTCAAGGCGGTGCGCGGCGGAAATGGGCCGGGGAATGACGTTTAACCAGGCCAACAACCAACTGGCCGTCCACCATAAGGCGGCGGTGGCGACAAACGGCAGGATCCATCTGGTTTCGCGCGCCCACCGGTCCAGCGCGCCCAATTGCACGCGGACAAAATTGTGGACAGGCGGCGGCCCGTTCAAAAGGGAGAGGAGCAGGAGCCAGAGATGAAAGATCCAAAGTGTCTCGATGAAGCTGAAGACCGAAAAGAAAAACATGGGCCAGAAATATGTGCTGCGAAAGGAAAGTTCAATGATGCCCAGATCCAGTTTCGCCGGCCAGCTTGTCTCCGAACCGATCTGGCGGTAGAGCAGCGCCCGCAACAAAATCAATCCGGCGATGATGGCGGGGATTTGCCAGTTGCGGCCGCCGGCGTCCGCGCGGCGCAGGGTCCCGATGAGCGTCGCCGGCCGGCGTTTGCCCACGGGGTCGGCCTTTTCCGCGCGCCAATTCAGCCACAGCAAAAGCCCGGCAAGATTCAGGATGAAATCAACAATACCCATGGGCGGAGCGACGGGTGATGAGTGGCGAGCGATATGTTTTCATTTCCCGCGACCTTAACGGCGGAGGGTGTCACCGTGCAACAGAAAATGCCGGACGGTTCTTTGCGATCGGCAATCCGCCACTCACGTCATTCTCAAAAGCGTATCGGCCATTTCACTGGGGGTGGCGGCGACACCGATGTGCGCATCTTTGAACGCGGCGATTTTGGCGGCGGCGGTTCCCTTGCCCCCGCTTACGATCGCGCCGGCATGGCCCATGCGCCGTCCGGGCGGGGCCGTGGCGCCCGCGATGAATCCCGCGACCGGTTTCCGGCAATTCTTTTTGATCCATTCGGCCGCTTCCTCTTCCGCGCTGCCGCCGATCTCGCCGATCATGATGATGGCGTGCGTATCGGGGTCGTCATTGAAAAGCTTGATCACATCCAGATGCGACATCCCGGGCACGGGATCGCCGCCAATGCCGACGCAGGTGCTTTGGCCCACGCCGCGAGAAGTCAATTGCCACACGGCTTCATAAGTGAGCGTGCCGCTCCGCGAAACCACTCCGACATGGCCCTTCTTGTGGATGTAACCGGGCGCGATGCCGATGCGGCATCCGCCGTGGGAATCTTTTCCATCGCCGGGCGTGACGATGCCGGGACAATTCGGGCCGATGAGGCGCGTCCGCGTGTTGCCGGCCATCGCGCGTTTGACCTGGATCATATCGCGCGCAGGGATTCCTTCCGTGATGCACACCACGACTTCCAGCGCGGCATCCACGCCTTCGAGAACGGCATCGGCGGCGAAGGGCGCGGGAACAAACACCGCGCTCGCGGTGGCGCCAGTCTCTTTGACGGCATCGGCCACGGTGTCAAAAATCGGGACTTTTTTTCCAGCGTGCTCAAAAAACTGTCCGCCTTTGCCCGGCGTGACGCCGGCGACGATTTGCGAACCGTAATCGATGGAAAGCTGGGCGTGCCTGGCGCCAAAACTTCCGGTGATGCCCTGGACCAGGACTTTGGTGTTGGGTTTGACTAGAATCGACATGGTGTTTTTATATCTAAACTATCCGCCAAAAATCAGTGGGTCTTGCGCTTGTGGATCAGGATCCGGTTTCCGTCCGGGTCGCAGATAATCGCGAAGGCACAGACGGGGGTGGGGGTGAGTTCCATTGAAAATTTTACGCCTTTGGATTTCAACCGCGCGATCTCGGTCTCCAGGTCATCCGCTTCAAAGGCGATGCATGTGCCGTCCGGTGACGGCTTCCAGACATCGCCATAGCAGCCGATGCCAAAGGTGCCGGTGCCGACTTCATATTCCACCCACATCCCGCCGGCAGATTCCATCGTCGGCTTCAGTCCCAGGACTCCTTCGTAAAAGGCGCGGGCGCGTTTTATGTCCGTGACCGGCGTGCCGGTGAATGCAATCTCAGAAATCACGCGAAGTGTTTAAGTTTAATTTGACCAAAACTCAACTCTTTTCGGAACGAACCCGTTTTTTTGACGGGGCGGCGCTGGTACCGCGTCGGCGGAAATCGCAGCGCGATGTCGTCGTCAGGCGTGCGCGATATTGCCTCTTTGCGACAGGCTTGTGAGCGTGCTCTGCAAGGACGTTGCCCTGGCAACCCCAACGATTTATGGCGTGGACAGCCGGAAAAAGGTGTTGGTGAGGGAGAGCGGCAGGGAGACCTGATATTGGCCGCCGACGAGATTGCCGGCATTGGTAACGGTGATCCAATTCGTGGTGGCCAGATTTTGATTTTGCTGCAAGATCCAGGCGGATTGATTATTGGTCCACGAAATCAAAAGGTTGGTGGTGGAAAGCGATGCGGCCAAAGCGGTCGGCGCCGGCACGGCAATGAAATTATAAAATTTCAATTCGTCCACGGTGGTTTCGGCGCCGCCACTATTATTTTGCGAGATATTCAAGCGGTTGGCGCCATAGGCCGGCGTATTGCTTTGCTGAAGGAACGTCCGCGATTCGTTGATGTTCAGAAAATCGACGCCCTGGCTGCTGACACTGGCCCACGTGTTGCCGCCGTCGGTGCTGCCCTGAACCGTCCATAATTGTGGAAGCGCCTGTCCCGGGCCGGAGGTCAACACATAAGCGGCCACCGGCAAATTTGAATTCACCAGCGCAGCGCCTAAATACCATCCGCTGCTCGCGCTGCTGGCCCAGTACGTGGAAAGATTGTTGTCAAAAGCCGCCGACGCGGGATTGGTGCTGACCGTGCCGCTATCGCCATAATACGGAGCGGTCGTGCCCGCCTGAACCAGATTGCCGCCAGTCACCACGGCGATGTTGTCCAGCCGGACTTGCTCGTTTTCATTGCCGCAACGCGCGGCCCAGACCAACCGGTCGCCGGCATGAGGCACAAAGCCCGGGGTGGGAACATTGGTAAAGATGCCCTGTCCATCCATGGAAACGCTCATGCCGGTATAATAATTCCAATCCACTTCAAACAAATGGCGCGTGCTGTTGTTGATGCCCCATTGGGCTATCGGCGTGTAACCATGGCCTGCCACCAGCGTTCCATTCACACCCAGGAAAAAGCCGTGAGTGCTGCCGGAATAAGTCAGGACATCGAAAGAAAGTCCCGTGCCATAACCGGACTCAACACTGCCGCTGATCAGGTTGGAGGAACTCAATTGTCCGAAGTTCAGGGAGAATCCGTCGGCGCCATTAGTGAGAAAATTGGCATAGACCTGTGAATTCCATTTGGCGGAGAAAGCATAGACCGGCGTGTTGGAATTCAAATCCGGTAATTCAAAGGCGCTGGTGACGTTACCGTAGCCGTTTTCCGTCAATCCCAGTTCGCCATAGGTGCTGTCGGCAATCTCTGCGCCGCCGGTGATGCCCAACGCTGTGCTGAACAATTGCGAGCCGTCATTGAAATTAGTCGCCCCTGTGCTGAAGCCGCTGAAATCCTGAAAATACCGGCCGGTCTGCACGAAGGCGGTAGTCGGCTCCACTGTCCTGCCCGTGATGGATAATTGGGGGTAGTAACCGAGGTATGACCAGGATTTTCCACTGTTACCGGAAGTCAATGTGGTGATTCCCAGGCTCCAGCCGTCGGCGGTGGTGGGGGAATCTAATGTCATGTCCCAGAGATATCCGCCGTCGTTGGGATTCGAGGCCACCACCCAATATGCGGTTGAGGGCGACAGCAAAAGATTGGAACCCGTATAATTCGTCACCCCGGTCGCTTCAGGATCGTCAGGCCCGTTCAAAACTTGCACCAACGTTCCCGGCTCGCCGCCATTGTCCGTGTAAATGCTCACTTGAAATCCACCGCCGCCGCCTTCTCCACCCAAATCCATCCCCACCGTATCCAGCATATAACCGAGGGAATTTCCGCCCGTCGTGAATTGTTCGGCAAACCACTCGTCAGATGTCACGACATAACTGACCGATGTGCCATCGGCCAGATTTGATAAAAAAGTCGTCTCCTGCGCGCGCATGGAAACGGGAAAAACGACGGCGAAAAAAACAGCCAACAGGACACGGATACAACGATATTTCATAAGCTTCAGGGATATTGCCCGCTCAAGCAACATTTTAACTGTTGGCCTGAGTAATGACAATCAAAAAGGATAAGATGGTCTTCGTCAGTGCCGTCGGCTTTACCATGATTGTTTCCGGCAAATTAACTGTTGGCCTGAGTAATGACAATCAAAAAGGATAAGATGGTCTTCGTCAGTGCCGTCGGCTTTACCATGATTGTTTCCGGCAAATGCAGCTGATAGCCGGGATCTGCCCGGGCGCTGCATCTTCCCTGAAAAGAAATTGTAATCAAAAGTTCATGCACCCAACTCCGGCAAAACCGGTTGGATTAGTTCGTGGAAATGACGTAGAACGTGCCGTCGGAATTTAACTGCACGCCGAGGCCGGCGTAGATGCTGTCGTCGGAAATGATCTGGGCGGGATTCCAGTAAAGATTTTTTAGTTGCTGCTGCAGGTCCTGGTAATTGTTGAATTTGCGTTCCACTACGACCCGTTCGGCGACGTCCCGGCGAAAACGATTTTCCAGCAGGGAATAATTGGTGTTGGCCTGGTTGAGGGTGGCCTGGGTCGCAGTCAATTGCGCCGTGAGGCCGGCCACTTGATTGGTCAAAGCAGTTATCTGTCCGCCCAAGGTCTGGCTCAAGGCCTCATTTTCCGATTTCGCCGCGGCGGTCTGCGCGGTCAAATTGGTGATTTGGGCCGCGTCAAGGGCGATGGTGGATTGCGCGTCGTCCAATTGATTTGAAAACGTTGCTGACACCGATTGGCTTTGGGCGAGATTATTGGAGAAGATAATGAGGGTTCCCTGGTCAACGGCGATCTGTGACTGGGCGGTGTCCAACTGATTGGAAAAATCGGCGATGGCGCCGGCGTCCGTTTGATCCTGCGCATTATCGTTCCGTTTGACCACGATCAGGACGATCACCAGCACCATGCAGACCAATCCGAGGGTGGTGGATAAAAACTGTTTCATGGGGTTAGGGTTTTTGATTGCCGCCGGTTTATCAAGTTCTCGACTGTTACAATTCGATGACGGACCCGGGGAAAATCAGTTAAACGACCTCCTCACCCCGGCCCTAACCTATGTGAGGAGTAAAATAAGAATTTATACTTATTTTTAAAGTCTATTTGGTTGTAAAATCTGAGTAATTTTGTGAGGAAAAAATATTTAAAAAATTAGTTGACAGTTCAAGCATTCCACCGATAATACGACCATGTTAGTCGTTATTATGAATTGTGTTTATTGCATTTAAACCCATGAACTAGTTTTTTTGTAGATAATAACGACTATTTAAATCGTATATAAAATTTATGTCCGAAAATCGTGAAGCGTTAAAGGCCAAGAGCAGCGATGAGCTAAAATGGCTGGATTTGGTAGTCCAGCATGTGAGTTCGTTGCGATATGGCGTCGTGGAAATCGTGGTGCATGATTCTCGCGTGATCCAGATCGAAAAGACCGAACGGGTGCGACTCGAAAAACAGGAGCCGTCCAAACCGAAATAACCCTAAACCTTGAAAGGCGCTGACCGGACCACCGGAAGTTCCCATGAAAACAAAAACATATATCGTCCATGCGGAACAGGATACAGAGATTTGTCTGCGCAGCGCTTGCGGTTGGCTGGCTTTCGTCGGCCACGACGGCACTTGCGGATGAGGTAAAGCTTCTCAACGTCTCGTACGACGTTACCCGGGAATTCTACCAGGATTACAACAAGGCATTCGCTGCCTATTGGAAGCAAAAGACCGGCGATACCGTCATCATCAGCCTGTCCAACGGCGGCTCCAGCAAGCAGGCGCAATCAGTCGTCAACGGGCTGGAGGCGGACGTGGTGACAATGAACCAGCCGCTGGACATCGACATCCTTAATACCCAGGGGCATTTGATCCTGGCAAATTGGGCGGACCGGCTTCCGCACCATAGCGTCCCTTATACCTCGACGATCGTTTTCGTGGTGAGGAAGGGCAATCCAAAAAAAATCAGGAATTGGGATGACCTCGTGCGGCCCGATGTTTCCCTCGTCATTCCCAATCCAAAAACCTCAGGCAACGGACGTTACAGTTATCTGGGGGGGTGGGGATATGCGCTGAAGAAATCCAACGGCGATGAAAAACAGGCGCGTGAGTTTGTGACAAAACTATTTGCCAATGTGCCGGTGCTGGACACCGGTGGGCGCGGCGCAACCACAACGTTCGCTGATGACGGCATCGGTGACGTACTGCTCACATTTGAGAATGAAGCGGCGCTCATCCAGAAGGATTTCCCGGGACAGTTTGAAGTGGTCCTTCCGCCCATCAGTATCCTGGCGGAGAACCCGGTGGCCTGGGTGGATCAAAATGTCAGGCGTCATCACACCGAGGCGATCGCGCGCGCCTATCTGGAATATCTCTACAGCGACGAAGGCCAGGAACTGGCCGCACAACATTTTTTCCGGCCGGTGGATGCGACCATTCTCTCCCGTTATTCCACCCGTTACAAGCCGGTCGAGCTTTTCACCGTGGACGATATCGCAGGCAGCTGGGAGAAGGCGCAACAGACGCATTTCTCTGATGGCGGCATTTTCGACCAAATTTACCAACAATGAGGCCTTCCGACCATACAACTAGTTCGTGGTTCCTCCGAACGGGCGGCAGCTGGTCAGCATCGGCTGCCGCCTCCCACATAAATTCAATTCTATGACGATTTCTGATACCCCAACGAAAGCCATTCCCCAGGCACCGCTCAAGCGGCGGCGCTCCATCGCCGAGTTACTCGCACCTTTGGACAAAATTGCCGCGCAATCTTCGAGCCTGGTGGCGAACCATGAGGCGGGTTTTGAAGTGGGCGATGAAACTTATCATTTGTCGCGCTATCTCTTCATCGGCCCGAACGGCGGCGGCGCGCCCATCCACATCGGGATTTTCGCCGCCATCCACGGGGATGAACCGGAAGGAGCCCATGCGATTGTGCAATTCATCAAGTTGATCGAATCCAAACCGGAACTGGTCGCGGGTTATTACTTGTCCTTTTACCCGGTTTGCAACCCAAGCGGTTTCGAAGACGGCACACGCTTGTCCCGCACTGGAAAGGATTTGAACCGCGAATTTTGGAAGAACTCTTCCGAACCCGAAGTCCGCCTGTTGCAGGCCCAGCTTATTTCGCGGTCATTCCAGGGGATCATTTCCCTGCACACAGATGACACCAGCGACGGATTCTATGGGATTGTGCGCGGAGCAACCTTGACGAAACAGCTCATCGAACCGGCATTGCAGGCGGCGGAGCGATTGCTGCACCGTGATGGCCGGCCAGTCATCGATGGCTTTCGCGCGCGCAACGGCGTGGTGTACGACACGTTTGAAGGCATTTTAAGCGCTCCGCCCCGCGTGCGGCCCCGTCCATTTGAGATCATCCTGGAAACACCGAAAGCCCCGCCCACATATCAAAAAGAGGCGGCATTTGTCGCTGCGTTACAAACTATCCTGACCGAATACCGTAAATTTATCGCCTACGCGCCCAACCTGTAATTTATGAGCAGAATCTATAACAACATCACTGAGACCATCGGCAACACTCCGCTCGTGCGGCTGAACCGCACGGCGAAAAAACACGGCGCAGTCGCCGATGTGCTGCTTAAACTTGAATTTTTCAACCCGCTTTCGAGTGTCAAAGACCGCATCGGTGCGGCAATGATCGAAGATGCGCTGAAGTCCGGCGCCATCGGGAAGGACACGGTCATCATCGAACCGACCAGCGGCAACACGGGTATCGCGCTCGCCTTCGTCGCGGCGGCCAAAGGCTTGAAATTGATTTTGACGATGCCCGAAACGATGAGTCTGGAGCGGCGCAAATTGTTGAAAATTCTCGGCGCGAAACTTGTGCTCACTGAAGGACCCAAGGGCATGAAAGGCGCTATTGCCAAAGCGGAAGAGTTGCACGAGAAAATCCCAAATAGCGTCATCCTGCAACAGTTCAGTAACCCGTCGAATCCTGAAATCCACCGAAAGACGACCGCCGAGGAAATTTGGCGGGATACGGATGGCAAGGTGGATGTCCTGGTCGCCGGGGTCGGCACTGGCGGCACCATCACCGGTGTTGCCGAAGTCATCAAACAGCGCAAACCGTCATTCAAGGCCATCGCCGTCGAGCCGACGAAGTCCCCGGTGATTTCCGGCGGCCAGCCCGGCCCGCATAAATTGCAGGGGATCGGCGCGGGATTCATTCCCGCAAACTTAAACACCAAAATCATCGACGAGGTTATCCAGGTGAGCGAGGACGATTCGGGCCCGATCTCGAAAGAAGTCAATCAATTGGACGGCATCCCTGTGGGAGTCTCCAGCGGGGCGGCGATCTGGGCGGCATTGCAAGTGGCCAGGCGCCCGGAGAGCAAAGGCCAGACCATCGTGGCCATCGTGCCATCATCGACTGAACGTTATCTATCGACGTGGCTGTTCGCCGATGTGAACACAGATCCGGACGATGTGAGCGCTTTATTTGTGAAAGGATAAATCAACCGCCGACTCCATTGTGGAGAGGCTCAACCTTAAAAAATTTCGGAGGGCTGACCGGTTCACCGGAGGTTCTTCAGGAAGAACAAACAAAACCGTGTGATTACAAAAGAGACAGCGGGCAAAACATCGCCCGATTTCGGCGTCAAAAATTGACAATGCCGGAATCCGCCGTCTGCGTGTGCAGGCGGCGCTGTCTTGCGCACACGGATGTTATTCCGAACCAAAAAAAGAAACACCGTGAACCTATGAAAGCATTAAACCTGAAAAATCTGATTGTGACCGGGCTGGCTCTGGCGGCCTTCACGCTCACGCCCGCCGCGCGAGCAACGGGCGTGGAAGTCTTCCTGGTGGGCGGCAGCGCCAGCCAAAATGTGATCTATGACCGGGCGACCAACCTGTTTGCCGGCGGGTCGTTTACGGTGACCGGTGGCGGCTCATCAGCCATCGCCCAGTTCACCGGCACGAGCTTGAACCCGGCCATCTCGGGGTATGGCACCATCACCCTGGACATCAACCTGAACAACGGCGCGATCGACGGCCTGGATGCGTTGGTAAGCCATAAGGCGAACGCTGATGACACCAACTACACCACCGGCGTGAGTTCGCCACAAGTGCCGACCTTTGTGGATTCGGCCACCTCGCCGGAAGCGGTGGGAGTATCGTCGTCCGGATTCACAACATTGCCGACCTATGTTGTTCCCCTGGTCTATGTGAAGAACACCAATTCAATAGACACCGCATCCATCACCAATCTGACCCAACGGCAGGCATGGAGCCTGGAGAACTCCACGTTGCAAGCGGCCTTCTTTGGCAGCACAAGCCCAACGAGCAACAACTATGTTTATTTCGTGGGACGAAATAAGGAGGCAGCGGTGCGCACAGAGATCGACCTCAACATCTACAACACGCAGACAATCAACTCCTATTACACCAATGCTCTCGGCCAGCCGGTTTTGGATGGCAGCGCAGATCCAGGATTAAATTCCGGCGGCGCGGTCGCCAACACAGTGATCGCGTTGACGAATTCGATCGGCACTGTGGCGGTGCAGAACATCAAGAAAGGCATCGCGGCGCTATCCTATGAAGGCGTGCCTTACTCAGTGACCAATGTCATCAACGGCAGTTATCCGTTATGGGGTTATGAAAATTACTATTATGTCACCACCGGGACCGGCACTCCTACCGGGCCGCAGTTGGCAGTGATCAATGCCTTTTATCAATCGGTCACGAATGCTGCGTTTGAGAGCACCAATGCGAACTTCGTGGGCAATTTCATCCCCAATCCTTCGCTGGAGGTTTATCGCAATGCCGATGGCGGACAAATCTTCCCGTCGGGCAACAACTTCCAATGAACCGAGATTTTTGCGACCAAGAAATTTGAATCCTATGAAAAGAATCATTTTATCAACCATTGCCCTGCTGACGCTGTTCACAGCGCCACTGGCCCGGGCATGGTCGTATAACGACGGGGATCTCCTTTTGATCTTCCGTGAAAGCGGCCAGACCAATGTTGAGTTCGACCTGGGAAGTGTCAGCAATCTCCTGGGACATTCGACTGGCTTTACCACCAATCTTACGGGTTGGAGCAGCAGTTTGGTGACGGGATACTTTGGCGCCAACCTGACCGGGGTCAAAGTCATCCTGGCCGCGGCGACCAGTTCCACCAATTCGACACCCACGGCATGGGTCAGCAGCGTTGATCCAAATCCGGGCGCATATAACGTCGGCAAAGCGGTATGGGTCTCCAACCTGCATGGCACCATCAGTGCCATCGGCACCGACCCGGTGACTCCCTTCCAGGTGCCGCCGGCAAACGTGACCCCGACCAATGCCTATGCCATCTCCCCAAGCGATGCACAGTATGGCGGAGCGTCTTATGATTACATCGTCTCCGGAGGCAACTTCCAAAGCATCCAGACGTGGGACGGCAAAACGCCGTTCGGGACGATAGCAGTGGAACAAACCATTCCCGGCTCGTTTGATTTCTGGCAGGTCCAGAATTCCTATGGCGTGCCGGACCATTTGGTGGGCACCTTCACGATCAGCGCCAACGGTACATTGACGTTCGTCGCCGGCCCGCGCCAACCCGTCATCACCGGAGGCGGTCATTCCGGTAATGTCAGCACCATCCAGTTCAGCACCACGGTGGGCAATACCTATTCGATCGCTTACACCAACGCGCTGGGCGGCGCGGCTTCCACCTGGCCGGTGGATGCCACAACCCTGATCGGTGATGGAAATACGGATACGTTGACCCATACCAATTCCACAGATAACCAGGAGTTCTTTGAGATCATCGCGCAGTGACCGGCAAAAATGCGCGGCATAGCGCGGCAGGCCGGAGACCCCGGCCTGCCGCAACGAATTAAATTTGTAGAGAGGACAACCACAGCAAATGACAATCCGGATTGGGGTGATAGCAATGACCCTGTTGGCGACAATCTTTAATGGCCTGGCGGATTCCAACAATCCGCCGGCGATCATTGAAGACTTGTTTGCTGCGCCTCTTCCTGATACCAGCGCGGAACCCAGGCTTTTGCCCGCGCTGGATGTCCGCTCTTACCGCATCGAAGGTGATACAGAATTGCCGCCGGAACAATTTGGCGTGCTTTCCAATTATACCGGGAAAGTGGATATCCATCGCGTCCAGCAAGGCCTGGATAGATTGCAGTCACTCATCCACGACGCCGGCTATTCCAACGTCGATCTCACCCTGCCTGAACAAAAATTTACCAACGGACAGGTTCGCGTCCAAATCGTCGAGACCAACGCGGCGAATGATTTGTCCGCCGAAGTCACAAACTTATTTACCGCACCAAAACGGACCATTGCCATCCGCGGTTATCGGATCGAGGGCAATACCGTGCTGCCGCCGGAGGAATTTTTGTTCCTCACCAATTACGTCGGTGAAGTGGATTTTCCGCGATTGCAAGAAGGTCTGGGCCGGCTGCAACTGCGGTACCGGGAACTCGGCTTCGCCACGGTCAGTGTCAGGCTGCCGCAACAGAAGCTCACGAACGGCATGGTACATATCCGGATTATTGAAGGACGGCTAAGTGCCATTATTATTGAGGGCAATCGCTATTACAGTTCCAATAATATCGTTCGCGCCCTGCCTGGCCTGACGACAAATATTTTACTGAACACAAAATGGTTCCAGCCGGAGCTGAACCTCGCCAACGCCAACCGTGACCGCCAGATATATCCAGTCATCAGCCCCGGCCTTGAACCGGGTACCACAGAGTTGGAATTGAGAGTTAAAGACCGGCTTCCGTTGCATGGCCGCGTTGAAGTCAATGACAAGGCTTCGCCCGACACTCCGCTGCTGCGCATGGACACTGCCTTGCAGTACGGCAATCTTTGGCAGCGCAACCAGCAAATCGGCGTCGATTACAATTTCTCGCCCCAGGCGTACAAACCCGCCGGCAGCGTGAATGGTTTTTACGATGAGCCTGAAATCACCAGTTACAGTGCGTTTTACCGAATCCCTTTCGGATTCGATGGCAACCTTCGCGAGAGCCTGGAACAGCAACCGGTGACGTTCGGCTTTGATGAGGTGAGCCATAAGTTCAACCTGCCACCGCCGACCGGCAAACCGGATATCATGTTTTATGCATCACGTTCGGCGTCGGCCATCCCGGTCCGTTATGGTCCGTTGTCGGTCATCTTCACCAATACGCTGGCCAATATCAGCCAACAATCCGGGGAGGAGAGTTTCACCTTCGATGACAATATCGGTGCGCGGATTAATCTTCCCCTACAACAATTTGCCGGGATCAGTTCCGCCTTTTCATTCGGGGCGGATTACAAATCGTATTCTGCGCCCACCTTCTATACCAACCTGACCTATTTTTCGCTCTATTCGCTGGATTCTTTCGGCAATTCAGTCCTGGTGACGAACGAGACAGTCCACCTGCCATCGAATTCACGTGCCTGGCTGCAATATATTCCGCTGACCTGGAGCTGGGGTGCGCAAAGGCCGGACCAGACCGGCGGCTTCGCGTTTAATTATTCGCAGAGCGTGTTTCTTGAAGGGCTGGCCTCATCGCGCCAGAGTTTCCAGGATGTTGCCGGAGCAACCGGCGCGGGTGGCAATTACACCACCATCAATGCTGGATTGGCGCGAGAACAAAATCTTTGGAGCGGATGGTCGGCGTTGATGAACGCCAACGGCCAATGGGCCAGCGCGCCGCTCATCAACAATGAACAATTCGCGCTCGGCGGCACCAGCGGCGTGCGTGGTTACGAGCAGGGCGAGATTTACGGGGATACCGGCTGGCGGATATTATTCGACCTGCGCGCGCCGCCGGTCAATGTGGGAAGTTTTCCGACGAGCGCGGGCGATGTGCCGGCAGAATTGCATTGCTCATGGTTGATGGATTACGGCCAGACCTCCTTGATTGACCGGCCCACCACGGAAAACCTCACATTTTCCGAGTGGGGCACCGGCCTTGGTTTTTTCCTGACCGTCGGTGAACATTTTGACGCCCGCCTGACCATGGCCTGGGCCCTGTTGGGCACGCCCACCACCCGCGCGGGCAATGCGCAGGCATATTTCAGCATCGGAGCACAATTCTAACATTCGATGAAGAATATTTTTCCATTTCCCAGGGCGCTCCGGGCGGCGGCGCTAATATTTTTGGCTGTCATTGCGTCAAAAGTTGCCGCCAATCCCACCGGCATGACGGTGGTTTCCGGCGGCGCCACGGCCCAACAACTCGGTTCGCAGCTCAACGTCGCCGTCAGCCAGTTGGCGATCTTGAATTGGAGCAGTTTCAATATCGCGGCGGGCGAGACCACAAGTTTCCTCCAGCCTTCGGCCAACTCCATCGTCTTCAATGAGATCGGGGATGCGAATCCATCGCAAATTTTTGGTAATGTCAACGGGAACGGCACAGTCATTCTCGCCAATGCCAATGGCTTTTATTTCGGCCCGAATTCGATGATCAAAGTCGGCGGCAGCTTCATTGCCACCACTGCGGCTCTGGCGCCCGATTTTGGTTCCGGCGGAGCATGGCAGTTTACCGGGATGCCCCCAACGGCCAGCATCATCAACTATGGCCGGATTGAAGTGGGACCGGGACGTTCGCTGTTCCTCATCGCTGAAAATATAGAGAACAATGGCAGCCTTAATGCACCCGGTGGAAATGTCGATCTGGTCGCCGGCCAAAATATCCTGGTCAGTGACAGCCCGGACGGACGCGGTTTGAGCGCAACGGTGCAACTTCCCTCCGGTTCCGTAAACAATGCCGGTCAAATCACCGCCGACGCCGGGACGATTGCATTGCAGGCTAAAGTTGTGAATCAGGACGGACTCATCCAGGCCGATTCCATTCAAGACCAGGACGGTCAAATCGAACTGTTGGCATCCGACCAATTAAATCTCGGCGCTGATTCGCAAATCTCCGCAAATGGCGATGATTCACCAGGCGGCAGCGCCGGGGGAACGGTAACGGTAAAATCCGGCAACGAATTCAGCGACAATCCTGGCAGCCAGATTTCCGTGACCGGAGGCTCTCAGGGTGGCAACGGCGGCAGTGTGGAGATCAGCGCGCCGAGCATCAGTGCGATTAACACAAAGATTTCTGGCCAGGCGCAAGCCGGTTGGACTGGCGGGACATTATTGCTGGACCCGGATTATATCGTTCTGAATACGTCCGGAAGCGGTACGGTGAATGTCAATGGCGAGAGCGGGTCGTTGCAGGCCGGTGATGATCCGGGGGACACATTATATTTGGATGTGGGCACCAGTTTAGACAGCTTTGCCGATTCGGCTTTTATCGGGCTTTCACAGATCACCTTGCAGGCCAATTATAATATTACGCTGGCCAGCGGAACGACGTGGAATCTATCGAGCAGCACAGGACAAACAGAGGGACAGCTTACACTTCAAGCCGGGGGAAACATCATTTTTCAAACTGGAGCCACAATCATTGATGCGAACCAATGGTCACTGGAATTGCAGGCGGGATATGATTTCGAGGATAACATCGTCCAGCCAAACACAGGGAATATTTACTTGAACGGTGGCGCGGGTTTGGCCGGGAAAGGCACGATCGCGCTTGCCAATGGCTCAGTGGATTTGTACGCGGGTGATAGCATTTTAGTGGGATCAGGGTCGGTGTTCACGACCGGAAGCGGGAGCATTTTTGCCGATGCGATTTCCGGGGACATCAATACAGGCACATACAACGGCGGTACCAGTATCGGTGGGCCGGCAAGCAGCGATTACCAATTCAGGAGTGGCGGCACGATTCCCAATGCGGTACTGGGGGGCATTTCCACCGGAGCCGCAGGCGGCACAGGTGGAAATGTGACATTGATCGCGGGCGACGACGTCATCAGCACTCCAACCTATTCATTAACTCAGGGCCAATGGCCTGGAGCCTCGGGAGCTTATGGTTCAGGCAATGTGACTGTCATAGCGGGAAACGAGATCGTCGGTAATTACAACCTTGCAAACGGGACGGGCACGATATTGGCAGGCGTCCCGGTATCGGCCTCGCAAGCAGCCATTTTGCAGGATCCGCAGGCTAATTCAACGGCATACAATGACACCCTGACGACGTTGGAATCATCGGTGACAACAGCAATCAATCCCGAAGGCAATGTCGGCATGATTTCCGGCACTGCAGAGCCGGTCACATTGAGTTTGATCGACGGTTCCTGGAATGTCTGGGCGGCTAATGACATTTATCTCCAGGAAGTGAACAATCCCAACGGCACGTTCAACCAGCTGCAGAATTTTCGTTTTAATTATGCGGCGGATGCCGCGGTCAATCTTTGGGCGGGTGACGCCATTGATCTCGTTGCCGCCAGCGCCGGCCTGGCACGGGTATCTCGTGGAAATGCGAGCATGCCGCCGATCTATGCGCCGAACCTTTCTTTGAATGCCGGCGCAGGGGGGATCACGCTCGATGCTTCCATCATTTTGTATCCTTCAAGCGATGGTGAGGGCTCGTTACAGATTGTTACTCGTGATGGAGGAAATCTGGTCGGAGCAACCGGCTCGAGCTCCAGTACTCTGACCGGGATCACGATGTCAGACAGCGGTTCAACGAGCTGGAGCACATTTGCCACGAGTCATGCTTCCACTCCGCTCTATCTGGACAATCCCGATCCGGTGACGGTGGATATTTCCGGCAGCATTGAGAACTTTGGCCTCACGGTGCCGACGTATGCCCAGATCAACGTGGTCGGGAATACTTATAATTTTGGCTTTTTGGGGCAAAATCTTTCGCCATTACAGACCACTTATATCAATGTCGGCCAAAAGGCCAAGACGACGATGGAAAAGCTCGGCTTGCTCGACTCGGCTACGGATGGCGGCCTCGTGGTCGGCGGAAATATCACCTTTCGCGGGGATCTGACAAGCGAAGCTTTGGCTGGCGCGATTTTATCAGATGTCATCGGTCAAATCACCACGGTAGATCCCGCGTTGGCAGGGGTGCTGGGTTATGATCCCGCGTCTGGTGATATTTCGTTCGCGGGAACAATGAGCGTGGCAACGGAACAAACGTTGCTCAATCCCGTGGATTCCAGTGGAAACGCGATTTTCACGGGAGCTCAATTGACCGCGTGGCAGACGGCAATCACCCAATTGTATAATGCCAGCCAGAACGCCGGGGTCTCTACCACTGAGGAATCGGCAGGTGTGATTAGTTCCAGCATTTCGAGCGAGGTTGCTGAAATCATCAGCGACACTGAAATTACCAGCGACAATCCATCCCTGGCGGGTGAATTCAGTTACGATGCTGCCAGCGGCCAGGTTTCATTTGTAGGGCAGATGAGTTATCCAACGGAACAATCTCTGCTTGATCCTTTGGATGTAAACAACAATCCGATTCTATCCGGCAGCCAATTGACCGCGTGGCAGGCGACGATTACGCAATTGTACAACGACAGCTTGAGCGCATCCCTGGGAGCAAATGGGCTGATCATTTCCGGTCCGGGCCATTTCAACATCAACGCCGACACCATTGACCTGGGTGTTTCGAGCGGCATTCTTGTGAATGCGCCCGACGCGCAACTGGCAAATATTTCACCAATTGGAGCGGACATTTGTATCAAGACCACCGGTGATCTGGAGATGACCACGACTGCCATTGCCAACGAGAGTTATATGGGAAACATCACATTAAACGTGGGGGGACAGCTTGACGTGGGCGGCGAGTTATCTGCCTTCGGCACTCCGGGCGAAGCTTTGGGCATTTTTACCACGGGCGAAGGAAATATTTCGGTGACAGCCAACAACGATGTCAACGTGGATGGCTCGCGCATTGCCGCCTATGATGGCGGAAACATCAGTGTCGAATCTCTTAATGGTGACGTGAATGCCGGGACGGGTGGTGAAGGATACGTTGCCCTGAACGCTGTGGAATTGGATCCAACCAGTGGTGATCTGGAGATCATTCCAGCGCAGATTCCCGGCAGTGGTATTTTGGCAACGACAGTTCCCTACGGAAATGCGCCACTCGGCAACATCACTGTGACGGCTCCGAATGGCGATATTAACGCCAACCTTGGCGGGATCATCCAGATCGCCTTCAACGGCAACCAGAACAATGATGATTTCATCTCCTTGACCGCCAGCGGCGATATCAATGCCAGCGGTTCCGGCATCATCGGCAGCAATATCAAACTCAAGGCTGGCGGTGATATTACCGGAGTTGTCATCGGCAGCCAGAGCGTCAACATCGACTCTGCCCAGAATGTGGATGTGACCGCGGTCAGCGGGGGCAATGTGGATATCAATGCTGGCGGCGATGTTTCCGGCACCATCGTGAGCGGGGGTGGCCTTGATGTCAGTGGCAGCGACATCAATGCCTCCTTGATTTCGGAGTCTGTGTCCGCTTCGGGTGATGCCAGCGGCGCGAGCATGGGCATTCCCCAATCCAACGTTTCCTCAGTAACCACCCAGACGGCCGATAACGCGACCGAAGCCGCTGCTAAAACCGACAACACCGATGATGATGACCAGAAAAAGAAACATGCGCAGACCACACTGGCGCAAAAGACCAGCCGCGTGACGGTGACGTTACCACGACAAAATTAAACAAAACCAAAACACGAATCATGACTATCCTTATTCAACCTGTCCTTGCTGCCAATGCGGCTGTTTATGCCATCGACAACGCCACCATCGAGGGCAAGGTCACTGTGGCCGCGTTGTTCCTTCTCTCGATGTTCAGTTGGTCGATCATCATCACCAAATTTCGACAATTGATGATCGCGCGCAGAGCAGCCAGGAGATTTTTGGCGGCTTATGGCGCCACCCGCGATCCGTTGGATATCCAGCGCAAAGGTGAAAATTTCGCGGGTGCGCCGGCCTATGAACTGTATATCCGCGGCGCGGACGAACTGGCCTACCAGTTGAAGAACAATCCTGTGATCGTAAAAGGTGAGCGCCGGATCAGCAAAGCGTCGTTTGACGCGGTAAGAGTGGTGCTCGAAGAAGCCGCCGGCAATCAAGCGATGGTATTGGAAAAAGGGATGATCGTGCTCTCCACGGCCGTCGCCGGTGGACCGTTCATCGGATTGCTCGGCACCGTTTGGGGTGTCATGTCCACGTTTGCGGGCATTGCCGAGAGCAAGGCCGCCACGCTCACCGCGATGGCGCCGGGCGTGGCCGCCGCGCTCGTGGCAACGGTCACCGGTCTGCTCGTGGCCATTCCCGCCATGTTCGCCTACAACTTCATGGTCACGACCATCCGCCATATCACGCAGGAATTGGACGGCTACGCCGCGCGTTATGCCAACCAGATCGAGCATGCCTACGTGGATAACCGGGACATTGAAGACAAAATCACCTGGGCGCTCACCAAAACCGAGATGGGCGAGAATACGCCGGCCATTTAACTATGAAAAAATGTTCCCGCACGGCGCATCATTCATTGACAGAATTGAACATCACGCCGCTGCTTGATCTGGCGTTTGTTCTCCTGGTGATTTTCATCATCACCACCATCCCGCCGGTAAATGATCTGGACCTGAAATTGCCGGACGCAACCAGGCACCTGAAGGACGCCCCGCGAAAGGCGAACTACATCTCCGTTCAAGCGGATGGTTCTGTTTTATCTGAACAAAGCCCAATTCCAAAGTGCGGGTCAAATGTTGCAAGCGCTGATCGGGCTGCGCGAAGACGACCCTGACTTGAATATCATTGTGCGCGGTGACAGCAAGGCCAAGTACCAGCAGATCCGTTCCGTCCTTGATGTTTGCCAGCAAGCGAACGTCCCCAGGGTTGATTTGGCGACCGAACCGTTAAATTGAGATGCTTCCCCAAACCCAACCACGTCCAAGTCGCAACTCTTCAAGGGTGAACATGCTTGTCTCGTTCATCATTCATGCGGTCCTGGCTCTAATTTTGGTTTATTTTGCCGCGCGGCAGGGCTTGTTGGGTAAACAGTTAAAAAAAATCACCATCGAAATGGTCAAGGAACAACCGCCACCCAAACCGAAACCGCCGGAAGCGCCAAAAGTAGAACCGCCGAAGATTGAGGAGCCGAAAGTTGCGGTGGCGCCCAAGCCGGTTGAAGAATCTAAAGCTGCTCCGACGCAGACTGCCGCCCAACCCGTCATTGCTCCACCCGTGGCGGAATTGCCCTCACTTGAATTTGGCGGCGGCCAGGCTGTCGAAACCAGTTCCGATCCCGTGCAACTTTACAAGGGTGCGCTCGAATATGCCTTTCGATCAAAATGGAACCGCCCTGATAATATGGACGATGACGATTGGGCGGTTGAGGTTGATGTAACCGTCGAACCTGACGGGCATATTGCTGATGTGCAGTGGCAAAAAGGCTCGGGTAACCCGATCTGGGACGATTCCGTTCGCAAGGCTCTCGCCGCAGTCACGAATATGGATCGCCCGCCGCCCACGAATTTTCCGTCGCGGGTGAACATCCGTTTCGATGTGCAGGAAAATGATACCGAACCTGTGTTGCAATGAGCTTGAAAAAGACATCCCAATCCCATCACGGTTCGCTGAGTGAACTGAATATCACGCCGCTACTGGACCTGGTGTTCGTGCTGCTGGTGATCTTCATCATCACCACGCCACAGATGATGAACAATCTGGAAATGAATTTGCCATCCGGTAAAACGTCGCCACCACAAAAGGAGAAGCCGAAGATCAACCGCATTGACGTGAATGCCTGGGGACAAACGTTCTTGAACGATCAGCTGTTGACCATTCCACAATTGCGCGATGATTTGCAACAACTTCAACATGAGAACCCTGACCCAAGTGTGGTGGTCAAGGGAGCTGATAATGTGGATTATCAAAACATGATCAATGTGCTGGATGTCCTCCAACAGCTCAATATTACGAAGGTAGGGTTGGCAACTATTGGGGGTGGGGGATAGATTCAAAGAAATTCATTAAATGTGCCCATTGTTGCATATCCGGGCTGCCAGGATTTGCCTCCCATAGCCGAATCAATGTTGATGCAATACCCATTTTCGTCCCCCAATCGATATGGGGTTAAGTTTTTGTCCGTCCGTTTGACTTGAATCCAGTCGCCGATGGTTTGTATGTTACCTGGCAACGGTTTAGTATGTTTATGTACCTTCGCTTTGGCGGTAAATCGTATGCGAAATGAGCGGTGTGCAAAACCCAACAGAAGTACTCTCCTCTAGGAGAGGGGGAAAGGCTCGGCGCTTTTGTTTGAAATACGGACGCGGGATGTGTCAGTGTGCCTCCGCATATTCCAGAATATCCTTTTATTGTTCTTTCGGGCGCAGTCAGGATGGGAGCGGGTGAACCACTCACGGTGCCAGCCGTCACAACCCAACTCTTTTCAAATGGCCAATACTTTGTGTATAAGACACAAAAATATTTATTAACATTTCATGGAATTATTGATGAATTAAGAAAGCGTGCTTGTGAATAGATGTGAAGAACCTGTCAGCAAGAATTGATAACTAGAATTTGATTGAACGAAAGATTTTCGGTTAAGTGAGCGTGGTAAAAAGATTTCCCCGCTTGGCCAACAAGCGGGGAACGGGGAGCGCAGCACGAATGGATCGTGCGCCGCTGTTCTAATCTTTCACGGAGATTACGGCGGAGATGGTGGTTCAAATCCACCCGCTCCAATTAAATCCATTTTTATTCTACAATCTTCTCTTGGAAAAACAATTCGCAATTCAGTTTTTTCCAAAATTAAACTTGAATTACGCGTATTGTGAAGAACCTGTCAGCAAGAATTAACAAGTGAAAATTGATTGCCGGAAAGCTTTGCGCGTTCATTCGGTCATGATCGATTCAGTTTCCGATGTTTCCGGCGCGAGTCCCGACCTGAAAAAAGCGCGCCGCCAAAAAGCGGCAGCGCCGCGGGCAGGGCTTGACCGCCTGCCGCCCAACGCTCCCGACATGGAGCGCGGGGTGCTGGGTTGCTGCCTGATCTCTCCCAATGATTGCGTCGGCCAATGCATCGAGAAATTAAAAGATGAAGGGGCGCTAGCTTTTTATGACCTGCGCCACCAGACGATCTACCAGGCGTTGATTGAAATGTTCAATGCGCGCTCGCCGATCGATTTGATCACGGTGCAGCAATATCTCAAGGACCGGCAACTGCTCGAACAGATCGGCGGCCTGATGTATTTGAGCGGGTTGCAGGATGCGGTTCCCAGCGCCGCAAATTTGTCCTATTACCTGGACAACCTGTGCGAAAAATATTTGCTGCGCAAAATGATCCAGACGTGCACGTCGGTCGTGGGCCGGGTCTATGACTACGAGGGGGAAGTCGATGCATTGTTGGACGAGGTCGAGCGGGACGTGTTGCGCATCTCCGAATCGCGCGCGCAAAGCGCCGCTCTGACTACCAAGGACCTGGTCAACAAAGCCATCGGCACCATCGAAAATTTTTTCAGCCGCAAGGGAAGCCTCACGGGGTTGGCGACGGGCTACGCGGACCTGGACCGGATGACGGATGGTTTGCATGGCAGCGAGATGATCGTCATTGCCGCGCGGCCGAGCATGGGCAAGACGTCGCTGGCGATGAACATCGTGGAGCACGTCGTGCTGGAGGACAAATTGCCCGTGGGCGTGTTCAGCCTGGAAATGTCGGCGGAGGCGCTCGTGCTGCGCATGATGTGTTCGATCGCCCGCGTCAACCTGCGTTCCATCCGCGAAGGGTTCATGAGCGAATCGGATTTTCCCAAATTGACCAGCGCGGCGGGGAAACTGGCCAACGCCAAATTGTTCATTGATGACACGCCGGCCCTTTCGATCCTGCAATTGCGCGCGCGGGCGCGCCGATTGGCGCAACAGCATGACATCAAACTTTTTGTCATTGATTATCTGCAACTTTTGCATTCTACTACGCGGCGAGCACAGGAAAACCGGCAGCAGGAGATTTCGGATATTTCCAGCGGGATCAAGGCGTTGGCGAAGGAATTGAAAGTGCCGGTGCTGGTGCTCTCGCAGTTGAACCGCGAGTTGGAACGCGATAAAAGTCGCAAGCCGCGGTTGAGTGATTTGCGTGAGTCAGGCGCGATTGAACAGGATGCCGACCTCGTGGGTCTGTTGTATAAACCAAGTTCGGGCGATGATGACGATGTCAACGTCGAAGAGGCCGACGGTGTGCCGGTGAATCTGTTGATCGCCAAGCAACGCAATGGCCCGACGGGTGATGTCAATTTGACGTTCTTAAAATCTTATACTCGATTTGAAAGCGCAGCAAAAGTCAGCGACGAAGATATACCGGAAAGCCGATAGACGATGAAAGTTTTGTGTCGTCTCCTCGGCTTCTGGCTGCTGCTCGCGTTCGCGCAGTCGGCCTGGTCCCAGAATGCGGGGCCAAAGATCGACCGGGTGGATATTCAATATGTCGGGCCGGCCTCTGTCAGCGAGCAATTCATCCGTTCCAACATCCGGGCCAGGGCCGGCGGCACTTATCTCCCCAACCTCACGCAGGACGATATCCATGCGCTTTATGGCACGGGACAATTTTACAACATCCGCGCCTCGGTCGAAGGGCAGGATGACGGCGGGGTGATTTTGACGTACATCGTCCAGGCCCGCCTGCGGATCACCGACATCAAGATCCAGGGCAACAAGGATCTCAGCGCGTCCAAGATCAGGAAAAAGATAACCGTGAAAGCGGGCGAACCGCTGGATGAGGAAAAGCTGTTCACCGACACCCAGGAGATCAAAAAACTTTACGAGAAGTACGGCTACCCCGGCACTTCCGTCAGGTATGTTTTTGATTCAATGGACGAGGCGGCCGGCACAGCGTCGGTGACCTTTGAGATTTCCGAGGCAAAAAAAATTCGCATCACCGAAGTCCTCTTCGACGGCGCGACGGCCTTTCCGCAGAAAGTTTTGCGCAAACAGATCAAGACCCGCGCGCACTGGATGTTCTCCTGGATCACGGGCAGCGGTGTTTTCAAAGAGGACCAGTTTGAGGACGACAAGGATTCCCTGGTCGATTATTACCACAATCACGGCTACCTCGATTTTGAGATCAACGACGTGAAGTTCGACCATCCGACCCCCAAAACGATGATCGTGCGCTTTGAGGTCTTTGAGGGCAAACAATACCACGTCGGCTCCGTCAAGTTGACCGGTAATAAAATTTTTGAAATGACGGACATCCACGCCGGGCTGATCAAGGCGCATGACGACCAGCATTTGAAAGGGAACCTCGGCACCAACGGCTTCCCGATGGACGTCGGCGATGTCTTTACGCCGGACGGTCTCGAAAACGACCGGACCGCCCTGGAGGATTTTTATGGGAGCAAGGGTTATATTGATTACCTGGACGACCAGCAGGATCCGCCAATGTTTCGCATCACCCGTATTCCAAACGTGGACAAGGGGACCATGGACCTTGAGTTCCAGATCAATGCCAGCCAGAAAACTTATGTTGAGCGCATCGATATCCGCGGCAACGTCAAGACCAAGGACAAAGTCATCCGCCGCGAACTGGCGATCTCCCCCGGCGAAGTGTTTGACATGGTGCGTGTGAAAATCAGCCAGCAACGTCTCGAGGGCCTGCAGTATTTCGACAAGGTTGATATGGACCCCGAACCGACGGACCCGCCCATCGCCGGCCGAAAAAATCTTGAAGTCAACGTCGAGGAGCAGGACACCGGCAAGTTCACTCTCGGGGCCGGATTCAGTTCTGTGGATTCGCTCGTTGGTTTTGCCGAGATCGACCAACAGAATTTCGACTTGTTTCATCCGCCGTATTTTACCGGTGGCGGGGAAAGGTTCCGCCTGAATGTCCAATTGGGCACCGAGCGCCAGGACTACGAGGCGGAGTTTATCCAGCCCTGGCTCTTCAACCGCCAGATCACCCTGGATGTGGATCTTTACCGGCATGTATGGGATTTTGACAGTCCCAATAATATTTATACTGAAACCCGCACCGGCTTTCGGGTGGGGCTGACGCGCGCGCTGCCGCGCCCCGTATGGATGGACGACGTTTTTGGGCCGGGAGACTTGACCGCGGGTGTCGGTTACAGTCTTGAAGACGTGGGCATTGATTTGAACAGCGGCTGGAATGGTGGCCAATATGTGGAGAACAATATCTCAACGCCGCCGATATATACATACAATCAACCTAATACCCCGTCGGCGATTCTGGATCAAACGGGCGATCATTTATTTAATCGTTTCGACAGCACCCTGGCCTACGACACGCGCAATAACGTCAAATTGCCGAATCACGGCCAGCGGACGGAATTCGATCCTCAATTGAGCATTGGTGACAGTATTATGTATTACAAACTGGAAGCCAAAACTGCATGGTTCTTCCCCGGGTTTTTCAAAGGCCACATCCTGGAGGCGGATGGGAGGGTGGGCATGGAGAAAGGCATCAGCGGCGGCGATGTTCCCTTCTATGACCGTGAGTATCTGGGCGGACTTTATTCGTTGCGCGGCTTCAAATATCGCAACATCGCTCCACGCGATCCGACCTATGGCTCGAATCCTAATATGCCGAACGAACCGATCGGCGGCGACAGCTATTGGTATGGTTCCTTGAACTACAGCCTTCCCATCCTTGACACCGGTAGCGGCCCGAGTATCCGTTTCGAGGTGTTTTATGACGTGGGCGCCGTCGGCGAAGGTTCCTATTCTTTCTCTGGTGATTTTGACGACAATTGGGGCGCCGGCATACTGCTGGATATCCCGCATTTAGGACCCTTACGTCTTGAATACGGCGTTCCCATCACCCATGATCAATATAACAGCGGCTCCGGCCAGTTCCAGTTCGGTGTCGGCTACCAACGCGAATTTTAAGATGTCATCCGGCGCAACCATCCTTCGATTTTTAAAAGCCTCCATGGTAGTTGGGGCGATGGGCGTGTTTGGTTCTCATGTTGCCGCCATGCCCGTGACCCTGTCTCCGGCGGATCTACCGCTTTACTTCGAGGCCAATCACGGCCAGGCTGATGCCTCCGCGCAATTCATCGCGCATGGAAGTCGCTCGGAATTCCTGATTTCTCCGGATGCCGCCGAACTGGTTCTTTCCAGGCCCGCAGGGCTTCACTCGCTCTCCTCTCACACATTGCAGATGCAATTCGTGGGCGCTGATTCGCAGGCGCAAATCTCCGGGGTCGATCAATTATCCGGCAAAATCAATTATCTCGTCGGCAATGATTCCTCGAAATGGCAAACCGGCGTGCCGATCTTCTCCAAAGTCAGCGTCACCGGCATCTATCCGGGGGTCAATTTGGTTTACTACGGCAACGGCCGGCAGCTTGAATACGACTTCACGATTGCGCCCGATGCCGATCCAAATTCAATTGCCATTCATTTCGATGGTGTGGACAAAGTTTCTCTCAACGCGAATGGTGATTTGGCCCTCGATTTGGGCGCGGACCGGATTGTTCAGCCCGGTCCTGTCATCTATCAAGTCATCCAGGGGATGTGCAAAGAGATCGGCGGCGGCTACAAACTGTTGGACGCCCATACCATCGCATTTTCGCCGGGTAATTACGACCACACCCTGCCGCTGGTGATCGATCCGATTTTGAGCTATTCCACTTACTTTGGCGGTAATGGAAATGACACCGCCTGGGGCGTGGCGGTGGACACCAACGGCTACGTTTATGTCACCGGCCAGACCACTTCTACGGAGTTTGCTTCCGGAAAGCCTTTCTCCACTCCCGGTGCATTTCAGACTAATTACCATGGCGGCTCGTTCACCGGTGACGCCTTCATCGCTAAATTCAATAATTTAGGGACCAATTTGATTTACCTCACTTACCTCGGCGGCAGTGCTGATGACCTGGCTTCATCAATCACAGTGGATGGCTCAAGCGACGTTTATGTGACCGGCTGGACTGCTTCTCCCAATTTCCCAGTCACAACAAACGCGCTTTATCCGCATCTCGGTGGAAACCCTAATTCAGGTGGGTATGCGAGTGATGCTTTTATCACGGAGTTAGCCGCGAGTGGTTCAAATCTGGTGTTTTCAACGTATCTTGGCGGATCTACGGGCGATGGGGCGAATAGCATCGCCTTGGATTCAGCGAATAACATATATGTGGTCGGTTATACTTCTTCGACCAATTTCCCTGTGACCCCTAATGCATTCCAAACACATTCGGCTGTCAGCAATTGGACATATCAGGCCAGCTACAACTACAACGCCTTTGTGAGTGAAATCGGTGCCGGCGGCACCAACTTCCTCTATTCATCCTATTTTGGTGGAAATAATTTTGATATCGGGGAAGGCATTGCGGTTGACGAATCAAATTACATTTACCTGACTGGTTTCACCGCCTCGACGAATTTTCCGGCCACAAACGCAATCATGCAGACAATCGTCACCATGGCCGGCACCAACTTATATAATGGCAAATTACTGAACGGGACCAATAGCCAGGTTCCCGGCTTTGGCTACGACGCGTTCGTCGCCAAATTTACTCCCGGTTTCAGCAACCTGGTTTATTCCACTTATCTTGGCGGCGTGAACAATGATATTGCCAATAAGGTAGCGCCGGACGGCCTCGGCAACGCTTATGTCACCGGCTGGACTGTCTCGACCAATTTTCCCATCACGGTGACAAATCTGCCTGCCGACCAAAATGGGCTGACGAATAATTTGCTTGCCGGTGTGGCGGTCACCACCAATGTTTTTCTCACTAAAATCGTTTGGACCGGCACCAATGCAGCCATTGGCCCTTCGGTGGCCTTCGGTGGCACTAATTATTATGACATCGACATCGGGTATGCCGTGGCGGTCGATGCCACCGGCAATATCTACGTCACCGGCTCCTCCACCTCGACCAATTTTCCGGTGGGGAGCAATCAAGGTTCCCTGGCGGCCACTAATTTTTACGGCACCAGTAGTGCATTCATCATTGCTTTCAACAACAATATATCCGGGGTGATGTATTCAGCATTCCTCGGCGGCAATGGAAATAATTCCGCCTATGGCATCGCCCTGGACCCGCTGGCCAATGCCTATATCGTGGGCCAGACCTATTCTGCGAATTTCCCGACCAACAATGCCATGCAGACGACATTGACCGGGACGGCCAACACGTTTCTCGCCAAGATCATTTCGGACACCACTCCTCCGCTGCTGTCGGTATCGATGGGGAGCGATCAGGGGCAGGTGACCTGGCCTTCCGGCATGCCGTTTGAGCCGGAAGCTTCGGACTTGTTTGCCCTGCAATCCATCACCAACCTCAGTTCCACGAATTGGATGACCGTCCCGGGCACGCCAATTTTGAGCAATAATACCTATTCCGTTGTCTTTATCCCGACGAACGGTTCGGACTTTTACCGCTTGAAGCTGGTAAATCCCTGATTTTGGTTTATTTATTTGGATAAATTTTACATTTTATGCTCATGAGAACGATGTTACGAACGATGGTGCCGGCAATCGCCGCGCTCATGCTTTTGGGTAATTCAGCCTCGGCGCAAACCAAAATCGCGACCGTGGACGTTGGTAAACTGTTTACGAGCTACTACAAGACCAGGCTCGCGCAGGCGGAGTTGGACCGGCGCAAACAGGAGATCGAAAAGGATGAAAGCGGTATGATGGATGACTTGAAGACCGCCAGTGCGGATTACCAGCAGCTTTTGGATGATTCGGACGACCAGGCGCTCTCCAGCGATGAACGCGACCAAAAGAAACAGGCCGCTGATGCGAAATACAAGGAGATCCAGGATTCCAAAGCTGCCCTGGACCAATACCAGCGTTCGTCCCAGGCAAATCTAAACCAGCAATTTGTGCGGATGCACGATAAGATTGTGGCCGAAATCCAGGCTGCTGTGGCCACTACGGCAAAAGCTGACGGCTATACGTTGGTCCTGGACGTTTCCGCCCAGACTGTCGCCAATACGCCCATGCTGATCTATAGCAGCGGCGATACTGATTTGACCGGCCAGGTGCTTAAGCAGCTGAATGCCGGCGCCCCGATCGATGCCATCGCGCCCGATTCAACTGCGCCCTCCAGTCCGCCGCCATTGACCCCCGGCGGTCCGTGACCCGCATCGCCTTTTTTTAAAAATCGTGCTTGCCTCCCGGCAGGGAGTAAGATAGATTCCGCGCTCTTTTGCGATTGAATTAAATTTATGCGACGTACTAAAGGCATCAAAACCAAGAAATCCGTGGCCAAGCGGTTCAAGATCACCGCTTCGGGCAAAGCCGTGTGCTTTCCCGCCGGCCGCCGCCACCTGGCCCACTCCAAAAACGCTAAACGGCGCCGCCGTCTTGGCAAATCCAAGGTATTGGATTCGACCGACACATATCGCATTACCCAAAACCTGCCGTTCAGCCACTAATTTTTTATGCGCGTTACAAATTCACCTGCCTCCCGCAAACGCCGC
>Ga0206805_1019_pt2 | contig 34051 bp, 12 predicted proteins | sample Alteio_BWOrgCont_59_FD_152890 | JGI IMG/M metagenome (GOLD analysis project Ga0206805, IMG submission 152890) | Enriched cells from forest soil in Barre Woods Harvard Forest LTER site, Petersham, Massachusetts, United States -... | ecosystem: Environmental > Terrestrial > Soil > Temperate forest >... | reverse complement strand
CCCCCGGAAAGTAAATTATTTAAAATTCCGTTTCCGTTGAGCGTCAACACCGTTGAACCTTCGGCCAGCGTGTTGGTCAAACCGCCGGCGATCAAAAGGAAATTGCTCATGCCACTGAATGAAATGTTATTGTAAAAATTCAAACCCAGCTCAATGGCTTGCTGCTCCGGAGAATTGTTTGAAATGGAGCCGCCGAGCGTTAAAGGATTTCCATTTAAAACAAACGCGTCCGCACCGGGATCGAAATTGATGGCTGAATAAAATCTATTCGCCGGCGTGTCATTTGTGTTGTTGAGCCGGTTGCTTCCATCGAAAGCCAGCGTGTTGCTCGGCGCGATACTGATGCCGTTCCAATTCGCCGTGTCGCTCCAATTGTTGTCGGCGGGGCTGCCGCCATTCCATACCGGCGGCATGGATGTGTCAATAACGTTGGCGGCGGCAGGCGCGGAGTAGCTGCTTTGGTTGCAATCGTTCGCGGCGGTGACAAGATAATAATAAATCGTTCCCGGCGCAGCGTTCGTGTCGGTGAAGTTTGTCACCGTCAACCCGTTCGCGATGGCAACCGGCGGCGTGTCGCCGGTAAAGCGGCTGACGGCATAGGACGTCGCTCCGACAGAAGAATTCCAATTCAGAATCACTGCCGAATTGGTGACAACCGTTGCCGTCACATTTGTTGGGGCAGGCGGCACGGCACACGGAGTCGCGGCGACTTCGAGCGAGTTCGAGCCTTCACCGAAACTATTCCCGGCGGAAACGACATAATAATACGTCTCTCCACGGATGACGTTGCTGTCAGTGAACGTGGTGATCGGAAGGTTGGCGATGGTGGTGTAAGGTCCACCGCTAACCGTCGCGCGTTCCACATCGTAGGTCAGGGCGGCGAGCGTATTGTTCCACGTTAGCGTAATGACGTTGCCGGGGGCGGCGGCCAGACCGGTGATTGTCTCTGGCGTCTGCGGGGTGACGTTCGTCACGATGACCAGCGCGTTCGCCCAATCGGCATGATCATAATTAATGCCATTATCGGCGTCGCCCACTCCCAGCGTCAGGCGGCGAACGCTGGTCACGTCCAAATCGATGGATTGTGGCGGAGAGTTGGTGTACATGAAGCCGCTGTTGTAAATTTCCGTGCCATCAGCATAGACGTGGAAATCCACCGAGCCTGCGCCGGAGCCGATTTCTTCATTATCCACGCCGAGGGTTGCCTGGAAGCGGGAGCAAACTCCGCCGAGATTATACTCGATGCCGGAACGCGAGTTGACGCCAATACCATGTGAATAAGGAATGCCGCCGAGAGTGATGGTGTTTCCGCCGATGCTCTTGTCGGGCACAATGGTTCCGTAGCCGGTGTAGGCGTAAATTGGCTGTTGGTCGCTCAAAAAGTTCGTGCCGATGGCGGGCGGCGGCACCGGTGTGCCGACGATCTTCAAGAGCAGGGAACCGTAGGGCGGCACCGTGGCGGCGAAGCTGTTGGTGAACACGCCCAAATCCTGGTGCATCCACAAATCACGCACGGTCGCGGTGGTGCCGGCTTGAAACGCGAGGTTCGTCCAATAGCAAGTGATGGTTGCGGAGGAATTGGTATTGCGGTTGAGCAGGACTACGGCGCGGGTCGTGAAGTCGTAGCCCAGCGGCTTGCTCCAGACTTCCGCAGCGTCCTTGACACCGCCGACAAACACGCCCTGTTCGCCAGCCGGGTCCTGGTCCACTGCGATGGCCTCGGAGTTGGTCAGAATTGCCAGCGATTGCGGCGAAATGGTGGTGATATTGTCCCCGGCGATCAGTGGCGCGGCCATCTCACACCACATTGTAAAGTGCGTTTGCGCCCCGACCAGGTTGGTCGCAAACTCGCCGTTTCCGATTTCCAGCATGTCCGGATCATTCCAGCGCCCGGGACCGGCGGCGAACGCGGTGGTGCTGTTTTGGTCTATGTGCGAAATCATACTGGCGAACGTGCTGCCAATGTCTCCGGTCGTCCGCCAATAGTTGCCGATAGCCGGCGACCAGGATTCATAGCCTTTGGCATTGCCGTTCTCTCCGCCACACAGGCAAAGCACGATTGGCCGGTCGCTCTTCATCAAGCCGTCGCTTATCCGCCCATAGACCGCCTGACCGTCCTCGCCGAAGGCGTTGCAATTGTCATCCTTGAGATAGTCCGCGCCCCAGGAAGCATAGGTGAACGCATCCAGGTATTCATATCCGTAACTTCCCGGATCCTTGCCAATGGGATTATACTGGGTGGAAATGCAGGTGGAGCAGGTGTTCGTCCCGTCGTCAGTATAAACGCCAAGTTTGAGTCCCCTGGAATGGGCGTAATTGGCCACAAAAGCAATTCCGTCCGAAAAATTCGTGTAGGCTTGAATCACCCCAAAGGCATTGCGCGAACTCGCCCAGCCGTCATCAATATCAATGTACTGATACCCGGCGGATTCCATGCCATTGGAGGCGATCACATTGGCATTATTGGTGACAACGGATTCGCTGATGCGGCACCCATAGGCATTCCAGTCATTCCAGCCCATGGGCGGAGTGAGCGCGACATTATTGGTAAGTGCCGAGGCGGGGTGAAGTGACAAAACCAAACCCAATGACAATGGCCAGAGAATGATCTGGCCCGAACGGCACCGGCAAAATTTTAAACCCGGCGTCATAACCGCTCACGGGCTGACAACCGCCTGCCGGACAAAGTTCCGGGATTTGCTCTTGTTCGCATACATAACTAAACGGCCGCCGGATCACTGGCATCCGGCGGCCTTTATTCCTTTCCCCTGCCCGGGCTCGCTATCGTCAAATGACCTTTATGGCTGATACATCAAGCGATAGAACACCGAACCATTTGTCGTTGTAATCGGCAACGTCATCGAGTCCACCGTGGTCGAACCAGGCACCGCCGCCCAATTAGTGCTAAGCCCAATGGACAACGAGTTGGTTTGCGCTTGCAACGTCCAGCCGGTGTGGTCAGCCGGCCAGCTGAGAGTGAGGTTGCCGCTACTCACCGAGAAAACGATATTCGTCGGCACGGTGCTCACCCCGGCCGCACCGCTGAGTAATGTGATCGAACCGTCCTTTGTGATATTGTTTGTCCAGGTGTATGCAACCGTGCCCGCGGCATTGTGGGCCGGGAGATTGACAGTCGGTGTGCCGGAAACCGCCACACTGAACAATTGGAACTTCGCCCCGGTCAGCAGATCCGGTCCAAGATTGGTTACGGTCAACGTGCCGCCAGAGCTAATGCTGGGAGCGATGATTTCATCATTCGTCACAGCGCCATTGGTCTGGTCGAGGTCCAGGATGACGCTGCCATTCAACGTGACTGCGTTGGAAACGGTGAGGTCTGCCGAATCAAGGTTATTGCCCGGATTGACGATTGAGCCGGGGTTTTCAACGAGGATACCATTGATGATGCCGCCACCGGCCAGGGTCTGATTCATAGCTGCTCCCAGAGTTAACGTTCCGTCCGTTCGACCGCTGACATCAATGGTTGCGTTGGTAAGAACAATACTTGGACTGTTCGACAAACTGGCAACATCAGTCAGGACCAGCGTACCGGCGCCCACATAAGTATTGCCGGTGTAGGTTTCCGGTCCGGTGGACAGCAACAAAGTGGAAGCGCCGGTTTTGAGCAGGTTGCCGTTCCCGCCAATGCTTCCGGTCAATGTCAGCGGATTTGCAGCTTCGAAGGTTTCCGTCCCATTTAAGGTTATAGGCCCGGTGAAGACATTCGTGCCGTGCTGGTTATACACAGTGGCGCTATCATCCATGACCAATATTTTATCCAGCGCATTGGACAAATCGTAGAAGTTCAATGTTGTGCCAGGGTGCAGGTGCAGGGTGTAAGTGGGATCGCCCAGGGATTGGCTGAGGCCAGGCACTTGCGTCTGCCATTGGAAGCCCAGGATACCCCCTTGAACATCAATGTTCCCCAAGCCCGGATCAATCTGCGCACCCGATATTTGGAACTGGTTGGTGCCGACTTTAGTAAGGGTATAAGGCGATTCCAATGGTGACATGGAGAGGGCAACGTCATTTGCACTGGCGCTGCTGGCGCGCAAATCAATTCGGCCGGAACCTCCCACAGTCGTATCACCCTGGAAAAATACCTGGCCCATATTGGGACCGACGAAAGTCGAACTGCCGCTGCTGTTAATGATGGCGCCATTGCCGCCCACTCCGGCACCGGAAACGTAAATCGGCTCAGCCCCCAGGTTGACGACGTTGGTGCCGATATCAAGTGTGGCGCCGCTGTTGACATACGTGTAACTCGTGAGGGAATTTCCGAGCGCCGTACTGTTCAAAGTCCTCACCGTTCCTGACTGCACGGTTACACTGCCGCCAAAGTTGTTGGCGCCGGCCAGCGTTACGGTGCCGTTGCCAATATTGGTCAATGAACCGGAACCACTGATCACATTAGGAACCATCAGTCCCGCGTCGCTGCGGTTAAACACCAGATAATTATTATTTGTTATCACTCCGGAACCCAGAGTTCCATTGGTGCCGCCATCGCCAACCTGCAAAGTGCCCGAATTAATATTAATCAGGCCGCTGAAGGTGTTACTGCCGTTGTTGGCTATGATCAGACCACCGCTGCCGGCGAGCGTCAGGGCGGCGCTGCCGGTCAAGCTGCCGATGCCGCCGAAATGGTAAGCTTCTGAATTGTTATTCATGGTGATGCCGCCGACCTGAAGAACTCCCGACACGCTGACATTTGTCACCGTCGAAGAATCATCGAATGTGGCAAAATCGCCATTGTTAAAATTAACCGCCGAACTGCTCCGGCTCCAGTTGGTCGTGGAAGTGTCCCAAACACCCGAATTCTGGCCGGTCCAGGTGTCATTGCCAATGGCCGTCAACACTTTGATCTCAATGGCCCCGGGCGTTGTCCCTGGATCCACAATCGAGAAGGTGAAACCCGCGCTGGTGGCGATCTGAAGATTGTTCGTGGCGCTGCTGGGCAACGGGCTACCGCCGTATGTGATCAGCGTATAAGTATCGCCGACGTTCATATAAGCCTGCGGCACGACCTGCAATATGTTGGTGCTGGTCAAACTCAAGCTGCTATCCACCACCATTTTGTCATCACCCATTGTGGGAGAAGCTGAAAGTTGAAACACGACGGTCGCATTGCTGAGGGCCAGATTGCCACCCACTGTCAACGTGCCGATGCCGTCGCCAGCGGCCAATGTACCGCCCAGAACACTCAGATTTCCCCCGGCAGTGCCGTTGCCGCTCAAGGTAGCACCACTATAGACATTCACCGCTCCACCCAGGTTGCCGTCCACGATCAGCATACCGTTGCTTACAATTGTCCCGCCGGTATAGTTGGCCGTTGCGGAGGAACTCAAAATATTGGTTCCGGTGCCGATCTTGGTCATGCTGCCGTTTCCGCCTATAGTCCCATTTTCGAGCGTAAATGCCGTGCCGGAGGCGGCATTGAAAATACAACTGCCGTTCAATGTAAAATTGCCGCTCAAGGTGTTGTTGGTTCCGCTGCCGCAGTTCAATGTTGTAGTGGCGCCATCGCCGTTGAAAACGAACTGTTTGCTCTCGGTGGCCGTGGCCGCGTAGAGCTGCAAGGTCGCCCCGCTGGCAACGGTCAGGGTGTCTCCTGAATTACCCAGGGTAGAGGTTTCCTCAACGCTGAGAACACCAGACATAACATTGATATTGGCCAGGTTGCCGTCCACCGTAATGCCCACCAGCGAAACCTGGTTGGTGCCGACTTTAGTCAGATTATAGGCATTGCCGGAAGTGCTCAATTGAGCGCCGGTGCCGCGGATATCCCATCGCCCTGTGCCGCCAAATGTCGTATCGCCGGCCAATGTCACATTGATGAGCGCCGTAGTGTTGTCCGGACCTGAATTAACGATCGCACCCGTGCCGGAAATGCCCGTGCCGGAAACGGTGACCGGCTCGGCGCCCAGAGTTTGCCCGTTAATATCCAATGCCGCGCCACTGCTGATGATTGTGGCGCCGTTGGTGGCGCCCAGTGCCGTGCCGCTGCCGGCTATCAAGATGCCTTGCGTCACGTTGAGGATGCCCGCAAAACTATTGTTCCCGCTCAGGGTCAGCGCATCGGCGTTGTTCTTTGTCACTGAACCGGCGCCGGAGATCGCGCTACCAACCGTAAGATTGTCACTCCGATTAAATACCAGCGAACTGTCATCTTCCACTCCGCCCACGGTAGGCAGGCTTCCGCCGGTGTCGTTATTGCCCATTTGAACAGTGCCTGTACTGATGGTAAATCCACCAGAAAACGTATTGTCCCCGGCGTTATCGAGGATGAGTGTCCCCGTCCCAAGCTTGACCATGCTGCCTGCGCCGGTAATGCCACCGTCACCGGTGAATGTATAAGCCAGCACATTATTGCTAACCTCTACAAAACCTGGAACAACCGATTGCGTTATGTTCACCGTGCCACTGGCCGCAGTATCATTGAATATCACCGAATCAATGTCTTGATAAGTTGACGGCGTAGTTCCAAATGCCACCCAGTTCGTGGTGGAACCGATGTCCCAATCGTCTCCGTTTGCCGCCGTCCACGTTAATGACTCTGGCCCGCTCAACAGCACCACGTCCACCGTACCGTTCGCGACATTATTGCTGACATATCCCGTCGTCGTGATGCTTGGCACTTTCCCAAGTCCAAAATTAAAGGTCCCACCGACGCTTCCGCTGTATTGAATCACAGGAAATTGCACCGGATAGCCTGAAATCAGGCCCACGGTCGCCAGGTCGATATAGTTAGTGATTCCTCCCAAAGTCAGGTTTGTCGCGTTAATGGCAGCCTTCGTAGCGGTGCTCGCGATGTGGATTCTGCCATTGGTCATATTCAGGGTGCCGATCGTTGCGCCGCTATTGACGAATAGTTCGCCGTTGGTGACCAATGACAGAGTGTTGGGGGTGGTGAAATTGGTCTCGCCCGAGACATCAAGAATAGCGCCGCTTTGAACGAGAATGCCTGCGCTCTTGGCAATAGAACCGGAGCCGGTCAAAGCCAGGGTACCATTGGTGACGGTAGTGCTGCCGCTGTAACTATTGGAAGCAGTCAGCGTTTCAATGCCGCCTCCGATCTTCGTCAGGGCAATCTTGCCGGTTCCAGTGCCAGTATATAGTCCATCTATTATCCTGCCGGCGAAGGTTCCTGATTGATCATTATTTCCAACCGTCAGGGTTGAGGTGGCCGACGAGCCATTCATGACAAAATCGTTGGCAACAATGCCTGCCGAAATCAGGCCGTTAACTGTTTGATTAAAACCATTCATATTCAGAGCGCAATCATTGGCTGAATTGACGCCAGTGTTGCCGACAATCAGGTTGCCGTTGCCAAAACCGTTCGGAATGACATTGTTGGCACCCAGATACAACCAGGTGCTGCCGGCGCTGCCGTTTGATCTGCCGACGATGCTGGTGTTGCCAGTCCAGTTATTGTTGGTGTTGTAAAGAGTCGCACCATTTGCTTTGCTGCCCGAATTACCCGTGGCGCCAAAATCGATGTTGTAGTTGCCGGTGATCTGGTCATAAATCGGAATGGGACCATTGGTGGCGCCGCCGCCCAGTCGGGAATCACCAATCAAATGGATGATGCCGTTTGTGAAAACGCCAGCCAGACGGATCGCTCCGACCCCGTCACTGACCCCGTTACCGGAAATATAAATGGCATTGGTGATGGGACTGGTGCCGGTGCCGCTGGGGTAGAATTCAGCGCCTGGATAGACGTAAATCGGGCCTGTGCCGCCGCCGCTGGGATTGTTGGAGCCGATTTCCGATCCGGCAAATTGGACGCGGCCCTGCAGGATATAAAGACCGCCGGAGAAGGTATTGATACCATCCAACTTCATCGGGCCGGCCCCGGCCTTGACAAATTTGACAGGACCGGTGCCATTGTCGGTTATTTGGGCTTCAAGGATGAGAGTGCCGCTTGTTTCATTTCCATTATTGATCGTAACATTGATTTCTCCAGGCGTATTTGCCGCTCCACCGGCTGTTAATGTTCCATAATCCTGCGAAGCGCCATTGCCCGTTTGTGCTGTCGTATTAGGACCGCCGATGGTCACCCCCTGAGTATCGCCGCTGGCGCTGCCTTCCTGTACCAGAATCCCGCCGTATTGCCCAAGGCGAAGTATATTGTTGGTGCCAATGAAGATGCCGGAATAGGGAGTTTCGGGCGGATTAAGAATCTTGATGGCATTGACGTCAACGGTCGTGCTGGAATTGTCAGTGGCCACGGGAATGACCACCGCGGTGCTGGAATTAAGAAGCACATTCGCAGACGCACTGACCTGACCCGCCAGGTTTCCACTGCTCCAATTGAAGTATCCATTATAGTTGGTGATAACGCCACCGGCGCCCACGGTGGCGAAATTGGTACCGTTGTAAACGCCGCTTAAAGAAGAGCCATCGCCTATCGTAGCCCATGCGCCGAGGATGCCGTTGGTGTTGGCGGAAGTGGTGGTAATGGTGCCGTTGGCTGGTGGAACAATGACAACGGTGCCGCCGGAATTATGCGTCAAGGCGCCCAAAGCCAGATTGGCGCTTCCGCTGGCACCACTATTGGCCTGGATGACTTGGCCGCCCAGGTCAATCAAAGTGCTATTGAACGTCTGCGAATTGGCTGCGCTCCCCATGCCGTTCATGATCAACGATGAGTTATTGGTCTGACCCACGCCTGCCGTTTGGCCACCAAGAGTGAGTGCGGAAGCGGAGGTGATGATATTATTGGCCGGAGATCCAGCCTGCGTGAAATCCAACGTGAGCGTGCCGTTCTCAATGATAGTAGGGCCAGTGTAGGTATTGGCTGCCGAGAGAGTAAGTCCGCCAAAGCTGGATTTGGCCAACCCGCCTGAACCGCCGTTGCCGGCGATGATGCCTCCATAAGTCAGCGTGTAACCCGCGTCCACAACGACCGTTCCCAAACCGCCTGCTGCCGAACCAACCGCGATGCCACGTTTTGCATTCAACGTAAAATTGGTGGTGGCATCGAGCGCGCCGTTATTCAGAATGATACTGCCGGGAGTGGCTGCTCCTGGGACCGCACCCAGATTATTGTCCGCGCTCACAGTCACGGTGCCGCCATCAACGCTTAATGGTCCGGTAAAAGTATTGGCAGCGGTTAGATTCAGAAGACCGCCGTCAACGGTGGTCAGGCCGCCACCGCCGGAAAGGATACCGTTGATGACCAACACGCCTTCGGAGGTCACATCCACAATGGGAGTGACGGTCAAATCCATCGGTAAATTAATTGATTCCGGAGTCACCACTTGCTGGTTGGTAATGTTGCCTGCCAGGTCGATTGCTTTGCCGTAAAGCACAAAGGCGCCCGCCGGCGCCGCGAACGTCAAACCGCCGATCGCAGTTCCAGCCAGGAAATTATTTGTATTATTCAGTCCAGTAGCCCCGGTAAAAGTCAGGGAATCGCCTGGCGTGGGTGCGTTGCCACTCTGCCAGTTACCGCCAGTTTGCCAATTGGCATCCGAACCACCGCCGATCCAAACGTCCTGGGCGGACGCGGGTTTCGTTGTCGCCAGACAGGAACAAACCAGAGTAATGGCGATAATAATTTGGCGGAAATTCCGCCCATGACATGAAGTGGATATGATATTCATGGATTTTTGGGTTTTGAGGTTGCAACATTTCTACCAGAAGAATTGTTTAAGACTATTGAACGTTTGTTCTAACGCGCACTTGGATTTTGAATGGTCTCATTGCAGTTTTTTACGTTCGCTTTGAACTTCAATTCAACAACTGACGACTGGAAATCCAACGGCTCTCGCATGACGCGATTTGGCCCCGGTTTATTGGGGGTTTCCGGGACTCACCTTTACCGCAGAGTTCCAATCTTTATGCCAGTCCAGAGACCAAAGACTAAGGTCCAATTTCTGTGGACTAACATGGCCATCGGCAAACCCGATATTTATCGCTCCTGAAGGCACTTTGAACTGCCAGGGAGTCGTATTATTTTGAGGCGCGAGCGTGGGGTTAACACCACCATGCCGGGAAATGGTGATACGTCCCATTTCGTTGTCGTGGGCGCCAAAATAGCCGGTGTAAAGATTCTTGGCCGGACCGTCCTTTTCTGCGGGCCAGCAGTCCACCCAGGGGCCATCCATAAAGATCGGCGTATCAGTAGGCCATCGCACGGCGGAGGAGCTTGAGTAATACCAACTTGGATCTTTGATCGAATACTTGGGTTCCACATCAGCCTCTCCATCTCCTGATCCCGCACCATTGCCTCCGGTATAGAGCCAGCCATTGCAGGTATAACTGGCGCCAATCTGCGTCAACCCTGAAGTCCCGCCACTCATGTCGCCGCGAACGTAGCACGAGTCGGCCGCTCCAGGTTGATTTCCCGCTCCAACATTATTTGGCACCGAGCCTGCAGGCGCAGACAGGTTCGCTACTGGACAGAGCAGGGAGTTGGTTGTCTTTGCCATATAATCGACCATCGGTCCGATCCATTCGCTGTCCGCGCCCAAATAAGTGCTAACGCTGGGTTGAATGTACTGATGGGTATCCTGCTCAAACATGATGTCGGTAACATCCAGTTCCTTGACGTTGTTCACACAAGCGATGCTTTGAGCCCGGCGCTTGGCGGCGGCGAGCGCCGGGAGCAGCATCGCTGCCAGGATGGCGATAATGGCAATGACCACCAATAGTTCAATGAGCGTAAAGCCCGCGTGATTTCGGCTTTTCACATTTATATCCATATCAGGGATGCTTAACTTTCCCATATGTCGGCTCCGGGAACAATTGAACGTTTGTTCGAGAGGGCAGCCAATATAAACCAACAACAACAGGCTAATTATCCATGCCTTTGGCCATGTCCAGCGGGCCGGCGTTCACGCCATTGGTCTGGCCGGCCATCGCGACCGGCACGATGGCGGACCCGGAGTTGGTCCACATCATGACGTTAGCAATGTAAGTATCCATTTTGTAGGTCGGCCCGTGATTTTGTTCATAAACACCGTCCTTGAAATAAAAATCGCCCGCGCCGTTGTCTTTCTGGGTCCAAACCAGGGTTTTATTGATCCAGGCTCTAATAGTGCGGTTGGCCATGTTATGTTCCACGTTCAGTTGAAACCATTTATTGCCAAGATTTTTGGCAAGCTCCTTTCCGTCGTAGACACGGACCGAACCGCCGTCGTCGGCAAACCAGAACAACATGAACGTGGTGGAACCATATATTGATGATTCGGCGTTGCCGGTATGAATCTGAAAAATGCAATAGCTGTTTTCGTTGGAAGGGACCATTTCCATGGATTGATATTGGATTTCGCCATGGGTGTAGTCCGGCATAAAGCGCTGCTCCGTGCGAGGCAAGGTGACATTGCCGATCTCGAAGGCGCCGTCATGCCGGAACAGCTCACAGTGATAAACGTTATTGGTAAACCAATAACGTGAGTCTTCAGTGGTGTTTGTCGGCCATTGGACCTTGAACGTCACCGGATACGATTCCCACCCTGCCCCACCGCCCATTTGGGCGGAGACAGTTCCCGCTACGAAGACGATGGAAAAGATTAGCCAAAAGGTGATTCGGACAGGCCTGGCAATAAAAAGCTTAAACACATCGTCAGAACGGAAGAATGTTGGCCAGCGCAGAATCATATCGTTTAGGACACTTGTCCCCGCCTCATCAGTGAGCAGGGATTTTATTTTGAAACTCATTCAATCTCAGGCGCGCCACGGATCGTTAAAACCACAGTCGAGGAAATTTTATCCGGCGCAGTTTTGGGAAGGGATATAATGACGCCATTCAAATCGCTGGTGACTCTCAAACTTTTATGCCAGCCAAACCAGTTTCCGTTTAACAAACAGGCGTGGACCACCTGGTTTTTTAATCCGGGAACTGATAGCTTCCCGTCAGTGGGCCAATCCCATACGTGCAGATAAAGCGTGGCGCCCTCAGCGTTGGTTTTTTCCGTGCAGCGGCCCCAGTCGAAAGGATGGCCAAACGGGCTTGCGCTGGTCCCATAAATAGCCTGCCCATTGACTTTCATCCAGCGGCCCATCTGCTCGAGCCGCTCCACTTCGGGCTGGGGAATCTCACCCTTGCTGGTCGGGCCTACATTGAGCAGATAATTCCCCCCCTTGCTGGCAATGTCCACCAGGTTATGGATCAATGTTTCGTCACTCTTAAAATTCTGGTCCGATGATTTGTATCCCCAGGTGCTGTTGATCGTCATGCACGTTTCCCAGTCGCCGGCGAGGCCGTTGGTGGGAATTTTTTGCTCCGGCGTTTGATAATCACCAGTCAAATGCTTTTCATCCAGGCGGTTGTTCGTGATGATTGCAGGTTTCAACTTCAGCAACGGCAGAAGTTTTTCCACCCTGTCCGGCGTCATGCCGATCGGCGTGTCCCACCATAAAACCGCCGGCGTATCAGGACCATAATTGCTCAACAATTCCTTCACCTGCGGCACGTCCACCTTGTCAATATAATCATCCATGCTGCCCTCCTGCGCCGGATCCCAATGATGCTGCTTGTCAACATCAGCCTCCGGATGCTTGTTTGCCGCCGCTCCGCCCGGATGATGCCAATCCTGCCCCTCGGAATAATAAAACCCCAGCTTGATGTGTTCTTTTCGACAGGCGGCAGCCAGTTCCGCCAATGGATCATGGTGCCACGGCGTCGCGTCATAGATGTTGTAACCGTCCACGGCCGTATGGAACATGGCAAATCCCTCATGATGCTTGGCGGTAATCACGATATATTTCATGCCCGCATTTTTCGCGATTTTCACCCACTGTTCGGCGTTGAAATTGGTCGGGTCAAACTGCGTCGCGTAGGCGGCGTATTGGGCAACGGGGATGTTGGCCGTGCGCATGATCCATTCCCCCGCGTGATCGATTGGTTGTCCTTTATAGACGCCCGCCGGCACCGAATAAAGGCCCCAGTGGATGAACATTCCGAATCTGGCATCGCGCCACCATTGCATCCGCTGGTCGTGCGTCGACCCGTAATCCTGTTGCCACATTTCGTATGAAGGGTCGTTTGTCTCCGCTGCCGGGGATGTCTCATTCGAAATCAGGAGGGCACAAATTATCGGCGCCCAGACGAAAACCAGCGATGTAACAATTCTTCTCATCATAGTGAAATAATAGTAATCAATAAGACGTGACGAAGATAACACCGTCAAGGTTTCAATACCTGAACGTTTGTTCTATAGCCGCCGCACTGGCGGGACGCCACGTTACTGGACATGAAAACGATCCAACGAACTCCACAACATGCTCCATGAACAGGTTCTGGGCAGGCATTTTCCTTCTGTGCGTGAGCTTTCACTCCATCGCCGCCGAAACAACGTTTAGCGTCGGAGCAATTGATCACGACCGGATTCTGGCGGCGGCAAGCAATGCGCTCGTTCTCCCGCCGCTGACCATCACAAGGTTTCGCGCAAAGTTGAGCGAGGGCGGTCTGCATGATTATTATTCAAATGGCGACTATTGGTGGCCCAATCCGAAGACCACCAACGGGCTGCCTTATGTCCAGCGCGACGGCCAAAGCAACCCGGGCAATTTCAACAAACATCGCGAATGTCTTCGGCAATTGGGTGACGCGGTAGCGGCGCTCGGCGCCGCATATAAAATCACCAGCGACGATCATTATGCCGCCAAAGCCGCGGAGCTACTGCGCATTTTTTTCCTGGACCCTGGAACAAAGATGAATCCAAACCTGGAATTCGCACAGGCAGTTCCCGGCGTTTCACCCGGAAGAAGCTTTGGGATCATCGACACATTACATTTGATCGAGATCCCGCCAACCGTCGAAGCCATGGAAAAATCCCCCGCTTTTCCGGCCCCTGTTGCCGATGGACTTAAAAAATGGTTTTCCGATTACACCGCCTGGATGAGGAACAGTACGAACGGGCATGAGGAGTCCAATGCCTCAAACAATCACGCCGTCGCCTATTGGCTCCAGGTCGCGGTGTTTGCCCAATTCACGGGCGACGAATCTGATCTCGCCACAAGCCGAAAGCAGTTCAAAGAGGTTTTTGTTCCCCGGCAAATGGCCGCCGACGGCAGCTTTCCACGCGAACTGGCGCGCACCAAGCCTTATGGCTATTCCACTTTTCAATTGGATAACATGGCCACTCTTTGCCAGGTCCTCTCCACTCCCACGGACAATCTCTGGCAATTTGAGCTGACCGACGGCCGCGGCATTCGCAAAGCCATGGCATTCATGTATCCCTATCTGCTCGACAAAAATAAGTGGTTGAAGGATGGCCGCAACAAAGACATCCAGGCCTGGGACGACTGGCCCGCGCGCCAGCCTTCGCTGCTCTTTGCTGGATTGGCATTGGGTGATCAAAAATATTTGAGCCTCTGGCGCAGCCTTCCCGCTGACCCGATCAATGATGAGGTCCGCCGCAACATCGCCATCTCTGAACCCGTCCTGTGGGTAAAAAATTGACCGACGCGCATTAAAAAAGAAATCCACCGCCATGACCTGGAAGAACGTATTTTTAGTCATCGTCATTTCCCTGGCCGGCGTGGCCGGCCTGTTTGCGCAATCACCGCTGGCCATTTCCGTGGACACCGCTCATCCGGGAATTGCCATCGCGCCAAACTTTTCCGGACTGAGCTTCGAAATTTCCCAAGTGCTGCCGGGCAGGAATGATGTTCGTTATTTCAGCCCCGGCAATAAGCCGTTGATTTCGCTCTTTCATACCCTCGGCATTAAGAGCCTCCGGGTGGGCGGCAATACCGCCGACCGCAATACAGGACAGCTCCCCGCCAGGGCGGACATAGACAGTTTGTTCGCTTTTGCCCGCGTCACAGGCGTGAAAGTCATTTATTGTTTGCGCCTCCACAATGGAGACCCGCAGCAGGATGCGGAGGTGGCCAAATACATCATGGACAATTACGCTGCTCAACTGGATTGTTTCTCCATCGGCCAGGAGCCAAATGTCTACCCAAGAACGACTAACTCAATGGGTGTGGTTGTCCCCCGCCCCTCCTATGAGGATTTTAAGAAAAAGTGGAAACAATTCGAAAACATCATCGTCGCCCGGGTGCCGGAGGCGAAATTTTGCGGACCCAGTGTCGATGACAATCCGTTATGGCCGCGGAACTTTATGGCTGATTTCGGGCTCGGCAACCATGTGGTCCTGATAACAACACATCTTTATCCGGGACGCTCGGGCGATAAGGTGCCGACGCCAGAAATCGGGCGCGACCAGATGCTGGAAGGTGGTTTCGTTCAAACCTACCAAAAGTTGTATGATGGTTTCGTCCCCGAAGCCATTTCCAACGACTTGCCGTACCGCCTTGAAGAGGTTAACAATTATTTCAACGGTGGGGCGACCAACGTGAGTGACACCTTCGCTTCCGCCCTTTGGGGATTGGATTTCATGTATTGGTGGGCCAGTCACAGCGCTGCCGGTGTTAATTTTCACACGGGCGACAAAGTCTCAGCCGGCGCGGAGCTTCGTCCTTCGAGATATACCGCCTATTTCAGCACAACGAACGGTTTTCTGGTCAGGCCGCTTGGTTATGGCATCAAGGCCTTTGACCTGGGTGGGCATGGCCGAATCGTCCCCGCAACCAGCTCAAACCCACAAAACCTCAATATCAGCGTCTATTCCGTTCTTGGCGACGACGGACATCTTTATGTCACGATCATCAATAAAGAACACGGCGTCAACGCCAGGAACGCTAACGTTTCACTTGCCGCCGCCGCAGCCTTTGATCATGGCCAAATCATGTCACTGACTGCACCCCATGGAGATGTCGCGTCTAAAACCGGCATGAGTCTCGGAGGAGCCGTCATTGAAACCGATGGAAGTTGGAACGGAAAATGGGCGGAATTAACACGGGATGGAACCGGCTCCTTCACATTTGAAATTCCGGCGGCCAGCGCAAGCGTCCTCAGGTTGTCGGCAGATTGATCGCACGGGATCACTGGCTCATTTTGACAAGCTCCGCGCCATGGGGGGCAACGGTCATTGAAAATTCATCTCTAAATTTTCCTAAATCTTTTTGCCGCCATAAATCGCGAATATTTTGACTGCCCTGGATTTTTAAGCCGGACCATGAAGCCGTCACGGTGGCCGGGGCATCGGACACATTGAACAAACCCACGGCAATCGAACCGTCTTCAAGTTCCTTTTTATAGACCAGAAAATTATCGCCTCGCGCGACACACACGCCCTGTTTGCCAAGAGCGTCCTGATCGATTGCCAGCACCTCGTCATTTTCCAGAAGATTCAGCGTAAATGGATCCATTGCCGTCAAATCATTGCCCAGCAACAGTGGAGACGAATCAAGGCACCAAATGGTCATATGGGTATATTCCTCTTCGGGAGCCAGGCCCGGTTGGTTTTTTTCACGCGTGCCGATTTCGAGCATGTCCGGATCGTTCCAATGCCCCGGGCTGGCAAATGCCGCCCATTTGTCCTGGCCGAACCCGTGTGTGCTCATTGATTTCCAATTTGCTTTGATGTCACCCGTCGTGCGCCAACTATTGGCGATCCTGGAGACCGTCGGAGCATTGGTGATGTTCATGTTGTTTGACAAACTGAACACTATGTCGCGCCCGCTGTGACGCAAAGCCTCGTACATCTCGCTGGTCTCGGGAAATTCAATCGGGCTCCAATCATATTTTAAATAATCAATGCCCCACAACGCCCATTGGTCCGCATCATTCGTGGCAAAATGATACTTGCCGATGGCAAAAGGCATGATTTTCTTGTTCACGATGCCTTTTTTCGAACCTGTGAACGGCTTCCAGGCGCCCTCGGGATTTTCGGCGCTCCCGCCAATATGGCCGGCATAAGAAGTTGTCCACGGCGTCGAATAAATTCCGATTTTCAACGACATTGCATGGACAGAATCGCAAAGCCCCTTCATATCGGGGAATTTTTCGTTGCCCTGGATCGCATTGAAGGATCCGCCGCGCGCGCTCTGCCATGTGTCATCAATATTCAAGTATGTCCAGCCATGGTCTATCAGGCCCGATGCCGCCATCGCCCGCGCGTTTTCCAAAACGATCTGCTGGCTGACGCTTCCTGCATAATGGTTCCAACTGTTCCATCCCATCGGTGGCGTCAAAGCGACGGTCTCGCCGACAACGATTTTGAATTTTTTATCCGCGACACCAAGCGCGTTCTTTGCATGAAGGACCACAACGTATTCGCCCGTCGTGTTCAATGCGCCGGTAATGTCGCCCGTCGTGGGATTGAGATTCAAACCGGCAGGCAATTTATCGGCGGAAAATTCAATCGGCCGGTTGCCCGTCGCGGGAACATGATAAAAGAAAGCGTGATCCGGCCGGACGCCAAAAATATCCGGGCCGTTGATCCGCGGTGCCGGTGAAGGCGGCGGCGTCCGGATTTCCGGTGAATCTGCCGCGCAGACATTGCAGATCAAGGCTGTGCCAACGGCGCAAAAATACAAAGCTGATCGACCGGTCAAAAAGCTGCTCATATTTATTTTTAAATTGTATCAGTGATAATAAAATTGCAGCTACTTATCGATGCAATTTCCTGTTGCGGCATTTTTGTGAACTGCACCAGATTAAGCCCGGCTAAGCGGATGGCAATTGAACAAACGTTCAGTAGTAAACCTGTGTCCTTTAAAGCGATGATGACAATAAATGCCTTGCAGTCTGCGTCATCGTGTTCTGGGTGTCATTGTGCGGAGTCTTTGGGAAATTGCGACTCTGGCGGGAATTTTGCTGCTCGCGCGGAATGTGCCGGCGGGCGATCGCGTCCTGCTTAATTTCAACCCGGATTGGAAATTTATTAAAGCCGACATTCCGGGCGCACAGGAGCAGAATTTCAACGACCGTGATTGGACGACGGTTTCCACTCCCCACACGTATAATGACGTGGATTCATTTGATGAAGTTTCTCCAGGCAGGATGATGGGCGAAACCAACCTTTGGTCGGGTCGAACATGGTATCGGAAATCGTTCACTTTGCCGTCATCATTTCGTGGCCGGAAGGTGTTCATTGAATTCGAGGCAGTCAGGCAGGTGGCGGACGTTTACCTTAACGGCCATTACCTGGGAATTTGTAAAAACGGGTTCGTACCCTTTGGCTTTGACCTGACTCCTTATTTACAGTTCGACCAACCAAATGTCCTCGCCGTCATGTGCGATAATCGCTTCATGGTCAGCGATATCGCGAATGCCGTTGGTGAGCCACCCCAAACCAGCGGAATCAATGCGCCGGATCCGCCCGGCTCATCCTCCCAAACCAGCGCGGATCCCCCTGGAAGCAAAGCGACCAATGCTCCCACCTTATCGGTCTATGAAGAACAGGTAAACGACTCATTGCCGGATGATGTGGACGGCATCCAGGCCGATCAAATTCCCTGGAATAACCCACAATGGCACCCGCCGCTCGGCGGCATTTACCGCAATGTCTATCTTTATGTGACTGACCCCCTGCACATCTCCCTGCCGCTGTATGATTTCCTGAAAACGGCCGGGCCTTATGTCTATGCCACGGAAATTTCAAGCCGGGCCGCCGCCGTTACCGTTGAAATACCGGTACAGAATGGGCGTAGCAAACAAATGAACGTCACTGTATCAGCAAAAATAACAGGTCGTGACGGACAACCGATAGCGACCTGGAACCAGCCCGAGACAATTGCGGCGGGTGGAAATGTCACCGCGAAACTTTCTGGAACCATTTCCGATCCGCAGCTTTGGGAACCTGATTATCCCTATCTTTATCGTGTGGTTTGCTCCGTGCAATCAGGCGGTGAAACAATAGATTCGTGCGAAATTCCATTAGGCATCCATGAGGTCCATTGGGATGCCAATACCGGCTTCTGGATCAATGGGCACCATCTGAAGCTTCACGGATGGGGGCAGCGCCCCACTGACGAGTGGCCCGGTCTGGGCACGGCGCAACCGGATTGGCTGCATTACTACACGCTCCAGTTGATGAAGGAGGCGGGCGGAAATTTCATCCGGTGGGGGCATAGCGCCGGCGGGCCGGCCATGATCCGTGCAGGCGATGAACTAGGGTTGATCGCCGACCAACCGGGTGTGGATGGCGAATCGGATACAGTCGGCGCTGCCTGGAAAATTCGCGCCGCAGCCTTTCGCGACATGATTATTTACTTTCGCAATGATCCGTCGATTTTAATCTGGGAAGGCGGCAATCAAAAAGTGACACGCGCACATGCAGATGAATTGCGCGGCTTTGTGGATCAATACGATCCGCACGGGGGTCGCGCCTATTCGCATCGTCGCGCCGACGCCGTGACCGGGGAATTCATGGACGTGACCGTCGGCACCGAAGGCAGCCATGAGGTCCCGCGCCTGCCGGTCGTGGAAGGCGAATATGACCGTGAAGAATCGCCACGGCGCGTTTGGGATGATTACTCGCCGCCGGACTTCGGCTACTCGGCGGCCCGGGGCCAGATATACGATTTGACTTCCGAACAATATGCGGTGAACGAAGTCAGCCAATATGTGGACAAAGTCGGCGCGCCCGCCGATTGCGGCGGGGCCAATTGGATTTTCTCCGACACGACGAGCGGCGGACGCGACGCCGTGGAGGTGGACCGCGCCAGTGGCGAAGTGGATGGTGTGCGTCTCCCCAAAGAAGCTTACTTTGTCTGCCAAACGATGTTTCGATCCGATCCGCAGGCGCATATCATCGGCCATTGGAATTATTCGCCGGGAACAAAAAAGACCGTGTACGTGACCTCCAATTGCCAAAAGGTAAAATTGTTCGTTAATGGAAAATCGGCCGGTTGGGGAGCAAGATCAGACGACTATCTCTTTGCCTTTTCGAACGTCGTTTGGAAGCCGGGCGAAATCGAAGCAATTGGTTATAATGATAACCTTGCGGTGGCGACAAATTCCATTCGCACTGCCGGTGCGCCGGTGGCGTTGCGGTTGACCGTGACCACGGGTCCTGGCGGATTATCGGCGAACGGATCGGATGTGGCTTTGGTTGACGTGGAGGCCGTGGATGCCACGGGCGAGCGCTGTCCGACATTTCAGCAGCGCGTCGATTTCACGTGCAACGGGCCGGCCATTTGGCGCGGTGGTTACAACAGTGCCATGCCCGGTTCCATCAATAAAAAACACCTCGACCTGGAATGCGGCATCAATCGCGCGGCCGTGCGTTCAACCCTCGTCCCGGGAACAATTACGGTAACCGCTGTTTCGGCCGGCCTGAAATCCGCATCGATCACCATCCCTGCCCGCCTGTTCCCGGCTGCGGACGGCTATTCCGAAATTCCGCCTCGAATGCCGTTGACCGTCTTGTCCACGTCGCACCCGGACTGGAGTTGCCTGGCGGCCATGTCCCCGCCTATGACGGTAACGACTGCTTCAACCAATCCGCAGATGGCGGGACGGTACACAGAAGCTTTCAGTTATACAGGGCCTGCTGAATCTGTTCGCGTACAGGTGCAGGCCGCTGATGGGAAAGATATTTATTGTGACCGTGATTATCAGTTTCAGAATCTGCCGGGCATACTGTCCGGCGCGGATTGGATCCAGGCCGCCGAGTCGGATCGCTCTTATAATGCGGCTGATTTGATGCAAATTGCGGCACCGTCAGATACCACCGTGTATGTGGCACACGACGATCAGTTGCCGCTGCCGACATGGTTGCAACGCGACTTTTCTGCCACCAGTTTGTCGTTTGCCGTGAACGAGCGGACCATGAGGCTTTTTGCCCGGCATTTCCAGAACCGGGGGAGCATTACTCTCGGTTCCAATAGTAAAAGCCCGCCGGATACCAATGGCAATATGTATATCGTGTTTTTGAAACAAACCACCACGCCTTTTGCTACGAGCCAGTGAGTTTATCTTCACTGCCCGTTTTTTTCAGACATTATCCCCGCATTTTAAGCGGGGTGCTTGATTCGAGAATGCCAGAGGTTTATGATCGAACTGTGACCACGGCCCCTGTTCGCTGCTTCAGAACAAAGCTTTTGTCTGTCGTGGTTTGGCTTGTAGCGCTCACCGTCATTGGCAACGAAGTGGATTCCACCTGGTATGAACGTTCCTGGCAATCGGCCGAGGGATTGCCGGATAACAATGTGGTTGGTGTGGCACAAACAAAGGACGGCTATTTATGGGTCGCCACCGCCGGAGGCTTGATGCGATTTGATGGAGCGCGTTTTCAGGAATTTCCATTAGCCAGTCTCGACGGCGTTCCCAACCGCGTGGTGCGCGCCATGTATCTCGACAGGCGCGGATGGCTTTGGCTGGGCATGGATCGAGGAACCATTGTTCGCATCGCGCCGGACGCCACCGAGGTGTTTACCAATGTGCCGGATCAGCGGGCAACTTGCATAACCGAAGATTCCCTGGGAGCCATTTGGATTACCTATGCCGAAGGCGGTTTGACGCAAATTAAAGGCCATCACGTGAAGCAGTTTGATTCTGCCACAGGATGGGAACCCGGCGGCGCCACGTCGCTGGCCAGTGATAATGCCGGCCGGCTATGGTTCGCCAAGGGAAATCAGATTGGTCTTTTCGACGCCGGAAAATTTAAGACATTACTCACCCTCCCGGAAACGATTGGATGCATAGAACAGCGGCAGGAGGGGGGGATTTGGATTTGCGCTGGGCGGCGACTATTGAGTTATGAACAAGGAGGCCAGCCGCAAGAATTTGAAAACCTGCCTTCGGAACCTGATGGGATCGAAGGAACTGCGCTTTTTGAAGACCGCGCCGGGGCGCTATGGGTCGGGACGGATTCCCATGGCCTTTTCCGCTGTACCGGCACCAATGCGATGCAAGTGCCCACCTCTTATTTTGAAATCGCCAGCCTGACACAAGACCACGAAGGCAATCTTTGGGTGGGGACCACAGGCGGAGGCCTGGACCGGTTGCGGCCCCGCATCATTGAATTACTCGGGACCGAAAGCGGCCTGCCATATGAATCGATCCGTTCAGTATGTGAAGACCCATCGGGAACGATTTGGGCCGCCACCCAAAATGGTTTATTGGCTCATTGGCAGAACGGTGTTTGGAATCTTCGTCCCGGGGGAACCAACGAACCCTCGGGTAATTTTTCCTGTGTCGTAGCGTCACCGGATGGAGGACTATGGATAGGAACCCGTGACCATGGGCTCTATCATTTTAAGGACGGCCGGTACCGGAACTGGCGCCAGTCCGACGGCCTTTCGAGTGATGATGTCCGGTCTGTTTTAGAATGTTCAAACGGGGACGTTTATTTTGCCACGGATAATCCGAGCCGTGTTGAATGGCTGCATGCGGGCCAATTACAACCACTCCAGATGACAGTCCAGGTGCGGTCCATTCGCGCCCTGACCCAGGATGCTCAAGGACAGATTTGGGCCGGGAGCGCCGACGGGCGCTTGCTCTGCGTGAAGGGGAATCAACTGGTGGATGAAACCTCTGGCATCACCAACCGCCTGCTGTCCATACGCTGCCTTTACGCAGCAGCAGACGGCAGTTTATGGATTGGTTATGCAGGTTGGGGCATCGGCTGGCTGAAAGACGGACATTACGCACGGATTTCATCGGAGCAAGGTTTATATGACGATTACATATCGCAAATCGTAGATGATGGCCAGGGGTGGCTATGGTGCGCGGGGAATCGCGGCATTTTTGAAGTGCCGCTGGAGCAATTAGAAATGGCGGCACGCGACCCGCAATTCCACGTTCGTTCCATAGCTTACAGCCGGGGAGAAGGCTTCCCCAATCTGCAGGCCAATTACGAGAATGTTCCAGGAGCGTTCCGCGGAAAGGACGGGCGCCTCTGGTTTCCAATGCAGACCGGATTGGCCGTGATTCATCCCGATCGTGTGCCCACCGGAGCAGCGCCACCGCCCGTCGTGCTGGAGCGTGTGGTGGTGGATAAGCAAACGGTTGCTTCGTATGACCCGAATCTGCTGGCTGATTCGGGAAATTTATCAACCGCGATCAACCTGCATTCCACCAATGTTATCCTGCGTTTGCCTCCGCGCCTGAGCGAACTTGATTTCGAATTTACGGCACTGAGCTTCACCACTCCTGAAAACGTTGAATTTGAATATCGTCTTCACGGACTGGATGATAATTGGCTCGAAGGCAACCCGACCCGAAATGCGAGTTATTCGCGGTTGTCGCACGGCCGTTATCGTTTCGAGGTCCGGGCCTGCAATATCGCGGGCGTTTGGAGTCCGGCGGCCTCGCTGGACTTCGAGGTGCTGCCTTTTTATTGGCAGACCTGGTGGTTTCGCCTGTTTGTTTTTGCCACTTTTACGGCCGGTGTTGTTGCGATTGTGCGCTATGTTTCTTTCCGGAGATTGCACGACCGGCTTCGTCTGCTGGAGCAACAGGCTGCCTTGCAAAAAGAACGCGCCCGCATCGCCAAGGATATCCACGACGACCTGGGCGCTGATCTTACCCAAATCGCGTTTCTTGGAGAATTGGCTCAACAGGACCGTGGCGAGCCGGAAAAAGTCGCGGACCGCATTGGCACCATCTCGATGACTGCAAGGCAAGCAGTCAAATCGCTCGATGAAATCGTTTGGGCAATCAATCCACGCAATGATACCCTGCCCCATCTGATCGACTATGTTGGCCAATTCGCGCTGGATTATCTCCGGCTGGCGGGCATTCGTTGCCGATTGAATTTTCCCGACCAGATCCCATCGCACGCCCTTCCCACCAACGTGAGGCACAATTTCTTTCTAGTCATCAAAGAGTCCCTGCACAACATCGTCAAACATGCCAATGCCACGGAAATCCAACTGCATATGGATTTGCATAAAGAAATTCTTGAATTGGTCATTGAAGATAATGGCTGCGGTTTTGCGCAGGCCCCCGATAATGCATTGGCAGACGGATTACGCAATATGCGCCAGCGGATGATGGAATTGGGAGGCGAATACCGCATCGAAAGCCAATTGCAGGTAGGCACCCGTGTCATCTTGCGATTGCCGTTGCAGGCGGATGAGTCGAACGTTCGTTCAATTGCCTGAATTGCCGGGGAAGACGAGAATTATGAAAAAGAATGACATGCGAATCAGAGTTTCGATCGTGGAAGACAGCCGCGGCACTCGTGAGAGTTTGACAGAACTGGTGGAACGGGCGCATGCGACGCGTTGCGTCGGCGCCCATCCGGATGGGGAAGAAGCGCTTCGGAAGATTCCTATGGAACAACCGGATGTGGTGTTGATGGACATCAATCTGCCGAAGATGAGCGGCATTGAATGCGTTGCCGAGCTTAAGAAGTCTCTGCCCAGGACACAGGTGTTGATGCTGACGACGTATGAAGAAAGTGATTTGATTTTTGACTCGTTGCGCCACGGCGCGAGCGGATACCTGCTCAAAAACATGCCGCCGTCGGAACTGATCCAGGCCATCGAGCAGGTGCATGCCGGCGGCGCGCCTATGTCCATGCAAATCGCCAGAAAGGTGGTCAACCACTTTAGCATGATAAAAAAGCCACAATCCGATATGGAGAAGCTCACGAAGCGCGAGCATGAAATCCTCGTCCTGCTTGCCAAGGGCTATCTTTACAAGGAGATTGCCGATCAACTGGGCATTACGCTGAGCACAGTGCGGGCTCATTTGCATACGGTATACGAAAAGCTGCACGTCCAATCGCGCACCGAGGCCGTCGTCAAGTTCCTCAACAGGGACTAAAAACGTATAAGGACTGGCCATCGGCCGTGGAATTGAACACCACGAGAAGATCGTTATTTCCGTCTCAATTCCGATTCGATCACGCGAGTGATTTCATATCAATCACAAAACGGTATTTGACGTCACCCTTCACCAAACGGTCATAGGCTTCATTGATTTTTTGGATGGGGATCAGTTCGATGTCCGAAACGATGTTGTGGGCCGCGCAAAAATCGAGCATCTCCTGCGTCTCGGCGATGCCCCCAATGAGTGAACCGGCGAACTGGCGGCGTTTGGCGATCAGATTGAATGCCGCCACGCCCAACGGTTGTGCCGGCGCGCCAACCAGCACGAGCGCCGAGTCGTGTTTGAGCAGTTCGAGATACGCGTTCACATCGTGCGGTGCCGCCACGGTGTCGATGATAAAATCGAAACTGTTCAAGTGCTTCTTCATTTCCGTTTCATTTTTGGAAACGACCACTTCTTTTGCCCCGAGGCGAATGGCATCGTTCGTTTTTCCCGGCGATGTAGTGAATAACACGACATTGGCGCCAAAGACGTTTGCGAGTTTCACCGCCATGTGGCCGAGGCCGCCAAGCCCGACAACCCCGACCTTCTGCCCTTTGCCAACCTTCCAGCGGCGTAGCGGCGAATAGGTTGTTATGCCTGCGCACAGCAGCGGCGCTGTGCCGGCCAGGTCCAGTGACTTCGGCACACGCAACGCGAACATTTCGTCCAGCACGATGGCCTCCGCATAGCCGCCATAAGTGATGCCGCCATGGATTTTGTCCGGGCTGTTGTAAGTAAAAGTCGGCCCGGCTTCGCAAAGTTGTTCAAGACCTGCCTTGCATGGTTCGCATTCACGGCATGAATTAACCATGCAACCGACCGCCGCAAGGTCGCCCTCCTTGAATTTCTTCACTCGCGCACCGGCTTTGGTCACGCGCCCCACGATCTCATGCCCCGGCACGCAGGGATAAGTCGTCCCATGCCATTCATTGCGGGCCTGGTGAATGTCCGTATGGCAGATCCCACAGAAAAGAATCTGGATTTCAATTTCATTCGGATCCGGATCGCGGCGTTGAAATGTGAACGGCGCGACCGACGAGCTCTCGTTGAGGGCGGCGTAGGCTTTGGTTTGTCGCATAAATTGTTATCCGGTTGCGAAAACGAATCTACGGCGAAAGCTGAACTTGTCCAGATGAAGTTGCAATATCCATTCTTCCAACCTCTCCTGCATCAATTCGACTTTCTTTTATTGTTGTCTCTCAAGGCATTAAGGCCAAGCCACTATCTTTCTGAAAGATTGAGTCTTTGATGGTCGAAAGGGTCTTCCAGGGGTGCTGGCAAACTTCACGGGTATTTCTCCCTCGAAAGAGGGATGAGTTTGATCGGCCTATAGTAGTAGGTTGTCGGCTAACACCTTTTACCATTTGGAACCTGCTGCCAAAACTCATCATCAGCTTATGAAAGAACGTGTCTATATTCCCAACCTCAATTGTTATTTTTCCCCGATCATCGCCCTTGCATTGGCCATGATCTTTCTGCTGGCCCAGAATGCCCCGGGGGCGACGCAAGTCATCCAGGCTTTGCCGTTCTACGACAGCTTTGATTACAACGCGGGGGCCGGATTGGCAGGCGCTTCGTCCACTGTCTGGGAAACATGCTATCCCACGGCCAATGTGTCCCTCACCACCAACACTTTGAGTTTGGTGGGATATGTTCCCTCAGCCGGAAACGCAATCACCGGGAAGTCCCAGGCGTTCAGGTTCGGCGGGACCCAATTCACGGCCCAGACCAATACCGCCGGCAATACGGTTTATGTTTCGTTTTTGTACCAGGTCAACGCTTATCCCGTGACCACCCCCGGGGTCATCGCTTTTCTCGACTCGACGAATATCGGGACAAGCCAGAACGCGGTGCTGCCGACGAAGGCCGGTCTGGCCCTGCTGATCGATCACACCGGTCATATCGGGATCAATGCCGATTCCACGACCAATACCGGCGCGCAGTTTGAGAGCGCGGCGACGGCGTTGAATACGACGGTGTTGATCGTAGCCCGTTACACTTTCCATCCAACGGGCAACGATGCCGTTGACCTTTGGGTGAATCCATCCAGCACGACTTACGGAGCCGCCAGCGCGCCCACCTCAGATGCAACTGTCACCTGTACGTATAATTTAAGCTACATCGCCAATTTCACATTTTCATGCAACGGCAATTTATCAACGTTCGGCCAAACCTGGGACGAGGCCCGGATCGGCACGAACTGGTCCCAGGTGGTGCCCTCGAGCAACCCATCCGGACCGGTGAGCGCAGCTCATTCGTTGCTGGCCGGCGCCAGCACAAACACGATAGTTGCCAGCGGAACCAACACATCAATCATCACGATGCAAGCCAGGGACATCAACGGCCTCAACGAAACTTCGGGCGGTTCCACCGTGTTATTCTCGACTACCGCGGGAACGATCAGCGGCACCACCGACAACGGCAACGGATCTTATCAGGCAACGCTGACCTCGCCCTCCACTCTCGGGACCGCGACGGTGACGGCGAAATTGGGCGGCACCTCCATTGCCACCAGTGGCACGGCCACCAATTCGGCAAGCGTGGCGGTCAAATTCATTGCCGGCCCGGTCAGCGCGAGCGCTTCCACCGCCGTGGCCAATCCCACCACAGTGGCCGCAGACGGCGAAAGCATCTCGACCATCACCATCACGGCCATGGATAGCTTCGGTCACGTTCTGACCAATCAACCGGTGACCTTGAGTGTGACGGGGTCAGGTAACACGGTGTCCACACCGGCGAACACCGGCGCCAATGGCCAGACCACGGCAACGATCACGTCAACCGTAGGCCAAACCGACACAGTGACCGTCACGATCGGGGGCACACAGATCAATGAGCAACCCACGGTCACCTTTACCGCGCAAGGGGTCAGTGCGGTCAGATCAACTGCCGTAGCCAGCCCCAACACGGGCCTGACAGCGGACGGGGTAACGACTTCGACGATCACGGTCACAGCGCTGGACGGCAACGGCGACCCATTGTCGGGCCAGGCGGTGACGCTGGCCGCAACGGGTTCAGGCAATACGCTGACCCAGCCGTCCGCGACCACTGATGTCAACGGCGAGGCGACCGGCACGCTCGTGTCCACCGTAGCCGGGACAAAAACCATCACCGTGAACATCGCGGGAACGACGATCAACGCGCAGCCGACAGTAACCTTTGTGGCCGGCGCGGCGACTCATATCGCTTTTACATCGGAACCGGTGACAACGCCGGTGGGAGTGACCATGCCGGGCGTGGTGGTCCAGATTGAAGATCAGGAAGGAAACCCTGTTCCGCAGAGCGGCGCGACGGTCACACTGGCGCTGAGCGGCAGCACGCTCTCGGGCACCGATCCACAGGTGACTGATGCGACCGGAAAAGCGACTTTTAACGACTTGTCGATTCAACCCATTTCCTATGGTCTTTATCTGACGGCGACCGTCCTGGGATTTAGCCCGGTACAGAGTAGCGTGTTCAACACGCCGCCCCTGACTTTCTACAAAGTCAGTAATAATTCCGCGGCGCTGAATTCGCCGGCCAGTTGGACAGCGATTGAAGGGGGCACTGGTCCGGCAGGTCCACCCGGAACCACCGGGATTGGTGAATGGGACACCAATTCCGGTGGAGGGACGGTGGATATCGGAGGGAGCGCGAGTTGGTATGGCATGGTCATTGGCGCAAACGGTTCGCTCACCATCACCGACACCAATGGAGGCAGCGTACTGACGCTGGGAGCCGGAGGCTTTGACGGATCCGCTGCCCAACACACCACGATATTAAGCAATGGCTGGGCTCTAGCCACTGACCAGACCTGGAAATGGACGTCAAAGTCATATAGTGTGACCTTTACCGGCACGATTAATAACAACGGGCATTTGCTGACGATTTACGGGTATAATGCGAGTTCCCCTGAGCAATTTAACGGACCGATCAGCGGCAACGGCGGCTTGACCCTGCTGACCAACGGCGACGTGACGTTAAACGGTGCGAATACCTATATGGGCAATACCACGGTGAATGGCGGCAAGCTGATCATCAGCACAAACGGTTCGATTGCCAATTCGGCGGACATCGTGCTGGGTAGTAACACCACGTTTGATGTTTCCGCCGTGACACCCTTTGTGTTTTCGAGCGGGCAAACGATTTCAGGAAGCACTACGGGAAGCGGGACGGCGACCATTTCAGCCAGCACTTCGAGTGGTCCCGGAAATGTGATATTGGCATCCGGCGCGCAAGCTGCCTTTACCGTGGCCGGCAATGTGACCAACACCGGCGTGACCGCGGGACAAATCAGAGTCGTGGGGGGGGTCACCTTGAACGGCAATGCGATCAGCGTCAACGTAACGAGCGCCCCGCTGCCACAGGGAACCTACACATTGATGACAGCCACGAATGGCTTCACGGTCAATGGAGCAATGCCCACGCCGACCATTACCGGACTGGGCCTGGCCAACGGCGCCTTCCCACAACTCGTGGTCAACGGCACAAACCTCCAACTCGTGGCGGACTTCGGCGTTTCGCCTGTCGATGCCACCAATAATTGCGGCGATACGGCCATCTTCACCGCCACGCCGGAACTCTATGCCACAAATTATCAATGGTACAATCCCGGGCTGCAGCCGATTCCGGGGGCAACCAACACGACATTGATACTGCCCGATACACATCCGGCCGACAGCGGCACGTATCAGATCGTGGCCAGCGGCCCGAACGGAACTTTGACGAATTTTGCCGTCCTGGTCACCGTGGATTCTGCTCCTCCAACGATCACCCTGAACGGGAGCGGCACAGTGCCGTTGAAGTTGGGCGACACTTACACCGAATTGGGCGCGACGGCCTACGATGCCTGCGTCGCCAGCAATTTGCCCGTGACCATCACCGGCACCGTCAATACCGGCGCCGCGGGTGAATATGATATCACCTATTCGGCCGTTTCAGACACCGGGGTCACCGGTACTGTGACGCGCGCGGTGGTGGTGATCGACCCAACGGTCACGGTGGCGCCGACGACTTTGAATCTGGATTTCGGAGCCGGCACGGATGCGAACCAAAACTACCCGATCACACCGCCGAGCGGCTGGAGCCTCCTGGCTTTCGGGGACCTAAACCAAAGCCCAAATATCTGGGGCAGTCCTTCCTTCCCCAATCCGGACGGCAAAAATCCCGGGTTGACCTTGAGCTTCGGCAATATCAGCGGCTGGAGCATTGCCAGCACAGAGGCCGGCGCCGATAACAGTGGCGCGGTGGTGGGAATTTCGACGAACGGCTTCTTCAACTACGGCTCCAAGGGTAGCGGCGTGCCCGGCACCTTCACCCTGACCGGTGTGCCGGCCGGTGAGTGCGTGTCGATTTACGCGGTCGATGCCTGGAATGGAGCAAGCTATGCTCCCGTGATCGTCTATGGCGGACAAACCAACACGGTCATCGCCGCCAGCTTTGATACGACACCGGCCATCGGGGAATTTCAGTATGTGGGAACAGCCATCGCCACCAATGGCACGGTCAGCGGTTCATGGACCGGCCCCGGCGGACCTCTAACCGAAGGCCAAATCGGCGGTATGATCATCCAAGTCCAATCCGTTCCCCTGAACAATCTTTCCATTGCGCCGTTGTCCACCGCGACTCAATGCGGAAGCAACGTTACATTCACGGCAACGGTTTATGGCCTGCCGCCGACCACTTACCAGTGGTACGACAACAACACCAACGCCATTCCCGGTGCCACGAATGCCAGCTATACGCTCGTGGATCCGCAAGACGGCAGCGTGGGCAATTACACCGTGGTGGCCCAAAACGCCTACAACTCTTTGACGAATGTGGCGACGATCACTGCGGTGTTGCATACGGCCCCGCCCGTGATGACGCTCAACGGCGCCAGCACGGTCAACCTGCAATTAAATGACCCCTACACGGATGCCGGGTTGACGGCGTTTGACCTGTGCGCCCAGACCAATTTGACGGTGATCACCAATAGCACGGTGAACACTTCCGCCGTGGGAACTTACACCGTGACGTATTATGCAATCACGGCCGATGGCACCCCCGGCACGGTCATACGGACTGTCAATGTGAGCACCAATCCCGTTTTTGGGCCCAATGTTCTCATCTTTGACCCGACCATGACCAATATTCAAAGCCAGTTGAATTCAGTATTCTCCCAGATGCAGTACAACCAATTCGGCACACAACGTTATGCGCTGATGTTCAAACCGGGATCCTACAACGAACTGGATGTGGATGTGGGCTTTTACACGCAGGTATTGGGCCTGGGACTAATGCCTGATGCTACTGTCATTTCAGGTTATCTGCATTCTGATGCAGTTTTGCCGGACAATAACGGGACGGAGAATTTCTGGAGATCCGCGGAAAATTTCGCCATTGATCCGACCAATGGTAACTACATCATCTGGGCGGTCTCCCAGGGGACTGCCCTCCGGCGCATGCATGTGGCGGGAACCTTGGACCTGGCGGATTTTGGCGGGGAAAACTATACCAGCGGCGGATTTATGTCGGATTCCAGGGTGGATAATTCGATGACTCCCATCTCGCAACAACAATGGCTCTCCCGCAATGACGTCTGGGGAAGTTGGAATGGCGGAGTCTGGAACATGGTCTTTGTGGGTGTTTCGAACACACCGACAGGCATTTGGCCCACCAATGCCTATACAATCATCACCAATACTCCGATCATCCGGGAAAAGCCTTATCTCTATCTGGACACGAATGGAAATTACAATGTCTTTGTGCCGGCCCTGGAGACCAATAGCCTTGGAATCAGCTGGGGTTCAGGTCCCACGCCGGGGGTATCTCTTCCCATCAATCAATTCTATATCGCCAGCTCACCGGCGGATAACGCCGCCAGTATCAATGCAGCGCTGAATGCCGGACTGAATATCATCCTGACACCGGGTGTTTATCTGCTTAACGGCAGCATAAAAGTGACGAGGCCTGACACCATCATTTTGGGGCTTGGCTACCCTACCCTCGTTCCGCAAACAGGGTGCCCTGCCATCGTGGTTTCAGATGTGGATGGGGTCGAGATCGGCGGGTTGTTGTGCGACGCGGGGCCGGTGGAGACCAGCACGTTGCTGGAAGTGGGGCCGACGAACAGTTGCCTGGACCATTCGGCGGACCCGATCTTTTTATCGGACATCTCCATGCGGGTCGGCGGGGCGACGCCCGGCATGACCGCCAGTTGCCTGAATATCAACGCGAATGATGTCGTGGGAGACAACATCTGGCTGTGGCGCGCGGACCATGGTAACGGCGTGGGCTGGACAAATAATGTGTCCGAGAACGGATTGATCGTGAATGGCAACCGGGTCACGATGTATGGGCTGTTCAACGAGCACCATGAACAATATCAAACATTGTGGAACGGCAATTGGGGCCGGCTCTACATGTACCAATCGGAATTGCCGTACGATCCGCCGTCGCAGGCCGCGTGGTCGCACGATGGCGTGGAAGGGTATGCCTCTTATAAGGTTGCGGACACAGTGACCAGCCATCAGGCCTACGGGCTGGGCATCTATGCGGTATTCATCAACTGCACCAACATCAGTTGCCTGGATGCGATTGAGGCCCCGACCAACTCCGAGCAGGTGAACTTTCATGACATGATCGCGGTTTACATCGAGGGCGAGGTCAGCGACGGCGGCACGTCGGCGCTCTATTCCATCATCAATGGAATGAGCGGACCCAAGTTGCCGCTCTATGGTCCGAACCTGGGAACGGCCACGGCCAACTATCTCTGGCAATATCCGACCTTTAGCATCGGCGCGGGTGTGAGCGGGAACAATGCGGCTATTTCATTCCCGACCGAATCGTGGCATTCCTATCAAATCCAGTATAAGACCAACCTTACGGATCCGACCTGGTCAAACCTGGGTGGACTCATCAACGGCAATGACACCCTGCAGACCCTCATGGATTCAACCCCGGGAACCAACCGGTTTTACCAGATTCTGTATTACTGAAGCGTTTGATGAGGCAATCTCTGGTTTAAAACAGGGATTGCCAAAAGGCAAAGAGACTTCGCGCGAGGTCTTGGATTGCGGCCCCGATTCACATCGGGGCCGCTTTCCTTTCACCCCCTCCGGGGCTTGATTGCATTAACGGGATTGTTCCCGGGGTTGCCCGCGGGATTCCCCCACACTCCCTGGCTAAAAGATAAAATTTTTATCGCTCTCCAAATTCGTCCACCGTGGCCTCTTTGGATGAGACAACGGCGTCGCCAATATCGTTGATGACATGGTTCATGCCGCTGTCGGGACGGCCGTTCAACCGGATTGTGACCAGGTGATGCATCCTGATTCCCGGCGCTGATGGCGTTTCAATGGCGGTATCGGCAATGATCGGCGCGCGATAAAACACGCAATATACACCCACGCCCCAGGCCTCATGGTTGGTCACATTGTTTCCAACCTTATATGAAGCATAACCAGTGACGCCGCCGTGACTCCAGGCTTCCGGTCCGGGTGGATCGTAAGGCATTTCCGACTGGTAAAAATAGACGCGCCCATTATTGCCATTCCAAACCGTCTGGTACTGCTGGCAATGTTCCGCAAACAAGCCGTAAAAAATCACGTTGTCGCCGTTGACGACCAAACCGTTGTTGTTCTTGTTCACATTCCAGCGTGCGCCGATGCCATGATCGGCGCGCCAAAGCCACGAATTGTCCCCGATCACATCCCGGCTGTTGATGGTGACCATGCAATCCGCCGTCCCAATGGCCGCGCCCCCCACCCTGCAAAAAATGTCATAAAGACAGATCGGATCTTTTGAATGGGACGCCGAAGCACCCGGTTCCCCGATCTGCAACAACACAGGTGAATTCATCGCCCCGGCTTGAAAAAGCAGGCCGCCTGCCTTTACGCCGTCCACGTCCGCGATTTCCATGGCTGGCATCCCTGTATCCGGAATCAACGTCGGATACCCAAGCCCCAATACCACGGTGTCCGGTCGTGATACCTGGATTGTGCCTTCCAAATGATAAATGCCCGGCGTGAAGATCAGGTTCTTGCCTTGTTTCAATGCCGCATTGATGCTGGCGGCTGTGTCCTTTTCCGGGTGCGCGAGATAAAACTGGTCGATCGGGATCGATGTACCTGAAACCGCTCCGCCGGCCCAATCAATTCCGCGGGAACCGTTCGTTTTCAAGTCTGAAATCATGACAAAATAATTTCCCGCCCGATCAATGAACAGATACGGTTTTTCCCTGATGACAGGAGTTTCATTGACCGCCGTGTAGGGAGAGTCCGGCCACATTCCGGCCGGAGGATTGAGGTCGCCCACAAAAACCATGTTCCAGGCTCCGCCCGTCCAACGGTTCCATTCGGCGTTGCGGGAAAGCCATTGCTGTTGGGAACCCGAATCGATGCGCCCGTCAATTTTGGAGTCCGCTATGAAACCGCCGCTCGACCATCCTCCATCCGATAGGTTCAAGTT
>Ga0206805_1028_pt1 | contig 34070 bp, 30 predicted proteins | sample Alteio_BWOrgCont_59_FD_152890 | JGI IMG/M metagenome (GOLD analysis project Ga0206805, IMG submission 152890) | Enriched cells from forest soil in Barre Woods Harvard Forest LTER site, Petersham, Massachusetts, United States -... | ecosystem: Environmental > Terrestrial > Soil > Temperate forest >... | reverse complement strand
ACGCCTTGCATTGGCCGCAGCCATGGCATCCATGCGGAGCCGACGACGTTCGGCCTGAAATTGGCGTTGATGTACGACGAATTCACCCGCGCGCTCACGCGACTGGAACGTGCCCGCGAAACTGCCGCGGTCGGGAAGCTTTCCGGGGCGGTCGGCACCAGCGCGCATCTTTCATCCAATGTGGAGGATTACGTTTGCAGGAAGTTGTGCCTGCGGCCCGCGCCCATCGCCACGCAAGTCGTCCAGAGGGACATCCATGCGGAATTTCAACTGGCGTTGGCGCTGGTCGGCGCGAGCATCGAACGCTGGGCAGTGGAATTTCGCCACCTGCAACGCACGGAAGTGCTGGAAGCCGAGGAGCCGTTCACCAAAGGCCAAAAGGGTTCCAGTGCCATGCCCCACAAACGCAATCCCATTACCTGGGAACGATTGACCGGCCTGGTGCGTGTCCTGCGCGGCAATGCGCTCGCGGCGCTGGAAAACGTCGCGCTCTGGCATGAACGGGACATTTCGCATTCTTCCGTGGAACGCATCATTTTCCCGGATTCCTGCACGTTGCTGGATTACATGCTCTCGCTGCTGATCCGGCTGATGGACGGCTTGCAGGTTTATCCGGAAAACATGAAGCGGAATCTCGGGATCAGCCTGGGTATGTGGAATTCACAGACGGTCCTGCTGGCGCTCATCAAGAAGGGACTGACCCGCGAGGCGGCGTATAAATTGGTGCAGGATGCCGCGATGAAAACGTGGGAGGTGAAACATGCCGGGCGCGATGACGCGGATTTTGTGGAGCAACTGAAATCCACACCGGAAGTGGCCAAGCATTTCGCCAAAGGTGAATTGGAAAAACTTTGCTCGCTGGAATTCCATTTCAAGGAAGTGGAGAGCCGGTTTAAGAAATTGGGGTTGTAAATGCGCATCAATGAAGTCTCCTCGATGTATTATAATTGCCGGGCCAAATGGATCCGGTAAAACAACATTTGCGCGTGAGTTTCTGCCGAAGGAAGCGGGGGTAATTCATTTCGTAAATACAGATTTGATGGCAGCTGGATTGTCTCCTCTTAAACCTGAACTGGCGGCGTTAAAAGCCGGAAAACTTTTTTTAAAGGAATTAGACCAATTGGCGGCTACACGAGTTGATTTTGCTTTCGAGAGCACACTTAGCGGAATGGCCTATGCGAATCGTATAAAAAATTGGAAAAAGGCAGGTTATCAGGTCGAAATAATTTTTTTACGGTTGGGCTCTCCAAGATTGGCATTACGGAGGATTGCAGCTCGAGTCCGGCAAGGTGGACATTTCGTCCCGCGCTCCGATGTTCTGCGAAGATTTAATCGTAGTTGGACCAACTTTCAATCCATCTATAAACCGCTAGCCGATGGATGGAAAATATATGATAATTCTGGCGTTGAACCGCAATTGCTGCAGTCCAAAAAATGAAAAACCGGAAACATAAACGAGACTCGCTGGCAGGTGCTGGAAGAGCTTTGCGACGCGCTGCGCTGGTGGCGCGTAAAACAGCCCGTATGTATGGCACACCCATATACATTTGGAGAGATGGTAAAGTTGTGGCACTTAAACCGTGAACCCGGAGTCAGCCCGGAAACATATTAATCAATATGGCCTTTCGCATCCATGACAGCGTTGTCCGGGGTGAGATTGATAATCGCGTCAAGGGCATGGTGCGCGGAAAAATTTGGGTCCACGGCCGCAAGACGCCGGTTGCCCTCGAACTCCAAGGCAACGCCTGCCCCGATCTTGCGGGCTGTTTGTTAAAGTTCAGGAACCCGCATAAACGCATTCCTCATTCCGGCCTGGACACATTGAATCCAATCCAAAACGGACAAATCGGGGACATCACCGCTTCCCGCAAAGTCCGGGAATTTGATATTCCTGTTGCGGAAGCCTATGACATGTGCAAACGCGGTGAAAAACCGCCGGAACATATGGCCAATTGTCTTTATATCGAATGGTTCAGCCAGGAGAACGGCCGCGTTGTCATCGAGAGCACAGGTTATGAATTGGATATCTCCGCACCCGAATGGCGGATGACGCCGGCGGAGAATGAAGATCGCGCCAGGCAGGCAAATGACGGCATGAACTGGTTCATGCAGAAGATTTCCGAGGCCATTGAAAAACTTAAACGTGAACAGAAAGATCCGGAAGAGAAGTGGGACGAGCATGATTATGAGAAATTCATGAAAGAGTCCGACGCCCGCACTGATAAATACATGGAGCTGCTCGATAAATACGGCGATAGCGGCGAGGCAGAAGAAAAAATCGCGAAGGAGATGGGCTGGTCCCGGGATTTGACCCCGGAGGAAGCCGAGGAAGAAAATCGTCATATTGAGGAGATGAACCGTGCTTGTGAAGAGGTCCAAAATGAGCCACTGCCGCAACCGGAGCCGCACCGCGAGGGGATTGACTGGATCCGCACTCCTGACGGGGACATCCAGCATCCACTTCAACACCGTTGCTTTGAGAGCGCAATGAGGTTCTGGCATGAACGCAAAAACCAGGGTCTGGACAAATGCGAGGACGAAGATTTACAACAATTCATTTTTGAATTCCAGACGACCGGCGCAAAACTCGCCGGCGCGTTGAATGGCATTGCAGAAGGACGAGAGATCATGGATGCAGCCTTCACCGTGGCGTGCCTGAAACGCGCACTTGATCATCTTCATAAGTCTCAGGCGGGCCTTGAAGCTGTCGCAACAAAGAAACTATTGCCTCAAAAGTCCCTGAATGAGGCTCGCAAAGACTTATTTGAAATCCGTGAAGGCATTCTGAAATTAATGGACGAATTTCGCAATCGCCAATAGACGCTCGCCCTCCCCATTTTTCCAGTCCCTTCTTTATTTAATCTCAATCCCCACCGGACAATGGTCGCTGCCGAGGACTTTGTGCTGGATAAAAGCGGATTTGAGGCGGGGCCGGAATGATTTTGAGAGAAGGAAATAATCCAAACGCCAACCCACATTCCGTAAGCGTGCGCCGCTGAAGACGCTCCACCAGGTGTAATGTCCCCCACCCTTCTCAAATTCCCTGAACGTGTCCACAAAACCGGCTTTCACGAACGCATCGAACCCCGCGCGTTCCTCGGCGGTGAATCCGTGGTTGTGAATGTTCGCGCGGGGATTGGCCAAATCCAGTTCCGTATGCGCCACGTTGAGGTCGCCGCAAAAGATTACCGGTTTTTTCTTTTCCAATTTCTTCAAGTATGCCAGGAAGTCGCGGTCCCATTTTTGGCGATACGACAATCGCGACAGGTCGCGTTTGGAATTGGGGACGTAGACGTTCACGAGAAAAAAACCATCCAATTCCGCGGTCAACACCCGGCCTTCCTGGTCATGCTCGACGATGCCGATGTGCGGCGCGACGTTCAGCGGGCGGTTCTTGATGAAAATGGCCGTGCCGGAGTAGCCTTTGCGCTCCGCGGAATTCCAATAGGTCGTGTAATGCCGCGGCCAAAGCTGTTCGACGTCATCGGGGCCGCATTTGATCTCCTGAAGACAAAGGACATCCGGTTGCTCTTCATCGAGAAATTCCAGGAAATTTTTCTTCAGGACGGCGCGCAGGCCGTTGACGTTCCAGGAAATCAGTTTCATGCCGGAAAATTAAAACATAAATCAAAAGCTCACGCAAAGGCGCAAAGAAAGCCAAAGAGAAGATGGGATTAACAGGATTAAAGAAAGGCAGAAGCAAGAGGTCAAAACCGGACACGGACTCAGCGCGCGCCAGCATGAATTGCAAGGTTGCGCCAAACCGCCTCTCACTGATTTATAAGATACACCTTGAGCTTTGGAGCGGCCGCCGGCAGTCCTTGCATCACCAGGTCGGCCATGGCGCGGGCGCCTTTCTCATTGAAATGCGTGGAATCGGTCGGCAGATCGGCCAGTTGTGCGCTGCCTTTGGGGCCCAGCTTGTCCGCCAGCGCCTTGCTGGAGCTGTACAGGTCGATCACGGCCACTTTCTTTTCAAGGCCGACTTCGCGCATGGCATTGGCGTAGGAAACCAGGCCGCGATAAGGGGGAACTGCCTTCTCCTCGATCATGCCCTGGGCATTAAAATCCCTGCGCACCATCGGGGTCACCAGAATCGGGGTCGCGCCGATCGCACGGGAATCATCGATGTAGCGACGGAGATACTCTTTGTAATCGGTCTCTGCGTCGGTGGCTTCAGGTTTATCCGGGGCATGCGAATCGTTATGGCCGAACTGGATGAACACGTAGTCGGGCTTTTGCTCAAGCGCCTTCTGCCAGCGCCCTTCCTGGATGAAGGTCTTGGTACTGCGCCCCGAAGCCGCAAGATTGGTCACTATGACGGTACCTTCTTTGAAACGTTCCTGGATATACATGCCCCAGCCGCGCTTGGGGCTTGAGGCCGGATAATTGCAAACGGTCGAATCGCCGACGAGAACAATACGGATCGGTGCGGATGCGATGTCAGCCGCCCGGGAATCAAGTGAAAGGAGCGCGGCGAAAGCCAAAACAGTGATGGCCAGTGTCGAACGTAGTTTCATGCCGGACAATTAAAGCACAAATCAAAAGCTCACGCAAAGGCGCAAAGACGCGAAAAAAGCCAAAGAGCAGACAGGATTAACTGGAAGCACACGATTAAAGAAAAGCAGAAGCAAGGGAGCCAGAACCAGGGCGGCGAGTCCACGCTGGCATTCCTGCTGTCGCTGGCGGAAATGCAGGCCTTGCATAATTCGCTTATCAGTTTCAAACAGCCGGTGGGAGATTGACCATTCCTCCGACATCTTCAGGAGTGAGCGCTTACTTTGCGGATTTTTCCAAATGACCGCCGAACCCGTAGCGCATGGCCGAGAGCAGCTTGTCCTGAAAGTCTGCATCGCCGCGCGAATCAAAGCGCTCATAGAGCGCCGTGGTCAGCACCGGCGCAGGTATGCCTTCATCAATGGCCGCCTTGATCGTCCACCGTCCTTCGCCTGAATCGGAAACGCGCCCGGCAAATCCGGCGAGAGTGGAATCCCGGGCCAGCGCATCCGCCGTCAAATCCAGCAACCACGAGGCGATCACGCTGCCGCGCCGCCAGACTTCCGAGATATCGGCGAGGTTGAGGTCGTATTGGTAGAGTTCGGGATTGCGCAAGGGCGTGGTCTCCGCATCGGTTTCGCCCTGCTGCCTGCCGATATTCGCACCGCGCAAGATGCCCAGGCCCTCGGCATACGCGGCCATCATTCCATATTCGATGCCGTTGTGAACCATCTTGACGAAATGCCCGGCGCCATTCGGGCCACAGTGCAGATAACCCTGCTCCGAAGTGCCGCCAGGCTTGTTGCGTCCTGGAGTGCGCGCGATGTTGCCGATGCCCGGCGCCAGCGTGGCAAAAATGGGATCGAGTCGCCGAACCACTTTTGAATCGCCCCCGATCATCATGCAATAACCGCGTTCAAGACCCCAGACGCCGCCGCTGGTTCCCACATCCACATAATGAATGCCTTTCGGCGCGAGTTCTTTCGCGCGCCGGATGTCGTCAATGTAATAGGAATTGCCGCCGTCAATAAGGGTATCGCCCGCTTCGAGCAGCGGCACGAGGCCGGCAATGGTCTGATCCACCACTGCCGCCGGGACCATCAACCAGACGGCGCGCGGCTTATCAAGTTTTTTGACGAGGTCTGCGAGCGAAGAGGCGCCGATCGCCTTGACTTTGGCCAGGCCTTTTACCGCTTTGGGCAGTTGATCGAAGACTACGCACCGGTGGCCGTGCTTGATCAGTCGCCGCACCATGTTGGAACCCATCCGGCCCAGGCCGACCATGCCGAGCTGCATTGTTGACTTCTTTTTCATTGGTAAAATAATACGGCATTTTAAGTTTATAACAAACTATCATGAGACGATAAGTCTGCTCTATTGGATATAACATTCAATCTGAGCCTGCATCCCCGAAAAAGCCATGCGGAGAACACCTGATAGCACCCGTTCGGTGGTTGGGATTATCTTCGCCTTACAAGTGCACCGGCCGTTGACGAGGGCGACATACACAAAATGCACGGAGGCGAGTTGCACAATTCCATTCTGCGTGTGATTATAGCTATGCCAAGGGATATGAAATCAAACGACCAACTTGAACCGACAATATTCGTCATTTTTGGCGGGGCCGGAGACCTGACCTGGCGGAAACTCGTGCCTGCGTTATTCGATCTTTCGCAAGACCGCAGCCTGCCCACGCAATTTGCGATCCTCGCCGTTGACCGCATCAAACCCGGTGATGCCGCGCTGCGCCACCGGTTGCGCGATGGGGTCAATCAATTCTCCCGTTTCGGAAAACCCAGGGAGGCTGCATGGAACCAGTTCGCGCAACACATCCATTACCAACCGGGCGATTTCAAAAAACTGCAGACGTATACCGCCCTCGGCAAAGAATGCGCGGCGCTGGAAAAAGAATGGGGCGCCAAAGCCCATCGTATTTTCTACATGGCCACGCCGCCGGTCATGTTCGGTGAAATTCCGAAATACCTCGGCAAGGCCGGCCTGGCGCGAGACCGGGAATTCGCGCGGATCGTGGTCGAGAAGCCGATCGGCTACGACCTGGAATCCGCCCGGACTTTGAACGCCACCCTCGGTGCGAGTTTCGACGAATCCCAAATCTTTCGGATCGACCACTATCTCGGGAAGGAGACCGTGCAGAATATCCTGGCCTTTCGTTTTGCCAATCCGCTGTTCGAGCCGATCTGGAACCGCCGCTATATTGATTATGTGACGATCACCGTGGCCGAAACGGTCGGGGTCGAGCATCGCGGCGGTTACTACGACCACGCCGGCGCGTTGCGTGACATGGTGCAGAATCATCTGATGCAATTGCTCTGCCTGGTGGCGATGGAACCGATGGTCTCCTTTCAGGCCGACGAGATCCGCAACAAGAAAGTGGATGTGCTCCATGCGATCCGTTCGATCCCTCGCGATGCAGTGCCGAAAAGCGCAGTGCGCGGGCAGTATGGCCCGGGCAGCGTCCAGGGCAAAAAAGCACCGGGTTATCGCGAGGAACAGGGCGTGGCCACCGATTCCAGGACGGAAACATTCGCCGCATTGAAGTTATTCATAGACAACTGGCGCTGGCAGGACGTGCCGTTTTATCTGCGCACGGGCAAGTGCCTGCCGCAGCAGGCGTCGGAAATTTCCATCCAGTTTCGCGCCGTGCCGCACCAATCCTTCCCGCGCGAAGCCTCCCTGGGCTGGCAACCTTCCCGGCTCATCCTGTCCATCCAACCCGTCGAAGGCATCGTGCTGGGATTTCAGGCCAAATATCCAGGAGCGAAGATGCAATTACGCCCGGTGGATATGCGGTTCAGTTATCGCGAGAGCTTTGCCGCCCCGTCCCCCGACGCCTATGAAACGTTGCTGTGGGATGTCATGAAAAACGACGCCACGCTCTTCATGCGCGCCGACCAGGTGGAGGCGGCCTGGCAGTTATTGACGCCGGTGCTCGAAGCGTGGCAGGCGAATGCGCCGACCGATTTTCCCAATTACGCCGCCGGCACCTGGGGGCCGGAAAATACCCAGGAACTGCTTGCGCCCGGACATCGCTGGCCGTTGCCGACCGAATTGGCCGTCCCCCGTAAGAAGGGCAAGAATTTGTGACCCAAGACAACATGAAAACTCCAATCGAATATACAATCGTGGCAGTGCCGTTTCATGCTGATGCGGCAACTCATGACGAGCTTTCGAAGAAGGTGAATGAAAAATTAAGCATCGGGTATGAACTCTATGGCTCACCGTTCTTCAGCGAGGAAATGATGTATCAGGCGATGATTAAGCCAATTTCCAAGACTTCTCCAGTTCCATCCCTATGATAAGAGACGTGCCAATCACAGCCTGATGAATCAGTTATCGATGAAATCAACGGGCAACTCATCCATCCTCACCATTAACGGCGGCTCATCGAGCATCAAGTTCGCGCTCTATCCTGTCAAAGAGCCGATGAAGCGCGGGTTTTATGGAAAGGTTGATCGCATCGGTTTGAGCGGGACCAATCTGACGTTCAGTGACCCGACAAAAAAACATTCAAAGAGCTTCAAGCTCGCCGTCGCCGATCACAAATCAGCGGCGAATTCCCTGATCGAGTGGCTGGAAAAGCAAAATGATTTTGCGTCGATAAAGGCCATCGGACATCGGGTGGTCCATGGGATGAAACACACCGAACCGGAGATGGTCACCCCAAAATTGCTGGATGAGCTGCATCGCATCAGCCCGAATGACCCGGATCATCTGCCCCGCGAGATTGAACTGATCGAGACGTTCCGCCGGCGTCATCCAAAGTTGCCGCAGGTGGCCTGCTTCGACACAGCGTTTCACCAAACGATGCCGCGCGTGGCCAAGTTGTTGCCGCTGCCGCGCCGTTTCGACGCCAGGGGAATCCAACGCTATGGTTTTCACGGCTTGTCCTATGCCTATCTGATGGAAGAACTCGCCCGCCTCGGTGATCCAGCGGCCAGGAAAGGCCGGGTCATCCTCGCGCATCTCGGCAACGGCGCGAGCCTGGCCGCTGTGCGCGACGGCAAAAGCATTGATACCAGCATGGGCTTCACGCCGACCGCGGGATTGGTCATGAGCACACGCTCTGGTGATCTGGATCCAGGCCTGGCCCCGTATCTCGCGCGAACCGAGAAGATGACGACCAAACAGTTCTACGAAATGGTCAACCACGAGTCCGGTCTGCTCGGCATTTCGGAAACCAGCTCCGACATGCGTGACTTGTGCGCGAGCGAAACCACCGATGTCCGGGCGGCGGAAGCCGTGGCGTTGTTTTGTTACCAGGCAAGAAAATGGATCGGCTCCTTCGCCGCCGCGCTCGGAGGTTTGGACACCCTCGTTTTTACCGGCGGTATCGGTGAAAATGCACCGGTCATCCGCGCCCGTATCTGTGAAGGACTGGAATTTCTCGGCATTAAACTGAATCAATCGCGCAATGCGAAAGCAGCGCCAATAATTTCCAAACAGACCCATCGCGTCACTGTGCGTGTTATTCGCACGGACGAAGAACTGATGATTGCCCGCTCGGTTCTGCGTTCCTGCCCGGACTTAAACCCGGCAGTCCGCTGAACCACCCCATTTTCTGCGGGCACCGGCCCGCACCATCCATGGTCGGGTTTTACCTTATGGCAAGGTCATCCGGACTGGCCCAAATTAAATGCAGGCACCCGTGCCGATTGCGATGCCATTGATTTATCAACCACGTTGCCCGGCGGGACCCCAATACCGGCAGGATGAAACAAAAAGAACGAAAGAAAAATTATGTTAAGCAAAGCTAAAACACTGGAAGGTTACAAACTGGACACTCTCGACGGGGAAATCGGAAAGGTCAAAGAATTCTACTTTGATGACCGTCACTGGACCATTCGCTATCTGGTCGCTGGAACCGGAACCTGGCTCGCGGAGCGGCAGGTGCTGATCTCCCCGTTTGCGCTGGTCGCCGTGAATAAAGAAGAACGAAACATAGGCATTGATCTGACTAAAGCGCAGATCGAGGCCAGTCCGTCGTTGGACAGTGACAAGCCTGTCTCCCGTCAATTTGAAGAGGCTTACTACGGGCATTATGGATACCCGATGTATTGGGGCGGCCCGTTTAGCTGGGGTGCTTATCCCTACATCGAAATGGATCGTGAAAAATGGAAGGCACACGCTCCCGCCAATAAAGGGTGGGATGCTCATTTGCGCAGCACTTATGCTGTGAGAGGCCATCACATTCAGGCCCTGGACGGAGAAATTGGCCATGTTGAAGATTTCATCATTGATGACGAGACCTGGGCGATCCGTTACTTCGTCGTTGATACTCATAATTGGTGGCCGGGCAAAAAAGTCCTGGTATCACCGCAATGGATTGAGCGCGTGAGTTGGGACGAGCGCAAAGTTTTCGTCAACTTGTCCCGCCAGACCATCAAGGAATCGCCGGAATATACGGAAGAGTCGTTGCTGACCCGGGATTATGAGACCGAACTGTATCGGCATTACAATCGCCAGCGATACTGGATAGATGAGCTGGTGAATATTTAACATATCAAGCGGGTAAAAAAATGGAATTGAGGGTGTGGTCATCGTGAGGTTCAGGAAATTGAGGCGTTTTTCCAGCCCGCTTTAAGGTGAACTGTATTGATAGGTCCTTACTCATCAGATACACCTTATGACAGTGAAAAGTTAAATTATGATTTATACGAAACATGAAAACGAACACTCTCTCCCCGGAACTGCTCCATCAAATGGATGCCTATTGGCGGGCCGCCAATTATCTCTCGGTCGGCCAGATTTATCTCTATGACAATCCGCTGTTGAAGCGGCCTTTGGCGCTTACTGATGTGAAGCATATGCTATTGGGGCATTGGGGCACCACGCCCGGGCAGAATTTTATTTACGCACACCTGAACCGGGTGATCAAAAAGTATGACCTCGACATGATTTATGTCTCCGGCCCCGGACACGGCGGTCCGGCGGTCGTGGGCAATACGTATCTCGAAGGCACTTACAGCGAGATTTATCCCAACATCAGCCAGGACGAGGCCGGCCTGCGAAAGCTCTTCATCCAATTTTCGTTTCCCGGCGGGATTCCCAGCCACGCCTCGCCGGAAACGCCCGGGTCCATCCACGAAGGCGGCGAATTGGGTTATTCCTTAAGCCATTCTTTCGGCGCGGTGTTCGATAATCCCGACCTGATCGTTGCCTGCGTTGTCGGCGATGGTGAGGCGGAAACCGGTCCGCTGGCCACGGCCTGGCATTCCAATAAGTTTCTCGACCCGGCCACCGATGGCGCGGTTCTGCCCATCCTGCATCTCAATGGTTATAAAATTTCCAATCCCACAATCCTTGCACGCATCACGCGCGAGGAATTGGAGCAGTTGCTGCGCGGCTACGGTTGGACGCCTTACTTTGTGGAGGGTCACGAACCGGCGCTGATGCACGAGGCGATGGCGGCGACGCTCGACATGGCGGTGGAGCAGATCAAAAAAATTCAGCAGGACGCCCGCACCCGCGGCAATCTCACGCGTCCGCGCTGGCCGATGATTGTGCTTAATTCGCCGAAGGGTTGGACCGGGCCGAAGGTGGTGGATGGTTTGCAGGTGGAAGGCACTTTTCGCGCGCATCAAGTGCCGCTCTCTGATCCAGCCACGCATCCCGAACACCTCAAACTGTTGGAGGACTGGCTCAAGAGTTATCGGCCGCAGGAGCTTTTCGACGAGCAAGGACGCCTTAAACCGGAATTAGCCGAACTCGCCCCCAAAGGGAATCGGCGCATGGGCGCAAACCCCCACGCCAACGGCGGCATTTTGCTGCGAGACCTGCGAATGCCGGATTTCCGCGACTACGCGGAAGCCGTGCCCGTCCCGGGGACGCGCGGCATTGGCGATATGCATGTGCTCGGTCCTTTTTTGCGCGATGTGGCGAAGCAGAATCAATCTCAACGAAATTTCCGGATCTTTGGCCCGGACGAAACACTCTCGAACGGTTTGGAATCCGTTTTTGAAACGACGAAACGCCAATGGGAAGCGGCGACCGTGCCGAACGACGAGTTTCTCGCGCCCGCCGGACGCGTGATGGAGATGTTGAGCGAACATCAATGCGAAGGCTGGCTGGAAGGTTACCTGCTCACCGGTCGGCATGGATTGTTCAATTGTTACGAGGCATTCATCCATATCGTGGATTCGATGTTTAACCAGCATGCCAAATGGCTGAAGGTCACGGCCCATTTGCCGTGGCGGCGGAAAATCGCCTCGTTAAATTATCTCTTGTCCTCGCATGTCTGGCGCCAGGATCACAACGGCTTCACCCATCAAGACCCCGGGTTCATTGACCATGTCGTGAATAAAAAAGCCGAGGTGGTGCGCGTCTATCTGCCGCCGGATGCAAACTGTTTGCTCTCAGTGGTGGATCATTGCCTGCGCAGCCGGCATTACGTCAACGTCGTGATCGCGGGCAAACACCCCTCGCCGCAGTGGCTGACGATGGACGCCGCGGTGAAGCATTGCACCGAAGGCATTGGTATCTGGCAATGGGCAAGCAACGATCAGGACGCCGTGCCTGATGTGGTCATGGCCTGCTGTGGCGATGTGCCCACCCTGGAGACACTCGCAGCAGTATCCATTATGCGCGAACATTTGCCCGGACTGAAAATCCGCGTCGTCAACGTCGTGGACCTCATGAGGCTGCAACCGCAAAGCGAACATCCGCACGGTTTGAGCGATAGGGATTTTGACGAGCTCTTCACCAGGGACAAGCCGGTCATTTTCGCCTTCCATGCCTACCCGTGGTTGATCCACCGGTTGACCTACCGCCGTGCCAACCACGACAACATCCATGTTCGCGGCTACAAGGAAGAAGGCACCATTACCACGCCATTCGACATGACCGTGCTGAATGAGCTGGATCGTTTTCATCTTGTGATGGACACGATTGACCGCCTGCCGCAGACCGGCGACCAAGGCATCTACCTGAAGCAACAACTCAAGGACAAACTCGTCGAACACAAACAATACATTGATAAACACGGCGAGGATCTGCCGGAAATCCGCAACTGGAAATGGAGCAGGGGAGAAAAGCCAATCGGAAAATCGGCCTGAAAAACTATGAATGATTTAAGGCCTGAAAAATCGCATGGCGAAAACAGCCATAACGGCCCGCGCCCTTATTGGAAACATGCTCATCGGGATTGGCGCATCTGGGTCTTTGTGATTTTGATGCTTGTGGCCATGGGGATCTATTTGGTGACCGGCGACCTGCGCTGGCGGCTTAATGGTCGGCCCACTCAATCGCCGCAACCGATTTCCGCGCCGGGTGGCAACTGATTGCTGTGAACACAACTATTAACAGAGAAAATTTTATCGTGGTGCGAGGTTTTATCGACTTCGCCGGCGCCTGAAGGTTGGCGCCGTCAATCGCTCAAATTGCCGGGTCTTGTAAATCGGCTAAATCCAATTCATGGCAAAGCAACCGATGGGTTCCGGGTTGTTCGGGTAACACCTTATGGCTGGCACGCCGATGCGCTGTCATGCTCATGATGTGAATCCAGACAAGCTTTCTCCAAACCCAAAGAAAAAATCAGCCCACGCACCAGAAATACCCAGGGTTGCGGATTCGAATCAAACCCAACCAGCCGTCATTGCGCCCCGCCCAACTTCGAGCGCGGGCATGGACGCAAATGAAATTAATTTTTCACCCTCTCCGGACGAAGTGGCCAGGAAAGCTTATTTTAGTTATGAAAACGAAGGTTCCCGGCCCGGTCATGACGTGCAACATTGGTTGAAGGCGGAGGCGGATTTGATCATGGAACGCAACCTCAACGGCGTTCATGGTTTCCACAACAAGACCTGAAATAAATTTCCAGACAACCAACAACCAATTGAAAGCATCAAAATTATGAAAACTTTGAATGGCACCCGCGCCGAAGCACCCAAAATGTATGAGACTGAAAACGACATTTCGCTCCAACGACGGACGGAGCTAAACGCGTTGATGAATCAACGTTTGGCATCCGCGGTGGACCTGCAAATGCAGATGAAGCAGGCGCATTGGAATGTGAAAGGCCCCAGCTTCATCGGCCTGCACGAACTGTTCGACAAGGTCGCCGAAGCGGTCGAGGGCTATGTGGACCAGATCGCCGAACGGATTGTGCAACTCGGCGGCGTGGCCGAAGGCACGGTGCGCATGGCCGCGTCGCGCACGCGGCTCGCCGAATATTCACCGGAAATTTCCGAAGGCATGGCGCATGTCGAAGGCGTGGCCCTCGCATTGTCCACCTTTGGCCAGGAAGCCCGCGGCACTATCAATGAAGCGGACGAACTGGAAGATGCCGACACGGCGGATCTGTTCACGGAGATTTCCCGCGGCATTGATAAATGGCTGTGGTTTGTCGAAGCCCATTCCCAGGCCACGAAATAATCAATATGAGAAAAACCGTCACCAAACTTGCGGCCTTGCCGCAAACTCCTGTTTTTCCGCAAACAATGCATACGTTGCGCCCTGATCAGCAAAAGGCCATGCCCAATCCAAAGCCCAAAAAGCGCGACAACATTTTTTCCAAATCACGCGACGTGCGCGAGGATCGTGGCACGCGCGAAATGAAAACATCTCATAACGACCAAACAAATCACGCGCGTTAATTTTTACCTTATGAAAACAAATCCACTAAAAGACGGTGTGATCTCGGAAAATTCCGTCGGCGTCGGCACGGTCACTCGCAAAATGGTGCGCGCACGCGCGGCGGAACTGGCGGTCATTGACGGTCTTTTGTCAACCGCCGCGACCCAATCGCATTTTGCGCAAGCCAAACGGGAATTAACCGGCGAACCGGATATGGATCCGAAAGACGCGCTTCTTGAATCTGCGCCCGAGTCTGAACGTTGGGACCCGGTGCCTGGCTCAACCGGACACAAAGTGCAAGTTGCTCCGGGCGAAGATGAAGACGATGAAGGCCGAAGCGATAATGAAAGGCTGGTCGAAGGAGGCATCGCCGAAGCGGAGTTGGATCAAAGTCTACAGGCCGCCAAAGAAGAAGCAAAAGGGGATTTGTGAAGGCACCCACCGCCCCTATCCCGCGACCAAATCCGTTTGCAGAAGTTTCGGCCAAATTAGAACCTTGTGCGAGCGAAGCGGGATATGCCCAATCACAAGCACTTTACACTCTGATCGCGCAACAGCCGTTTTTTAAGGGGTTAAATCCACATCAACTGCAAGTGCTCACTGATTCGGCCCTGGAAATGAAATTTGAACCCGAGCAGATCATCTTTGCGGAAGGCAGTCCGGCCAACCGGTTCTATCTCATTTTGGAAGGCAAAGTAGTGCTCGAATCAGAAACAAAGGAGCATGGTGTCATGATCCCCATTCAGACACTTGGGTCGGGCGATGATCTGGGCTGGTCCTGGCTTTTCCCGCCTTATTATATGCACCTAAGTGCCCGCGCACTGGAGCCAACCAAAACGATATTCTTCTACGGAACCCGCCTGCTGGAACAGTGCGAACAGGATCATGAACTCGGCTATCAACTCATGAAACGCATCGCGGAAGTAGCGACCCAGTGCCTCCAGGCGACCCAGCAGCGACTAATGGAATATATTGATAAGCACCCGAATGAATAATTCCAACCGCCCGGGCATCAATGGTTAGTCATTGAAAGGATCCCGCCATGGGATGCCAATCACAGCTAACTTCGCGCGAGTACAGGTTGGATTGAAATCACAGCCTGACAAGCAGGTGCCCGTTCGCAATCTGTTCATGCCGATTTTTGGGCGGATTGCAACAGCCATTCCAGGGCGGGTAAGATTGAAGGAAAAACTTCCACATCAAGCCCGCGATTTTTGGACACCATGACTCCGAACTTTCTCGAACGAACCCACTTCGGACTGGCCACATGCGCAATCCCGACCAGGGAGGCGGCGTCGCGAGCAATCCGTTAAAACTCAGTCCGCCATGGGCAGACCATGCGGTGAACACCTGATACCCCGGCCCGATGGCGGGGATTATCATCGCAACATGATGGAGCGGTCGTTGGTCCACGCATCAGAGATGATCACTATGAACGCACAACTTTTAACAGAAACCGCCAAGTCGTTGGTCGCCGGCGACAAAGGGCTGCTGGCGATGGATGAAAGCAATCCCACCTGCCACAAGCGCTTCGCCAAACTCAATATCCCGCAAACAGTGGATGCCCGTCGTGCCTATCGAGAGATGATTGTGGCCACCCCCGGTCTGGGTGAGTGCATCAGTGGCGCGATTCTCTACGACGAGACGATCCGCCAGCAGAAAAAGGACGGCACTCCCTTTCTTAAAGTCCTCGCTGATGCGGGGATTATTCCCGGTATCAAGGTGGATGCCGGGGCCAAAGACCTGGCTGCCCATCCCGGAGAGAAGATCACTGAAGGACTGGACGGATTGCGCGAACGTCTCAAGGAATATTTTCAAATGGGCGCCCGCTTTGCCAAGTGGCGTGCCGTGATCGCCATCGGTGACGGTATTCCGAGCTGTAGTGGCATTGAGGCCAACGCCCATGCGTTGGCCCGCTATGCCGCGCTGTGCCAGGAAGCCGGGCTGGTCCCCGTCGTTGAGCCGGAAGTGCTGATGGACGGTGAACATCCCCTGGAGCATTGCCGCAAAGTGACGGAAGATGTTTTGCGAAAGGTGTTCATCCAGCTCAATTCCCAGCGCGTGCTCCTCGAAGGTATCATCCTCAAACCCAACATGGTGCTGCCAGGATTGACGTGCCCCGTGCAGGAATCCGCGGACGAAGTTGCCGACGCCACGATGAAGTGTCTATGGCGAACCGTCCCCGCCGCCGTTCCGGGGATCGCCTTTTTGTCCGGAGGCCAATCTGCCGAACTGGCCTCGGCCCGTTTGAATGTGATGAATCATCGATTCAAACTGCAACTGCCCTGGGCGCTGGCATTTTCGTTTGCCCGCGCCATCCAGCAACCGGCTTTGGAAATCTGGCAGGGCAAGGACGCCAATGTGCCGGCGGCACAGCAAGCCCTGCTTCATCGGGCCAGATGCAATTGTGCCGCGCGCCGTGGCGAATACACCGCCGCGATGGAAAGAATCCGCGCATGACAACGAAGAGTCATGCCGTGGATCAAATATCCCTGTATCCGCTTCGATTTGAGCCGATCTATCAGTATCGGCTGTGGGGTGGCCGGCGTTTAGCCGATCTGCTCACCGCACCGTTGCCCGGCGACGGCCCCATCGGCGAAGCGTGGCTGTTGAGCGATCGTAAGGACCATCCGAGCCTCGTCGCCGATGGACCGCTCAAGGGACGGAGCATCGGGCAATTGCTTCATCAGTGGCCCGAGCAGTTGCTGGGAAAACTGGCGGGGCGTTTCCACCGGTTTCCGCTGTTGCTGAAGTTTCTCGACGTGCGCGGCACACTCTCGGTCCAGGTGCATCCATCGGACCAGCAGACCCGGTATATCCCCGCGGGCGAGACTGGAAAGACCGAAGCCTGGGTGGTGCTGGAGGCTGGGGCAAAAAGCCGCATCTATGCGGGCCTGAAACCGGATGCCACCGCAGACATTTTGCGTCAGGCGCTCGCAAGCAGAACGGTGGCGGACCAGCTCGCATCTTTCACTCCCAAGGCCGGCGACGGTATATTAATACCGGCAGGAACCGTCCATTCATTGAGCGACGTGTTGGTCTTTGAAGTGCAGGAAAACAGTGATGTAACCTTTCGTCTTTACGACTGGGACCACGTCGATGCCGCGACCGGCCTGCCCCGGGCTTTGCAAGTTGAGCCGGCGATGGCCTGCATTGATTTTAAGCAAGGAAAAATAGGGCCAGTGGTGACAATGGTGGATGAGGAAAAACCGGTGTTGCGAGAGCGGCTCTTTGATTGTGAACATTTTGAGTTGTGGCGGTTGCGCGCAGAATCGCCCTTTTGCGTCGGCGCCGAAAGAACGCTGTGTGTGCTGGTGTGTACCGACGGCGAAGGCCAGGTGGAGCACCATGACACCAATTACGCCATCCGCAAAGGCGACGTGCTGCTGCTGCCGGCTGTGGTCGGAACGTGTTTGTGCCGGCCGCATGGCGCCATCACCTTGTTGGAGATTTCACTGCCGGAAGGCCCCTGACGAATGAAAAAACTCATCGTTTTCGACCTGGATGGCACGCTTGCCGAAAGCAAAGCATCGCTCGATGTTGAAATGGCCAAACTGCTTGGCGCGTTGCTGGGCATTGTGAAGGTGTCCGTGATTTCCGGCGGCGATTGGCCGCAGTTTGAGAAACAAGTGCTCTCCAATCTTACCCATGACGAACATTTGAAGAATCTTTCTCTCCTTCCCACCTGTGGAACAAAATTTTATCAATACACAGGGATCTGGAAAAAAATTTACTCGGAAGATTTTACCGCGGATGAAAAGGAAAAGATCATTAGTTCGCTGAAGCGGGCGCTTGAAGCGGCGGGTTTCAAAACCGAAAGGGCTTGGGGGGAAACGATCGAAGACCGGGGAAGCCAGATCACTTTTTCCGCATTGGGACAACAAGCGCCCCTCAAAGAAAAGAAAAAATGGGATCCTGATTTCAACAAGCGGAAAAGGATAAAGGAGTTCCTGGATAAACTGATCCCGGGATTTTCCGTACGCCTGGGAGGCGCAACCTCTATTGATGTCACCAAACCGGGCATTGATAAGGCCTATGGAATCCGAAAGCTCCGTGACATCCTTGGGATAGCCATTGAGGAAATGATTTTTATCGGGGACGCCTTGTTCCCCGGCGGGAATGATTATCCGGCCGAACAAGCCGGGGTCGTGTCGATCCGGGTCCGGGACCCGAATGAGTCGAAGCGGGTGATCGAGGCCATCATCGCCTGTCTGGACGGCGGTCAAACCACAAAACAATTAGGCGAGGAGACCAGATGAATGACTTTCAATTACAGCGCCTGGGAATGTTGATGGAACCGGAACCGGGCAATCCCAACGAAGTCGAAGGCGTTTTGAATCCGGCGGCCGCTCGCGGCCCGGATGGCAGGCTTTACCTGTTCCCCCGACTCGTCGCCAAGGGCAACTATTCACGAATCGGCATCGCTCGCGTAAAATTCAACGAAGCCGGCGACCCGTCCGGGGTTGAACGGCTTGGTATTGCGCTTGAGCCGGAAGTTGATTACGAGCGGCGGTCTGATGGCAGCGGCGGTTGCGAGGATGCGCGGGTTACCTTTGTCGAACCGCTCCAGCATTACGTAATGACTTATACGGCGCTTTCACCGGATGGACCGCGAATTGCTCTGGCCATGTCGGAGGATTTGTTCCATTGGAAGCGGATCGGGTTGGCAGCCTTTGAACCTTTTCAAGGCATTGATTTCGTTAACGTGGACAACAAAGACGCCAGCATCTTCCCTGTCGCCATTCCCAATCACGCCGGGAAAATGCAACTGGCACTTCTCCATCGTCCGCTTTTTCCCGGCACCCGCCCCGAGGAAACCGCCTGCCAGGACGAATCCCGGATGGTGGACCGCGAACATGAAAGCATCTGGATTTCGTATTGTCCAATGCCGCCCAAGGGATTGGCGCCGCATCGTCCCGGCCTGTTCAACTCGCATCACCGGCTGGCCACTCCGGTGTCGCCCTGGGAAAAGTTAAAAATCGGCGGCGGCACTCCGCCCGTTCCAACCAAACACGGCTGGCTGATCCTTTACCACGGCGTACGTAATATGGCGAAGCCGGCCGGCGACGGACGCCAACTCTGTTACTCAGCCGGTGTGATGGTGCTCTCGAAAGAGCATCCGCGCGAAATCCTCTATCGCTCGGTGGAACCGGTGTTGACTCCGGAGTTACCACAAGAACGCCACGGGACCATTGCCAACGTCGTGTTCCCCACGGGCATTGACCGGCGCGACGATCTCGGCACGCCGGATCGCTTCGACATCTATTACGGGATGGCCGACAACCGGATCGGTGTCGCACGCCTTGACCTGCCGGAACATCTTCCAACTGGAGCAGTCGCCGACTCGCCGCGAGTAACACGTAACACGCCTGTTCTCGAAAATTTAAGACCATGAAAGGACAAATATTATGAATCCCGACACCGCCCAACCCCAAACTCCTGAACGAAAGCCGGGTGCATCCGCAGAATCAAAGCCCAGCGTTACCGATGCCAAACCCGGCGCGAAGCCTGAGGCAAAAATTGACCCGAAGGATGATCTGAAAACGTTGCCGATCACGGAGGTGGAGAAAAAATTGGAATCATCACCGGAGGGCCTCACTCAGGCCGAGGCGCAAAAGCGGTTGATCCAATATGGGCCGAATGAGCTGGAAGAAAAGAAGGCCAATCCCATCTTGAAATTCCTTAGTTATTTTTGGGGACCCATCCCGTGGATGATTGAAGTAGCGGTGATTCTATCGGGAGTGGTTCGGCACTGGCCGGATTTTTTCATCATTCTCCTGTTGTTGGTGGCCAACGCTGTGGTTGGATTCTGGGAAGAACATACGGCCGGCAATGCGATTGAGGCCCTGAAGGCCCAATTGGCGATCAAAGCCCGCGTCAAGCGCGATGGCCAGTGGCTCAATCCTCCGGCGCGCGAGTTGGTGCCGGGTGATGTCATCCGTATGCGTCTGGGCGATATCGTGCCGGCGGATGCGCGCCTGTTGGATGGCGACGTCGTGGAAGTGGACCAGTCCGCGCTGACCGGGGAGTCGTTGCCCGTCGAGCGCAAATCGGGTGAGGCGGTGTTCTCCGGTTCAATCATCCGCCAGGGCGAGATCGGGGCTCTGGTCTATGCTACAGGCGCGAATACTTATTTCGGCAAGACGGCGTCACTCGTGCAGGAGGCGCATACCGTCAGCCATTTTCAAAAAGCGGTTTTGAAGATCGGCAATTACCTCATCATTCTCGCGGTGGCGCTGGTAGCGGTGATTATTACCGTCGCAATCTTCCGCGGCGACCCGATCCTTACGACGTTGCAGTTCGCGTTGGTGTTGACGGTGGCGGCGATTCCGGTGGCGATGCCAACGGTCTTGTCGGTGACTATGGCGGTCGGCGCGCGCTTACTGGCCCGGAAAAAGGCAATCGTCAGCAAGCTGGTGGCCATCGAGGAACTGGCGGGCGTGGATGTATTGTGCGCCGATAAGACCGGTACCCTCACCCAGAATAAATTGACGTTGGGCGATCCGTTCAGCGTGAATAATGTTCCCGCCGAACAGGTCATACTCGATGGTGCGCTCGCATCGCGCGCCGAAAATAACGACACCATTGATTTGGCCGTACTGGGTGGATTGAAAGACAAGGAAGCATTAAAGGCTTACGAAGTCGTTCATTTCATGCCCTTTGACCCGGTGCATAAACGCACCGAGGCTACCGTCAAGGCCAGGGATGGAAAGACGTTCAAAGTGACAAAGGGCGCGCCGCAGGTGATTTTGGAATTGGCCGCCAATGCAGGGCAGGTGAGGTCCGCCGTCGAGAAGGCAGTCAACGAATTTGCGGAGCGCGGATTCCGTTCGTTGGGTGTGGCCCATGCTGAAGGCGACGGGCCATGGCAATTTTTGGGTGTGTTGCCCCTGTTTGATCCACCGCGCGAAGATGCCAAGGCCACCATTGCGACCGCGTTGGCGATGGGCGTGAAGATCAAGATGGTAACGGGCGATGCCCTGGCCATCGCGAAGGAGACCGCCAAAAAGTTGGACATGGGCACCAACATCCTTGATGCCGCCAGCCTGGGCGACTCGAAGAAAGAGGAAAGCACAGAGGTGGCTGAATCCATTGAGAAGGCCGACGGTTTCGCCCAGGTATTCCCCGAACATAAATTCCACATTGTGGATGTCCTGCAAAAACGCGGCCACATGGTCGGTATGACGGGTGATGGGGTGAATGACGCGCCTGCATTGAAGAAAGCCGACTGCGGCATCGCCGTTTCGGGCGCGACGGACGCGGCGCGCGCGGCGGCGGCCATCGTGCTGACGACGCCCGGCCTGTCGGTGATCATTGATGCAATCAAGGAGAGTCGGCGGATTTTCCAGCGGATGAACAGTTACGCGATTTACCGCATCACCGAGACGTTGCGCGTCCTGTTGTTCATGACGGCGGCGATTTTAGTTTTTAATTTTTATCCCCTGACGGCGGTGATGATCGTGATGCTGGCGCTACTCAACGACGGCGCGATCCTGTCCATCGCCTACGACAATGTTCATTACAAGGACGAGCCGGAAGCCTGGAATATGCGACTGGTGCTGGGCATCGCCTCAGTGCTGGGCATCGTCGGACCCATTGCCGCATTCGGCCTGTTCTACCTCGGCGACCGTGTTTTTCATCTCGACCGTCCACATCTCCAGCCGATGATGTATCTGATGCTGTCCGTGGCCGGACACCTGACTATTTTTCTCACGCGCACGCGCGGCGCGTTTTGGTCCATCCGTCCGGCCAAAATTTTGATGATTGCGGTATTCAGTACCCAAATCATTGCGACGTTCATCGCGGTCTATGGATTTCTGATGCCGCCTTTGGGTTGGGGTTGGGCCGGGTTCGTGTGGGCCTACGCGCTGGTATGGTTCCTGGTGAGCGACCGCGTCAAATTACTCGCGTATCGGATTTTTGATCCAGTCAAAGCCGTGGCTCAAGCCGAAGCGAAATCCAAGCCGCTATCCGATTTAACGCCGCAGATCGCCAGGCGAGCCTATGAACTCTATGAAAAGCGAGGCCACCAGAACGGTGGAGCAGTTCAGGACTGGGGGCAGGCGGAGCGAGAGATTCGGAAGGATGAACCCAATAAATAGTCCGATGTGAACAACATGGGTATCAGGAAACGGAATCAATCCTCGCTTTGCTGTCCATTCAGGCGAGATTTTAGTCGATTGAAAACCACCACCCTACATGCCAAACGCATCAGCCCGAATGACCCAGATCATCTGCCCCGCGAGATTGAACTGATCGAGACGTTCCGCCGGCGTCATCCAAAGTTGCCGCAGGTGGCCTGCTTCGACACAGCGTTTCATCTGACAAAGCCGAGCGCGAGGGCTATGTTCCGAATGTCATCTACACCTGCGGCGCGTTGCTGCACGGTCGCGAACTCGTCATTCCCTATGCCATGAGCGACTCGGCGACCGGTTTCGCCACGGTCCCCCTGGATAAATTGATAGCCGCAATGGAGTGATCGGATTACCAGAAATAGATTCAAAAAAATTCATTAAATATACCCATTATGGCATATCCGTGCGGCCGGGATTTCAATGCCGGCGGCTCCGGGCAAATTTAGCTTTTCTTTATCTGGATTTGCCGATTTCATTGGCAAAACAGCGCGAATTGTGCATTGTGTAATTGTCCAGTCCGCCAAGTGGCGCGCTGGAATCAATCGGGAGAGGTTAAGGCTTTTTTATCGGTGAATTTTGCATGACCGTGCAACGACGGGGAGGCGCTATCTTCGGTCACTTCAAAGGCTGGAAGGGCTGGCGCGCAAGCAATTGAAACTGAGCCTCAAAGCGGTAGCCTACAACTTCAAACGGCTGGCGAACATTCTCTTACTGCCCCGATACAAAATACGCTTTTGTAGAGGCCTCAGAAAAAGCTGGCGAGACTATTCGGCCTTCGGTTTTTTCTCTGCTTTGGCCTTGGCCGGTTTTTCGGCCTTGTCGGCTTTTGCCGGGCGGGATTTCTTTTCTTCCGGCGCCGCTTCGGCCTTTTCGGCTTCAGGGCGTTTGCCGTAGCTGCGCTTTTCGGTCCTGGCTCGTTTGCCGTCTTCTGACCGTGCTTCGGCAGGCGCTTCAACCGGCGCGGTGCCCGGAGTCAGGCTCTCCACGCGCACTTTCAAGGTGCTTTTGACTTCAGCATGCAGATGCAGTTCGATTTCATGCTCGCCAAGCGCTTTGATCGGATGTTCCAGGTGAATTTTTCTCTTATCCAGAGTGATGTCGAATTGATGCTTCAGTTCGTCGGCGATCATTCCCGCGGTCACCGAGCCGAACATCTTGCCGTCCTCGCCCGCCTTGACTTTGATGGTGCAGATCAACTTCTGCACGCCCTTGGCGAGTTCGGTCATGGTGTTGAATTCATGCGCTTCGCGTTCCGCGCGGCGTTTCCGGAGCGCCTCGATGTGCTTCTTGTTGGCGCCGGTCAACGGAATCGCAAACCGCTGCGGGAAAAGATAATTGCGCGCGTAACCGGCGGCCACGCGGACCTGGTCTGATTCAGCGCCGAGGCCGACAATATTGTGGGTAAGAATGACTTCAGTTTTTGGCATACAGATTAAATGGCTAATGGTTGAAAATCAGAATGGTACGTCGTCGCTTTCAGGCGGAACATCGCCTGCTCCGGGTTCGGTTGGAGGCGGCGGACTTGACGGAGTACGGGTGCGGGGAGCGTCTCCCTCGCCACGGTTGCCGCCGGAATCCAAAAATTGGAAGGTTTCGAGGACGACGCCCAATTTGCTCTTTTTTTGGCCGGATTGTTTGTCCTCCCAGGTATCGTAGCGCAAACGGCCTTCGATGAGGATGGGACGGCCCTTTTTGAGGTATTGGCCGATGGTTTCAGCCTGCTTGCCGAAGGCATCGACGTCCACAAACGTCACTTCCTCTTTCATTTCGCCGGTTTCGCTCTTCCATTTGCGGTTACAGGCGATTCCCAGCCGCGCGATGGCCGTGCCCTTGGGGGTATAGCGCAATTCGGGATCGCGCGTCAAATTTCCCGCAAGAATCACTTTGTTGAAGCTGGCCATAATACGGTGGGGTGGGGGAATTCAGATCATTTCGCCGGCTTCGGCTCGGGCGATTCCGTGAACATCACGCGGAACACTTCTTCATTGAGCGCGAGCTTGTGACGCAATTGCGCGATGATGGTCGGCGCGCCCGAGAAAATCACATTGGCGTAGAAACCGGCGGTGTGTTTTTTATCCACCACGCGCGTAAAATGTTTCCGGTCCATTTTTTGGACCGTCTCGACTTTGCCGCCCGCCGCGGCGATCTCCGCGGAGATCTTGTCGAGCGCTTCCTTGACGCCTTCTTCGCGCCCCGTCGTGTTCAGGACAAATAAGCCTTCGTATCTTTTCACTTTTTCTTTTCTTCGGTTTCGGGGCCAACGGCCCCATTTAATTGCATTGCTTTTTCGACTCCCGCGTCCACCCAGGTCTCAACCTGCCGGGCCGCGCGTTCCAAAACTTTTTCCAGCGTTTTATCCTCGCCCGGATCAAATCTGCCAAGGACATGGCCGGTGATCTCCCGCAGCCCGTCCTGCCGCCCGATCCCGATCTTCAACCGCGCAAAATCGCGCGAGGCCAGGTGCTGCTCGATGGACTCCAGTCCATGATGCCCGCCGCTGCTGCCATTCTTCCGCAACCGGAGGGTGCCCACCGGCAAATCCGCGTCATCGGCCGCCACCAGGATCCGCCCCAGGGGCAACCGGTAAAAATTTGCCAGCGCGCCAACCGTCTCGCCGCTTAAATTCATGAATGTCTGCGGTTGGCAGAGCAAAATCCGTTTGTCCGGACGGTCGATTTTGGCGATCCGCGCCCGAAACTTCTTTTCGCCAGCCCAATCGCATTTCCAGTCCGCCGCCAGCTTTTCAACCAGCAAAAAACCGGCATTGTGGCGCGTCTTCGCGTACTCCGCGCCCGGATTTCCCAATCCCACGATGAGAAAAATATTTTCCATGCGCGGGGAAAGCGGCATCGGCCGCAAAAATTATTTCTTCTTCTCGGGAGCCTTGGCTTCCGGTTTGGCTTCGGCCTTCGCGTCGCCCTTGGCCGGGGCTTTGGCATCGCCCTTGGCGGCCGCTTTTCCGGCATCGCCTTCTTCGCCTTCTTCCTTCTTTTCCTTCGTCATTTCGACGTCGCCGGCGGCCTTTCCTTCAGGCGCCACCACTTCTTCTTCAGCGCGCGGCTGGGCCACGGACACCACGGAGATGCCCTTATCGCCCAAAATTTCAACGCCTTCCGGCGCTTTGATGTCGCCGACATGGATGGACTTGCCGATTTCCAGCGCAGTCACATCAATCAACAATTGCTCGGGCAAATCTTTGGGGAGGCAACGGACCTTCAATTTGAATAAAACGTGTTCCAACACGCCGCCGCCGGTTTTCACGCCGGCCGCTTCGCCGATGGTTTCCACCGGCACATGCACGGTGACTTTTTCCGTTTCGGAAACTTCATGAAAATCAACGTGGAGGATTTTGCCGTTGATGGGGTGATGCTGGATTTCCTGCACTAGCGCCAGGCGCTTGGCGTTCGCGTCATTTTCCACGGACAGATCCACCAGCAGGTTTTCCGAAACGGAATGGCTGATCAGATCACCGATTTCGCGCGCGTTCAGTTCGAGGTTTAGCGGCTTCGTCTGCCGGCCATAGATGATGGCGGGCACGCGGCCGTTGGTGCGCAATTGTTTTACTTTGCCGCGGCGCGTTTGCGTGCGCGGATAGGCTTTCAGCGGAACAGATTTCATTTTTTTAAATTGTTTTGTGGGACGCTAACTGGTGCGTCCGCCTTTGAACTCAAAAAGCGAATTTACCGACGAATTACTATGAATCCGTTTGATGGCTTCGCCCAAAAGTCCCGCTACTGACAGTGTCGTTATCTTTACACCGTCAATTGGCGGGCGTTGGACTGTATCAGTTGTTATCAATTCGTCAATCACAGATTTTCGTAATCTTTCGATGCCCGTTTCGCCCAAAATCGCATGTGAAACACAGGCCAATATCTGTTTGGCGCCCTTTTTCTTCAATAATTTCGCCGCTTCGGTGAGCGTCCCGGCCGTTTCCGTCAAATCATCGACTAAAAGCACGTTTTTGCCCTTGATTTCACCGATCACCGCCATGCTTTCCACCTCCGTGGCGCTCTTGCGCCTCTTGGCCACTATGGCCAGGCCCGACTCCAGCACCTGGGAATAGGCATGCGCCATTTTCAAGCCGCCCACATCCGGGCTGACCACCACCAGGTCTTTCATATTCTTGCGTCGCAGATAATCGTACATCACCGGCGCCGCATAGAGATGATCCACCGGGATATCGAAGAATCCCTGGATTTGCTGGGCGTGCAGGTCAATCGTCAAAATACGGTTGGCGCCCGCGGCGACCAGCAGGTTGGCGATGAGTTTGGCCGTGATCGGAACGCGCGGCTGGTCCTTCCGGTCCTGCCGGGCATAACCGTAGAATGGAAGCACCGCGGTGATCCGCTTGGCGCTCGCGCGGCGCAACGCATCGATCATGATGAACAACTCCATCAGGTTATGGTTCGTCGGCGGCGACGTGGGCTGGATGATATAAACCTCTTCGCCGCGGACGTTTTCCTCGATCTTTACGAACGTCTCGCCGTCGGGAAAAGGTTTGATGGTGCATTTGCCCAATTCCACACCTACGGATTTGCAAATGGCGCGGGCCAAAGGTTCGTTCGCTGTGCCGCTGAAAATTTTCACGATGTTAAATTCTGGTTAAAAAGAAAAACCGCCGCAAACGGCGGAGAAATATGGCATGACTGTAACAAGCAGAGGTCGAGGCGCAAGCGGAAATTGAGTTTGCCTGGAGACCGGTTTGCCATTTCAATGGGACTTGCACGATGAATACCCAGAAGCCATCGTCGATTCCATGTGATTGGAAAAGGTCGCTCCTATGGCTTATACTGGCGGTGGCCTGCTTTCAAGGCGCTTACGCGTCTATTCACATTCCGTGGGCAGGCTTGCTGATCATCGGATATGCTTACGCTCTCGTCCAATTGACGAATCAGCCGACTGTTCGCCGGGCATTCTATTTTGGCCTGGCAACGGGTTTTTTGTGTGCGGCACCGCAGTTGCTTTTCTTTTGGAATGTGTTTGGCCCGGCGGCGATTGTGCTCTGGATTGTGTTCGCGTTTTGGATCGGATTATTCGTTGCCATCGTTTGCGGAAGCATCCGGCGATGGGGAAAAGCAAGGACGATGTGGTTGATACCGATCGTTTGGACGGGTGTTGAATACTTTCGTAGCGAACTTTATTACCTCAAATTCTCCTGGCTGAATATTGGATATCTTTTCCCGAACTACTCGTCCTTGCCAGTTGATTCTTTGGGAATGTATGGCGGCGGCTTTTTTGTTTTTCTGACCGTTTCGTTTCTCTACGCAAAATCCCTTAAGAAAGGATTGCCATGGTTTATATTCCTATGGGTCCTGATACTTCTCCTCGCGAGCTTTTTCAACTTCACGATCGCGGCAAGGTATGAACGCCCCGGATCCCCATCTGTCTCCATCGCTGGAACTCAAATGGAATTTCCGCCATCGGGCATCTTATCCGACGCACTCACTGCGGCCCTTAATAAAGACACTAATGCGGAAATTTTTGTTTTAAGCGAGTACACGTTGGATGGCGCGCCGCCGGATTCGTTGAAAAACTGGTGCCGCGTACATTCGCGTTACCTTGTTGTCGGCGGGAAAGATTACGTCACCAATCATGTATACTACAATACGGCATTTGTCATCGGCACGAATGGCGATGTGGTCTTTAAACAGGCCAAGAGCGTCCCCATCCAGTTTTTTGACGATGGTCTGCCTGCATCAAAACAGGAGGTTTGGAATTCGCCTTGGGGAAAGATTGGCATCTGCATTTGTTACGATTTGAGTTATACGCGCGTGACCGATGAATTGGTCCGGCAGGGTGCGCAATTGCTTATTGTGCCGACGATGGATGTGGCGGAATATGGGATCCCGATTTTCCGGCTCGCCAGTTCGGGAATTTCACAGGCCGTGGATGGTTTCGGGAATGTGGTCGCGCAAACCCATTTTGATAAACAAGGGGAAGTAATATCAGCAAAGTTTCAAATACCGGTGCGAAGTTTATTACCGCCGGATAGGTTCCTTGCGCCGCTTTGCACAGGTATCACTGCAGTCGTGCTTGGGGTTTTGTTGATTTTGGCCCGGAAGGATCACCGCGCAATCCACCCGCCGCCGACGACCAAATCATCCTGATAGAAAACGGCAGCTTGGCCGGGCGTAATGGCGCGTTGCGCCGTATGCAACTTCACTTTCACCGAACCGTTGCCCGTTGGCGTCACGGTGGCCGGCGTGCCGGGATGATTGTAACGGATCTTGGCCGTCACCTCGATCGGTCCGGCGAGCTTGTCGTAGGGATGCCAGTTGCAATTCGTCGCCGTGAATTCATCGCGGTCGAGCGCCGAATCATCACCGACCACCACGCGGTTGTTCTCTGCATCCAATTCCACCACATAGACCGGCTTGGGCGTCGTGATGCCCAAACCCTTGCGCTGTCCGATAGTGTAAAATTCAATGCCCTCGTGCTGGCCGAGGACTGCTCCGTGCACATCCACGATCTCCCCGCGATGCTTTTGCACGAGGTTCGCCGATTGGAGGAAGCCGCCGTAATTATTATCCGGCACGAAACAGATTTCCATGCTCTCCTCCTTGTCGGCAGTTTTGAGATTGCAATGCCGCGCCACTTCGCGCGTGTCGCTCTTGGTCTTCTCGCCAAGAGGAAACAACGCCCGCGCCAATTGGTCCTGGCGCAGCGAGAACAGGAAATAACTTTGGTCCTTGCGCAGATCGCGCCCACGCTTGAGCAGATAGCGCGAGCCGTCGGCGCTCTTTTCTATCCGCGCAAAATGGCCGGTGGCGATGAAATCCGCGCCGAGCTGGGTGGCGCGATCGATGAGCCGGCCAAACTTGAGGTTCTGGTTGCACATCACGCAGGGGTTGGGCGTGCGCCCGGCCTTGTATTCATCCGCAAAATATTGGATGACGTGCTTCTGGAATTCTTCCGCTTCATCAATGAGATAGTAAGGGATGTCGAGCTTGTGGCACACGGACCGGGCATCGGTGACGGCTTGTGGCCCGCAGCACCGGTCTTCGGCGCGGTTCACGCAATCCTGCGGCCAGAGCTTGAGAGTGATGCCGATGACCTCATAGCCCTGCTCGAGCAAAAGCGCGGCCGTCGCCGAGGAATCGACTCCTCCGCTCATGCCACAAACCACGCGCTGGCGCTTTGGCGAACTCACAGACGGACATTATACGATGAATGCGGCAGGTGTAAAATGCGTTGTTGCGTCCGGCGAACTTGATTTATGCGTTGGTCCCGCGTCTTTGCGGTTTAATTGATCACAAATTAAAAAACAGGATCTCCCGGGCAAAGCTTTGCGGCGAATCCGAAGCGTGGATCATGTTGAACAAGAATTGATCATCGCCCGGTTGCTGGAATTTTATGCGGTAGGGGGCATTGGCTTCCGTGGCCCCGGGCCAGTAATCACCGCGGATGGTTCCCGCTTCCGCCTGCCACGGCCTGGTCGCGCCTACCGCCTTGCGAACTTTCTGGATGGCGCCCTCGCCCCGCAACTGGATGACCTGCACCGGTCCATGGGCCATGTATTTGGACGTGCCTTCCAGGCAGGGTGGACGGCTCCCAATGGCCGGAAAATAGAATTCACGCCATTTTTCTTCCGGGAGATTTTCACCGTCCTTGAGGACCCGTTCCGCCACTACGTTCAGGCCCAAAGACTTGATGCGGTCGGCGACTTGCCCGTCCAGATTGCGCCAAAACGAATCGGGTTTGAGAATGACCAGCGTGTCTTCCACAGAGCTATTCGTCATAGCTTTGAAATGATGGTCGTTGCGGCTTGTAATTCAATCGAAATCTCTTTGGCGCAGCGTTCGAATTTGGGCGGATGCCCGGCGCAGTTCCTTCTCCCGCGGGCGCGGGAGAAGGTGTCCGTAGGACGGATGAGGGATTATGGGAATAAACTGTATAATGCGCCGGGAAAATTAGGACACTACATTCTTTGGCGCATCCTTTCCAACCACCCTCTGACCGGATAACTTCTGCGGACATGGCCAGGACAAATTTTATCGAGCTGCCGGATTGCGAGCCAATCCCCATCCTGTATGAGGATCGTTCGGTCATCGCCATCGACAAGGCGCGGGGCTGGATGCTCGTGCCGCATTCATGGCAGAAAACCTCGCGCAACCTGCAGGCCGCCATCACTTCTTCCATCGCCGCGGGTGATTACTGGGCTCGCTCACGCGGATTGAAGTTCCTGCGCCACATCCATCGTCTCGACGCCGAAACCACCGGCATTTTGCTCTTCGCCAAAAGCCTTGGCGCGGTCGACGCCTTTTCCGACATGTTCGAGGGGCGCAAGATGGAGAAAATTTATCTGGCCGTCGTGATGGGCGAACCAAAACAGGCTGAATGGAAGTGCGAACTCAAACTTGCGCCGGACCAGCAACGCTTCCGGAAAATGAAAGTGGACGCGCGCCATGGCAAGGATGCCACGACCTATTTCAAGATTTTGGAGACGCACGGAAAAATTTCATTGGTCGAGGCCAAGCCAGTGACCGGGCGCACCCATCAGATCCGCGTTCATCTCATGGAATCCGGCCTGCCGGTGGTCGGCGATGAAATGTATGGAAATCCGAAGGGAGATTGGCCGCTGGGTTTGCGCGCGGTGCGATTGGCGTACACTGATCCGTACACAAAAAAGCGCGTGGAGATCCACGCGCCCGTCAAAGCTTTCCTGAAAGAATACGGATTTACCCTCAGTCCGCGTACTTGACGCCGCAGCCGTAAGGCTTGGTCTGCGTCACCGCGATCGGTGTTCCAGAAATCAGGTCGTCCACCGCATCGCGGACATAATTATTCGCGGTCTTGGGATTGTGGACCGGGTCCGGCTGGTCATCAATTGCGCCGTCATAGACCAGGGTGCCGTTCTTGTCCACGACGAACATATGCGGCGTAGTCTCCATGCCATACAGGTGCCCGACCGCGCCGGAACTGTCATCGATCCAGGCCGTGACGTCCATGTTTTCAGCGGCCATTTCCTTTTGTGCCTGGGCATCGGTCCGGTGATCGGGATTGGCCGGGTTCACCGAGTTCACCAGCAACCACACTACGCCCTTGGCCGCCAATTCCTTCTGCAAATCCTGCATCGCTCCCGTCTGGTATTGATTACGGCAGAACGGGCAACCTGAATTGTACGATTCGAGCACCACGATCTTGCCTTTGTAATCGCTCAAATGGACGGTCTTGCCGGTGATGTCCGTGGCCGTGAAATCTGGCGCGGGTTTGCCGATCTCAACGGCAAAGGCGGATACCGCCATCAGGGAAACCGCGAGTAATGCAATGGTTGTTTTCATTTTGATCTTTATTTGATTTGGTTTGATTCGCTTTTATTGACCTGGCTTCAAATTCGACATTCACTTCTTTGAAAATGTTCAAAGCGCCGCGCGATCCAGCGCATCGGAAACAACCTTACTATAGCTGGAAGGCAATTGCAACGGGGAGGGTTGGGGCAGGACGATGGCCGCTGATTGCGGATTTTTTTGGAAAAATCACCACCAACGGCACGCCCGCACCGCCGTATTTGGCGATTTCATCCGTCATCTCCGCGGGAGTGCGCGTGTAATCAGCCAGCAACGGCACGGCGCCCATCGCCTTGAGCCTGGCGGCAATGATATTGTTTTCCAACGCCGGCTTTACGATGGCGTTGCAGGTGACGCACCAGCGGGCCGTGAAATCCACCAGCACCGGCTTCCCGGCGGCGCGCGCCTGGGCGACGGCATCAGCCGACCACGGTTGCCAATCGATCCCGCCCTCCGTTTCAATGTTGGACGCGGTGGATTCCGCAGGCATGGCGCGCCAATTCAACCGGTCTTCCAGCGCATAAGCGTAACCGCCGGCCAGCAAAATCAGGATGATGGCCAGGGCGATTCCCTTGCCGCTCCGGCTGCGCTGGATGAACTCGCCAAAGATCCATGCCGCGAGCGAGAGAATGACCAGGAATACGCCGAGCCAGAACACACGGTCGCCATAGTCGGCGGTGGCGACATCGAAAAGCCAGACGACCGTCGCCAGCATCGGGAATCCCATCGCAATCTTGAATCGTTGCATCCACGGGCCTGGCCTGGGTAAAAATTTCAGCAACGCCGGATTGCTGCTGAGCAGGACATACGGCGTGGCCAGCCCCAGGCCGACGAATAAAAAGATCAGGACGATGATGACGCGGTCATTTTGTGAAAAAGCGAAGCCCAGCGCCGTGGCCAGCACCGGCGCGGTGCAGGGCGTCGCCAGGGCCGTTGCCAGGATGCCGTTGAAAAATGCGCCGGACGCGCCATGTTTGGAGGCCAGCTTGCCGGCGGTATCCATCACCGCGCCGCCGGGCGTCACCTCAAACACGCCAAATAGATTCAACGCCACCAGCGTCACCAGGATGGCAAGGCAGACGACAAAGACCGGGTTGCCGAATTGCATCCCCCAACCGGCGCGATGGCCCGCTGCTTCGACCCCGATCACGATTCCCGCCAGTGCCAGGAATGAAGCCAGCACCCCGAGGGCATAGATCAACCCAAGGTTGCGCACGCGGCGCGGTTCGCTTCGGGCTTCGCTGACGAACCCGAGAATCTTTAGCGCGATGACCGGCAGCACGCACGGCATGACATTCAAGATCAAACCGCCAATGAAGGCATAGAGGAGCATTAAAGGTAGCGCAGGTGTCCCGCCTGCATTCAGGTGGGGCGAGACTCCGTCGGTGTCCGCAGGAGCATGCAAAGACATTAACATTACTGTTAAGTGAGGAACTGTCGTATCCACTGAAAATCCGACGCGAGTGCCGCTACGGGCATCAGTATAGACCATAATCCCAGAAATTTTATGAGGCCAATCACCGGAATATTTTTTGAAAGGTTTAACCAGTTCAAAGTCAAACCCGTCCTCATTTTTGATGATTTGTGTTTGCGGTTGAACGTCATAATTGTCGTTGGCGTCCGGATAAAAATCGAAATTAGTGGGTGAGATTTCTGTCTGATTTGGATGATGACCTGCAATGTGTAATCCCCGCAAATCACTTTGACTTAGATCTTCCCACCACATATTAATCGTCCAATCATCTTGTGCCTGGGGCGTTTTTTGTTTCCACGAATCAATCGCTGCCGCATCGGCGGAAGTTTTGGTTTCCGCGCCAATAGTCAGGGTGGCCTCGACGTCCTGGTTGGCCGGGATGCATTCGTCCTTGCATTCAAGCCAGCTTACGTTTGCTTTCAGGTCGATCGGGCCTGCGGCCACGTTGCTTGCAATCGTCAGGGGCACGAGCAACATCGTTTCATTCTTGTAGCCGTAGGTGGTCACTTCGACGGGCGGGAATTTGTCCGGCAGCGGCCATTGAATGTCCCCGGCGGTGATGCCCGGCGGCAGGGTCCATTTGATCTTTGTAGGCAGGCCGGCTTCGCCCGAATTTTTCCAGTAGGTATGCCAGTCGGGGTCCATCTTCATGTCCACGCCGGCCCAAACGATCTCGCCCGGCCTGGCCGTATCGGCGGACAACACCAGCTTCGCCTGCGTATGGTGTGCGGACAGGGAACCGAGGCCTCCGAAGGAAGAACTGCCAAATGAAGGGAGCTGCGCGGACGCGGTTAAGGCGACACAAACGGCAAGCCACAGGCCAAGGACGAATCGTTGCACGGTGATTAGATGCCAGAATTGCGCCTGTGTTAGAAGTTATTTTCAAAGGATGAATTTAGTCGGAAGTTGTCCTGATAATACAATCCGCCGATTTGCCCCTCTCATACAGGTTCCCAGGTCGTGGCCTGGATTTGAAATGAAATGCGTTTTAAAGGCCTCCCTCATCCTGGCGCTGACTCGCTCGCTCCCGCTCGTTCGACACTGCCGACGGCGAAGAAGAAGAGCGCCGATTGTTTTATGTGGCCA
>Ga0206805_1025_pt1 | contig 35126 bp, 3 predicted proteins | sample Alteio_BWOrgCont_59_FD_152890 | JGI IMG/M metagenome (GOLD analysis project Ga0206805, IMG submission 152890) | Enriched cells from forest soil in Barre Woods Harvard Forest LTER site, Petersham, Massachusetts, United States -... | ecosystem: Environmental > Terrestrial > Soil > Temperate forest > O... | reverse complement strand
GGTGGTGAAAAACAAGGTGACTTTTGGAAGTACAACCCCAAAACAAATGCATGGACTCAGTTAGCTAATATCCCTGGAGTAAAAGAAGGACGTGGTTTTGCAGCTGGTGTTGCCGATGGTAAATATGGCTATGCAGGGTTAGGCCAGGATAGTGCTTCGCAAACGGCTGTTAAAAGAGATTGGTGGAGATATGATACAGCTACTAACAAATGGACACAGATGGCAGATTTCCCAGGCTATACCAGGGATGCCGTTGGTACATTTGTAATTAACGGAACCATCTATGTTTTTGGCGGAGTAGACAGCGCATTTGATTATCTGAGTGATTGCTGGGCTTATGATACCGGGGCGAATAAATGGACGCTTATTGGCTTAATGCCTGATTGGATTGCTTTTCCTAGCAGTTTTGTGATTAATGGCAAGGGATATTTTACGTGTTATGTAAGTGGTAGTAATGGCCTTGAATCAACCGATTTAAATGTGTTTGACCCGAATACCAAAACATGGACTACGGAAGCCAGTTTCCCAGGTACTGCACGCCAGGCAGGTACAGCCTTTGTATTGAATAATGTAGCTTATGTAGGGTTAGGGCAAAGTCAATATAGTACTATATACGGCGATTTCTATGCATATACACCGGGCAGCAATACATGGGCTTCGGTTCCTAATTTCGGCGGTGGCTTAAGAGCATGGCCCAGCGCATTTGTGATTGGCGGTAATGCTTATGTAGGTACCGGTTCTTATGTTTCCGGCAATTCCCTGGTTATTACGGACGACTGGTGGCAATATGTTCCATCTGCTCTCTCTGTAAATGAACTAAGTGCCGTAGGCGATTTTATTTGTTATCCTGTTCCGGCTAAAAATTTCGTCACAATAGAAAATACCTTGCACAACAGTAACGAGGATTTGAATTATTATGTTTACAACATGGCAGGGCAATTGGTGGATGCAGGCAAGCTTACTAATAGCGATAGCAAGTATTCTCTGAATGTCTCGGAACTTTCCAACGGGGAGTACTTACTTTGCCTGAAAGGTGATAATATTCCCATGGTATCGAAGAAGATTGCTGTAATGCAATAAAATTTTAGCGAGAAGGTGTAATACCTATGACGATGGGCCTGCATTAAAATAATGCAGGCCCTTTTTTCTTTTATGTCATGGCGATTTAGGAATATATTAACAGTCTTTAACTTCTCGTTAACTAAATTCTAGTCCAACATGAAGTAGCTTTGAGTTCAGTTGTGTTGAGGTAGCTGGATTACCTTAGCTATCCTTTAGGCGGGGCTTGCGACCATTTGCAAGCCCTCCTTTTTTAAGTATACCATGATACTTATTATATTTTTTAATTAATTACTATTCTTGAATACTATAATAGAATATAATGGCAATATCATTCACATCATCAGGTGTGAGAGGATTGCCATTTCCCGGCTCATTTGTAATGTTCCATGTACCCGGTTTATCCTTGCAGGGAGTAACACTGTACTGCATACTTCCATATTGAGGATCGGGGCCTAAGGTAATAGGAGCACTACTAAGCTTTGTCCCAGACAAGTATAGGTTGGGAGTGTTTGCTGCGGTTGCAGGAATGTCTGCCACAATCACCACTTCCGTTATTTTAACCGTATGTCCATTGGTAAAGTATGGAAAGCGTTGGGTAATATCCATCATTAATTGTTGTGCAGTTCCGCTTTTAGGATTTAGGAACTGGTACCATTGAGTTGGAAAATCGCGCCGTGCGCTGAAAGCCCTCATAAGAACCAACCCCGGGGCTGTAACAGCCTTGCTCAATTTGCTTTGAACACTTGAAGTAGCTGCAGCTTGCAAAGCAGGTCCGCCATCCCTGGCCGTATAGCTGAAATGAACTATTAAATCAGTAATTGTTTCCGGGTCGAATTGAGGATAAGCGCTCGGAAATTCCAATTGCCAGGTGCTGATAGCCCCTGCCCTTTCAAAAGGAAGGTAGCGTTCATCGTTTAGGTTCATCTCAAATAAGCCGCTGTCATTTACGCCATTACTTGTAGCAATGTATTGTATAGCAGCATAATTATCAAGGAATCGGCTGTCGTTGGTAGGCGCACCTGTAGAGTCGGTATTGCGCGGGTAGGAATTAGGTGTTTCCATTGGATTCGCAACCATTCGCACTGAATTATTCATCAATGTCATTTTGAGGCATACAGGCGTATAAGGCCCTACCACTCCGGGTATCGTCACTGCGATATGCTTTACCCGACGGAAATAATGTCCCGGATAATCCAAGTCAAACAATTCTTCAGGAATATTAATGAAGCACGTTCCGTTTGATTTTAATTGCAGCAATGCTGCTGGATCCAGTTGGGCAAGTGATATTTGACGGGTAAGTTCATATTCGCGCACATTATTGGAATAATAATCCGTTTCCATTTTTTTCAAACTGTTCATCAAAGCTTCGCCGCTTAAAAGCCCTTTGTGCAAGCTATCCCAGTATCCATAGTTAATATAAGAGGCACCGGTAATTCCCAATTCGTAGCCGAAACAAACTTCAGCCTGTTTGGCAAAACTGTAGGCCAATTGGTAACTTTGGAAGTAAACATTGGATATTTGGGTTACCATCCAGCTATAAAGTTGCTGATTGGTATATTTATTTTGCAAAAAGGTTTGGACATCTTCTGAATTTTGAATAAGCGTTTGCTGGTTCTGTTCGTCTTGGGTGGCTATGTCAATCTTCTTTTGTGCCGATTGCAATTGAATGGCTATTTGAGCCAATTCATCGGTAGCGAGTTGTTGTTGGAATGCCCATTCTGCTGCTCTGCGCAAATATCCCGCATTTACACTATTTAGGGAAGCTGTTTTATCATCCACATGCGACTCGTATGTCATATATTGAACAAAACAATCTGCAATTGCACCTAATTGTTGTCCGCCTAAACTGAAATCAACTTGTGGCGAACCTCCAAACCCGCTTATTCCACCGGAAAATTGGGGTATCGCATGCAAAATACCAGCTATCATGGTAGCAGCAAGAATAGGATCTTCCCTGGAAATAGAGGATTGGTTATGTGCCAGAGCCTGGTTTTCCAAAGGCAGTAACCCGGCGCTTATCAATCCGGCATAATAGCTTTGTTTATAAGTAACAAGTGTTTGGTATGCCTGTAAGTTCTGCAATCCAAAATTAGCATCTGCAATTTGCATTTGCTTAAGGGTGTCGATATTTTGTTGCACGGTTATTTCCTGCGAAGCGCGGAGCAGAGCTAATCCCTCGGCATCTTGTTTTTCAAGGGCCGCTAATAAGGCTGCGCCAAGCGATTTCACTTCAGTACATAATTCAGTGGCTTTTTGTATCATTACACTGAAGCGGTAGTTAGGTAGTACACCACCAAAATCTGCCACTCCCGAACCATCCATGTTACCCATGCCCGGAACATTTGGGAATGGTGACAAGGGTTGGAACTGGCCTGCCATATTCATGCAATGGCGTATCTTATACAGTTGGGTTTCTATCGTATCCCAGTAAGCAAGTAACACAGGGTTAGGTGGAATGCAGAAATACAAACCGGTTGTATTAACTATTTGTTGTTTGGTGGTTGGCGTGTTGGAATTTGGTGAAGCCGGTGGCAACACATTTTCAAATTGTACAACCGGATCCGATAAATAACCCTCGGGTCCTTCAGCTAATGAAAGCACTTCAAGATTTAACTCCATTTGATAATAATTGAGAGGTGGCGTTTCCACTACCGGAGGTATGGACACAGGCTTGGTTCCTAAACATTCAAGCGCGGTCATAAATAACTGGATGGCAATATTTACCGATTCCATGGTATATTGCTGATAATTGTAGTTCGCCCATGCAATCAGGTTGTCAAGGTATTTCATGAAGGCCGTGTACATATAAGGTGTAAGCCTTAACTGGGCAAGCATATGCGGATCATTAGGGTCGCTGCGCCATAGTTTTATCGATTCCCAAAAGGCAACACTCACTGTTGGGTTTATCAAGGGGTCAACTTCGTATAAGAGAATCAAATCATCAATCGTAAGCGAAGGCAATACATTTTCAAAGAAAGGCTTGGTTACCCAATACTTTTGAGGATTAGGGTTGCTGGAAGTATCGGTTGGGTTAAAAATAAATTTAAACCAGGTATCTGCATCGGCAAACTGTTGGTTTTGGCTCAATTGAATGGCCGACATCAAAACACTATGGAAAAATAATTCCCAGTTGTATTGGCCATAGCTGGATAATTGTCCCATTAATGTGTAGGGAGCTCCGAAATCTATTTCTTCAATTGGTGCCCCAAAATTTGTGTCCACATTAACATAACTGGCAGACGATGTGGTATCATAGGTCGTAGCAAAATCAAATGCCTTATAGGATGGATTTTGTGCGAAATTGATAATCGGGTTATTCATCACGGCAGTTGTTTGCCCATATGGCGTTCCTGATGTAGGATCAAGGGTAGGGTCGCCGGTCAACTGAACTTCCCTGGCCAAAATAGCTTCTATTCCCAAATGAGGTTTGGCAAAAATTTTAACGAATTGGTGCGCATAAGGATGATAGAAATTAAGGAACTGGTAATTGGGCCCGCTATCCATGGTAAAATGTGTCACCGGAGGGTTGAAGAATTGGGTTGCTTCGGCATCCTGCGGTGAACTCTTGTAGTTATTCACTTCTTCAAAATAATACCGGAAATTTTTAGTAGTTGGATCCTGGAGGGCTGGTATTACAAAGAAAGTGCAAGAAGAATCCTGGAAGAAAAATGGCATTAATGCGCCTAACCCCTGCATATTAATCTCTCCGTATGAAGCGAGTTGGTTGATGGCATATAAACCCAGTTGAAATGGCAGCAAAACACCATAGCTATTGCCCTGGCTGGCACCCAATATAGTATAAAGACCTTCAGCAGAAACTAACGAATCCTGAGGGCTATTACTAACTGCCAGCATATTGTATAACGAAGTGTTACTAAACCATTCATGGCTAATGGTGGGTGCATTGAAATCAAGAAGGGATAGGTCAACAGCGGTGCAGAACCCTCTTGCAGGGTCAAGCAAGAATGCGTTGTAAGGTGATATCAGCGTTGAATTTTGGTTAATAAGAGATAAAGTATCCACTACGTCAAACGTATAAGAGATAGATATTTTTATGCTATAGCTAGAATAATTTGCCTGGCTAAGCATGGAGTTTATAATCGTTTGAATTAAACCGTAGGCATCTTCTTGTGCTAAATCTATAGTAATGTTATTAGTTCCTAATACTTTAAGAAGAAGGCCATTATCAAAAATATTTTTGGGATGTGCCATTCCTAATATAATATTGGTGAAAAAGTCATTTAAGTTGCCAAAAAAATCATTCTCATCAATATTGAATGATGGCTGTTGCGGATCGGAAATGGTTTCTTCATAGGTACATGAATTTTGGAATACATTATTATTATACCAGTTAACCGTAATGTTGGCGGTAAAATTGCTTGGAACAGATTGGTAGCAGGCAATATACATGTCATTGTTATTCTCAATGCACTCCAATGTGGTTGTGTTTGCCTGCGGGATATCGAGAGGGATGAAAACAAAGTCCGATGCATCCGGATAAATTATAGGGCTTCCGGCACTGGTAAGGATAATTTGTGATGAGAGAAGATCTTTCGATATTTTTTTTCCTGACCACTGTCCATTCTTATATTCGCTGAAGGCCATTTGAATATTCCAGTATTTGCTTGGGGGAGCGGAAGTTGATCCTCCACCTGAAGCGGAAGGTACTTGTTTGGAAGATTTATCGTCATCAGACGTTTGGGCAAATACCGGCCAGTAAAGATAAATCCGTCCGTTTTGCACCACCGGGATAATCTGGTCGCCTTGGATATCGGCGGTTACTTTTTCCCAGGGAGTCCATTGGTATTGATTGTTAAATGTTCTATAGTAATAAACCGGTGGATCTCCTCCGTATGTTCTCGCAAATACGTGTAATATTCCATTTGGATGGTCATACCACATTCCTTTTACTTCCAGCCGGGCTACTTCATCTAGACTTTGCAAATAGTTACCATACGCAGTTTCTATTATGGCTGTAGTTGCAGGTCCTTGTGCCATATCATTCTGCATATCCTGGAAGAAGGTAGATTGATTTGGCAATGTTTGGGGCAGGATAAAGTTTTCAGGATATAAAAAGGTATATCTCGCTTCATACCAGGTTTCAAAAGTTCCCATCCAGCTCCATTGCGACCAATCGCCATCAATTGATGTGTCGGCTACTATAGTAGGAATTTCAATATTTAATAAACAGCGCTGTACAAAAAGCTGAATAGAACAATAAGCTTGGATTATACGGGTAGTAGGTTGGCAGGAACTCATTTCAATATCAATGAGGAAATTTCCATACGCATGGTATTCATCCGGGAAAACTGAGAAAACTCCGGGGAAGGAATAAGCATTTTTCACAGGGTTCGATAACAGGTAAGCTAATAACGCATCTCTCCTGTTTTGTCTCAGCGTATTCATTATGGGCTGTATGACGCTCATCCAGCTTGAATCGTCCGGGTAAATTGATTTTAGCGCCTGTTTAATATCTACGGCTGTGGTATTGGTTATAGGGTCAATAACCCAGGTAACACACCTGGATGGCACCACCTTCATTTGTTTGGCTATATTAAAGCAAGCCGAAAGGCGCAATAAAATAGAAATATCGCAGAGGTCAATAGCGCATCCCATGGAGCTGCTCGAATCCAGTAAGCATAATGGATTCAGCAGTGCGTTTAGGTTGTTTGATTGCCCAATGTTCAGTAAATAGAGCAGTTCGTTCATATCCCAACCGGTTAACTGTACTAGTTGTGCCAATAGCATACCGGGGTTGGGGTACCCTGTAAAGGCTATAGCCCCTTGCGCATAGGTAATACTATTGGGCAGGGTTTGAAAGATTCGCGGTAACGAAGCACCTATAATGGCAGAGGTTTCCGCGAAAAGATATCCGAGTGCCGCCAAATAATTGCTGTCAGTGCTCACTGATTTCAATGCGGTTTGAACGGATGAACTTACAGTGCCGGTTGCCGAGAGTATAGTAATGCCACTGCTAGCATCTGTTGTGCCGGTAATTCCGGATACGCCCGGAGCGCCGGTGATTTGGCTAATGGTTAAACCTACAGGCAGCGTAAGTTCTACCGAGGTTACCAGGTTTGCCTGCGTATTAGTATAAAGCGACGTAATAGTTGTTGCCCAAAAGGAATCTGCGCTTATAGCTAAAAGCGTATTTAATACAGATTGGCTCATAACGCCTTTATATTCCAATGTTCCGGCCGGAGACTGGGAAACACCGTAGACAGGGAATTGAACTCCGGCAGGCGGAAATACGGTGCCTGTGGGTACTGTAGGCGTTATGGTAGCTATGGTAGTAGATTTGGAGAGATGGAAAAGCGATTTTATATCCGTTCTCCAGTCTGTATCATTACTTAAACTTTCCAATGCATTTTTGGTTTCTGCATCCATCTGTCCTTTGTAGCAAAGCGCTGCGGATGCAGATGATGTTGCCGGAACAAAAGATAAGCCACTGATAGCAGCCACCAAATTGAATGTGCCGGAAATAATAGAATAAACCGACAGTGAAGTTGTTTCCGAAGGATTCGTAACATCCGTTATTGTTTGTGGTTTGTACCTTCTATTGAAGATGCAGAGGTTATTAATAACTTCCCACGATTTGAAAGGAATAGCGGAAGCAGCACTTGGGTATGTTGTAAAATCAATTGCCTTAACTTGGTTGGGATTGTTCAACAACCAATCTGTATCGGTAGCGCCTAAATTAAATTGGTTTATCAAATAAGCCATCCTTGCAAGCTTCATGTACCACAGGGCTTGTGGGAACTGGTTAGGATCAGGATTGACGGGTTTATTGTTGCCTGCAAAACTTGTTTCTATCATTGAATTGCACAAATCCGGCAGGTCGGAAACCAATACTGTGGCTATAGCCATGCTAATTCCGAAATTAGCCGCTATCTGTGTTTCCAGGGCTTCAGTTTCTTTTATGGGTTGATAAATCGGATTAATTTGATTTAAGAAGTACGCATAAAGATTAGCTGCTGCCGGAGCTGATAGTTCACCATACTCAACAGGCAAAAGGGTTTCATAAATTCCTGGGAAGAATTCTGTTTCCGCTTGCCCTGTATTATTAACAGTGGAGTATATGGTATTAATAGCTTGCTGATAGGAAGGGTCGTTCGAAAACGATAACAATGCAGATTGATCTGTGCCGGAAATATATCCGCTAAGCGCAAGAGTGCTTGTACTAGCCGTGAAGTTAAGCTGATTGGAATATACCGCAGGGATGGATACAGGAGGCAATGGGAAATAGGGTCGGGTTGCTGCCCCGATGAACAGATTATTTACAGCCGCCATATAATTCGGATCTGTGCTTAAGGCAAGCAGACCTAAATAATCCTGGAACGACATGGTCCCGCTAAATCCAAGGGTTCCTCCGGTGTATATAATAGATGATGTAGCTGAAGCTAGTGTAATCCCATTAAATGGACTAGCTGGAGCCGGTGCATATATTAAATATTTTCCGGGTTGAGGTGCAATACCCGCTATTGAATTTATAGCTGCTATATAGTATGGGTCTGTACTTAAATCCTTGAGTGATGTAGCCAGTGCAGTGGTCATTTGTGCATTCCCTGTATAATATAAAACCTTATTCACGGTATCATACGCAAGGGGCAAAGGAATAGAAATAGGCGGTAGTGAGGTTAGTGGAACCGTACTCATAATGGTGGTTTCCGTAGCCAATGTGGTTTGTGATGCAGTCTTAAGCGCAGTAAGTGCAGTTTGGTAGGTTAGGTCCGTGCTGAGTGCATTCAATGTATTGTAGTCGCTTGTCTGCATTTGCCCTGTAAAAGCTAACTGTCCATTTACCCATGATATGGGCATGGTGGGCGCAGATACGGGAGGTAAGGTAATAGTAGGCAATGCATCTAATACTGCAGCTACATATCCGGAACCGGTTGCAGGAGTAGCTGTCGAATATAACCAGCCGATAGCATTCTGGTAGTCCTGGTCATCGCTTAGCTGTTGCAGGTTAAATTTATCCATGCAATCTGGATTCGGGGTTCCGGTAAATAAAATATATCCCTTGGAATAATTGGTGCTGGCAATATTATTGTCGGGCAGTGGAAGCTGAATGCCGGGTAATATTGCCGGAATAATAGCCGAGGTTTGTGCAACAAGATATCCGATTGCTGCTGCATAAGCAGAGTCGGTGCTTAGTGCAAGCAATTGTTGTTGTATCGTAGGGCTTAATGGGGCGGATGTACTAAGAATGGTAACGCCGGGACTTGCGCTGGGTGCGCTTGTTATTCCTGTATTTGCCGGAATAGTTAAACCCGTTGGCAAGGTTAATTCTACAGCAGTTACAAGGTTCGTCTGTGTGTTTTCATATAAACTATTTACACCGGATGCCCATACAGGATCGGGCGTGGTAGGAAGCGCTACAAGTAACGCTAAAGTATAGTCGCTCATAACACCGCTATATCCTAAGATACCTGAAGCCGGTGTATAGCTTAAGTTATTGGATGATAAAGTTCCCAGATTCGTATTTGCCGGAGGAATGACCGTAGTGGCTGGCAACACAGGTACGATTAATGTAGTAACTGTCGTGGCGCTTACAGATTGAGAATTTTGATAAAGTGTAATTATCTCATTCGTCCAGGTAGGATTTGTACTTGCTGCCAACAGTAAATTGCCAAGGGCGGTATAGCTCATCGGAGTGCCCGTGTATACTAATGTTCCCGGCGTACTACCTGAAGCGGCTGTATAGGTAAGATTATTAGCAGTTAAAATAGCTGAAGTAATTGTTGCAGGAGGGAAAACAGTTCCCGATGGCAGCGCTGGTAGTGTTGCGGTGGCAGGATTACTGGTTTGCGAATTTTGGAATAAAGTTACAATGGCACTTGTCCAGATGGTGTTATTGCTCACTGCCGCCTGAAGAAGGTTAAGAACAGTGGCATTCATAGCACCCAGGTATTCCAATACTCCGGAAGCAGGTGTATAGGTGAGATTAAACGTGCTCAAGTTACTTGCAGTAGGTACAAAAACTTCTCCGGGAGGAATGATGGCTGTTGCTGCAATGGTAGATTGCGAATTGGTGCATAAAGTGCCGATGCTGGTTGCCCATCCGGTTACATTGCTTAAGTTTTCCAGGGCGTTCTCTGTATAGGTATTCATTTGACCTTTGAAACAGAGTGCGGGCGGAGAAAATACTAACCCTGTTACGGAAGGGAACGTAAATCCTGCATCCGTAGGAAGTGCAGCCAATGGAACAGACGCACTGCCCCCTTGCTGAGTTAAATTATATAATAATAAATTAACTGCATTATTATATGCAATATTAGTGCTGTTGGTTGGTATGAGTTTAGCCGTGAGTTGGGCTACAGTCATTGTGCCTGAATAGGATAACTCACCTGGCGAAAAAGATAATTCGTCTATTCCGGATAAATCAGGGAAACTACCGGGAAGGCTACTCCATGCAGAAGGTAATGTAAACGGAACCGATACTGTTTGTCCTGCAACCGCAGTAGTATAGAGTGAAGTAATGGCGGATTGCCAGTTTACGGCATCAGCGCCGGTTAATCCTTTTCCTGCTCCAAGCAAAGCAAGCGTATCTGCAGCGCTCATAGCGCCGGTAAAAGATAATTCGGGTGTATTTGTAATAGAGTTTACCGTATATGCCAAACTGGGTGCATCTACATCCGGTAATCCAATTCCCGGTAGTGAAGTTAATTGTACATAGGTAGTTGTTCCGGCGGTAGCTGAGTTGGTGGCAATGAATAATTGTGTTAAGGCACAGTCGTAAGCAGCATCATTGCTTTGGGCAAGCAATGCGGTATAATTAGCGCCTGTCATTTGTCCGGTAAAACCCAATACTCCCTGCCCGATGGAGAAATTGGGGATAGTTTGTTGCACCGTACCAAGCCATGAAGGTGTGGTTGTAGGAGGTGTATTTTGCCACAAAACGGCTGACATGGCACAATCTTGAGATTGGTTGTAGAGGTTTGTCAACGCAGCTTGGGTTGCAGCATCTGATGGAAGAAGTGTGGCTAAAGTATTGTATTGTTCCAAACTCATTTTTCCGAAATAAAATAAATAGCACATGGAATCTTCATAAGCTATTTTCGAAATGTTGCTATCCGGAAATTGTATAGCAGGTAGTTGTTCTAAATAAGCTGAAGCTCCCTGTTCCGGGTATTGTATTTGCAGCAATTGAAGGAAACGAAGATTGTTTTGAACCGTTGCGCTATATGTACTTGTTCCGGCAGTTGCAAGAATAGAAATCAATTTAGCAGCTACGTTTTTATTCCAGTTCAAATCAGGGTCGGCAAGCCACTGTTTCAATAAAACTCCTTTGGGATCCGGAACGGGTGTGGTAGCGGTAATAGCAGTTTGAATGGCTGACCTGATACTGCCCAATCCGTTGATTACTGTGGTTGCATTGGGAATGAGAGAAGGAATCGAAGTGCTTTGGTTGGTGAGTATATAATTCAATCCGTCAATGGAGAAACCCGTTTGTTGAATTTCATTAAACTTAGCGATAAAATTGAACGTGTCTTCGGGTGAATATTTATCCGATCTGCTTGATGTTGCTGTATCAACAGGGTTGATCGGATTGATTCCGGTCAAGGTAATAAAGGTGAATATATCGGATACGCCTATCGATAAGGCATTCGACAAGAGTCCGCAAGCGTAAATGAACGATAGATTATTGAGTGTAAGGTTGGTATAGTTGGGGTGGGTGAGGTTCATAATGGTTGTCAGATCTGCCTGTGTAATGCCACAAGCAGTAAGGATAACTGCTACCGCACCGGGGTTCGTGGATGCATCTGTAGTAAGTGAACCTTCATTTAAAGGAGAAGTAAAAGCCGGAACAAGCGGATTGCTTATTTGCCGATTTTGGAATAACTGCTGATATAAATTGATGAAAGTATTATCGTAAATATCCTTTGTGTTATCAATATCCTGGTAAAATGTAATAGCTTGTGTTGCACTCAACGTCATTTGAGTCATTAATTGCAGGAAGTAATACATTTTTTCTGCAAAAGGAATATCCATATTGCCCTTGCCAATCGACTTGCAATTGATGCAAAGATCAAGCTCGTGCATAGAAATAGTGGTGAGCAGGTTTAGCTTATTCCACAACCGTAAAAAACGGTTTATGCTGTCCATCTTTTGCGATGTTACATTGGTAATAAACATCGTTGCAATATTGCACGGATCGTAAATTACTCCACTTGATTGCCCGTTGGGGAGCTTGATAGGCTGGCCTGTATCAGCAATATAACTGGCATTAGGTCCGGTCGGATTAATGAAGGTAACAGTTAGCAGGGCTTGTAACTGTTCAAAAGTAAGCCCACTTTCCGCCAGAAAAAGGTCTACTTCCACATTGCCACTGCCATCTAAAAGGTTGCTGCCCCAAAATTGAATTTGCGGATCATTGCCTGTACCGGCGTTAATATTGGCTGTGAATCGGGGTGTGAAGATAATCTCTTCATCACCGGTAGAAAGTCCCATATAGGCTATAACCGCGCTATCTAACGAAGAACCACCTTGCTTTCCGAACGTATTAATAAGATTGTAACGTTGCACACCCATTTTTTGCAAATAGGTATTCGCTTCTGTAAAATATAAATCAAATGGCAGTGAAATAGGTATCATCCCGCCGGCTAGTTGGTACAAATTCCACTTATTATTGTTATAATCATTAAAGGGATCGCTTAATGAATTATACACGTTGGTATTGGTGTATTCCGGGTTGGCGTTTATTTCGTCGGTTGTAAGGTGTGTTTGGTGAACCTCTTGTATGATGAGTTCAAAATATTTCTCAGTGGAGCCTTTAAATGTAAATGTGCTGTTATCGCCAAGCCTTTCAAAATAGGTAGACGATGCTTCCGTCAATTTAGTGTCTTGTTCTAAAGCGGCAATATCTAATGGGAATTTAATAATCCGCGAGGTGCAATCCGGTATGCCCTTATCATCCCTTGATTCTCCAAATACTAAATTTACTTTCAGGGTTATATATTGATCGCGAATCATCCATTGGGCAAAGAGCGGACCAAAAGGCGGTACTGTAACCATAGACGGGCCTATCCATGAAGGAAGATTTTCGCCGTCGGCGAAGAAAATATCAGATACAACGGCTTGCTTGGTTAGTAAGCCAATGTTACAAATAGGCGTTTTAGGATTCTTTCCGATTACATCAGTAATTGCAGTGTATAGAATTTCATTAATAGTTCCCGGTTTGAGGTAAAAAAGCAACCAGTAAATAAAATAAACAATCGCTTCTTTACTATCGGGTACTGCCACCTTGATGCACGCTAATGGTGGAATTATATAATCTTCCAATAACTCATTTACAATATCTATATAAGGCAACTCTACATTCGTATTGTCGCAATTCAAATCAATATCGCCAATATCGGGGCGACGGTGCCACCTGGCATTCGTCATTCCGTCGGAAAAGTTGTAGTTGTTTGCTAATAAAGCTGCCCTTGCATTGGTAATTGCACCACCTGTTGTGGTTTTACGTTCGTATAGAAAATCAAGCAGGTCTGCTAAGTAGGCAGGTATACCAAGGAAAGATTCGCAGTCTGAACATTCGCAATAAGATGCAGCCATTCCAAACAAATTGGCTAAATCAGGATATTCCGACATCAGTTTGGAGCTTTTCATTTGTGTACTGTAATCAGGCATTACATTGAGTTGCGGATTATTCATCCGGCTAACTAATTGACCCATCAAACTGGTAGCTCCTGCATGTATGTCTGAGGCCTGTTCATATACCGCTGTTGCCTTATCGCTTCCGAGAGTTGTACCGTATTTATTTACAAAATTCGATTTACCCATAGCGTAAATTTGGCGTGCCGATTGAATGTTATCGGCTAACAAAACCACGGCTGTATCAGCACTTTGGGTTACTTTGTAAGTTCTTTGCATCCCCATTACCTGGTAGGTAACGGTTTTAATGTTTGTTCCTTCCGGCAGAGGGTTTTTATTGATGAAAGCAGGAACACTTTTTGTAATATCGAAATTAGCATTGCTTAATATCCCCGCAATTACACTTTGGTTAGGAATTTGCAGGGTAGTGCTCTTGGAAAACCGGTCAGAAAAAACCTGTGTGGGATATAATTGCTCAACATTTGCGGCTATAGTATTAGCCAGGTTCTGCACGGTGGCAGCTTGATTTGCTCCAGCCGGAACAGTATTAGAATTATTGATGAACGTTACCCAGTCGCTCACATTGTTACTTACCAGCTTGCTAATATCCTGGCTGGAATTAATGGAGAAATTCTGGAGAATATTAGATGTAAGGGCTGTATTGTTGGCTGTCCAGCTAGCCACTTGATATACCACTTGCAATTTATTTATGGCAGCGGTTGCTCCCTGGAAGCTTGCATCCTGGGCAAGGGTGGTCCAGAAAGCGGTCCCAATGTTTGTAGTACTGTAAAGGTTCAGGAACGCCTGTTGTTGTGCGGAGCTGAGGCCTGCAATAGTAGCGTTCGTATAAACAGGAGGGAGGGCTTGGGTAGCGGCCGCATCTTGTGGTGGAGCTGTTTTTAATTTTTGCAAAGTCGCCTGAATTTCCTCACTTTGTTTTAGCAATTTGTAAGTTACGGTATTATCCATAGCTGCATTTTGCAAGGCACTCATCATGTTCTCTACCGTAGCTGTCCAAAATTTGATATAAGCTTGTTCAATGGTAGTATCGACATCAGCCGGAAGATCTGAATTGTTTTTATTGGCTGCGAATGTTTTATTGCTGCCCAGGATACCATAATAAACTTCTGCCTCTAATCCGGTCCATTTTTTAAAGCGGTACGAAGCCACCAGTTGCACCAGGGTATTTGCCGCAATGCCTGTTTTGCTTATCAGAAAGCTTAAATCGTGCACATTCGCATTTTCTGTCAAATCATGTATGGCTAATTCGCCTGTAAATGGTTTAATTAAGGCTTCCATCTGCAAGAATTCTGATGTGCCCATATAAGCACGCGGGCCCAGGTTTACATTTACCTGCAATTGCGCAGATGCATTATAATTTACAGGGCTCGTATAAAGCGGGTTGCCATCTGTACCGTATAGCCTCACAATTAAATTGGCTCCGCCTTTATCATCGTGGGTTAATTTATCTTTCGAATAGGTAATGGAATAATTACCTGTTTCATCTGTTGTGCCTTCTCCCAACAAATGTTCAGTACGCATATCCTTGTCAAATACCATTACGGGTGCAGCCTTCAATGGTTCAATCCACTCATCGTAAACTGTTCCGGTTACGTTCAAAGGAGCATTAGGGTCCGAAGTGGTTGCACCGGTTTTGGCAGTACCTGCGGATGTATTTGTAGCCACTTGCGCACCTCCTGCCAGGTTATTGATGGCAGTAGCGGTTGCCTTATTGACTTTTCCGGTAGGTTTTACACCCATTTGTTTTTCCTGGAAAAAGCTTACAGCCTGTATGGTAGCTTCTCCGTAGGTAGAGGTTTTAAATTCATCGTTCCATTTTTTCAGAAACTCAGCATCCCTTAACAATGCGCCAAATTCGGCATTAGTTAATTTCATGGCAATGCTTAAAAGTGCGACATGAAGGTCTTTTACCGATGCGCCGGTAGCTTTTGGATTGATTGGGAAAGAGATAGTTTTCATAAAGGTGAATTTTAATATGAATAATTTATATTATTGTTAAAGTATTTATGGTGTAAGCAAATCCAACATGCAATTGTTGTAAAAACATTAGTTTTAAATTACTGTACACGTTTTATTTTTATTGAGTTAATATGTTATAAAATTTTAATGGCTACTATTAGGTGCAGGGCTCGGAGGAGGAGGTGGTGGAGCTGTTAAACTTGTGGTTAGCGAGGTTGCTCCTGCCGTAGCCGCTGTAAACTGATACCCGTAATTTACCGCAGCATATACTAAGGATGGTTTTCTTGCCCATAAAGGTATTGCAACACCACCGCTGCGCATCACATCTGCTCCTACAGTTGCGCATGTTTCATACCCCGGCCGGGTCCAACCCCAAAGCAAAGAGAATGTACGGTTGCCTGCCGCATCAACTCCCGGTGCAGTTCTAGCCATCCAGTCTGCTAATCTTACACTTGCTCTTTGCGCACCTGCTTCCGTAACTGCTACATTTGTTATTGCTGTGCTGAGTGGGTTCGGAGCTCTACGTGGTATTACCAGTGCGGCATCTCCTAATGTAGCACCTCCCGGATTAGCTTGGGTGCCTAACCTTAATTCTCCCCAAACGGTTGTTGCTCCTCCTTCTGATACTCCGACTGAGGTGTGGCCACTTGCGGCCCCTTCTAATGTTAAAGCGTTGCGGGTGGTTGCTAAAGAAACTACGTTTGGACTTTCTTCTGCTGCTGCAATAGCGCTTCTACGGAGAATTCCAACCCCTAACGAAGGCACTACACCGACTGCAAAATCACCAACATCTCCGGCTAATTGGGCATGTTCGGGTGTTGCATGGAAAATAGTAGTGGCACCTGCTGCAACAGTTCTTTGCGTGTATGTTTTGTGGACTTCTACATCCCCAAATATTCCTGAATAAATGGTTCCTAATCCGGATGAAGCAGTATCTGCTCCATGGCCAACTATTATTGCACCAACAACACAACCAGCGCCAATTGTTTCTACACAAGTTAAAGCTCCACCTCCAAGCCCTCCTGCTATCTCTAATGCACCGCCGCCTGTTTGCAATACACCTACGCCTACGGTTAATAATCTTCTTCCAATACCGGGTGAGCTAGGCTGTGCAGCAGGGGCAGCAGCAGGTGCCGCAGGAGGAGCCGGTGGAGGAGGGGCCGGTGGCCCCGCAGGTTGATTATCTGCCGCAGGGGGGCATTCTGTCATTCTGCATACCTGCGCTTCTTCATCATCAACACCACATGCCTCTCCATCAGTTCCCGAAGGATCCTTCAGCATGATAGGGTTATCAGAAGTATAGATATACATATTCAAACCATCCCCAATTCCAATAGGGTCGGCTGCGGTCCATCGGCATAGCCATGGCGCATAGTACCGTGCTCCTTGGTAATACAAGCCGCTTTCTTCATCCCGTTCTTGGCCTGTAAATCTGTATCGCTTCATGGGTACTTCAATACTGTTCTCCATAGCCATGTAGGATGTAGTACCGAAGGGATGGTATTCTTCATAGGAAACAATATTTCCGGTATCATCCAATTCGTAAGCTGAGCTGCCAAGGTGGTTTGCATATTGGTAGCGGGGATAATACATATTCAGTATGCTAGGATCGGTTCCGGTAATATCAATGGTTTTATTATCTATTGTGGCTATCCTGCTTTTATCGTCCATCACGTGCAGGGTTTCGCGTTGCAGGGTTATATGGCCCAATGCATCATAGGTGCGGTATATTTCGAAATTTCCAATATAAAGCCGTTCTGAAACAATGGTGGATGTTCCTCCTGCCGATGCCGCACTCATAGTAACTTTCCGGGAACGAGTGCCTGCTCCGTCGTAATTGTAATAGGTGGTTAGCCCGGTACCTCCGTTACTTACCGACTGTTGTGTTGCAGAAACAAATTCATCTTGATAATTCCAGGCCATTCCCGGTAATTCAGGCAGATTAAGCATATTGCCGTGCGTATCGAAAGAATATTTTATAGCGGCACTACTTCCTACCGTAGTAGCCAGCAGTTGGTTATTCATGATGGATGAAGAAGCTACACCAAAATTTGTTCTGTCGGTAGCATTGTTATTGTAAGCGAAAATGCGGGTATAACTTCCTCCATTGGCAACATGCTGTAATTTTTTCATATTTCCTACTGCATCATATTGGTAGTTTTGAGTATAGTTGCGCATCGCACCACTATCGTAGGAAGAAGGAGTATCAAAAGGATAATTGCGATAATTCGCATTGGAAGGGTTTTCATTTACCGTATTTTGACCAATCTGTTCCCTGCCGGTAGCGCTTACCAAACGATATATGGCATCATACGTATAATTTCCGTCCGATACTACTGTCTGGTTATTATAATGAATTGGCGGCTGCGCCTTATCAACCAGATAGGTAATATTTCCCACAGGGTCATAATAGTAATTCATGTCTTGCAAGATAATGGTGCCGCTGTTTACCGTGGTCAACAGGCGTGTGAGGCGGAACGTATCGGGGTCATAACTATGTCTCGTTACCGTATTGTTACCGTATTGAATGCAGAGACGTTGCCCCTTTTCGTTATGGCATATTCTTGTTACATATGGGGTGGCCTTTGTACCTCCGCCATTATAAATATTAACTGTATTCAAGGCTCCTGATTCCCCGTATCCGGGAACAAAAACATCTGCGTTATTTATAGCTATTTGTGTATATGGAAGAGGTATAATGCTCCCTAGTGAAGCAGGGATAAAGGGCCGGGTATGTAGTATGGGCCTGTTTGTAGCGTCGTAGGAAACAAGGCTAACATATTCTTCATTTTTTATGAGTAGATTCAAATCACTTGGGTCTCCTGTCCATAAAATTGCCGGAAGCAGCGTGTTGGTATTATTAAATGCAGTTGCAAATATCCGGCTGCTTTGTACCAGGTTTCCTTTAAAATCGTAGAGGTAATGGGTAACTAATCCTGATTGATCGAATTGGCGGTAAAGTTTTCCCCTTAGATTATTAGCGACATCGGAAGCCCCATTGATGGATATATTTTCCCCATATATATTGTATGCGGTTAAATAGGATATGCCATTAATTTTTACGTTGGATTGAAGCAGGCGATGCAGAAAATCATAACTATAGGTATAGCTAAAAGTATTGGTCCCGTTTATATCCCACTGTGCAAAGGGTTTATTCATTATATCATGCAAAATCCAACGCTCTCCCGCTTCCATGCTTATGGAATGAATGGGCCTGTTTAGTAAATCGTACTCATATTGCATTACTGAATTGCCCATGGCATCAATAACTGCAAGCGGATTACTTTCAAGGTCAAGTATAGTTTGCGATGCATAAAATTCATTGCTTCCATTCACAATATTAAAAGCAACGGAATAAAAATTCCTCCCAAGCGGGTCTAAGTGGGCTGCACTCGGTGTATCTTTATTTACTAAAGCTTTGGTTGCAGCATCATTATCCAAGGAATCTGTAGAATTTGCATATTGCTGGTACCAGGCATTATCAACGGTATTAACGGTATCGTCCTGGTCGTATATAATTTGCACCCATGCATCAAATTCTGTTTTTGAATAACTGCTATCCGGGAAATCGGTTCGTATGACTCTTCCGGTGGGGTCATAATGAATGATAGAGCTTACACCATTTATCGGAGCTTTTTCATAGGCCGGTGTGGTGCTGAAATAAGGTTCGTATTGCATTACCGGCTTACCTTTGTTATTGTAAATCATTTTACCATTACCTATCCACTGGTGCTGCGGAGATAAAGTTCCGGTGCAACTGCCACTGCCGGGCGCACCTGTTGTAACATCAGCCGGAATTTTTTTCATAGCTGTTCGGCCTAAGCCATCCGTATATTCAAAGAGGTATTGATAGGGAATGGATGCAATATCTACCCTTGGGTCGGGTTGTTGATTGGCATGGATTTGTCGTGCAATTACTCCGCTGCTGAAAGGCCCACCTGAAACAAAGTCATATATGTACCGGGTGGTAGCGCCTTGTAGCAATGAATCTGCCAGTCCGCTTGTGTATGGATTGCTGAAAAATGCTGATATCTGTGCAGGTGTAAGTTCGCTGGTAAATCCGGCTGCAAACATATCTCCTTCTCCTTTACCATACATAGCAACGGCTACTAAAAGACACAGGATATCGTAATTGTAATAGGTAACGTTATCGTTCGGGTCGGTAACAGATGAAGGGGCGAGTACCCTATAGTCGTAAACTGCTGAAGTAGTATTATTAACGGCATCAATAACCGATTTCATGAGCAATGAATAATTATCATACACAACGGAAGTAGCATAGCCATAAGCATCAAGAAATTGTGTTGGAAGATAGAAGTGCAGAGCATCATATATTATGGTTCCTGACATTATCCACCATTCGCCCGTATTATCTGTTGAAGGGAATAGGGTTCCTTTATAAGTATCCGATTCAAGATACTTTGCATCCTGCATGTTGCTAGTGCTTGCTTTTGTAGAGAGAGCTGTTACTGTTGCGTTGAAAGCAAGGTGGTATTGCTGATATGCTAACCCCAGCATATCCATCGTATATAATGGCAGTGGTGTAACGAGATCATCCTTCAGAAATAATGTACGCTGATGCTTTAGTTTTGATAGGGTAGGTGTGGCGGAAGGATTTGTGAAGTCGCTAATGCTGAAATAGTTTTCTGCGGGGCTTATTCCTGTTAACTGGTATGAAATATTTTCACATGCCACCGGAAGGCGGTAGGTTAATGTATTTATAATTTTGCCCGTATAAGCATTATGGGAATAAACGATATACGTTTTTTGCTGTTCAAGTATTACGGCTGAGGGCAAGGGCTGGTTGCCCGGTAATGAAATTCCTCCCGGTTTTGCAGGGTTTACTGACTGACGCGGGTAAACCACCCCATAAGAATCAATAACATTTCCATATTCATCAAATGCCGTATTTAGTGCATGAGTAATGCGTGGGTCAGCCGGGTTGCGTTCATAATTGTATGTAATGTTCTCGCTTTCCGTCGACAAAAAAACAGCATACATGTTAGACCCCTGGGGCTGCAACATGGTAATATTGTTGTTGTGCTCAGCCACCGAATAAGGATAATTCACCAGCCCTGGATTAATATTTCCATCAAGCGCATATACTTCCCGGCGCAGTATCATTCCCTTGCAAGCTCTTACTGCTTCGCGGGCTTCATCTGCTGTTAAATTTGCGGGCAGTAGTGGTTCAGGCAGCGTATATTCTACAAATGATGTATTTTGAAAATACTCTTTCGCAAGCTGATGCAATATATTGTTCATTCCAAAATAAACTCCCGTATGGAACCAGGTTTTGGTATGTATAGGAGCCTGGTCAGCTATTGCATCTGTATTGAAAATATCCGTGTCGGTTTGCTCTACTCTTCCAAAGCCCCTGTATTCTTTTTCACTATGGTCGTAATATCCATGATGATAGGTGTAGCTGCTGGAATATTGTGTTTGAGATACGGAATCGTCCACTATAATGCTCTCTACACATTGTACCGGGAAACATAACTTAGTAATCCAGGGTGTTCCTGCCTGTTTATCTTGCAGGTAAAAATAAGTTGATGACTTGTAATTGATAGTAACTTGTTTTCCCATGCCATTTGTATATCCATTCATCAGGTAAGGTTTGTAGCCTCCCATCAGGTCGATATATTTCAGTGGGTTGTCGGCATTGTTTGCCAAAGGTGACGACCAAATGATACAGGCTGTTCCGTTGCCCAGGAAATCGGCGACCGATAATTGGTTGGGTGATGCGATATCAGGAAAAGCCGGAGCTTCAAAAGGTGGCCCCCATGCATTGCCACTCATATTAAGCCATGCCCTGAGTTTGTTCTTTCCTAAATAAAGAATGTCATTAGCGCCGGTACCATTAATATCAGAAAGGTGGATATATTCAGGGTTGAAGGCATCAATGGTATCAAATAAAGGAGCATTCAACATATTCACTTTAGCTCCGAATATTCCATATCCAAGATTTGGCCAATATGATATTTCTCCGTTGCGTATCCGTACAATATCTGTTAATCCATCGCCTGTCATATCAGCCAGGAAAATACTTTGAACAGGATCGGCAAATACGATGGCAGGACCTTTTTCTTCATCAAATGATTTGGGTGTTAATTCAGGCGAATCGTACCCGACTGTTCCTGCGGCAGGATACCAGGTGAAAACCTGTTCTTCCGACAAAACAATATCGGGCATTCCATCTCCATTCAAGTCAATGAATTTAATATTCGGGTCCTTTATATCAATAGCAGGGTATTGCTCAAAAGCCATGAAAGGAAGCCACTCCTGCTGGTCGGTCAATTCAAAATATCCTTGGTTGGGTGCATTGGTAGAGACGATAAATTTTCGTCCATCACCCGTTAAACTTTGCAACTGCAGGCTTCCATTTCTCAATCCTGTAAAAGAGGGCTTGGGGGCTACCATGCTTGCCGGAGTAAAAACACCATCACCCAAATTACTGTTGTAATACCAACCTTCAGACTGTTCACTTAAAATTCCGGAAATACCTTCATTATATAAATCAGTAAACTGATAGGCAGAGGTTAATCCTTCCGGAATATTTATTCTGTTTTCAGCGCTCACCGTTTCTACTATAGAATTCCATACCGGCATTTGGTAAGTGAAGTTAACAGGAGGATAGCTGGATTTTTGATATCCGCTTCCGGCAGTTCCTCTCCAGCCGCTTGCTGTAATAGAAAGAATAAAATCAGCTTCTACAAAATTGAGCGTGTATGGGTCAGTTACTTGTTGGAAATTATAGTGTTGATAATTTAAGTCCAGTGATTTAACTAAAACAGGATTGGTATCTAATTCAGTAAAATTGTGGAACATTAAAAACCGGCGACATAACCTGTATGTTCTTATTTCAAAACCTGCTTTGTAATTGGAAAAAGGATCTAACCTGCAAGCCCATGTTGTAGAAGGTGCCGGTGTGGGTGTATCTATAGCATGATCTCCATAATCCAGTACTAACGAAAATAAATACCCGGATTCATCCGGTATCACAGGCATGTACGGATCTGCTATGCCTCCGGCAAGGGTTGGATTATAGGGCGTAGTATTACCATAGAATACTTTTTTCAGGTAGGTGTTGGCAATACCCTGGTTTCCATTTAGCCTGTTACCTTCATGTAGCAATGATGGCACATTGGCAAGGTTTTCCTGAGCATAGGTATATTGAAAAGAGTTTCCTTTATCGTCATATGAAATTTCGGGTAGCCATTCAAAAATATGTAGAGGATTCGCCGGGTCTGTTATTCTTGCGGCTTGGGTAAGGCCATAAAAAATAACAGTATTGTCTTTTGACGTAGTCTTCCAATACATTCCTGTCGTTGAAGTAACCTGCTCAATTAATGTAAAGCTGCCTTCAATTCTGGGTACATATCTTTTTATGCTGTAATTACCTACTGTTAAATTATCCGGTTGCCATTGCCCCTTAGCATCTTCTATTAATTTTAACACCATGTCTTCAGCGCCTGCAATCTGGAAGATGTCGCTATCTGTAGCGTCCCTATAAGTAGGTAGTAATTTATCGGTGCGACGCTTAATGGAAGGCAAACTGATGTTCCAGCCCAACCCAAACGGACTATTACCGCTTCCTGAATTATAATTTAGTGAGAGCAAAGGAGCAAAGCCGCTTCTTGATTTGGACATCGGAACTGGGATACTGAATGATGAGGTTCCATTAGCCGAATTGACTTGGAATTTTTCATCAATAGATTTTAATGCCCCTCCGCCTTTGGGCATATTTATGGAAGGAATCTGCAGCAAATTATTCTTTGCATAATCATCACCTTTGTGAGATTGCAAAGCAGAAGGCAATTGTGCAGAGTTTCTGCTTGAAGAGGAGGCCGAGGAAGGAGTATCAGTATTATTTGCTTCCATAATAACTGTTATAACTTATTATTAATAAGTACTTGGTAAAGATAAATAATGACTAAAGCGACAAGGTATTGTTATGATTAATTATATATTAATTTTTGTATTCTATAAAGTAATAATAGATAATATACGCTGTAAATTCAAATTTGCAATCGTATACGTTATACGATGACAAAAGTAAATCAGCTATCGAATGAAAAAAAGGAGGTTTTTCCCGGTTTTATTTAGTATAAATCCCCCTGAAAGAATTTTGTATTATATCACCCGAGTAAACTCTTTAGTACTATATGATTAACTTATTCGTGATGTTGGTATCGCGAATAAATTTCATGTCGGGTTTTTAACGGCTAGCTTTTCGGGTAGAATAAGATGCTTATACTTGTGATATAGATACGAGACTGATAATAAAGTGAAGCCTAAGCCGATAAACGAAAATATGCGATGAAGAGTATCTAAATTGGATAAGTCGTAAAAGAAAATCTTCAATATGGTTATTCCGAATAAAACAATAGATATAATTCTTATGCCAAAATTGCGCTTGTAGATTCCGGCTATCATAAGGGTAATGGAATATAACAGCCATATTCCTGACAGGCAAAGTTGCATTAAATAAACAGTGCTGGTCAAAAGCTGGGTACTATCTTTTTCCGAAAACGAATCAATTTTCTTTCCAAATATATCTCGGGTATCGGATGTCAGCAAAATAAATAAAAGCAGGGCGATGGAAATACCGGCTATTTTTTCAAATGTTTTTCGGAAGTTGTAATTCTCTCTTCGGATAGTAGCTAACATTAACCATAGTAATGTGCACACAATTAATAAGGCGATTGATCGTATATTTATCAAGGGTAAGAACATAGACAAAGGACTGAATTTCAAGAATCCATTTATCACAGAGAAAAATAAAATAAGCGCCGTTATAATAAAGCTACTATATAAGTGAGGAATAAATTGCCGTTTAAATGAATAATAAAACAAGAGTAAAGAAAGGATGATCCACTCTAACACAAGAACCCATATATAGTTGTCTTTATAAAAAGTTTGTATGCTGCCAATTGAATTAGTCCACAAACAATCAAATAGATCACTTGTTTCTACCGTAATTAGCGTAAATAGAACTGCAATCCATGTATAAGTAAGAGCGGGCTTAATAATATTGGAAAATTTAAAATCATTTATGCGGATTGAGGTACCCGACCCGAAAGCCGACAATAATACGGATATCAATGCGGCAGAGCGCATATTAAATAACAAACAAAATTCTTTAGCATCTATATTAAATGCGGTAGGTATAAAAAGAAAATTAAAAATAGAAAGTATCAATATAGCTATCGATGCTAGGTTGAGTAGAATGTTCTTATCTTTTCTTGCTATCCAAGTCAGCAGAAAAGATTCTATAGAGAGTGCAATGGTAATTTCAAAATTCTTAAACTGGATAAATGAAGCGCAAACCGACAATAAAAGGGTAGAAAAAAGATAGCGGATTAGCAAGTATTCTTCACCTTGCCTTTTTTTTCGGGTTAAAAAATAAATGCCCAAATAAGCTGCGGCAACTACAATGGTTAGTATGCCCATCAGTTGATGGTGTGAGGGATTTACGGCCCAATAAAGCGATAGGTAAAAAAAACCTCCGTTGGTCAGCGAAATACCTTGATCAACCAGCGTAATTTTTCTTTTTAAAGAAGATATTTTTATAATTTCAGAAGCTAAAAAGATAGCCCAGAGCAGGAACAAAAATAAGGATGTTTCGAGGCACATATCCGGCAGAAAATAAGACCAGTTCCATGATGAGTAAATAAGAATGGTTGAAAGTAATGAGAGTGGTTCGAGGATTAACCATCTTTCCTTTTTCATTGCAATGTATAGCAGACCTACATTCAGGAAAGCAACATACGATAATAATCCCGATTCGCTTGCAGTACCTGTACTCAAAAGAAAAGGGGTGAGAGTGGCTCCTAACCAGCCGAATAAGGAAATAATAAGAGAGTTATATTTAATAGCCTGCCAGAAAGAAATTATTGTCACCACTATCATCATAGCGAATGCTACAATTTGCGAAACAAGATGATAATAGTTAAACGATGCATAAACTGACAAATAGAGTATGGCTATACCCGCGCCTATTAATCCTCTTGAGAAAATAAGGAATCCTTTTTTGTGATAATAATGTCCTCCGAATAACAATAGAAATCCAATTGCTAAACCTATCAGCACTCTCATTGTTTCTGTTATCCAGTTATTATCAAAAGCATATTTTAAAAAGAACCCTACACCAATAATAACTGCAAGCGCTCCGATGCGGTTAAGAATTTTTCCTCCTATCAATGTCTCCCATTCCGAGCTTGTCATAGAACGGATTTGTTCCGTTATTTTATCATAAAAATCGGACTTAACAGGGGCTATTTTTTTACCAGACGACTCGAATTTTGGTATACTGTCAATAGCAATAGCCTCTTTAATGACAGTTTCTTTTGCCACCGGAATATCTTCCGTCTTCAGTTCAGGTGTAGAGAATATTTCTTTTTTGATTTCTTCTTTTGCGGAATCCTTACTTTTTTCGGATTGGTAATTAGCTAATTGAGTCTTTAATTGCTTCAATTCCTTTTCGAGCTCATCCATTTTTATGGAATTTCGCTGAGTACCTGCAATAGATACAAGTGGCAATACAATAAGACCTATTAATAGAACAACAAGTATAAAAGTAATTGCCATTGAATTACCGTTGGAATGAAAACAAATATATTAATCTTTCTTTTCAGCACAACCAAAAAGAAAAATTATAAAATTTTGTTTTAGCAGATAATAAACTAAAAAAGGAATTTCGAACCTCTTGTGGGCTCTCTTTAAAATAAAGATTTTGAGGCGACTACTTTTAAAATGATAGTCTATTGTTTTTAATTAGTTCGAATTATTAGAATTGGATTTCAACCATATGCTCCACACCATCATCCACAAGCGTAATAGTTTTATCTGCTTGTTCAATTCCATCAACTGTAATACTTATTTCCTTTAATACCTGATCACTGACTGCTGATGACTGTTTTTGAGTAAACGCAATATGGTAGATCGTTTTCCAATAACGGTAATGTATTTTAAATGATTCCCATTCTTTAGGAACGCAAGGCGCAAATTTTAATTTGCTTCCCTCCTGTTGAAGGCCAAGAAAAGATTGTGTTATGAGCTGATACATCCAGCCGGCAGAGCCCGTATACCAAGTCCATCCGCCACGCCCGGCATGGGGTGCACGAGCATATACATCGGCAGCCAAAACATAAGGCTCAACTTTGTAGGTTGCAATTGCTTCCGGGGTTTTACCATGATTAATCGGATTTATCAAGTTTAATAATTCCCAAACACGGTTATTATCACCTAATTTGGCAAATGCCATTATCATCCATACGGCAGCATGGGTATATTGTCCACCGTTCTCTCTTACGCCAGGCACATATCCTTTTATGTACCCAGGGTTTAATGGAGATTTATCAAATGGCGGCTCCAATAGTTGAATTATCTGGGCATCCTTTTGTACTAGGTTTTTGTATGCTGCTTCCATAGCTAATTTCGCGCGATCTGCATTGCCTGCTCCTGACAGAACAGACCAACTTTGAGAAATGGAGTCAATTTTACATTCTTCATTACTGAAAGACCCCAATGGTGTTCCATTGTCAAACCAGGCACGTTTGTACCATTGTCCATCCCATGCATTTTTATCGATATTTTCTTTTAATTGCTGAGCTTTTTTTCTGCATGTATCAGCAAAAGCTGAGTCTTTCTGTAACATTGCAATTCCTTCAAACCGAACAAGTATATCATACAGAAAGAAGGCCATCCACACGCTTTCTCCTTTACCGTTATTGCCTACCTTATCATATCCATCATTCCAATCTCCGGTACCCATTAAAGGCAGTCCATGTTCGCCATACGTAAACCCGTGGTTGATAGCTTGTACACAATGCTCATAAAGTGTGGCAGATTTACGGGATCGGGTAGGAGTATCGTAATAGGATTCTTCTCCCAGATTCAATTGTCTTCCATCCAGAAAATAAACTGACTCATCCAATATACCAGAATCTCCAGTTGTTAGCGAATAAAGAGCAGTTGCAAGAGGCAGCCAAAGATAATCGTCAGAACATCGTGTTCTTACACCTTGCCCTATTGGCGGATGCCACCAATGCTGCACATCCCCTTCTTTAAATTGTCGTGATGCGGAGAGTAAAATTTGTTCGCGGGCGAGATGAGGTAATGTATGTAGAAGGGATAGTACATCTTGCAACTGGTCTCTGAAACCAAAAGCGCCCCCGGATTGGTAATATCCGCTCCGTCCCCATAGGCGAGAGGAAATTGTTTGATAAGTAAGCCATCCGTTGGTAATAATATTTATTGCCGCATCCGGAGTTTCTACCTGCAAAGCCCCAACTGCATGTTTCCAATATTCTTTTACCTTTTCCAATGAATCATTTGCTACCATGCTTCCCCGGAATCGCCGAACCAGGCTGCTTGCATCATTAGAGTTTTTTCCTGAACCAAGTCTGAAAATGATTTCGTTTTCTTCACCATCTGACAGGTCAAACGGAACCTGAATGGCAGCACAGGGGTCTAACGCGAGCCCAATCCTTCCGGAAAGTTTTATTCGTGACATAGCGTTGGGGTTTCTCAAGTTGCCGTTACGGCCTATAAATTCAGAACGATCAGCAGTAAATGTCTTTTTAGCATAGTCTACATCAAAAAATGCAACCCTACCGGAAACTTCAATATCGTAAGGATTTCTGGCAAAAAGTGCTCCACTGTCCGGGTCTATTTCCGTATGAATATGCATAGCTGTTTTCATCCTGTTAGTGCCAAGAACCCATTCTATATAACCTGTTGCCGATAATTTCCGTGATCTGCCGGATTGATTGCGTATTTTTAATACGATGAATTTAATAGTTGCTTCAATATCTACATGTACTGTCATTTCCGAGTATATCCCATCTTCGGTATGTTCAAAAACGCTATAGCCAAAGCCATGCCGCGTAATATAGGGTGATTCGCTCCCAGCCGGGAGAAGCGTAGTTGACCAGAAATGTCCAGTCTCTTCATCCCGCAGATAAAATGCTTCTCCGCCTGAATCACTTACAGGGTCATTATTCCATGGGGTAAGCCTTAACTCATGTGCATTTTCAGTCCAGGTATAGGCCCCTCCACTTTCTGAAATCACAGTTCCGAAATATGGATTTGCAATTACATTCACCCAGGGTGCAGGAGTTCTGTTTTTTCTATCCATCGTAACGATATACTCGCTGCCATCAGAGCTGAAACCTCCTAATCCATTGAAAAATATTGTCGCTTTGGAATGTAGGTTATTAACTACTGGAGGATGACTGACAACTGAAGGAGTAATATATGGAATCACCACCTTTGTAAGTGGTTTACGTTTAATATGGTCAGCTAATGTTCCGGCGCTATCCGAAATATTAACACGGGCTACTGTTTGAAATAATATTCTGTCTTCATTGGATATCTGATCCGATGCTCTCACAAAAATCCCTCCCGGATGGTCTCTTAATTCAACCGGAATCAATGCCTGAATCTCATTTTGAAAATCTTGCCTGTATACACTATGTTCTTCATTCCAAATCACCAAATCAACAGCAAGCCCTTTTAAACGCCAGTAGGAGTGAGCTTGTATAAGTTGTTTGACCAACTGTATATTGGCTTGGTCTTCCACTTTCAAAAGGACTATGGGTAAATCTCCCGAAATGGAATATCCCCATAAACCGGACTGCCCTCTGCGGTTATTAATGAGAATGGAAGCATCTGCACGAAACGACGGATTGGTAAATATAATTGAACTGGCAAGGCGACCATACAATTGTGCATCGGCTTCTGTTGCATTTATTTGCCTTAGCACTACCTGGCTATGTGTCCAGGTAAGCTCAAAAACACGATCTTTATGGTGTCTGTCCTGATATTTATCTACTAGGCTCTTGCATACTTCTTTTGTTTCAGCGACACCTATTACCATGTCTATCGTCGCTGTTTCATAGGGTTCCAGAATTATTTTATATCGTATAGCAACAATGGGGTCTAAAACTGAGCCTTGATTTCCTGAAAGCTTACCTGGAATTTTCATCGCTTTCGGATTCGCAGTTGTATTCCCCCTGCCAATAAATTCCATTCGGTCTGTTTCGTAAGATATTTCCACCGGGTCTTTTCCCTGCAAGGTCATTAAATGGAACATCCAGGGCGATTGCTCATCGCCAGAACGTGGTCTGCGGGTGCAAAGGATGGCATGTTGTTCCGGGAGGATTTCCGTTTGCACAAAAAGACTGTTGAATGCCTGCTGCATTAAATCTGAATCGGGAGGTGCAAGAACTACTTCTGCGTAACTTGTAACTTCAATAGTTTTTCGAACACCCGAAAGATTAGTTATGAGTACCCTTCTCATTTCTATATCATCTTCGGGCGATACAACAATTTCAGTAATTGTTTCTATCTCGTTATGGATAGTATGAAAGTCTGCGCGGCCTTGTGAAAACACAGCTTCATACTTCTCACCCTTTTTCAATGTTGGTTGGTAGGTATTCGACCAGTACATTCTCTTCTTTCCGCTTATGGAATTAGTGGATAAATCGCGTATATAACAGAAAGCGCCCCAATTATCGCATGTGCTGTCTTCACGCCAACGTGTAACAGCAAGATTTCTCCAGCGGCTATAGCTTCCACCTGCATTTGTCACCATTACATGGTATCTTCCATTAGAGAGCAGTTGCACTTCGGGTGTAGGAGTATTAGGTGTGGTGATTGTTCTTGTTTCCGTGCCAACAGATGTGTAGGAAATATCGCTCATATCGGTAGTATGCGCAAAGAATGTTGTGGCTTTCGGAATTCGTTCCTGCAGTAATAAAAGTGTTGCCTTAAATTGTGGTTCCGATTCGAATAGTTTTTGCATAGGTTTGTCAAGGAGCAGATAAGCCAATGACAGTAGACTCATTCCCTGGTGATGGGCCATGAATGAATAAATAATAGCGCTTGATTGACCGGTTGGTAAACGGGACGCTGTAAAGTCTATGGCTTCATAAAACCCGTATCGTCCTTCATATCCTTTTTTATATAGAAGCTCCAGGTTTTCACAGGCCTTTTCAGGGGCTACCATAAGTGCAATGGCAGATGCATAAGGAGCAATAACGGAGTCTTCTTCCAACCCACGCTTCAATCCTAAACCCGGAGCGCCAAATGCACGATATTGGTAATTTGAATTAGCATTCAGCATATTATATCCCGATTCTGAAATGCCCCAAACCTCTCCTGTCTTCTTCCCGTATTCAATTTGCCATTTTACCGCGGCTTTACAAGTTTCGTCAAGTAATGTATTTTCATAAGTAGGCATTACTAAAAGCGGCATAAGGTATTCGAACATAGAGCCACTCCAGGAAAGAAGAATAGGAGCTCCATTTACGTTAGTTAATAAACGCCCCAGTGCAAACCAGCTCTCTTCAGGCAGTTTTCCCTGGGCAATGCAAATGAAGACACATAACCTGGCTTCCGATGCCAGCAAATCATAAAAGCCAGAATCAAGTCGGTGTTCCAGCACATTGTAACCAATGGTGAGTAGATTTTGTGATTTGTTAAACAAGAAATCCCATTCCATATCTGCCAGTTGATTGCACCGTTCAGCCAGGTTTTCAATGGTGGCAATCTGTTCGCTTACCTGGTTAATGGAATTGGTTAAAGAAGTTTTAAATAATTGAAGCCACTCATTTTCATCGGGTGTATTGGTTTCAGTTAGATAACGATTTGTCTCAGCTTGTAATTCCAGGGCTGTTTTTAATAATTCCTCGGGTGTTGAATTTGTATTGATAGAAAGAAAATCTATAAACTTAGGTGGGGCAGATCTCAATAAAAACCAAGGTTCATAGATTTTAAAATCTTCATTTATCCGCAGCAATTGGTTGTCAAGCGCCTGTTTCCACCAATAGGTTTCACTTTCCGGATTCGTATCCAGTTTTTCAATAATGGAAGTAAAATTTTTTGTCAGTGTTCCTATGTAAAAGCTCACTTCATAACGTGTAACAATATCAGAATTACATGCTGCTTCTAAATCAATTTTAAATTGTTGTAGCAATTTGCTGTCTTTTTCTTCCAAGGTATCCATAAGCACACGTAACGTATCCCTGATGCCCTCAAATAATTTAAGTCCTAATATTTTTTTATGGGGTATAGCAAGCAATCCTTGTCTTAATATAAGTAAATGCCCGGCAAGGTTTCCACTATCTACAGTTGAAATATATTTTGGCGTTAAGGGGGTCAATGATTCTGTATCATACCAGTTATAAAAATGTCCTTTGTAGCGTTCCATATTTTCCATGGTACCTATTGTCTTTGCTATTCGCTCAATAAGTTGCCCCGTAGTTATGTAGCCAAATTCGCAGGCCGATAAACTGGAGAGTAATGACAACCCAATATTGGTAGGAGATGTTCGATGTGCTAATAGTATGACCGGCTGTTCCTGGTAATTATCAGGAGGCAGCCAATTATCTTGCTTCTCAACAAAACGCTCAAAGAATGCCCATGTTTTTCTTGCTAACTTCCGCAGGAAAATATTCTGCTCATGAGTAAGTACGGATACCTGTTTTGCAATTGGTTTACTTGTCCACCAGGTGATAAAAGGCGCCACGAGCCAAAGTATCAGGATAGGTTCTGCTATCATTAGCTTGGTGGGAGAATAAATTACTAAACAGATAAATACAGCTAAGCTGATAAATGGCTCTACCCACATGAAAGAATAGGAGTTGAGTATGCTTGTTTTTTTTATCCTTTGTTCATGGGCGAATGAGTTCCATTCCAACAGTTTTTTTCGTGTGATAAGCATCTTCCATAACGCGCGGATTATGGCCCTTAAAGTAGAAAAAGCCTCATGCGGAAGACAGATAAGTGTAAATAAGTTTTTTACAAAAACATCTGCAATGCCGTTAATTGTATTTTTTATGTGATGCGTTAAAATGACATCTTTAGGTTTATGGAGCGTATCCCACGCAGAAGTAATAAGAATAGGCACAACAATAATTCCCGAAACGGCAATTGTCCAAAATAAGGAAGAAGGCAGTATAATCCATCCTAATAGTAATAGGGTTGTAAGCGCCAGGGGAAAGAGACTTCTCCGGATGTTATCGAATATTTTCCAGCGTGATAATCCGGAGACAGGATTTTTGGTCCAATGCTTTCCGGGGGCTGGAACAAAAGGCAGCAACCAGGCAAGGATCTGCCAATCGCCACGAATCCAACGCAAGCGCCTTTTTATGTCGGCAATATAGGTGGTTGGATACTTCTCGAATAATTGCACATCACTTAGAAGCCCTGAGCGGACATAACAGCCTTCCAGTAAATCATGACTTAAAATGCTGTTTTCACGGAATCTTCCATCCAATACTTTTATAAAAATGTCTACATCATAAATTCCTTTGCCTATAAAGGAGCCTTCAGCAAATAAATCTTGGTAGACATCTGAAGACGCACGGGTGTAAGGGTCAACGCCCGGCTCATTTCCATGCATGCGGGCATATAAAGAACCTGTTATGTCGGGTAAACTTACCGTTACCCGCGGTTGAAGAATGCCATATCCTTTTGTTACCCGTTTTTTCGTTTCATCATACCATGCATGATTCAGGGGATGCGCCATTGTTCCAATTAACTTCCAGGCAGACCCTAAAGGCAATTGCGTATCCTCATCCAGCGTAATAATATATCTTATAACAGGAAAAATAGACTGGTCGCCTATGACAAGGGAAAATCGATCTTGTGAACTTCCCCGCAATAAGGAATTTAATTCTGATAGTTTACCGCGTTTTCTTTCGTAACCCATCCATGCGCCTTCCTTTGCATTCCAACGTCTCGGGCGATGAAAAAGATAAAATAAATCGTTTTTATCCCTCTTGTATTTTTTATTTAGTTCTTCTATTTTTTGTTTGGCTAAATCAACCAGTGATTGGTCTTCAGGAAGTGTTTCCTGGGAAGCATCGGTAAAATCAGTCAATAGTCCAAAATGTAAATTATCATTCCGGTTGGCCAGGAAACGAACTTCCAACGCTTCCACTAAGTTCTCTATCTCTTCAGTACCGGTCAACATGGAGGGAACTACCACCAACGTGCGAGATTCCGGGGGAATGGCATGGGCGAAGTCCATCCTTGGAAGTAAATTGGGCTTAAACCATATAGTAGAAAAGAAGTTAACAACGGAGATTGCAAGCTGGCTTGTGCATAGAAGAGAAAGAAATGCAATTAACGAAAGAAGCCACGGATTTTTGATATCCCAATACGCTCTCAGCAAAAGACCAGCACCTATTAAGAATGTAATTAAGAAAATGGTAAGCAAATACATTTGGAAAGTGTATTTTTTCAGTGCATCCCGTATCTGTTGGAAACCCGAGATGTGCATTTTAGCCAATTTTTTGGTTTGTTTTACACCATCTCCAATCAGGTAGTACCCCACATGCGATGTACGGGTATCGTTATTGTTCGCGAGTGAATTTTCACGCATTAAGCGGATAGCTATAAAAGCCACTTCATGCTCGGTTATCTTGCTTTTTTTTGCAATATATTCTACTACGTGACGATATCTGTCGCGTGTCGAAAAATCCATTAATCCATAAATGCCGTCATTATCTTCACGGAGCGTCTGTTCAACAATGCTATGTTCTTCTACAAACTCACGCCAATCTTTTGCGTCGAGCAAACGTAGGCTGCCTATACTGTTGCTCATGGAAACCTGGTCGGCGGCCTGCTTCTGAATTTCCGCATTTACCAACTCAGCGCTTGTTAAACCACTTTCTGATAATTGCTGTTCTATCCAGTTGAGCGATAATGCCAAATCAGGTCCTTTTCCTCGCAGTTGACGTATTAATTCAGATACAAAGGCACTCACCATTGGAGGATTGGAGCGCGCCATGTCTGCAATTACGAGTATCAGATTTTTAGGGTCTTTCTCTGAAGTTTCGATCATTTTTTTCGCCCAATAATCTGCTAAATTTCCATCCACCCTGTCAAGGGCAATCCGGGCTGACACACGCCGTAAGTTTTCAATCAGTGCCAAGCGAAGCATAATAGGTATGGCCCACAATTCACCTAATTTTAAAGTTGTAACAGTTTGGTAAGCTTTTATAAAACTGCTCAGGCTCTCTATATCTATTCTTCCGTCGCTATGCGAAATTATCCTTAGAACAATGTGATATACCCGTGTAAGTCCTGCTGATGTACCATTTAATAAGTGTGGTAGCCCTTCGCTATAATCTTTCGGGAAATGCAGTTTAGCATTCCGGATATGTTCTTCTATTAGGTAGAAGTTATCTATTAACCATTCGCCCGCTGGCGTAATCTGGTATTTTTTTTTGATGGAATTAGTGAGGAGCTTGCGTGCTTCGTATAAGGTATTCTCATTATCTGTAAGCCGTTTGAGTAAATGATCTTTTGCCCGTTTGGTGCTTAGTTTATGGGTTCCTGCAAGTACTTTGCCAAAACGTTCCATCTGGTCAGAACTAAATAATTCTTCCCTCAATGGTTCCTCATTCAGATAACCTTTTTTTGGGGTATTAATTTGAAAAAAGGACCTCATACTTGTAATAAGCTCGTGTGCCGCGGGT
>Ga0206805_1024_pt1 | contig 35274 bp, 28 predicted proteins | sample Alteio_BWOrgCont_59_FD_152890 | JGI IMG/M metagenome (GOLD analysis project Ga0206805, IMG submission 152890) | Enriched cells from forest soil in Barre Woods Harvard Forest LTER site, Petersham, Massachusetts, United States -... | ecosystem: Environmental > Terrestrial > Soil > Temperate forest >... | reverse complement strand
ACCGAGTGGTTCCAGGATGGAGCTACTTCCTATTTTCATAAATCAATAGGTGGTTATAGCGGGGCCAAAATGAAACGCTATGACCAATTAATTTCGTACCAAATTGATAAGGAGTTAAGGGGGATTTACCAGGCCCTTAATGGACAACCCGCTTACCTGAGCGTATTAAATATGCTGAATACAAAATATGCTATTGTAGAGATGAAAGGAGGGCAACAAGTGGCCGTTCCTGTTCCCGGCGCCTTGGGCAATGCCTGGTTTGTGGATAACTATAGAACAGTTCCTAATGCCGATTCGGAAATGGTGGCTTTGAGTAATTTCACTCCGGGTACTATGGCTATTTTAGATAAGAAGTTTGATAATTATGTAGACAAAGTAAATGTTAATCAACCACATGATTCGACTGCTTTCGTTAAGATGACCTCGTATGAGCCGAACGACCTTAATTACATATCGCATTCTTCTGCTGAGCGGTTGGCTGTATTCTCGGAGATATATTACAAGGATGGCTGGCAAGCATATATCGATGGCCAACCTGCCGATCATATACAAGTAGATTATGTGTTAAGGGCTATGGTTATACCTGCCGGAGATCATAAAATAGAATTCAAATTCCATCCTTCGCACTATTACATAGGAGAGAAAATTTCATTGGCAAGTTCTCTCATACTTTTTGCAGGCTGTATAGGATTCCTGTTTATGCAATTCAGAAAGAAGCAGGACGATCATAAATCTGCTGCCTGAAACAGTTGACTCTGTTTTTAAAATGAAAAAGGTTCTTATTATAACCTATTATTGGCCTCCCAGCGGCGGAGCGGGAGTTCAGCGTTGGTTAAAATTCACCAAATACCTGCGCGAATATGGCTGGGAACCTATTATCTATACGCCTGAAAACCCGGAATCGCCTAACAATGATTCTTCTTTGCAGAAAGATATTCCCAAAGATTTAACAGTTATAAAAACTAAAATTTGGGAACCTTATACGTTTTATAAAGTATTTATCGGGCAAAAAAAGGACCAAAAAATAAATGCTGCTTTCCTTACGGAATCAAAGAAGCCAAAGAAATTTGAAAAAGCTGCTGTATGGATAAGAGGTAATTTTTTTATTCCTGATGCACGTAAATTTTGGGTTAAACCTTCTATTAAGTTCCTCTCTGATTATTTAAGACGAAATCCAATAGAAGCGGTTATCTCAACAGGCCCTCCGCATAGCATGCACCTTATTGCACTCGGATTAAAAAAGAAATTAAATATTCCCTGGATGGCTGATTTTAGGGACCCCTGGACGAATATTGATTTCTATTCCAAGCTGATGCTTACGCCCATGGCCGACCATAAACACAAGCGGCTTGAGTTGGAAGTTTTGAATAAAGCAGATGTTGTTGCTTGTGTAGGGCAAACGTGGCTGGATGAGTTAGAGGAATTATGGAAGAAAGGAAAGAATGCTGAAGGAAATGATTCCAAATTCCGTTTTATTTCCAATGGATACGACCCCGATGATTTCACCCAGGAAAAAATGGAGATGGACAGGAAGTTCAGCATTGTATATGTAGGCACGTTGGATAAAAGCCGCAACCCCGATATTTTGTGGAAAACACTTTCAGGAATTGCAAAGAAAAGTGCAATGTTTGCTGCTGATTTGCAAATAAAACTGGTAGGTAAAACAGATATTGCCGTTACGGAGGATATAGAAAATAATGGCCTTTTGCCATACATGGAAAAAACTCCATACCTGACACATGCAGAGGTAACGGAAGTTCAAAAAAAATCGCAAGTATTATTACTGCTGATTAACAATACTCCCAATGCTATGGGAATAACTACCGGGAAGTTGTTTGAATACCTTGCCGCTGAACGACCCATTTTATGTATTGGTCCGAATGGGGGAGATGCCGATAAGATACTTACCGAAACAAAAGGAGGACTTATTTCCGGCTATGAAGACAGCCAAACGCTAGAGGCGAACATTATGTATTTCTACAATAAATATAAATCAGGTGATTTACCAAGTGAAAGTGTGAATATTGAAAAATATTCCCGCAAAATGCTAACAGGAGAGGTGGCTGAAGTGTTGAATATTATTAGTGATGGAAATAAAGCTAACAGAGGAATTTAACCTGGCTTATCGTTTTGTAACAGAAACGAATCAAAATATCTTTTTGACAGGAAAAGCCGGAACAGGTAAAACCACTTTTCTAAAATATTTACGGCAGAATAGCAGTAAAAATATGCTAGTGGCCGCACCTACAGGAGTAGCTGCCATCAATGCGGGCGGAGTTACCTTACACTCCTTATTTCATCTGCCATTTGCTCCTTTTGTACCATCACGAGATTCCGCACATGCGGATGCCGTTAACAGCCATTCTCTTTTATCGCAGATCCATTACAATAAACAAAAGCTCGATTTACTGAGAAAGCTGGAATTGCTGATTATTGATGAAACAAGCATGGTAGCTTCTCACACCATAGATGCAATAGATACCATTTTGAGAAGCATACGAAGAAAATACCAGGAGCCTTTTGGTGGTGTACAAGTACTATTTATAGGCGACTTACACCAGCTTCCGCCGGTGGTGAAAAAAGAAGAGTGGGAGTTTTTACGAAATTATTATTCCTCTATTTTCTTTTTTGACAGCCTTGTTTTAAAAGAAAATGTGCCTGTGATGGTGGAACTCAAGGAAATATTTCGGCAGCAAGATAATTCCTTTATAGAAATATTAAATGGGGTACGAAATAATAACCTTAGCCAGGAAAGTTTCGATTTATTGAACTCACGTCTCAAGCGCAACTATGTTACTGAGGAAGATGGATACATTACATTAACTACGCACAATTCCCAGTCAGATGCGATAAATAAAGGCAAACTGAAAATGTTATCATCATTCCAGCATACCTACCATGCTAGTATCGATGGCAGTTTTCCCGAACACATTTTCCCTGCTGAACAATATCTCGAATTGAAAGAAGGGGCGCAAGTTATGTTTTTAAAAAACGATACGGAAGAACGCAAATATTTTAATGGGAAAATTGGGACAATCACATCACTTGAAGAAGATAGAATAAAAGTAAAATGCAAGGGAGAAGAATATGAAATTGAGGTACAGAAGTATGAATGGAAAAACACTAACTATACGCTTAACCCTAATACCAGGCAAATACAAGAGGAGGAGTTAGGCAGTTTCAGGCAATATCCCTTGCGCCTTGCTTGGGCAATAACGATACATAAAAGCCAGGGGCTAACTTTTGATAAATTGATAATAGATGCGGAAAATGCCTTTGCCAACGGACAGGTATATGTGGCGTTGAGCCGATGCACTACATTGGAGGGGTTGGTACTTACATCGCCCGTAAACCAGCGATTTTTAGGGGCACATCAAAACCTGAAAGAGTGGACCGAAAAAAACCAGAATGCAAAAAACCTAAAACAGAGGTTCGAAGAATCAAGGCAATTATTTATTCAGAAAGAATTGCAAAATATTTTCACCTTTAAAAATTGGCTTTACGAATTAAGAGAGCTAAATAGAGTAATGCAGGAAAACAGAGAACATGTTTCTCCTGAATGTTTTATATGGATTGATACGCTGACTAAAGAACAGCATTCACTGGACGGTGTAGCAAATAAGTTTAAAGAATATATGCTTGGCCTTTTCAGCCAAAATCTGGATGTGGAGACAAACCACGCGCTGCAAAAAAGAATAAAAGATGCGGCCCATTATTTTTCAAAGGAAATAGAAAAATGGAAAGAAAAGTTCTCTAAACATCCTTTCAGTATCAAAACAAAAAAAGTCTCCCGAAAGATTGATGTTCCCCTGGAGGAAGTAAATATTGTTGTGGTAGAAATTTTACAGAAAATAAGTTTTTGTAAGGAAGGATTTATATTAAATGCTTACCTGGAAAATAGTAAAAAGACAAGCATAGCTATAGAGAAAATCCGCTCTTCCAATATAGATAGCTTGAGTGCGACAGGTATTGAACATGGTAATCTATACAACAGGCTTAATGAATTACGAAAAAAACTGGCAAGAGAAAACGGAATTCCAATTTCCCGTGTTTTTAGTAATAAGGTTATAGATAAAATATGCGAAGCGTTGCCTTGCGATAACGATTCATTGGTCAATATTAAAGGCATAAGCAAAGTTAAAATAAGCTCATACGCCAATGATATTGTACAAATTGTGAATGCGTATTGCAAAGAGAAAGATATTGAACCAAAAAAAATAAATGATACGGTTGGTGAAACACTCGCATTATATAGAAGTGGTAAGACTATTGCAGAAATTGCTATAGAAAGAAAACTGGCTGAAAGCACGATTGAAAATCACCTTGCTAAGGCCATAGATAATGGACTTATAAATATTGAGGAAGTAATGCCAATGGCAGAGGTGAAGACTATCTCCGGTTATCTTACTTCAAATACCGGAAACGTATCATTAATAGGAATTAAGGAAAAAGTTCCTGCCCATGTTTCTTATGGTAAGCTGAGAATAGTGTTAGCCTGGTTGCAGAAAGAGACTAAGAACTAAAAGTATTTTCCCGGTACTAAATAATTCTGCACATAGTCTTGCACACCTTGTTCCAGTGGGTGGAAAGGCAAATCATAGCCAATGGAAATAAGTTTCCTCATGTTTGCCTCAGTAAAATATTGGTATGTATCGCGGATATCAAGAGGAGTATCAATAAACTTAATGGTAGGTTCTTTATCAAGGGCGTAAAAAATATTTTTCGCCAAATCGAGAAAGGTCCGCGCTTTACCCGAACCTAAGTTATATATGCCTGAATCGCGCCTGTGGTGCATCAAAAAATAACATACATCTACTACATCTTTTACATATACAAAATCACGTTTTTGTTCTCCGTCTTTATAATCAGGCCGGTGGGAGCGGAACAGTTTCATCTCGCCCGATTTTTGTATCTGGTTGTAAGCATGAAGAATTACCGATGCCATTCTTCCCTTATGGTACTCATTAGGGCCATAAACGTTAAAGAACTTCAAGCCAGCCCAGAAATAAGGCGACTTTTCTTCTTTCAACGCCCATTTATCAAATTCATTTTTCGATACTCCATAAGGGTTGAGCGGCTTCAGCTTCGGGATAAGCGATTCATCGTCGTCATAGCCCAGTTCACCAGCTCCGTATGTAGCTGCTGATGAGGCATACACCAAGGGTAAACCATACTCAATACATAAGTTCCAAACTGTTTTAGTGTAGTTCAAGTTGAGACGGTCGAATATCTCCGTGCTCATTTCCGTAGTATCGGTGCGTGCACCAATATGGAAAACAAACTGTACAAACCGATGGTTTTGTTTTAACCAGGTCGCAAATTCATCACGATGTACTTTGGCAGAGAATCTCTTTCCTTCCAGGTTAGGGGCTTTCTCATTATTGGAAAAATCGTCCACCACCACCACGTCAAAAAAGCGCTCGTCATTTAGCTTTCTCACGAGGCAACTGCCAATAAATCCTGCTGCACCTGTTACAACAATCATACCGAAATATTTCAGCAAAGATAAGGAAGCATTAGCATAGGGTGCTATATGAGTTCTGTTTTTATTAATTTTGCGTTAATGCAAATAAAAAACTGATTGAGAGCAGTAATTCGCCATTGGGTATCAACTGACAGGCAATTTTCAGGGACATTGAAAAGCCTTTTGGGGTTTTATCCTAACAATGTATCCCTATATAGGATGGCTTTTCGCCATAAATCATCTACTCAAAGTTCACCTGATAAGATAAACGAAAGCAATGAACGACTTGAGTTTTTGGGCGATGCTATTTTAGGAGCTATTGTGGCCGAACATTTATTTTCCACCTTCCCGTTTGAAGATGAGGGGTTTCTTACTAAACTCCGTTCGAAAGTAGTGAGCAGGCACCATCTTAACAACATTGCCAGGAAAATGGGCATTCCGCAGATAATGAATATGAACGAAGCTGGTTTTGAAGGGAGTTCTATCTATGGAAATGCGTTGGAAGCCCTGATAGGAAGCATATACCTTGATAAGGGTTATAAAAAGGCCAAAGAATTTATTTTAAATCGGTTTTTTGGGTTATATGTCGATGTTCATGAATTGGAAGCTCTTGAAACCGATTTTAAAAGCCGGCTCACTGAGTGGTCGCAGAAAGAAAAACAGGAACTCGAATTTAAAGTATTGCAAGACCCGCAACATTCAAATGACAGGGGTTTCCATGTGGGTGTATTAGTTGGGAAATCTCTTGTATCCCAGGCAAGTCATCCTTCCAAAAAGAGGGCGGAACAGCTTGCAGCCGAAAAGGCCTGGGCTTCTATAATGCAGCAGGAAAAAACGGAATAACGTAATGTCGAAAACCAAGCTTAATGTAGAGTACGATTTTGATTTTTGTCTTATTGGAATTGTTTGCTCCGAAAAAGATTTTCGCTTATGCTGGATGCTGAATAACCAGTTAGGGTTAAAACTGGCAAAAATGGAAGATCATACGTCGGGAATAGGAATGCACTCCTTATTTTCGTTTGCCGATGAACACCTTATGCGGGAGTATTATCTTATTGTGAACAAGACAGATACAGGTAAACTATTACTGGAAGAACACCAACATACCGATTACTTTTTATTGATGAAAGGTGAAATGGATGACGAGGAAAAGAAGTATTTTGCTGAACAAATAAAAAAGATAAACACAGTTTCTGCGGCATATATCATTGATGTTGAAACGTTGAAATCGAAACAAAACCTGATATTTTAAACCATGAAAACGGGAAATAAAACAAAGATAGTTGCTACTATAGGTCCGGCCTCAACGGCTAAAGAAGTATTGCGTGAGATGATTAATGCAGGTATGAATATTTGTCGTATTAATTTTTCGCACGGCAATTACGATACTGTAACGGAAACCATATCAAACTTGCGTGAATTGAATGTGGAAATGGAGACCTATGTTGGCATTTTAGCAGATTTGCAGGGCCCTAAGCTACGTATTGGCGAAGTACAGGATAAATCAGTTGAACTCGTTGCTGGTAAGGAAGTAATTATTACGACTGTTCCAGCTATCAGCACCGCTGAACGGATATATATCACCTATCCTGAATTTCCGAAGGATGTAGTGGTAGGAGAAAATGTGCTGATAGATGATGGCAAATTATTGCTGAAAGTAATAGCCAGCGATAAAGATAAAGAAGTGAAAGCACTGGTAGTACAAGGCGGTACCTTAAGCTCGCGTAAAGGAGTTAACCTGCCCAATACAAAAATATCACTCCCATGTTTGACGGAGAAAGATATCAAGGACCTGGATTTTGCCTTAAAGAATAAAGTGGAATGGATAGGGCTTTCGTTCGTTCGTTCTGTGACTGATATTATGGATTTAAGGCAGCGCATCAAAGCGGCCGATTCTACAGCGCGGATTGTCGCTAAAATTGAAAAGCCCGAAGCCTTGCTGGAAATAGATGAGATTATTGAAGCCACCGATGCCGTAATGGTAGCACGGGGCGATTTAGGTGTTGAATTACCGCTCGAACAAGTCCCTACCATTCAGAAAATGCTGGTACGGAAATGCATCCAACAATCGAGGCCGGTGATAATTGCCACTCAGATGATGGAGAGCATGTTGACAAATCAATCACCGACACGGGCTGAAGTAAATGATGTAGCGAATGCAGTATTAGACGGTGCCGATGCGGTTATGTTAAGTGAAGAAACTTCGGTTGGAAAATACCCGGTACGAACTGTTCAACATATGCACAACATAGTAAGTTATATTGAAGCACATGAAAAAAGCATTTATTTCCGGGAACATCATCCTGAATTGCATAACATCACATTTATTTCCGATTCTATTTGTTACAATGCTTGTGTAATGGCCAAACATGCGGGGGTTACTGCTATATCTACCATGACCAATTCGGGGTATACAGCTTTCAAAATTTCAAGTCACCGACCCAAGGCCAACATATTCACATTTACCGATAATCCTTCGCTGCTTACTACCCTTAGCCTGGTGTGGGGTGTATATGGCTTCTATTACGACAAATATGAAAGTACGGATGATACCATCCAGGATATACAAAATATCTTGCGGCAGGAAGGACATGTAATCAAAGATGATTTTGTAATTAACATTGCAAGTACACCTATTAAAGAAAGGGGCAGGGCGAATACCCTTAAGCTTAGTTTGATTGAATAAAATTGGCAACAAACAATACTAGTTATAGATCTCCTTTAATTGTTACCAATCCTGAAATTTTTTCAGAGAAGGAAAGGATATACATAGAATTGCGCGAGCATGAGGGTAGAGTATATAGTGACGAAGAAGTGAAACTTCTCCCAAATATTCCTTTCAATCACCCTCTTGCTTTTGAATGGAAGGTTCGTAAGAAAAGCAGCGAGAAATTGGTCAATTACCTTTCTACTAAAAAATTACCCTTAACTATACTGGAAATAGGCTGCGGAAATGGATGGTTAAGTCATAGTCTAGCAAAAATTGCCAATTCTGAAGTTACAGGGCTTGATATAAATTTGACTGAATTAGAGCAGGCGGCAAGGGTATTTAGTGGCCACTCAAATCTACAATTTATATATGCTGATATATTCGATACCTGGTTTGATGGGAAGAAGTTTGATATGATTGTTATGGCGGCTGCTATACAGTACTTTCCCGAACCCAAAAAATTAATTAACCGATTATTATCAATGCTTACCAAAAACGGAGAAATACATATTATCGATAGCCCACTGTATAAGTCGGAAAAGGAATCGGAAGAAGCAAACAAACGTAGTGCTGAGTATTTCTTAAAGCAAGGTTCGTCTTCCATGAGTCAATACTATTTTCACCACACTCCTTCATTTCTCAAAAGTTATAAATTTAGTCTAATCAAACCGTCGTTGCTCGAAAAAATAAGCCGTAGCAAGCTTTTCCCCTGGGTTATAATTTATAAGTCTGCCCAGTAATACTATGTTTTGTAGTCAGGCGGATGCATTCCTTTGCGTAGTTTTGTAATAATAGATGGCCATGCAACCAGGAATAGTTTTAAAATCACTCGGACAGTTATATGATGTGCTTCTTACTAATGGAGATAAGGTAACTTGTACCCTGAAAGGTAATTTGCGGATGAAAGATATATCTACTACCAACCCTGTTGTGGTGGGTGATACAGTTACTATTGACGAAGTTGCTCCCGGGGAATATGTAATTACTGAAATTGCAACTCGCAAGAATTATATTATTCGTCGCTCTAAAAAGCTTTCTAAGCAGTTTCAGATAATTGCATCGAATATAGACAGGGTGTTTGTCATGGTTACCATTACACATCCCAAAACCCAGAATTCTTTTATTGACCGTATACTTACTACCGCCGAGGCATACCAAATAGATGCACATCTTATTTTTAACAAAATCGATTTATATTCCGAAAAAAATAAGGCGGATGCCGAAGAAAGGCTTACTACATACACTCAGATTGGCTATCCATGTCATATTGTTTCACTGCTGGATAACCAACAGGTTGATTCATTGAAGAAATTATTTATCGATAAAGTATCTCTTATCTGTGGAATGTCGGGCACAGGTAAATCAACACTCATTAATTACCTGGTTCCGGGTATAAACAGGAAGACAGGCGCTATTTCCAAGGCTCATAAAAAGGGGACACACATGACCACTTTTTCTGAAATGATTCCACTGCCGGAAGGAGGATTTGTGGTAGATACGCCAGGGATACAGGAATTCGGCCTGGCAGACATCAGTAAATATGAGCTTTCACAATATTTCCGCGAGATGAATTTGTACAGGAACCAATGCAAGTTTAATAGCTGTTTGCATACTAACGAACCGGGTTGTGCTGTAATGGAAGCAGTGAATGAGGGTAAAATAGCCGTTTCGCGATATGAAAGCTATTTGAGCATGTTGTTTAACGAAGGCGAGGAGGAGGTACGTTATGACTGAGGAAATATCTATGCTTACATCAGAACCATCTCTTCCGCTACAGGCAAACGAGAAAATAAGGGCTAAGGATAAAAAATACTCTTCACCGCTTACCAAGCGAAAAGAGGGCATTGGTGGTGAAACGGCTCCTCCTGTTAAAGAGTATTTCGGAGGACGTGGCGCGCAGGTTAATCCGGCTAATAAGTTTTTAAAGACTTCTTATGTACAAGAACATTGGGAAGCTATTGATGAAGATTCTTTACTAGAAAATAAGCACACACAATATATTGAGGTATTTCCCAAAACCATTGTCAATAAGGTAGATAGTCCTGATATTAACGGCTACTCCATGAACCCTTACCAGGGATGCGAACATGGATGCCTTTATTGCTATGCCCGCAACTCGCATGAATACTGGGGATATAGCGCAGGCATGGAGTTTGAGCAAAAAATATTAATTAAGAAAAATGCACCGCAATTATTAGAAGAACTCTTTCAAAAACCAAGCTGGAAGCCGGAACCTATTATGTTTTCGGGGAACACAGATTGCTACCAGCCCATTGAAAGAAAAATGCAGATAACGCGCCAGATGCTGGAAGTATGCCTTAAATATAGGCACCCGGTGAGTATGATCACCAAAAATGCGGTGATATTACGTGATTTGGATATTCTTTCCGAAATGGCCAAATTGAAACTAGTGCACGTAATGGTTACCATTACATCTGTAAATGAAGATTTGCGGATGATACTGGAGCCACGCACAGTTACCTATAAAAATAGATTACGGGTATTAAAAGAACTCTCGTCGAATGGTATACCCTGCGGGGTAATGGTAGCACCTATTATTCCACATATCAATAGTTATGATATACCCGCCGTGATTGAAGCAGCCGCTCAAAATGGGGCTAGCAGGGCAGGCTATACGATTGTCCGGCTCAATGGGCAAATAGGCGTAATATTTAAAGATTGGCTGCAAAAAAATTTCCCCGACCGGGCTGAAAAAGTTTGGCATCATATACAATCGTGCCATGGAGGGCAAGTAAATGATTCCCGCTTTGGTACACGCATGAGGGGGGAGGGGCAGATAGCAGAATCTATCCGGCAACTTTTTAAATTATCGGTAAAACGTTTCATGGGCGATCCTCCAGCATTTTCATACAACCTAACTATTTTTAAAAAGAAAGGCCACGAACAATTATCTTTGTTTAGCTAAAAGATAATTCTATGCGGGTTGTTATACAACGAGTTTCTTCTGCAAGCGTATTGGTAGATAAAAAAGTAATAGGTAGTTGTGGTAAAGGGCTGCTTATTCTTGCAGGTATTGAAGAAGCCGATACCGAAGAAGATGCTACATGGCTGAGCGCTAAAATTATTAACCTTCGCATATTTAATGATGTAGAAGATAAAATGAATCTTTCATTAAAAGAAGTGAATGGTGAAATGTTGGTTGTTAGCCAGTTTACATTACACGCCAGCACTAAAAAAGGTAACCGTCCATCTTATATACAGGCAGCCCGTCCTGAAAAGGCATTACCACTTTTCAATACATTTGTAGCGATATTAAGAAAAGAGTCAGGCAAACCGGTTGCAACCGGGGAGTTTGGAGCCAATATGGAAGTGAGCCTTGTGAATGATGGTCCTGTAACAATTATTATAGATAGCAAAAACAAAGAATGAAAACAATGACCATTACCGAAGCGCAAAAGTTTGTAGATGACTGGATAAACAAGCATGGGGTACGCTATTTTAATGTACTTACCAATATGGCTATGCTTACCGAAGAAGTAGGTGAGGTGGCCCGTGTAATTGCCAGAACGTATGGAGAACAATCTTTCAAAAAGTCAGATAAGGGAAAAAATTTGAGCGAAGAACTGGCAGATGTTTTGTTTGTGCTTATTTGTATTGCCAACCAAACGAGCACTGATTTGGAAAAAGCTTTCCTGAAGAATATTGAGAAGAAAGGCAAGCGAGATAAAACCCGTCATAAGAAAAACCCGAAACTGAAAGCTACTGTAAAGAAGTAGTAATAGTAAGCTTGATAGCCAGGTTATCAGATGGGGTAGCCAATGAGTAAGGCCCGAGGCGGTAATACCCTCCAATACCAATATGCAGAAAGCTTGACTTTATAAGATTATTAAGCTCTATCCCCGATTCATAATAGCCTTTATCCATTGTTTTATAAGTAATGCCAAATTGATTTTGGGAATTAGAAAGATTGCCCCAACCTGCATGAAATATGAGCTTTAATTCGGGCCTGAATTTTTCTGTATGAAATAAAAATGATTGAAAATTGTGCGAATAGAAAACATTGGCATAACGGTTTGACAGGAACTCGTTTAACCTCATCGTTTCAAATGAATTATCTACTGATAAGGGTAGGTTTCTGGCTGTAAGCTGCTGATAAGTGCCTTTGCTATCATATAATAGAGTATAAGGAACATTTCCCTGCACATATCCTGCAGTAGCCATTATAGAAAAATAACCAGCTAGGGGAATTTTAATATCCTTGCTTATTTTCAGATCGTATTTGGTGTATTCGTATCCGCCATTCAGTAAATCGTTAAACCCCTGTGTAATATTTCCCCAAACAATGGGATATTTGGTGCCTAATGAAATCATCCCTAAGGGACTTTTCATAAAGCTTTCTTTATAAGCAAAACGAAATTGTATTCCTGCTTCCGAGAACCAGTATTGGTTGGTCAAAAAAGTCACATAATCATTGCCTATGCCGTATTCATACGAATTGGTAGTTGTTCTCAGTTGTTCATCGCCAAATAGATTGAATTGGAAATAACGGAGTGCATCAAAGGAAAAATAAACAGCTTCCTTTTGCATTTTATCCATATTATTTACAAAATAACTATAATAGTTTTCAGTAGACAGAAGATTGTGGTCATTATAAAAGCCTACTATACCTGCACCTATCACATCTTGTTGATAGGCGAAATCAAGTTTTACATGATTATCCGCATCGAAAATAAATCCTATATCTCCTCCATATTTAAATGCCCCGTCGCCTGTGCCATAAGCTCCGTATCCGCCTACAGAAATAAGTTTGGAAAAATCCTCATTGGTATGAGCCCCTATGCCAAGCCTAAATTTCTCATAGCCATTATAATTCAGAATTTTATTCAAATCAATATTTATCCAATGTATTTTTAATTCTCCTGTACCTAAAACTTCGGTCCACTTTAGTATACGGTCAAAATGGTTTGCTTTTCCAATACTATCCACTATATGATATGTTCGTTTCTCTTTTTTAGATAACGTATCAATCCTATATTTGTTCCAGAAATCATCAGTTTTATCAGAGGCATCATTGGCAATTTCTACTTCCACTTTGCCAAACTGGCTTTTTCGTAAGGCAGTGTCCAGCACAATATTTTTGATGTAGCTGCGTGAAACTAGTTTCAGTTTATTATGTTCGTCATCCGGATTTGCTATTACTTTAGATCCAATAGCAATTGTCGAATCGCCCAAATGAGAATTATTATAATACCAATCGGTATTTAATTGGGCCGGGAACCATTGCTTATTATCAATGAACTCATATTTTTGTTGGATGTGTATGCTCACACTTTTATCTTCTGCAATAGGTTCCGCAAGCACATTCTGAAAGGCGTATCCGTTTGTATTGATATAGATAACTCCTTTCATAGCATTGAAATTCTTCCCCGGTTTCGGCTTGAAAGAAATCACAAAGACAGAATCTTTTCCGTTGTATAAGGTATCCTGGATAATGAAATAGTAACGCTTAATTCCTTCATTCGATACGGGATTCAGGTAGTCAACACTGAAAATGTTTATTTCATTGCTGTAAAAAGAAAATGATTGCAATTGCTGGGCAAGTAGCGCGAAAGGAGAGTTGGTAAGCCCCGACGTTCGCGTAGCTAACACTTTTTCGTAATTGTGATCAGGATATAAATATTTTCGCTGGCTGACCGATTCCATCATAAATAAATATTGTTTTTTTAATAAATTTCTTACCGAATGATGTGCATGATGAGCACTATCATGACGTTTTGGGATAGAATCAAGGGAATTCGCTGTATCTGTAGAGGCTTTTAAGTCAGATGTGCAATAAAGCTTATTATAAGAATCGTAGGTGAATGAATGTACTTTTTCCGGGTTGTTTTTATCTTTATCATTGATGGCTTCTTGTATAATTCTCAATGCAGGATTTATACCGGGAAGGATTTTTACTTCCTGTAACTTAAAACTCGCTTCCTGCAATTTTATAATAAGGCCTTTTACGTTTCCGGATGGATTATTAATAAGCACTGTGGTGTCTCTGTATCCTACATATGTAAAGGTGAGCGAAGTAATATTAAAAGGCGCAGATACTTTAAAATTTCCGTCAATGTCTGCAGTAGCACCTATTTGCGGGTGAGCAGTAACAATCATATTAACAAATGGTAAAGCTGTTCCTGTATTTTTATCAATCACTTTTCCTTCCACTGTATGTTGTTGGGCACAACAATGTGTTATACAGAAAAAAATACTTATGAAAAAAGCTATGCTTTTATTTGCCATATAATTACAAACTTATAAAAACCAGCGAGATTACATACTTGCAAAAAAAATCCCCGGACTTCATAGCCGGGGATTTTAAATACATACATAAATATTTACTTGATCATGGAACCAGCCTTGCCTTGCATTTTGGCCGCTTCTTGTTGTTCGTAGGCAGTTAATTTAGCTTTTTGGTCTGCATTCAATATTCCGCCTAATTGGGTAACCTCTGTTTTTGTAGTTGCTTCATTAGCAGTTTTTAGTTTGTTTTTATCCGAACCATATTGTTTCACGTTAGCTTCTCTTGATTGTACAGCTCCGGTAACAATTGGTTTTGCTTTTGCTGCTTGAGCAGGATTTAAATTGCAGGCTGAAATAATACCGCTCAATTCCTGGCTGATTTTTTGCTCTTCATCTGATGGGATTCGAGTTGTTGCTGTTTGAGCTTTGGCACTGATTAAAATTGTCAAACAGATTCCGGCTATGAGAAATATTTTTTTCATGGAGATATTTTTTTCATGGATATTATACTTAAAACTTTCTACAAATATAAAAATATAACGCAATTACTTAGTTAAATGCTTTGCATTCCCAATAAAATTACCGGGTTTTCCATCAATTGTTTAAAGGTTTGAAGGAAAGCAGAACCAGTAGCTCCGTCAACTGCGCGGTGGTCGCATGACATAGTAACTTTCATAACATGGCCCGGTACTATCTTCCCATCCTTCACTACAGGAGTTTCATGGATACCGCCTATGGCCATAATGCATGCGTCGGGCGGATTTATGATAGCAGTGAATGAATCAATACCGAACATTCCCAAATTTGAAATAGTGAATGTATTTCCTTCCCAATCGGCCGGTTGAAGTTTTTTGCTTTTTGCCTTTTGAGCGAAATCTTTTGCTTCAGTCGAAATTTGCGATAAGGTTTTAGAATCAGCAAAACGTATCACCGGAACCAATAAGCCATCTTCCACAGCGACAGCCATGCCTATGTGGATATGATTACTATAACGAATAAAATCCCCTCTCCAGGATGCATTTACTTTTGGGTGTGCCCTAAGCGCGGTAGCAACTCCTTTTATCACAAGGTCGTTAAAAGATATTTTCCCGGATACTATTACCTGGTTTATGCTTTCGCGGGCTTTTATCATCTCATCCATTTCTATTTCCATAGTCAGGTAGAAATGAGGTGCCGAAAATTTACTTTCAACAAGCCTGCGGGCAATTGTTTTACGCATTTGCGATACAGGTTCATCCTTGTAGCTTTCCTCGAGCATAGCTGTGGATACGCCACCACCCTGGTAATTTTCAACGTCACGTTTTATAACTCTGCCTCCATCGCCGGTTCCTCGAATGAAGGAAAGATTAATATTTTTATCTCCGGCCATCTTTTTTGCCAATGGAGATATTTTAAAACGTCCGGTAGAGTCTACAGCGGGCACAGGGGTTGAGGGTTGGTTAGCAGTAGAAGCTTGCAGAGCCGGAGCCGGTTGGGCCTTGGCAGGTTCTTCTTTTTGGGGTGTTTCCTGTTTCGTTGCAGGTTCTTCCTTTTTAGGTTCAGGAGTTGCAGCAGCAGGAGCCGATGCCTCAGCAGGTTTATTAGTTGTCGATGCTAATAATGCAGAAATATCTTCGCCTTGTTTGCCTACTATAGCAAGTATGGCATCAACAGGAGCTGTTTTTCCCTTTTCAACTCCTATATAAAGCAAGGTACCTTCCTGGTACGATTCAAATTCCATGGTGGCTTTATCGGTTTCGATGTCTGCCAGCAAATCTCCGCTCTTAACCGTATCTCCTATTTTTTTATGCCATTCAGCTACCACTCCTTCGGTCATGGTGTCGCTTAGTTTGGGCATCTTTATTATCTCTGCCATATTTTTTCTAATTTGTTATTTAATCCATAATGAAAGGATAGTCTTCCTGCTTGTATACATCCTTATATAACTCCGATGCATCAGGATAAGGCGATTCATCGGCAAATTTTACTGCATCATCAATCTCATCCTTTATTTTCTTTTCCATTGTCTCAACCCCTGCATCCGTAATCCATTTGTTGTTTTTCAACAGATCAAGGGTATGTTCAATGGGATCTTTGGCTTTAAAACTTTCTACTTCATCTTTTGTGCGGTAGTTGGCCGGATCGCTCATGGAATGGCCGCGATAACGGTAGGTTTTCATTTCCAATAAGGTTGGCCCGTTTCCTTTGCGGGCATTTTCAACAGCCGATGCAACCGCTTCGTACACTGCTTCGCAACGCATTCCATCCACGGGGAAGGAAGGCATTTCGAAAGCCTTGCCCAATTCATATAGGTCGGTTACATTACTGGTCCGTTGAACGGAAGTACCCATTGCATAGTTGTTATTTTCAATGATAAATACCACGGGAAGTTTCCACAGCATAGCCATGTTTAATGTTTCGTGGAATGCACCCTGACGTACGGCTCCATCGCCCATCAGGCAGAGGGTAACCAGATCGCTCTTGCGATATTGGTCAGCAAAAGCTATGCCTGCACCCAATGGTATCTGGCCACCTACAATTCCGTGACCTCCGAAAAATTTATTTTTCAAATCAAAAATATGCATCGAGCCACCTTTACCGCCGGAGCAGCCTGTGGCCTTAGCAAAAAGTTCAGCCATAACATGCTTGGGTTCTGTTCCTTTTATCAAAGGGAAAGCATGGTCACGATAAGCTGTGATGATATTATCTTCAGGACGGATAGCGGTTACAGAGCCTGCTGCTACGGCTTCCTGTCCTATATAGATGTGGCAGAAACCCCGTATTTTCTGTTGCAGGTACATTTGCTGGGCACGTTCCTCGAATCTTCTCATCAACAGCATGTCTTCATACCATTTCAGATATTGCTCTTTTGTATAATTCACAGAATCCGTTTTCTTAGCCTTTACTTTTTCCATTTTCATGTTGTTAGCAGGTGCAAAAATAGAAAACTTCAATACATAAGCAGTCTGGGTGGCGATTAGTTTGAAAAACCAGCGTGCTTTACTATTTTATATAAATTTTCCGGAAGCTTAATCGTCACACTTTTGGCGACAGTATGAAGCAGGTTATTTGCCTGTTATTATCTGGTATATAATTACTTACGATATGTCACACGAAGGGCAGATGTTGTGACATATAATGGGGTCAATACAAATGGATAGCAAATGCCAGGCAAAAACGGTCAATGGCTTTTGGGGTAGATTACAAGTTTTGTTAAGGATGTTTATTCGATTCCTTTGAAAAACTCTTCCAATGTAATTTTATGTATATCAAGAATTTTCAATAGCGTTTCCATAGTGAAATTACTGCCTTTTTCAATACGCCAATATTGTTGCCTTCCAATATTATTATCCCAAGCAAAGTGTTCGTAGCTTGTAAACCCCTTCTCAAGTCGCATCTTTCTCAGTTTATTAGCCATTTTAAGAATGCGTCCATCGATTTTCTTTTCCCCTGATTTTTTCATTAATTTTTTTTGGGTGAAAATCAATGTAATGTATGAAAAATATTACGTGATATAATATGGAATATATATCATACATTATTATTTGTATATTTGTCTAAGTTTTATATAAATATTAATTTTATTATATTCGTATCAGTAATTATTAAATATAAATTATGAAAAAACAAACTATCCATTATTCCAAGTTATCTATACTAATACCTTGTTTAATTATTTCTTTTTGTGAAACAAGTCAAGCTCAAAGTTGGACAATAACGGGCGACACCATTTCCAGCACAGGTACAGTAAAAGCTGCTTATTTAAATGTTACAGGTAATTGTGTAAAAATGCCAGGGATAGTTGCAGATACCAATACTGATTTGATGGGGATAGCGAAAAATGGTAAAGTAAACCCTTTAACTGGCTCTGCATTGAGCGCTATTTTATTCCCGCCGGTTCCTCATCCTTTTACACCAGGCCCCTGTGCTTCGAATGTGGCAACATGGCTTACCCAATCATCGCTGGAAGGGCCGGGTGCATTTGTAACAAACTCATGCACTTGGGTAGGAATTGGTGAAGCAGGCATAGTTAATTTTCCTGATGCACCCTTGAGTGTTTCAAATAGTACTTCTACCATTCAGTTTACAGTTGCTAACCCATCCAATACTCCTCCAAATGATGTTTTCACAATAGACGAAAGTGGCAATACCGTTATTTCAGGTAGCGGAAGTATTAGTAACGGACTTACTGTAGGTACAACGAGTACAGCAGGTGTGACTACCTCGCTTCTTCATAGCGGCTCGGCTGTTCTCCTCACTACTAAAATGCTATCAGGAGATTTCAACTACTTGTCTCAGACAAATGACAATGGAATTTTTTGGACAGATAATTCGGGGACATTTAATGGAAGCAGCGGGTTTGTAATTGCACCATGGGCCAATTCTGGTATAGGGATTAGGATAGATGCCTCAGGAAATACCAGCGTTAATGGAGTTGTAATAGCCAATGGAAATTCTTCTCTATGGACTACTTCAGTAAGCTCTCCCTATCCTCCAGCTACCTCTAATACCCATGGAGGCTGGATTGTACCACTAACTATTCCTAATGGCGCTGCGATACGAACCGCATCTAATAGCAATGGACATTATCTTGGTTTGGGTATGGTTGATGGAGCAACCACCGGGTGGTATTGGGTGGCTGAAGGGACTTCAGATAATACAGCTACAGCCTGTTATCCAATGACATTACTATTAGATGGAAGCGGCAATGCTACGCTTACTGTTTCACAAAACGGATGGTGTGACTATGTATTTGATAAAGAATATAAAATAATGTCAATAGAGGAAAAAGAAAACTATTACAAAACCTATAAACATTTGCCCGGCATAGACCCCGATAATATTGTGAAGACAAAAGGACTGAACGTTAACAAGAATATAGAAGGTATGCTAAAAAATATAGAAGAAGATAGAATAGATATAACCAAACTATACGATGTTATTAAGCAGCAGCAAAAAGAAATTGAGGAATTAAAAGCCGAAATACAGGTTCAAAAGAATCAATAATTTTTAAAAATGAAAATCCTACGTCTTGTTCTTATTCTTTCTCTTGTTCCTGGTTTTTGCTACGCTCAAAAAGATAGTAGCAAGCCCAGGGCGGTTACAAACATTACAATAAATGCGGGAGCTGGAATACCATCATCTTTATTCAGTAGCGAATATAATGAATTTGGCAATTATGCAAAAGTTGGTTTTTTTATGAGTATCCAGGGTATTTACCCCATACATCATAGCTGGTTTGGATTTGCAGGATTAATTGGATATGGGACAAATACATTTGATACTGCCAGTTATTCGGGAACCGGAACTTTCTCTTCCTTTAGTCACGGAAGTTATAAAATATATACAGTCATGCCAGGAATATGTGCAATAATTCCCGGACAAAATGCTTCTATTGAATTTAGGATATTAGCAGGAAATATGTATTTTAAATTACCCAATATAACTTATACCGGTGAATTAACCAATTCAGGTAGTTTAAAAGGACATCCGCCAGTCGGGGGTACATGGAATATCATTTCATCCGGCGTTTCTGCATTCGCGTATGATATTGGCACATCAATAAAACTTAATGTAGGTAAAAGATTTTTATGGGCATTCTCAGCAGATTTTTTACATTCTGGCTTAAATGGAGGTATTAATCAGGTAACAAAGTTTAGCTCTTTCACTGGAGGAATCAATAATCAGACTACTGCCACCTTTATGTATGTGACATGTTTCAATTTAACAACAGGGATCGGTTATAAATTATAGTCATAAAAGGCATTCATAATGAAAATAAGAACACACATTTTTATATTTTCACTCATTTTTGCTCTTACTACTTCCTATGGACAGGAGGCAGAACCTATTTGCCCCACAGCAAATTCTGCAACAGGTGAAAGCGATTTCTTAAGTGATTGTCCATGGTGCATAGCACAAACAGCGCCGAACGGAACCCAGGCAATCCCTTGCTTTTTAAAATCAGTAAGTGAAGGAGGTGCCTGGCAAGTTAATTTTCGATATGTATTAATTTTCGATGATGAGTTTGAAGGCGATGCTATAGACTTAAGTAAATGGGTAACATCAACTCAAACGGGCACTGTTGTTTCAGACAGTATCGCAAGCTACGATAATGGCTTGGGGTTTCAATTCGACCATCCTGGATTAGAGCTAATTGATAACTATTTACATAGCGATTCCATTTATTATAGTTATAATAATACTTACTATCATTATACAGCGAGTGGGCTTCAGTCACAATATCAATTTCCTATGTTTAATAATACTACATATAGCATTATTTCTCTGAGTCATGAACCTATTCCTCACGATACTCTTTATCCCTATAGTTATGGTATTTATCAACTTACTGCTACTTTACCACAAGTTCAAACTTATAATGGAGGACCATCATCAGATCCTCCCTATGCTGATACTTATACTAAAACCGCAGGCAGTATATGGCCCGCATTTTGGATGTGGGGTATAAATGAAACATATCAACATGGATATGGTGAAATAGATGGTTTTGAATTTGCAAAATCTTCCTTAGATGATATACAAACTGTTCATTATAACGATCCTGACACAGATTATTGCCAAAATATATGGGGAGATCCTACAAATCCAAATTTTGGCGACGGAACACAACGCAATTTTTATTCCATCTATACCCCATATGAGTTAGATTGGAGTGAAAATGGAACAATAAATCGTTCAGATACAAGGTTCTATGGAGAGAATGATCCTCTTGTTGGAGACGATACTTATTTTCCTATCTACAACCCTCCTATTACAAGTGATGACGTTGATTATATTTATGAAAACTGTATTTTCCCGGAAAATGTCCCGATGTGGTTGATGCTAGGAAATGGGGTTAAACTTAGGGCAGAATCTCAATATTTTCCAGTAAACTTTCCGGTACAATCTATCAAATATTGGGTTCCGGGCAATTGTGATAATCCTACTGACGTTACTAAAACCGATATTCATAATTATAATACTTTACAATTTAATGCGTTTACAGGTACTACCGTAACCATAGATGGCATTACTAATGGAGCTATCACTAGTACCGATATTCCAACATATAGAACTATTACTACTTCCCACGATAAATCACCAGGTGGTTTCACTCATGGTAATTTGGAAGCCATAGCAATTAATGAAGTGCAAATAATAGGTAATTTTCAAAGTGCAGGATATTTAGTATTAAAGACAGATGGTAATATGTGCAATGAATATTCAGGACCTTATCCTTTTGATGATGTAAAATCGTCCAGAAAGCCCATTAAGCGGAGGAGTGAGGACGATAGTATAGTTGTTTATAAAAGTCATCAAAAGAAACAAGATTCAATATCCTTGCAGGTTTCCAATGCATTAACCAAAGGACAAATCATATTAAACCTGACTAATATATCAACGGATCAACTTAATCAAACCGCCGATGTAACTGTATATAACATGTTAGGCCAATTATTATATCAAGGAAAAATGCAAGTCGCGCCAGATAACCCGTTTCAAATTAATCTATCAGGTTATGCCAGCGGGGTATACCTAGTGATGGTAAAAACAAACAATACACTTTTACAGAGAAAGATTATTCTTCAAAAATAAGTTTACTCTATTTTTGGTTTTTCTATTTGAAACTTATTAAAGATTCATGCGAACTCACTTTCTTACTAATGATATACTGAACTTAAGCATAGGGCTTGCATTGGTATTAATAAGTATTTTTCTGTATTTTAAAAAAAACTTATCGTTGAGCATCACTTTTCTCTCAATAGGAGCATTTGCTTTAAGGTTTTTCATCATTAAGCTTGACCCGTTTCTGTATATGTGGGATGAGTCATTTCATGCTCTTGTTGCAAAAAATACAATGGCAAATCCATTTAAACCCATGCTGTATACAAACCCTGTGCTCCCATATGACCCTACCTGCTGGGTATCTAATACTGTTTGGATACATGGGCCCTCCATTCTATGGTTAATTGCCATATCTTATAAAATAGTTGGGGTAAGTGAGTTGTCCACCCGGATTCCTTCCATAATTATGTCAACACTCATGGTTCCTATATTATTCAGGATAGGGAAAATAACAGTCAATGAAAAAATAGGCTATTTAGCTGCATTTTTATTTGCAACTGCTAACTATCAGTTAGAAATGGTTTCTGGGATAATTAATGGAGATCATAGTGACGTTGCATCCATGTTTTTTATTTGTACCAGCTTCTGGGCGTGGTTTGAATACAAACATTCAAATAAAAAGTATTGGCTGATATTGATAGGACTTTTTTCAGGCCTCGCAGTATTAACTAAATGGCTTATCGGATTTGTGGTTTTCTTTTGTTGGCTCCTTAACATCATTTTAAATAAAGAGAAAAGGAAGAGACTGACTTCCTATAAAGAATTACTAAAAAGCGGACTCATTGCGATTGCAATACCTGCAGCCTGGTATGTATATTGTCTTATACGTTTTCCTAAGGAAACAGTAGCAACGTTAGGTGCCTATTCGCAAAACTTCACATCTGTTATTGAGAGTCATTCAGGCAATGGCAGCTATTATCTTGATTTGATAGGTCCACAATATGGGTGGATAGTTCCCTTTATCATCCTTCCTTCATTGTATTTTTTATACAAAGCGCTTGAAAATAAAAATGAGTTTAAAATTACGTTGATTACCTGGCTTCTTTCTGTAGAACTATTTTACACTCTTGCTCAGACTAAAATGCCGCTTTTTACCATTATTGTAGCCCCTGTAATTTATCTTGCTTTGGGTAATCTCTTATTTCTCGTTATCGAATATTTAACAACAAGAGTAAGGAAATATAAAATGGGTATGATAGCATTGCTTATTCTACTGATAGGGTATTCGAATGTTGGAATAAGTGAAATTGAAGGTCACCATACAGACGTTGGATTAATGGTATCTCAAAGAGAAGACTACATGCACAATGCATCTGTTTTTAAGGAAGTTGGAAATAGGTTTCCCAAAAAGGATTATGTACTTTTTAATTGTAAAGATCCTATCCGGGCTATGTTTTATTCGGGGATGACATCATACAGGGATATTCCGGCAGATACAACCTGCAACAGGCTCAAAGAAAATGGAATTAAAATTGCAGTATTTAATGACGGGAAACTTCCTGCGTATATGCTTGGCGATAATAATATCATAAAGCTGAATTATTCCATCGCACTGGGGATATAATTCGAACCCTTTGATTGGCTTTAGTCCATTAATGTTCGCCGTCACTTGGCGTTTGATCTTCCATATCATCAGTAGGGTGGTCGAGTCGTTGTTGTATTTCCTGGTTTTGGAGTTTAAGCGAATCTTCCTGTTTTTTGGTAGGGGTATATTTAGAGCAGTTAAGGCAATTACCTCTGTGGTATATAAGTGTATCTTTAGGTTCGCCATCATTATAATCAATCCACATGCCTTCGTGCATGTCATGCAAATAACGCCCTTTCCGGGTCAATTTACCATCTAATAAATAGATAGAAAGAGTATCTTCCAATTGGCCATTTACATAAGTGCCTTCTTCCATTAGCTCTCCTTCGGGGTAATATTCCTCGAAGGGGCCATCAGCCGAATCATGCTTCCAGTTCTTTACCTGCATGACAGCACCGTTGTCGGGATAAAACACAACCGATTTGCCTTCCCGCTTGCCATTTTTATACTGTTCTTTCCTAATAAGGCGTTGCAATTCATCGTAGAATTTCCAGATACTATCCCTTTGTTCACCTACATAGTTGCCTTCGGCTTCCAATGCACCAGTGGTATAGAATAAATGTGCATAGGCCGATTGCCCTTCGTTTGAATACACCCTTATGGCTTCGAGGCTATCACCTTCATCGTAATAGTTTTTAAATACCCCGTTCGGTTTATCGTCCATAAAATGCCCCTTGTATCGTATATGGCCGTCGTCGTATTTTTTCACCCAAAGTCCTTGCTTTCTACCTTCTTTATCCATTTTATTTAATGCAGATCCTGTATCGGCATAAATGTAAACGGCATTAATACTGTCTGCCATAAAAACGGGGAGGGTATCTGTTTTTACTTGTGCCTTGATTGTAGGCGAAAGCGACAGTAAAAATCCGAGTATGGAAAGGATGGTTATTTTCATTTTGTGCGACAGAATATTCGCAAAATTATAATTTTGATTAGTATGAGTATCGGAAGCATTCATAAATTACCTAACTTTGCAAAGTTTTAAAACAACCCCTCTCTCCGTTATGAGCGCATTCACTACTAAACATATTTTTGTTACTGGGGGGGTTACCTCTTCTTTAGGTAAAGGAATTATTTCTGCTTCGTTGGCTAAGCTTTTGCAGGCGAGGGGATATTCTGTTACCATTCAGAAGTTCGACCCATATATTAATATTGACCCGGGCACACTCAACCCTTACGAACACGGAGAATGTTATGTTACGGATGACGGGGCTGAAACCGATTTGGATTTAGGCCATTACGAGCGTTTTTTAAATACGCCTACATCACAAGCTAATAATGTTACTACAGGACGCATTTACCAAAGCGTTATTGATAAAGAACGGAAAGGAGATTACCTGGGTAAAACGGTGCAGGTTATACCACATATTACCGATGAAATAAAAAACCGGTTTCAACTGCTTGGTAAATCGGGCAGATACCAGTTTGTAATTACTGAAATTGGTGGAACGGTAGGCGATATAGAATCGCTTCCATATATTGAAGCAGTTAGGCAGATGAAATGGGAACACGGTAAAGATTGCCTCGTGGTGCATCTTACCTTATTGCCTTACCTGCATACTACAGGCGAATTAAAAACCAAACCTACCCAGCACTCTGTTAAGTCCTTGCTGGAAAATGGGGTTCAACCCGATATTTTGGTATGCCGCAGCATACAATCGATAGATGAAGATATTCGTGAAAAAATTGCCCGTTTTTGCAATGTTGCACACGATGCGGTCATTGAGGCATTAGATGCCAGAAGTATTTATGATGTGCCGATTTTAATGGCTAAGCAAAAGCTGGATACTGTAGTACTTCAAAAGCTCGGATTACCAACCGATACAACTCCGGATTTAAAAACTTGGGAAGGCTTTTTAGAAAGGCTTCATCACCCAAAACAAAAAATAAGGGTAGCCCTTGTGGGTAAGTATATTGAATTAAAAGATTCTTATAAATCCATTGCCGAATCCTTTGTTCATGCAGGTGCTGCTAATGATGTGCAAGTGGAAATTGAGTGGATTCATTCCGAAGATGTGAATGAAGAAACAGTTAACCATCTTTTTGAAGGGATAAGAGGTATTGTAGTGGCTCCCGGCTTTGGCAAGCGCGGCATTGAAGGTAAAATAATTGCCATACGCCATGCCCGTGAAAATAATATTCCGTTTTTGGGAATCTGCCTGGGTATGCAATGTGCCGTAATAGAATTTGCACGTAACGTGCTGGGCTTTAAAGATGCCCATACTACCGAAGTTAACCCGGCTACAAGCCATCCTGTAATTGATTTGCAGGAAGTACAGAAAAAGGTTACTCACCTGGGTGGAACCATGAGGCTTGGAGCATATCCTTGTCTTGTGAAAGAAGGAACCAAAGCATGGGATGTATATAAAAAGAAGGAAGTAAGCGAGCGCCATCGTCATCGCTACGAATTCAATAATGAATATTTGAAAGACTTTGAAAAGGCCGGACTCAAAGCATCGGGAATTCATCCGGAAGCAGGGCTGGTGGAGATTATAGAATTAAAAGACCATCCATGGTTTATCGGGGTACAATTTCACCCGGAATATAAAAGCACGGTAGCTAATCCGCATCCATTTTTTATTGGCTTTGTGGCTGCAGCTATGCAATACCAACCACAGCACGAATCCTTAAAGGCTCAGAAAGTTTAAAAGGATAGTTTTCTATCTTTTGTTTAAATCGATATCTGGGTGTATGCCAGCAAAATCGGCTTTTTTTATAATGGTCTTACGTAACGGTAGCATTGGTTTTTTTCGTAAATTTACAATCTTATTGTAAGTAACATTACAGGCAGAATTTATACTTCTCCGCTACCATGCAGGCCAAAAAACTAATTAACTGTTATTTATTTGTAATTTCTGCATTAGCAACGAATACGCTTTTGGCGCAAACACGCCCATCACTCGAGACTTCTGAAAATATTTCCCGGAATTGGTCGCACGTAGTTAATAAGGTAAAGCAAAATAAAGGCGAAGATTTTGAAACCTTTACCCGCTTCAGTAGCTCCGCTGTCGATTCTTTACATGGGGACTTTCTTCGCGGAGTGGCAAATGGAGAAATAACCCTCGAAAACGTTAAAAGCTATGAAGGCATTTTCACCGGACGACTGAATAACCTTTATGAAAAATTCCTGCAGATAAAAGCAGAGTTCCCTACATCGGTGGAAGAGTTCACCCAAAAACATAAACCGGTATACTTGTCGCTCCCCTGTGATTCTGCCTGCAATAATATTGATTTTGAAAGTGGAAACCTTTCCGGTTGGAATGCCTATTATGGATATAATCAATCGGATACTTCAACAGTAATCACTCATATTACCGGCGGGCCGGCAGGCGCTGTTACAGAAGCTGCCAATGATGTACTTACAGGTGTATTCCCCTATTTTAACCAGACTATTGGACCAACACCCGGCCCCGATTACCAGATAAGTATAACATCAGGTACCCGGGGCGATGCTATTATTCCGTCCATCCCTGTGGTATCTCCTTATGGAGGGCATTATTCCGTAATGCTTGGCGACAGTACGCTGGTGAATTATGGCGTAGCTATTCTTTCACAAACTTTTGCCGTAACTGAATCAAATGCCAACTTTACGTATCAATATGCAGTGTTGTTGGAAAATCCCAATCATACCTTTTATGAGCAACCATTTTTCAGGATATTTTTCATTAACCAATTGGGTGATACCATCCCATATTGCGGACAATATAATGTTGTAGCTGGCCACGGAACGCAGCAGTTCGATAGTATTATGTATTATGATGCACGGGTAAATGACTCGGTTCCGGTGTATTACAAAAACTGGACCACCATAAATGTTCCGCTTAAAAAGTATATTGGGCAATGTATAACAGTTGTTTTTGAATCAGGCGATTGCAGCCAGGGCGGGCATTTTGGGTACGCTTATATCGATGCATCCTGTTCACCGCTCAAAGTGCTGAGCTCTTCTGATTTCTTTTGCGGACAAGACAGCATTACCCTTACCGGCCCTGCAGGTGAAAGCGCTTATAACTGGGCAGGCCCCGCCGGTGGCATAATTTCGAATAATACTTCCAAGAGTATTGATATTGATAGCGCAGGTATCTACTCACTTATTATAACACCTGTTACCGGTGCATCGTGCAATGATACACTCTCTGTAACCATAGGAAAGAAACCGGGGCCTCCACCCAATCCGAATTTTTCTGCAGATACTGTTTGCCTGGGAATGCCAACCTCATTCACAAATAGTTCAGACCCTATAGTGGGGGCAAATTTTTTCTGGGACTTTTATAATGTAGGCTCTTACCAGGATTCTGCAATTAACCCTGTATGGACATATAATTTGCCCGGAACCTATTACGTAAAACTGCATGAAAACAAAAATGGATGCGGAAAAGATACCGTAATAAAAGTGCATGTAGATAGCACTATTGCAAGTTCCTTCAGCGATAAAAGCGTTTGCGCGAGAGATACGGTCTTTTTTAAAAATACTTCCAGGGGTGCTAATTCATATACATGGAATTTTGGCGATGCCTCATCAGGCAGTCAAAATATTTCAGCGATGGTAAGCCCCTATCACGTATACAGTTCTTCGGGAACATATACGGTTACATTGGTTGATAAGGCAAATCAGTGTATGGATACACTAACACAGGTAATCACTATTCTCCCCGGTGGAAATCCCACACTGCAAGGGCCGGAAACACTATGTGTGGGAAATTCTGCACAAATTGAGGCAAGTGGCAGCAGCAGTTACCTGTGGAACACCGGCGCTACAACCTCAAGCATTACCGTGAGCCCTAAAGCGACTACTTCCTATTATTGTATCATGAAAAATTCGGATGGATGCGTTGATACCGGCTACGATGCTGTGACGGTAAATCCTACACCCGCACTCACCGCTTGTTGTGATACAGCTTTAACTCCAGGGCAAAGTGTGCAGCTTGTAGCTACTGGAACGGGCACATATTCCTGGAACCCTACTGATGGATTAAGTTGTAGTACTTGCAGCGACCCCGTTGTATCGCCTCCTTTCACTACCACTTATACGGTTACCTTAACAAGTGATAGCGGCTGTACGACGAGCCAGCTTATAACCATTGATGTAAGTTGCGGTGATATATTCGTACCGGATATATTTTCTCCTAATAGCGACCATAATAATATCCTTTATGTTCGAAGTCCCTGCATTGCTGATATGGTATTTATGGTTTTCGACCGTTGGGGCAACCGTGTGTTTGAGTCGAAGAATCAAAATATTGGTTGGGATGGGCATCATAATGGTACAACTATGGATGTGGGAACTTATATATGGCGTTTAAATGCTACGCTAAAAGATGGAGCCAAAATTGAACAAACCGGGGACGTAACACTCATCAGGTAATAGTATAGTAGTTACTTTTCTATAACTATCTTCCCTTCATTTAATAAAGAACCATTTTCTGTAACCCTCCACAAACACACTCCCGAAACCTGGGAACCCAAATCAATAGTATGTATATCGGTGGTAGGCTCTAATAGCTGTTTATAAACCACCTGGCCCATTACGTTGTATACTTGCAATAATGTTGTTTTATCTACCCCTTCTAATGCCATTGCAAACTGACCGTTATTCGGGTTAGGGTAAAGCTTTATTGTGTTTGCTGCAATGTTTATAGTATTGATGCCCGCTAATACATAATTAAACCTGAAAATAGTTCCGTTATTGTTAGTACCTCCTTGCGAAGCTGTACCATAAGCCATATTACCGGAAAATGTTAATGAGCCCAGCGGATAGTAGCAACTGGTATTACTGAAACTCAATAGAACTTTATAATTCTTACCGCTCGAGTCTACTGAAAATATGCAGCCTTTATTACCTCCTGATCCATTGGTGGCCATGCCATATAATGTAGTACCGGATAGGGTTAATGAACCTTGGGGCAAACCTCCGTTGGTATTGGCAAATTCAAACACATCCTCGTAATTAGTGCCATTGGTATCGATGGAATAAATTAAGCCATAGTCCTGTACTCCGCCATTAGTAGCCATGCCAAACAGGCGGGCACCAGAAAGTATCATTGCTCCGGGAGGATTTGCGCCTTTAGGGTTACTTTGGTCGTTAAAATCAAAAAGGTCTTTATAGTTAGTTCCGTTACTGTCTATTGAAAAGATGCAGCCACTACCATATAATCCGCCCAATGTCGTGGTTCCGTACAATTCTTTCCCGGAAACTGAAAATGTTAAATCCCCATCAGGGTTTGAGCCATTATTTCCGCCAAAGTTAAACAAGTCTTTGTAGCCGTTTCCGTTGGTATCAATCGAAAATATACACCCATCCGTATTGGGTCCGCCTAAATTGGTCATCCCGTATAACAACTTACCGTATAACGTAAGTGAGCCTTGGGGCTCCTTTCCCTGTGTTCCGTTAAAGTCGTGCAAATCTTTATAATGACTTCCGTTGGTATCAACAGAAAAGATGCAGCCATCGTTATTTGATCCGCCCGAGCCGGTCATGCCATACAACACTTCACCGGAACAGACTAACTTTCCGAAATAAGGATACTTTCCATTCGAGCCAGCGAAATCAAGAATATCTTTATAATCACTTCCGTTAGTATCAACAGAAAATACACATCCATCATTATTGGCTCCTCCCTGGTAGGTCATGCCGTAAAGTTTATTACCCACAAGAATTAATGAGCCTTGAGGGATTGAACCTGCTGTTCCGTTGAAGTCGTGGATATCGGCATATTGCGCATTAGCCGAAAAGATGCCTGCGAAGAACAATGCAAGCGGCAGAAAATATTTTTTAACCATGGTTTTTAGTTTTGCGGAAGCAAACTTAAAGCCCTATCAAATAGATGTGATAGTGTTTGCGGTTATTTAACGATTAATTAATACAAAAAAGAATGTTATCAGAGTGGTATCCAACACATAATTATTGCTTTTCCCACCGGGGTATTTCAGCCAATGCTATATAGGTCTGATTAGGAGTATCTAATTGAAAGCAGAAATGCTTTAAGCCATTACTCAGTATCACAGTCGCAACATTCATTATTAAGTTATACCGCATAATTTGGTCCAAAACATCCTGGGTTATTTCCACATTAGCGCTTTTGCATTCCACCATTAAAAGCGGATTGCCGTCGCGGCTGCAAACCACAATATCGGCACGCTTAGTTAGTGTATGTAATTTGAATTCCTTTTCCACCATCATCAGCCCCAGCGGGTAATCTTTATCTTTATGCAGGTAATGAATAAGATGCTGCCGCACCCATTCCTCAGGGGTTAAAGCCACGTATTTCTTCCGGACAAGGTCAAAAATTTTCAACTGCCCTTTTTCTTCCATAATACGGAATTCGTAGTGGGGGAAATTAAGAATAGGGAGGTCCGATAAAGATGGGGTGGACATGATTGTTAATAAATACAAATGTAGTTATTACATAGAAAACTAAATTTGGGGGCGAATTTATCCAATGAACTATAAAGACATCATAGCTGATATTGAGAAAAAGCTTTTCCACCCGGTCTACTTTTTTTGTGGTGAAGAAGCTTTTTATATAGATATGCTCAGCAATGCAATAGAGAAAGGAGTGCTTGATGAAACCGAAAGGGAGTTTAACCAGTTTGTTTTTTATGGACGCGAAAATAACCTGGCCACAGTATTAGATGCAGCCTATCGCTTTCCTATGATGGCCAATCACCAGGTTATTATTGTGAAGGAAGCCCAGGATTTGAAAGATTTGATGCCCCGCACAAGAGAAGGTAAAAAAGATAAGGACGATGAAAAGGAGAATTTATTAAGCACTTACCTGGATAAGCCTCAGAAAACAACTGTACTGGTATTTTGCTATAAATATAAAACGCTTGATAAACGAACGGCGCTTGCTAAAAAGTTAGATAAAAGCGCGGTCTTTTTTGAATCGAAAAAGCTTTATGATAACCAGGTTCCGGCATGGATAGAAAATTATTTAAAAGATAAGGGGTTAACTATAGGGCATAAAGCGCTCGCGCTACTGGCAGAATATTTAGGGAACGACCTGAGCAAAATATCGAATGAGCTGAATAAAATGATGCTTAATGTCAAGGCTCCGGCTGAAATTACCATAAACGACATTGAACAAAACATTGGCATCAGTAAAGATTACAATGTATTTGAGTTGCAGAATGCATTAGGCAGCAGAGATACGGAAAAAACGATTCGCATTATTGACTATTTCGCCTCGAATACCAAAGACAACCCCTTCGTGGTGAGTATGGGCGCACTATACAGCTATTTCAGCAAGCTGCTTATTTACCATACGCTTAAAGATAAATCACCCAATAGTGTAGCTGCGGGGTTGGGGGTATCTCCATTTTTTGTGAAGGACTATATAAGTGCAGCCAGGCTTTATCCCATAACATCACTTCAAAAAATTATGCATATTCTTAAGGAATACGATCTCAAGTCAAAAGGGTTGGGAAATGTTTCCATGGATGAAGGTGATATATATAAAGAACTGATATTAAAGCTTATTTATTCGGATAAGATAGTGCCAGAAGGTGTTGAGGACGAGCTTGATGAGAAATATTTCGGGTAGGCTGTATTTCCAACAGAGTACAGATTAAATTTTTATTACTTTTGCCCCCGAAAGAAAACTTAATCACATGAAAAAGAGCCAACTTATTGCCATCGCCATTTTTGCAGTTACTTTTTTACTTCCTTTCCGTTATGCCGTCCTTGACGTGGATGCGGATGCTCATGGATTAAGTGTTTTTGGCGTATTCTTTACAGGTGTAGGCTTTTTAGCAGGTTTTTATTTCCTTATTAAGGATGATATTGACCATAGCGGAGAGCATCATTCCTCCCATTAATCTGCCCATATTGAGCAAGGTTATTTTTTAAAAATAATCTACTATTCCAAAATTTATTTTTCCTGTTCCAAAATTAAAAGGATTCCCTATGCTATTACCTATAGCATAAGAAAGGGAAAAAATGCCTGCTTTAGTTTGAAAATCCATTCCGGCGCCAAATCCGGATGGTGTATCATTAAAATACTGAATGGAAGATGCAAGCGTTTCCCGGCACCATCCCTGGTCGTAGAATAGGAAAAAGAATGAGTTTTGTTCCAGCAGGTAATGGAATTCTATAGTTCCTACAGCATATTGCGAAACGTAGATCGATTGTTCATTGAATCCTCGTAATATTTCCAGTCCTCCAATACGGTAAAGGTCATTCAGTAAAAGAGAGGGGTCTTGTATATAACCTCCATTTACTTCCCATTTAATAGCGGCTCGGGTGGCGACCGGGATATAATAATCGGCCTGAAGGGTGCCACGGTATTCAACTGAATTGAGTTGCAGGCCTGCATAAACATCAGGACTAACAGCAGAGTTTTCACGAATAGTGTTCTCTCCTACAGCTACTGAACCGGTTAAATCATATCCCTTTCGCGGATTATAGATATAGTCTAATTTACGTACTTTATATTCTATTCCATATAAATCGGTTGTACCATCGGTGTAGGGTGGGGGAGGGCTGGCAAGATTTTGCAGGGCAACAGTAGATAAGAGGCTAGTGACAATACTTTCGTAATACACCTCTAAATAATTGCCTCCTATAAAAAGATACTTGAATCCTAATTTATTATCTAATTGAAGATAGGTAGTATCTTGCTTAAAGAGTTTAAAATTTTCATCAATTCCGATGGGTGTTTGAAACAAATAAGGATAGCTGAAGTTGATAGTCAGGTTTTCAGTTAGTGGTTGTAAATGCTGCCAATGAAAACCAATTTCATCGTCGTGATGGAAGGCATTTTGCAGTTGTAATGTAACATCGCCAGTTATAGTTACTTTTCCTGTATTATTGGGTAGTATGCCGATAATGCCGTTAAACTGGTCAGCATCCCTGCGGGAAAGATAGAGCAATATGCTGGCTTTATCTTTTATAAATAATACTTGCAGGGGCTTTGTTTCCACCAGGAAAGGCAATGCCTTTATGCGTACTTCAATAGCCGCTACTTTCGATTCATCATACAGGTCGCCTGGTTTAATTCCTAAGTATCCATAGAGGTATTTTGACGAAATTTTGAGCGTTCCCTTCACAACAACGCTATCAATAGTTTCTACATTCTGCTTGTCCACATTCAGCGATGCCGAAATTGTATTTCCATTTATTTGTAGGCTGTCTAAATTTATCCTTGCAAAAGGATATCCGTGATTTTCATAATAAGCTAGAATGGCATTCATCAACCCTGCTGCTGCTTTAAAATAGAGGGGTTTATTTTGAAATAATTTATTGCGGTAGCCCGATAAATTAATAGCTACTTCAGCAACATTTCCCGTATGCAGATGAGCCCATTTATAGGGTTTGCCGGGGGAAAGAAAAGCCGTAAGCTTAGTGCTGTCGTGGATGGTACTGTCAATGGTTGCAGTGAGGTATGAGGCATCATGGATGTTTCCAATCAGTATTTGTAATGCTTGTAATCGTTCCGCCGGGTTTGTATATTCTTTACCATAATCTGGCATTTTGAAATCTTTATTGCTGGCCGAATCCACATTTACTACTTGTAATAGTAATTTTTTAGCAGGAGGTAATAGTTTTTTAGATACCTGCGCGGTTGCTATATGTGATAAGAATAAGATGCCAAACAGACTTGTATGTTTCAAGATGAACAATGGAAATAGTTAGAATGCTAACGTAGAAATGCTAAAATTATTAAAATATGCTGATTCCGCCTGCCTCTCAGTCTCGTTTAAGCCTGGACCACTTGGTATATTTATATACGATATTATTCATTTCGGGTGAAAAACCGAAGAAGAGCATGACACCTCCATATATCACCGCAATTATAATGGAATTGATACAAATACTTATGTACTTGTTAATGATAAACGGGATAAAGTGTATAATGCATAAGGTGCCAATGGTAATTAATAACACCCATAGGCAATCGAGGTTAAAAGGTTGCATTTTGAAATTGTACCATACAAAAAACATGCGCATCAGGTTGTAAATAACAAGACTTATCATGGCTGCCATAGCAGCTCCTGTAATACCATACATGGGTATGAGCAGAAGGTTTAAAACAATAGTTAATATTACCAAGAACAATAAAAAATACAAATCGTATTTATATTTTTTTGAGGTAACAGCTATAATGCCATTCAGTCCCATAATCATGTCGAAATATTTGGCAAAACAGAGTAGGTAGAACGAATAGCGCGCTATAGAATACTCTTTTGGTATAAACCGGAAAATGCTATCAATATTTCCCCATAAAAGTAAAATGAGTCCACCCCCTATAATCATCATTGTTAGGGTTGTTTTAGTGTACAAATCTGCAACAGCCTTCATATCCCTGTTTCTCCATAACCGTCCAACAAGTGGGTAACTTATGCGCTGAATAGAACGATATGGATACGTTAATGCAGTGGCAATTAAAAAGATAGTGCCGTATATACCCGTTTGCGCCAACCCCAGCTTGGCAGCTATCATCAAACTGTCAATTTGCATGAGTATTGAACTGCCTAAAACAGAAAGGATAGTAAATGCTCCGTAAAGCAGTATGGGTTTCAATAAACGCTTATACATATTGCTTTTTCCAGGTAGTAAAAAAAACTGTTTCAGGAAAATGATGTAAACTAAAAGTATAAATGTTATCAGAAAGTAACATCCGACATAAAGCAGTATAAACTGGTGAAAGTTTATCCACTTCAAAG
>Ga0206805_1018_pt2 | contig 35999 bp, 36 predicted proteins | sample Alteio_BWOrgCont_59_FD_152890 | JGI IMG/M metagenome (GOLD analysis project Ga0206805, IMG submission 152890) | Enriched cells from forest soil in Barre Woods Harvard Forest LTER site, Petersham, Massachusetts, United States -... | ecosystem: Environmental > Terrestrial > Soil > Temperate forest >... | reverse complement strand
GGCTGGAAACCGCGCCCTCCCTCGCCGATCAGGCCGGGAAACTCGCCGGGCCGATTTCGATTTTGATCAACAACGCCGGCGTGCATCTCAAAAAAAAGGCCACCGAGACGAGCGATGCGGAATTCGCCAACGTCATCCAGACGCATGTTTTCGGGGCGTTTGCGCTCACCCGCGAAGTGGGCCGCCGGATGGTCGAGCGCAAATCCGGTTCCATTCTCTTCACGGCTTCGATGGCCTCTTTCATGGGATTGCCGTTGGTGGTCGCTTATTCCGCGGCCAAGTCCGCTTACGTCGGCATGGTTCGCTCGCTCGCTTCCGAATGGGGACAACATGGCGTGCGCGTCAACGCCATCGCACCCGGTTGGATCGCCTCGGATATGCTCGACCAGGCCTTGAACGGTGATCCGGCGCGCAAGGCGAAAATCATCGCGCGCACCCCGCTGAATAAATTTGGCGAACCGGACGACATCGGCTGGACGGCGGTTTATCTGTGCAGTCCCGCCGCTAAATTTGTCACGGGCGTCATCCTGCCCGTGGATGGCGGCGCGGCGATCGGCTTTTGATTCAACCGCAAAAAAACGCACCAAATTATTTTGGAGGAGCGGGTGTCTATTGGCCGCGGGGCAGCAGCACGATCCACAACCGGTTTGAGATAGTGTATCCGCCGGAGAAATGACTAATTAAGTCAGGGCTGTATAGGCGACGCGCAGCGGAGTGCGCGCCCCGCCGCTCACTGGTCCTGAACCCGTTTGACCACAAGGTCTTCTTCGGCGAAACCGCCTACTTTGCGATGGAGCTTGATCTCATCACCGGAAACAGTGCCGGTATATTCAATGCGGATATCATTGCCGTTGAAAGAGAGGGGTTCGACAAAGGAGATTTTACCACCGTCAATTGTGCCTTCGGTGATGGCCACATCATTTGTTCCATTTTCTCGAATACCGTAGGCCCGGCCGGTAAGATTGGTTCCATCCACTTTGAAGGTGTAAGTATAATTTTGCGTGCCGATCTGGGAATCAAACTGCCCCTGCCATTTCCCGTCCACTGTGCTTTGAGACTGCAGCGTGAGATTGGTGGTGCCAAGGCCATTCGAACCGTAAAAATACCATTGATAAGTGGGAGACGGCGTCCCGGCAATTGTCATCGTCATGCCTGACGCGACCGTTTCATTCGTAGCCTGTGTGGCCGCACTGGTATCGGTCACCCGGTTAGCGACGATGTCATACTCGGCGAAATCACCCACTTTGCGGTGCAACTTCAACTGGTCGCCGGCAATCGTGCCGGTGTATGAGATGATGATAGTGTTGTCCTGAATGACGAGGGCTTCGTTGAAGGAGATTTTATCACCATCAATCGTGCCGTCGGTGATGGCCACGTCATTCGTTCCGTTTTGCCGGATGCCATAGGCCCGGCCGGTGAGATTGGTTCCATCCACTTTGAAGGTGTAAGTATAATTTTGCGTGCCGATCTGGGAATCAAACTGCGACTTCCATGCTCCGGCAATATTGCCCTGCGCGGACGCGCTGTTGGCGAAAACCAACGCGAGCGCAACGAGAATGATCGCGATAAAGCTTTTCATGGCTGGCATATCCAGATTTTCTCGCCGCACCGTGTGGATGCAAGTCTTTTTCTGAGGCAAAGGGATAACGGAGGAAAGAAAACATTCAACATCGAACACCCAACATCCAATCAAAGACATTTACTGCTCAAACGGCAACAAAACCCGCGTGCCGTGGGCTTCGAAGTGGATGGGTACTTCCAGCAATTGGGACAAGGCCTTGCGCACAGACGCTTTTTTCTCCGGCCTGGCGATGAACAGGAGGAAACCGCCGTTGCCCGCCCCGCAAATTTTGCCGCCTTCCGCACCCGCCTTGCGGGCCAGCTCATAATATTCGTCGATCTTCGATGAGGAAATGCTGCTGGCAAGCTGGCGCTTGAGTTGCCAGGATTCGTCAAGGACGCGCCCGAACCCTTCCGCAGAAAATTTCTCCGTCTCCGCCATCGTGCGAAGCTGGTGCGCCTGGTCGCGCATCTTTTTCAGGATGCCGAGCTTGTCGGGAATATTCGTGCGCTGCTCGGCCAACACCGAACTCGCATTCCGTTGCAGGCCCGTCCAAAACATCAGGACATGGCCGAACAGATTATTGATGAATCCGCCATTCGGGCGCGCCGGTTCGATCGTCACCGCCCCGCCCGGATTGAAGCGAAAGAAATTAAGGCCGCCGAACGCCGCCGCGTATTGGTCCTGCTTGCCGATAGGTTCTTTCAGGACGCTGATCTCGATATGCGTCGCCTCCTCGGCAAGCTGGCCGGGCGAAACCCGTTCGCCGCGATAGGCATGCAATGCGTTCAACAATCCCACCGCAAAACAGCTCGAGCCCGCCAACCCCGTCGAGGCCGGCAAATCGCCGACGGTGCTGATGTAAATGGGCGGATCAATCTTCAACAGGCGCAGGCTTTCCCGGGCAATGTTGTTTTGGATGGCATCCACGCTCTCGACCATCTCGGTGACTGAATAATTGATGCGGATGGGTTCGTTGAAAAGCTCGCTGTGGCGCTTGACCGTGACGTGAATGTATTTGTCGATCGCCGCGCTGAAGACGGCGCCGTAATCGCGCTCGTAAAAATCGGCCAGGTCCGTGCCGCCGCCCGCGAAGCTCACGCGCAACGGCGTGCGGGTAACGACGATCCGCGGCAGATTGGCGGCCAGATTAGCCATTTTTCAGGTTCCAATCGTACGGGATCTCCTTCGTGAAAGGATCGATGCGCATGATCTCGTTCGGGTCGTGCGGCTCGGTGGCGCAATTGGCCAGGATCACCATCTTGTCGCCATAGGCCTTGTAGCCGTTGGCGATTCCCGGCGGCATCTGCACCAGCACATAATTGTCTTCGCCGAAAAACACTTCCTGCAACTCACCATGCGTGGGCGAATCCTTCCGCAGATCGTACATCACCAGCTTGGCGCGACCCGACATGACGGCGTTGTTGATCGTCATGCTCTTGTGGATGTGCCACGCCTTGATGGTGCCGGGCCACGCGCACGAGAAATAGATCTCGCCGAATTTGATGAAATGCGGGTCGGTGGCCTTCATCATGTGCATGATTTTGCCCCGCTCATCAACAATCTGCCGCAAAGGAATGATTTTAACTCCGTGGATCATAATGGGAATTTCAGGATGGGTTATTGGTGTTTCCAGCGCAGCGAACCGTCCAGGCGTCCGCTGTCGAGGAGGTAATGCAGCCATTTCAGGCGGGTGAATTTTTTATCCGTGTAATCACTGTGCTTGAGATTGACCTTCTTGAAGGCGTCGTACAACTCCGCTGCGCCGCTGGTGGCGTTCCACTTGAATTTGAAATCAGGGAACGTGCGCGCGAACTTGCCGAAATCCGCCTTGTAGGTGCGCTGGTCGGCGCCCGGCTTGGGCACCATCTCCAGTTTGCAACCGGGCACCGTGTTCACGGCGATCTGCGCCAGTTCGATGATCTGGTGATTCAAGGCATTGGCCCCCGCGTTGAACGCCTGGTTGTGGATCTTTTCCTTCGGTGCTTCGAGGAAGGCCTGGAAATAACGCGCCACGTCCTGCACATGCATCACCGGCCGCCACGGCTTGCCGTCGCTGTGGACCACCACCTTGCCCGTGGTCGTGGCCGAACCCACCAGATCGTTGAGCACCGTGTCAAAACGCATCCGCGGCGAAACGCCATAGACCGTCCCGTTACGGATGTAGATGGGCGAAAAATGAGTGTCCGCCAGCGCCATCAACGCCTTCTCCGCCTTCACCTTGGAACGCGCGTACTCGGTCTTGGGATCGAGCGGAGAATCCTCGGTCACATCCAATGCGTCCGCCGCCCCATACATGATGCACGAGGACGAGAACAGAAATCGTTCCACCCCGGCGGTGCGGGCATATTCCGCGAGTTTCGCCGACGCCTGGTAATTGATCTCCTCCGTCCACCCGTCGTTAAGATTGCCGATCGGGTCATTGCTCAACGCGCCCAGATGCACCACGGCGTCAAAACCTTCCAGATCGCGCGGCGTGAGATCGCGTAAATCCTTCTTGATCGCGGGAATTTTTCCAGGGTCAGGAGTCAGGCTGCATTCGTCGAAATAACCTGTGTCCAGGCCGACGACATCAAAACCAGCCGCCGCCAGGTGGGGTGCCATGACCGAACCGAGATAACCGGTATGCCCGGTGACTAATACACGTTTCATTTATTCACTTTTGGGAGTTTTTGAATTCGCAATCAATTCGCCGACGATCTTCGCCAGCGGATTTTGATCGGAGACCAGCGCCGCGAGACAGCCCGCCGCGTCGGCAGCCTGGGCGTCCCGTTCATCATCGCCGATAAAATACGTCCGGCTCAAGTCCAAATTGAAATCATGCTGCGCCTGGAAAAGCATTCCGGGTTTGGGCTTGCGGCATTCGCAGCCTTCTTCCCAATCGTGCGGGCAATAATAAATAGCGTCAATGCGCCCGCCGGATTGCTCGACTTCCTTGACCATTTTTAAATGGATGTCCGCCAGGTCGGCCTCGGTCATCGCACCGCGATTAATGCCCGCCTGATTGGAAACGATGATGACCTTGAAACCCGCTTCATTGAGCTGGCGCAGCGTCTCTTTGACCCCCGGCAGCCATTTGAATTCCGACCAATTCCGCACATACTGCGCGCGAGGTGCCTTTTCATTCAGGACGCCGTCGCGATCGAGGATGATGGCCGGGCGGCGCGCGAGAAATTGCTCGGTGATGGGCAATCGAAACGTATCGCCCACGCTGTAATAGCGATGATGCGTCACGTACGCAGCAAGCTGATGTTTGGCAATCAGCGGCGGAAAGAGCGTTTCCTCCAGCGAGACGTTCCCCTCCGGCATCTGCGCGATGAGTTCCTTGCGCACGATCATGAAACTGATCTCCGTGCCCTGCAAATCCGGCGTCTTCTTTTTCTTATCGTACACCGTGACGAAGCCCGCCTCGTCCACCTTGAGCACGCTCTTGGTGTAATTGTCCTTGTTGCTGTACACCGTGACCATGAGCGGCGTGTTCGCTTCCGTGAAACGTTTCCACATGCGATCCATATCTAGCGGCCAATAATTGTCGCAATAAACCAGCATGAAACAATCGTCGAGCTTCGCCTCGGCCAATTTCACGCGACGACCGGTGTTGTCTTCAACGGCAGTGATGTTGTAGTCGATTTGAACCCCCCACTTGCTGCCGTCGCCGAAATAATCCTGAACGACCTGCGGCAGATAACCGAGCAGAAGCAGAAAACGGCGAAAACCCTGGTCGCGGAGAAGGATGATTTGGTGTTCGAGAAATGGCTTCCCCTGCACTTCGATCATCGGCTTGGGCCGGATGTCCGTAAGCGGACGCATGCGCTCGCCGCGTCCACCGGCCAGGATGACGGCTTGCGTGGGGCGCGACGCATTTTGTTGCGGATTTTGGGCCATTTGAGCCTTCCAAACTAGCTGTTGCAGAAAAAGGAGGCAATCGTGAAGTTTTGAGGGAAGGGGTGTTAGCGTATGGCAAATTTCAGTGGCAACTGTTGGTGTACGCGAACTGCCAGAAATGGTCGAATCATCGCGTCTCGATGAATACGCCAACTTCAATCTGATTTGCAATTTCAGTGTAAATATCAATTCCAGCGTTTTCAGACTCCAAACTGACAATCAGTGAGTATTTTAGACGCGATTCCGATCTTTCATGGCTTGGCCGAGTGCGCCACCATCCAGTGATAGGAGACACGGCTATATTTTTCATGCTGAGAAGATCGGCAGCCGTTCCTTCCCACGTATCCGAATGAACAGACCCACGAAAACATGATTGTCCCAAAGTCCACCCGTCTGTTGAACCGCCTACATGAATGCGATTTTGTTTTTGAAATGCTTCCGCTGCCAATTTACTAACTTCCGCTGCCAAGTCATCCTCTGTTTGTCCAGGACTTGATACCTTAAACCGCAACGCACAGCTTGGGTAACGAAAATTGGATGTGCCTCTATTACCGGGATTTGGCTCTATGAAATATGAAAGCGTCACGCGCATCCGTACCTTTTCTTGAGAATGTTTTTCAAGTTCCTTCGTTGGCCATGGGAGCTTGTGAAGGTGCATATGGTTGAAGATAATTTCATCTTTTTCCATTTTGAATGGCTGAATTTCGCATTCTGCAATCAGGGTGGCACGAGCATTGACGCATTCCAAAGCGCGACGCAGGCTTGGAACCCCGTAGCCGACTGTCCTCAATAAGAAATTAGTGCGAGCGCGCTTGTCTGTTTGCATTTCAACGGGGATTGACGCCTTCATCGCTGGCGTCCATTCAGCCGAATGAATCATTAATCCACGCACACTTTCGGGAGACAACTCTGGATATTCCGACATAATTTGACCAGCGAATCGCGCTGCAAGAGCAGCCGCTGGACTCGTGCCACACATGACTCCAAAAACACCATTTTTGAAATCCGCGTGAGTCGAAAGCAAAAGCATTTCAGGAAGCTGAAGTATTGAATTGTTTGCGGGTTGATGTCCCGCGTTTCCTCCCTCAAAAACCACATCAGGTTTGTTTGGCCATTTAGTGTCCCACGATAAGGACGTGCTGCTCGTTGGCGCCAAAGCGCCTTGGGCAGCGATTGGGTTGTAAGAGTCCTTTTCTCGGATTGCGCTTAATTCCGTGAATGCGCCGATGCATAGGGCATTCCACGATTGAGCCGGGTTTTCAACTGAATACTGATGATTAGATTGAGGATAATTTATCCAATGTGATTGAGGAAGATTGCCAGCACTTAAACAAAGAAGCCGCCGAACTTGCCCTTCGTTGTCTAAACCACATGCGAGGGCGTCCATTTGTGCAGACCAAGATGTTGGAGTCGGATCGTTTGGCTCTTTCATGGTGGTGGCTATACACCAAACACGCTTACGTTTGGAGGCATTCGTTTCCGCTAACGCAACGCCTTGGGCAGTGTATGCCCCCGCTAGTTTTTCATCCGTTCCCCTTTGCGCTGGCGGCGGCACAATTTTAACCCCCTCCAGATTGACTGGTAACTGAATTTTTCCCGCACTCGTGAGAACGGCGGTCAAATCACCAAATAAGCAAAGTCCGGCCAACATCGTTCCATGCTGGTCATCATCCGCAGATGACCAAGCTTGATTGATGGTTAAATTATCATTTTCGGGTATTAGGTGATCCAAAAGCGGATGAGCGCGATTAATGCCAGTATCAAGCACGCTGATGTATGGCGCGTCTGGCCTACTGACCTCCATCCGAGCCAAGCAATCTTTCGCCCATGATGCCTGTTCCGTAGGATGGAGAGAATCAAAATAATCAGCATAATCTCGGCCACGGCGAATTTCAGCGATACAACTCAATAGTGCCAAATCCTTTGAAAAATTATCACCTTGTCCATAGGCCGCGACGATTGTGTGTTCAGGCAATTTAATTACCCCGGTGCCAACTTTTAATTCATTTCCTTGTGAAAGCTTCTTAAATTGTTCAAAGATAATTGTTCGATCTGCTTCGGAACTGCCACGACGGAGCCATACTTCAAACCACAAAGAGTTTTGGCCGGGGAATGCATCATCGCGCTCTGTCCATAGTTGTTGCGCGGCAGCTTTTCCCACACGTTCAATGGCATCAATCAACGGTCTGTATTTCGGATGAATTTTACCGCCCTTAACTTTCTGCGTTTTTGAAAGATAATCTCCAATAATAATGGATAGGACGCCGAGCTTACCATCTGGAACAAACCATGTTTGAAGTGTAATGAGTTGCCCGTTTTTTTCAGTCACACGCTCATTGAGCAATTCCCACCCATTTTCCTCCAAGCGTTTTATGTCAATGTCAACTTCTGGTGCGCATTCCAATTCTATGGATATACCCTTTGCTTGAATATCTTCGTTTCCCTCCCAACTTCGAGCCAACTCGATGTAATCATCTGCGAGGGTCTGAACATCTTTGAGCAAGGCTTGACCATGTGCTTTAGCATTTCCACGCGCCGGAACTGGTCGGCTGTTGCCTCTCCGCTTTGACTTGTAAGCAGCATCACGGTGGAATTGATCCACCCTAATATGACGTTTGGTTGTTTGGCCTTGTGCCATTACTTTTTACTTTTCTTGGATCGCCTTACGTTTGAGCGGTCGGCAATGGCTTTAAGCAAAAGTTCTGTCGTCAGATTTTTTTTATGTTCAATTATGCGGTCTTTTATCGCGTCGTCTGCCACTCGAACTGCTTCCGCAAAGCTCAACTTCGCCGACGCGGGCAGAATTTTTTGCCAGTCAATGGACGTATGAGCCTCGTTCAGAAAGCGCTGCTCGAAAACTTTTCGGAGTTCCTGACGGGTAGGCATCACATATTCTATGATGTCGTCAAATCTTCGGAAAAGTGCCGGGTCTAAAGCCTCTGGATGATTGGATGCGGCTATCACTAAACTATTGCTGCGCATATTTTCGATGAAAACTAGAAAACTATTTAACACACGACGCATTTCTGCCACGTCGTGCTGTGCGCCACGTGCGAGACCAATCGAATCAAATTCGTCGAACAAGAACACTGCTCGGTGACGCTCAATTGCTTCAAAGACCAGTCGCAATTTCGAGGCCGTTTCACCAAGAAATTTTGTGAATAATGCATCTAACCGAACGATAAAAAGTGGCAATCCAAGTTCATGCGCCAAGGCGTATGCGGTGATAGTTTTTCCGCAGCCCGGTGGCCCAAGTAATAAAAGCCGCTGCCGTGGGCGTAATCCGTGTTCCTTAAGTCTGCCAAATTGTTTTTGCTCTTTGACGACACGCGATAGCCGCGTTTCCAAAACCGGCGTAAGCACCAACTGATTTAGACCGATATTTGGCTGCACCATTTCAAGCAACCCCACAAGCTCGCCTTGCGGACGCGAAAAGGGAATGGAATTTGTTCCTTGATACGGCTCCTCGATTTGTGGCTGACGCGGGGCACGTTCAAGAAGCTTTTGGATTTCTTTCGCCATTTCCTCGTGACCTTGGCGAGCTTCATTTGCGGCAAGTTGCAGCGCTGCGGTGCGAAATCGTTCGTCATTGCCTTCCAAATGACTTCGTAAAAGCTCCATAATTTGTCGCGCGTTTGCCATATGAAAAGTCAACCGATTGAAAACACAACAATTAATTACACTGTTTTCGTTGAGAAGTAAATTCTTTGCGTAAAATTGCCACTCGTAAAGGGGTCAGTCCGCAGTATTTATTCGAGCAATAATTCATTTTGGCTGCTTGCCTCCATCGGCTCGCGCCGGAATATTCGATGCGCAACGGATCGCGGTTTAATCCTCCCGCCGCCTCATGTCCATCCTGCGGACTGAACCATTGCTTAAACCCTGAAAGAAATCTCTGCAAAAGTCTGTAGCGCAGGTTTCTAAACCTGCTGTATCGCCGACTTCCCAGTCGGCAGCACTTGGAATTGGCCGAAAACCGGCGGATTTGGAAATCCGCGATTCGGCAGACGGGGAAGTCTGCGCTATGGCAATGGGGTTTTGCAGAGGTCTCTGAAAGGGTTGTATCAATCCCACACGTATTCCCACGTCGTTGATTGGAACAGAGACAGGTCTTTGGGGAGCGCGAACGTCCCGGTCGCCGTGTTTGGCGTCCCGCCGAACACATCCTCATCAGACCCTCATCTATAACTTGTAAGATCTCTACAAGGCATGTTGAACGTTGAACGATTTCCAATCCGCGCGCCAGCGTCTTGGAATGCGGCGGGAAGCGCAGCGCCACGCCGCTTTCACTTTTGTTTATTAAATATTGAGCCGCCATCCTCGCCACCTTTTGCCTTCATGTCCCCTGACACCTTTATTCTCTTCTGTAATAAATTAGCGTTTATTCGCGTAGATTAGCGGTTAAAACCCTTGCCATCTGCCACTTGCCGAATTTGTTTCCGGGCAACATTACATCCTTCCCGACTTATGATTAAATACCCCTGTATGAGTGCGACAGTTTATTTGAGCGTTTAGCAACGGACTGGAGACCGGGGACTCTTTGGGGAGCGCACCCGCCTCGGGTGCAGTTTCCAGCGCCTCGCTGGAAATATCAGGATGCAATCAGGATTCGACGAGGACGTCGAACCCCACAGCCCCCCATCCTTTCACAAAATTAACCGTTCTAAACCGGCTGCAATCCAAAATCGCAACGTTGCCCGGAAACAAAAGCCGAACCTCGTTACGTGAAATTACGCAAAATTACGCGAAATTACGTTTAACACGATATGGCAATCTCAACTAAAAATATTCTGCTTGTGGCGGGGACGGCGCAGGATCTTGAAGACAATCAATTCGCGCAGGTTCACCAAAAACTGCCCCGCCAGCCAGATGGGCCAGCCGGTGTAGCCGCGTCCGGTCTTCACGATCTCGCGCGAGTAAGGCACGTTGCCCAATTGCCGGAACCGCTTGGCCATGATCCCGCAACGCACGGACATCAGGCCCTTCAATTTCATCATGCGAATGGCGCCGGTCGTTTTGCCGCAAAATTTGGCGCGCAGCTCCTCGGCCATCATCATCGTGTTCCAGGCATCAATGACGAGCGATTTCAGGTTGGGCGCCACGAAGACGGTCTGGTTGGTCTGGTGCCAGCGATATTGCGCCAGCGGCCGGCTGATGAACACGATCTTGTCCGCGTGCGCGCCGAACCGCGCCCAATAAACCATGTCGCCGTACACGAGCATGTCCATGGGAAAACGCGCCGGCGCGGGTTGATAGTTTGTTTTCAGCAACGTTGAAACGAACGATTGGTTGCCGATCTCGGCTTTGATCTTCAGGAATGTGTCGCGATCCAGCACGTGCGCCGCGCCATCCGCCTTGTGCGAGAAGGTCATGTGCTGGTTGAACTCATCGATGCGTTCGTCAATGCTCCAGGCCAGCGCGCGCCCCGGACAATCCTTCAATTGCGCAACGGCCTCTTCGTAAAACTTCGGCAACAACACATCATCCGCGTGCAAAATCTGGAGATATTCCGTCTCCGGGGCAAAATCGAGGCAATGGTCAAAGTTACCGAATGTGCCGAGGTTCTTCTCGTTCACGTAAAACTCGATGGGCAGGTCCTTGAAATTCTCACAGATCTGGCGCGTGGCATCCGTAGACTGGTTGTCCAGCACGATCACGCGATCCGGCTTCAATGTCTGCGCCGCCAGTGATTGCAGCGTTTGCAGGATAAATTCCTGGCCGTTGCGCACCGGTATCGTGGTGGTGAGTTTTGCTTTCAAGGGTGAAAAGTTTAGGAAAATTCGGGAGTAATGCAAGAAAGCCTGATGCCGACGGAGGGTTTAACAACGAAGGAACAAAGGCACGAAGAAGAGGGGCAAAATGTTGAAGCGGCTCGCGAATACGCCCGCCCCACCTGAAGGAAGAAAAATTGTCGTGCGAAGGGCGCGAAGAGGACGAAGGAAGAAAGTGATGCGTTTTACTTAAGCAGCATTTGCTATTTTTCGGTTTGAGCGCCATCGGAGAATCTCGGAGATAACAATCCATAACCAAAGGCCGACTAACATGATTCGCAAGCCAATCCACATTGGTTCCCGCTTAAAGATGTCGCCATTCTTCCAGCTCTCGAGAAAGGATGAAACAATCACTACTGCGCAAAGAAAAAGGAATACAGTGTGTCGTTTAGAATATTTAGGTCTTATGGCCCGGGGTAATTCAAAATAATACCCTAAAAAAATGCAAACTATACCAACCTCATATAACCATTGGATGCCAATCAAAAAGAATGCCATGGAAATAGTCACCGTTGCCAGGCTAACCGCTAATCTTATGTTTGGATTTTTCATACCTCAATCTTAGGCGGTAACTTTAGGAGTCTCGCTCTTCAAAACCGCCGTGCCGGTCTTAATTTTGTAACGCATTACCAAATACCACGGAAAGCCGAGGATCCAAAGAAGTGAGATGGCGATAAATAAAACAACCGGCCCATACGAAATACCGGATTTGTATTGCTTAAGCTGAATCTTCTTGGAATCAAGCGCTGCCCATAACGCCGTGCCAAGCACCATAAACCATGTGAGGCTGAAATGGATCAGGATAGAAATCAGGTTAGTTGCCACCAATAGTCCAATAGTGAACAGAATCGCAATCCACGTCTTCATATTTTGTGATTATGGATACTGCCCTAACGCCGCAAAAACTGCGCCGCATTGGAAAAAACCGCAAGCCGTAAATCAAACCAGTTCCGCTGCTGCGGCATTCGCCTCAAGTTGCGCGATGCTTTTGCATCCGGCGATGACTGACGAAACGGCTTTTTGTTTCAGGCACCAGGCCAAGGCCCATTGCGCCATGTTTTGACCGGGCGGAACCTCCTTGGTTTTGATCTCTTCCACGAGGCGCAGTTGCTCGTCGTTGAACTGCTGGCTGTAGCCGGAGCGGGTATCGTCACTGGAGAAAACTGCGCCGGGCTTGTAATTGCCGCTCAAAAATCCCTTGGCCAGCGCCACCCGCACCAGCACACCGAGATTTTCTTTGGCGCAATATGGCAGCACCTGCTCCTCTGCCTTGCGTTGGAGACGGTTGTACACCACCTGGATGACGCTTGCGCCGACTTTGGACTCCGCATGAAGCTGGCGCATATCGCTTTTTAAGAGCACATCGGCCGAGAGCGAAATCCCCAGCCAACGAATCTTTCCGGCGCGCACTTGTGCGTTGAGCATCATCCACAGTTCGTCGTTCTCGAAATCTTTGTTCGTGCCGGAATGGAATTGGTAGAGGTCGATATGGTCCGTGCGCAGCGCCTTGAGCGAATCCTCCAATTGCCGTTGCACCGAAGCCGCACTCCAGGCCTCGGATTTTTTTCCCGAACTGTCCAGATACGCGTGGCCGAACTTGGTGGCGATGAGCCAATCGCCGCGGTTCTTTTGGATCGCCTCGCCGATGAGCGCTTCCACCGCGTGGTTGCCGTAGCATTCGGCGGTATCGAGGAGGTTGATGCCCAGTTCGCGCGCGCGGGCGAGCATGGCGGTGACTTCGGCGGCAGTATATTGCCGCGCCCATTCGCCGGAAAACTGGTGCGTGCCCAGGGAGATGACTGAGACATCAACACCAGCTTTGCCAAGGGGACGGTATTTCATATTGCGCTTAGTGTGGTGTAACCAACTGTTCTTAACAATAAGCTTGAACCCTCACCTCACCCTGATCCTCTCCCCTCCCATCGGATGGGAGCGGAGAGGGAATAGCGTACGGACTCGAATTACTTTTGTAAATCACACCACTGCCGACCATTGGAAGAAACTTCCGGGACATAACGTCAGGCAGCCTGCTTGAGCCAGCGCAGGTCGGGCGAGAGGAATTGTCCCTGGTAAAGGCTCTCGATCTTTTGGAGACGATAGAAATTCTTGTTCTTGAACATCGCCTCGGTGAGCGGGAGGGACTCAAATTTGGAGACCATGTCGTCCACGCCCTTATCCATCGGCCATTCGCATTGGAAGCCGGGGAAAACGCGTTTGATCTTTGCAAAGGAAACGCGATAGGTGCGCGTGTCCACGCCCTGCTTCACTTTGCGGTCGCGCACGAGGCCTTCCTTGTCCAGTTCGGGATTGTCCTTGAGATATTTCAGCTCGCAACCCTTGATGCGCGCCTGGATCTTGCGGGCGATATCAATAACCTGGAGATTGTTGCACTCATCGCCCACGTTCAGCACGAGCAATGTGCCATCACGGTGGTTGCTATCAATGGCGTATCTCACCGATTTGCAGATATCCAGGATGTGGACGTTTGGCCGCCAGGGTGTGCCGTCGGAATTGAGAACGATCCTGCCCGTCGTAAAGGCCATGCCCGCCAGCATATTGGTGACCAGGTCAAACCGGATGCGCGGAGAAAGTCCGAACGCTGTCGCAAATCGCAAAGCAATAGGCGAAAAATTTTTATCCGCGAGCGATTGCAGATCCTGCTCCACCTGCAATTTGTTCAGCGAATATGGCGTCTGCGGGAGCGTGGGCGCATTTTCGTCCACCAAATCCGCGCCGCCGATGCCATAGATGGAGCAGCTCGAGGCAAAAATAAATTTCACGCCCTGCGCCTTGCACATCTCCGCGATGCGCTTCGCATAGATCCGCGTGGGATCATAGACTTTGGCTGCGTCGAGGTTGCCGAAAGGATCGTTGGAGATTCCTGCGAGGTGAACGACGGCGTCGATACCTTTCAAATCCTCCGGCCCGAGATCGCGCGCGTCGCGGGCGATGGTTTTCGTCGGGGCTTGCCCATAAAAGAGGCAGTCTTTGAAAAATCCGGTGTCATACCCAATGCATTCATGGCCGTGTTGTTGCAGATAACCGGTCATGACACTGCCGAGATAGCCGGTCGAGCCTGTGACTAAAATCTTTTTCATGTGCGAATGACGAAGGCCCAAAATAATCAAATCGCGATGCGCCTACAAGCCCGTTGGGTGGTCCAGGAACGTCCACGGCACGCGGAATTTTTTGGAAAGATGCGCCGCCAATGCTTTCACGCCGAAAGTTTCCGTCGCGTAATGTCCGCCGTAAATAAGGTTCACCTTCATCTCCTCCGCCATGGCATACGTCCAGTGCTGGCCTTCGCCGGTGATGAACGCATCCACCCCCTCTCCCACGGCCCGCGCCAATTCCTGCCCCGCGCCACCGGTGCAGACCCCGATGCGTTCACAAATCTCGGGCCCCGCAGGAATCAATTTCGCCGGCGCGCCCGTCGCACGTTCCAATCGTTTCACCAATTCCGCGCGTGAAATTTTGGTCTCAGATCTCAAACCGATATGCTGCCCGTGCGCGAATAAAAATGGCCGGGTTCCCTTCAGACCCAGCAACGCACAGAGAATCGCGTTGTTCCCGAGCCTGGGATGAAAATCCAGCGGCAGATGCGAACTGTAGATCGCCAGATCGTTCTCGATGAGCAATTTCAACAATTCGTGGTTGTATCCCGTCCATGGATGGCGCGCGCTCCAAAAAAGTCCATGATGCACGATGAGCAGGTCTGCTTTCGCGGCGATGGCCTTTTTCACGGTGGGCAGGCTGGCATCCACCGTTGCAGCGATCTTCGTGACCTTGCCGGAATTTTCCACCTGGAGGCCGTTCACCGCGCCGTCAAAATCACGGATTTCACGGGTGTGCAACAGTGCGTCGCAATAAGCGACAAGAGGCCTGAGCGGAATCTTCGGCATGACGCATGAAAACAGATTATGTCCGCAGCGCAAAGGCTGAACTTTTATGGGGCGCGCTTCCGATGAACCCCAAGGGAAAGAGATCATATCTTCCAGTTTTTGTTTAGCCCGATCTCCCCTCACCCTAACCCTCTACCCAGGGGAGAGGGAACAGCGAAAGGATATTTACCGTCGTTCGAAGGCCAGATTGCATACGGCAGATTCAGGGATGGATTTAATGTTTCACGCGAGGCGTCCGGCAGGCGCGGGACGAGGGCGCGTGCGTTCCCCGCCTAATGCGCATTTTTTTCTTTTCGTCCGGCCTTCTTGTAGTTCAATCAAACCATGATCAAATCACTCGCACATGTCTGCGTGTTCACCAGGGACCTGCAGCGCACCCGGGACTTTTATTGCGGCGTGCTCGGGTTCAAACCGCACTTCGATTTTCTCAAGGACGGCCAGTTGTTCGGCTTTTATCTACAGATCGCGCAGGGGCAGTTCATTGAATTTTTTAAGACCGATCCCAAAACCGAATTTGGGGGCCAGCGGGTGCATCATTTCTGCTTCGAAGTAGACGATATCGATGCGGTGAGTGAAAAATTAACGAAAGCGGGCGTGGAAGTGACGCCAAAAAAGCTGGGTTGCGACCAGACGTGGCAATGCTGGTGCAAAGATCCGAACGGCGCAGACATCGAATTCCAACAATACACTCCCGGGAGCGCGCAATTCACCAAAACGGATTGCCTCGTGGATTGGTGAATTGAAAGCATTTCCTTCAAACCCACGGGGCCGTCCCGTCACAAAAAAATTTCATTCAACTTGTTGCATTCTGCGCGGGACTTTTTATAGTTCGCTTCGCTTGCAATCACCGAAATGAGCAATTCAAACGATACGGCGCGCCCGTGGGACATCGAAGCGGCGCGCGCGCTGTACCATATCCATCGCTGGGGCGCGAAATATTTCGACATCAATGATGCCGGACATGTCGTTGCCAGGCCGTTGCAGGACGCCGGCGTGGCGGTGGATATTTCCGACGTCATCGAGGAGGCCAAGGCGCGCGGCTTGAAGTTTCCGCTGCTGATCCGTTTCCAGGATATTTTGCGCCATCGCGTCGAGGCCATCAACACCGCCTTCCGCAACTCCATCGCCGAATTTAATTTCCAGGGAAAATATCGCGGGGTGTTTCCCATCAAGGTCAACCAATTGCGCGAAGTGGTGGAGGAAATCCTGGACGCGGGCAAGCCGTACGATTTCGGTCTCGAAGTCGGCAGCAAACCCGAATTGTTCGCCGGGCTGGCGATGCAAAATCACCAGGGGTGTCTCATCGTCTGTAACGGCTACAAGGACCCGGAATTTATCAAGATGGCATTGCTGGGCATCAAGCTGGGCAAACGCGTCATCATGGTGGTGGAAAAACTCGAAGAGCTGCGCCAGATCATCACGATCTCCAAACAATGCGGCGTGGAACCGCAGATCGGCATCCGCGCGCGGTTGTTGAGCAAAGGCGCCGGGAAATGGGCCGAGAGCGGCGGGGAAAACGCCAAGTTCGGCTTGAGCACCGTGGAGCTGTTGAGCGCCACAGAGATGTTGAAAGCCGAAAATCTCTCGCATTGCCTGAAGCTGCTCCATTTCCATATCGGGTCGCAGGTGCCGGACATCTCCACCGTGAAAAAAGCCGTGCAGGAAGCGACCCGTTTTTATGCAAAATTACACAAGATGGGCTTTCCCATCGAATACATCGATGTCGGCGGCGGCCTGGGCGTGGATTACGACGGCAGCCGCTCGAATTTCGACAGCTCCACCAATTATACCCTGCAGGAATACACCAACGACATCGTTTATTACATCGGCGATGTCTGCAATGCCGAGAAGGTGCCGCATCCAAATATCATCAGCGAGAGCGGCCGCGCCATCGTAGCCCATCATAGCGTTTTGATCGTGGAAGTTTTCGGCACGATCGAAAAAATCCGCCCGGAATTTTCCGCCGCCTGCGGCGAGAACGAACACGCCCTGGTCAAGGAACTGTGCGACATCAAAAAGAACATGGCCAAGGCGAATAAACTTGAAGCGTACCACGACGCGCTCGAACGCCGGGAGGAAGCACAGCATATGTTCACGCTCGGCGTTCTCGACCTGCCGGATAAAGCGAAGATCGAAAATCTTTATTGGGAAATCAGCCGCGAGGTTGTCGAAAGTTTCAAAGGCCAGTCTTATGCGCCCGAAGAGATCCAGAAACTCGAGGATTCGCTCAGCGACCAATACCTTTGTAATTTTTCCGTGTTCCAATCGCTGCTCGACCATTGGGCGCTCGGACAATTATTCCCCATCATGCCGGTTTTGCGATTGAATGAGCGGCCCACGCGCGAAGCCACGTTGGTGGATATCACGTGCGATTCCGATGGCGCGGTCAACAAGTTCATCGATTTTCGCGACGTGCGCGACACGTTGCCGCTGCATAAATTGAATTCCAACGGCAACGGCATGCCCGAGCCGTATTATATCGGGTTCTTTCTCATGGGGGCGTACCAGGACATCATGGGGGATTTGCACAATCTCTTCGGACGCGTCAACGAAGTTCACGTCTTCCTCGAACCGGACGAGCCGAGCGGCTATTACATCGAGGAGATCATCGAGGGCAATACCATCATCCAATCGCTCGCCGCGGTGCAATACGACGAGAACGAGTTGAAACGGCGAATGAAAGTGCAGATGGATGAAGCGATCAAATCCGACCGCATGAAACCCTCGGAGGCGATGCGATTGCTCGACGACTATGAAAAGGGGTTGAAGGCGTATACGTATCTTAGTTTTTAGGAGGCTATCGGGTTAAGATTTGTTCGAGTTTGAGTATCGGCATTATGACGGTGACATTAATACGATGAAGAAACGGTGTTCTGTCGCCGAGGCCTGGGACACGCTTTCGAGGTTTGTCCAATACAGATTTGGAACGCTTTTACCAGATGACTGAAACGCCTTATCCGCTGCTACGCCGACGGCAACTCGGGTTTCATTAACACCCCGCTTTAGCGGGGTGTGGGCGCTGACGATACGGCAGAAACCGTTTCAACGGTTTTATCATCACGCCACTTCAGGCCATATCGTTCCACGAGCAGCTTCAATTCGTCTGAGAAGCTCTTCTTGTGGTGATGCTCCTCTTGTTGAGCGATGTACCTGGCCACCTCTCCGACGCCGGAATGGGAGACGGAGAATACCCCATAACCCCGTCCCCAACCGAATTTGCCAGCAACCAAGCCGTTTTGGTTCACCCAATGTGACGAGCCGCCCTTTAAAAATTGCATCATCTCCTCGATGGATAAGCCCGTTGACAGATCCACCAACGCATGAACATGGTCCGGGTTCACGAAATTGATCTTCATGTAGATCTTTTCTCTTCAGCGTAGTGCGTGAGATGGACGGATAACTTTGCCGCGGCGGCCTTCGTCAGGAGAGGACGGCGTTCCAGCGTTGCCCAAACCAGATGCGCCCAAACACGGGAATAAGAATGAAGAGACATGAGAAAGGTTTAAGTGGAACGTGCGGAAAGGCAAGGCGAGAAACCGTTAAAACGGTTTTGGTCTTTGCGAGCAGCAACCACCCCGCTGAAGCGGGGTGTTAATGAGATCCGATCTCAGATTCAAAAGAATTCCATCATGTTTTCCAACCCACCTCCCTCCACTCGTTAAACTTGTTTCCCGGCCCTTATTTCTCCATCTTATTCGTTTAATGCCTGAAATTGCGCCTAATCCTGAACTGCTCCGCTCGCTGGGGCGCCTGGCCCGCGGTTTGTCTGCGTTGTTTTGGGGATTGCCGGCCATGCTGATCGTCTGCGCGGAAACGGCCAAGGCCGATCTGCTGCAACCCATCGAGATCGTCCCCGCCATCCTCACGAACGGCCTGCTGCTGTATGGCTTGTGGCAGATGGGCGATTTCCAAAAACAGGAACGCCCCTGGCGTGATGCCCTGGATCGGGCGAAGCTCCTGGCCCTCGTCAACCTGGGACTAAGCCCCTTCTTCTACTGGCAAAACCGGATGCCTGACCAACTGTATTTCGCCGCAGTGATCCTGCTCTTCGTCGCCTCCTCGCTGCTGTTCCTGTATCACCTGAACATCGTCATCAAACAACTCGGAGCGATGTTGCCGGATGAAACGTTGCGGCATGAGACCAGGGATTTCACCACCTTCAATCGCTGGATGCTCATGCTGTGGTTCGCCTTTGTCATGGCTTCAATCCTGGCAGTGCATTTCAATCTGCAATTGGATTTGGACCAACTCCATTGGCTTTGGATGGAACGCCTGGGCGTGGCCATCATGCTCTTTCTTGGCCTGTCGCCGCTGGCCGTCACCATGGCGCTCCTCTGGAAAACCAAGGAAGTGATCTTCGACGCCGTCTTCGGCTCGCGCCATTGAAAAACTAAACGAATCGCAGAGACGCAGAGATGAATTTCGACCACGGATAGGCACGGATGGACACAGATAAAAGATAAAAAGTTAAAGCAAAAGACGCGAAGAAGGGCAAAGTAAAAAGCCGATTTAATGCTGCTTTTTCTCTATGCGTCCCGGTGGTGAATTCTGAAAGGAAACGCTCCTTGCCCGCCAGCCTCAAGCTCTGATAGAGTTTTCAACCTTTTCACATGAAATCATCGGCACTATCGAAACTTGGCCGCCGCACTGCGCTGCCGCCCATCTCCTGGCTCATGCAAGCCGCCCTCTCGCGGCCAAAATTGATCTCGCTGGCCGCCGGCTTCACCGATAATCCGACGTTGCCAACGGAAATCTCGCGAAAATTGCTCGGCGATATTTTGCGACAACCGAAAATCGGGCAACCTGCGATGCAATACGGCATCACCGCCGGTGAAAATAATCTGCGCGATCTCACGGCCCGCCATCTGCAAAAACAGGATGGGGTCAAGCCGTCCGCCGCCAGCCATTCCGCCGATCGCCTGATGATCACCGGCGGCTCGCAACAGCTGCTTTACATGACGCTCGAAGCCCTTTGCGATGAAGGCGACATCATTCTCGTTGAGGACCCGACGTACTTTGTCTTTTTGAGCATCCTGCAGAGCCGCGGCATCCGCGCGCGTGGCGTGAAACTGGAACGCGACGGGATTGATTTGGCGCACCTTGAGATGGTCTTGGAGCGATTGAAAAAATCCGGCGAATTGCGCCGGGTCAAGGCGCTCTACCTGGTCACCTATTTCCAAAATCCGACCGGCGCCTCGACGACATTCAAAAAGAAAGCCGGCGCGTTGAAGCTCTTGAAAAAATACGAGCGCGCCGCGGGCCATCCACTCTATCTGTTGGAAGACGCAGCGTACCGGGAATTGCGGTTCGCCGGCAATGATGTCCCCTCGGCATTGATGCTCCCCGGCGCGAATAAAGACGTGATTTACACGGGCACCTACAGCAAGCCGTTCGCACCGGGCGCGCGTATCGGCTTCGGCATTTTGCCCGGACCCTTGTTCACGACGGTCCAGCGCATCAAGGGCAACCATGATTTTGGCTCGGCGAATCTGTTGCAACAGCTCCTCGCGCACGCGCTCCAGACCGGCCTTTACCACCAGCACGTGGCGAAGATCGAAAAACGTTACGGCCGGAAGGCGCGGGTGATGAAGCAGGCGCTGGCCGAGCATTTTCCCGCAAACGTGGAGATCTGGGAATCCGGCGGCGGCCTTTATTTCTGGGCGCGATTGCCCGGGAAAATTTCGGCGGGCGTGGACTCAAAAATTTTCCAGGCCGCCTTGAAGGCCGACGTGCTCTATGTGCCGGGCGAATTGTGTTACGCCGACGACCCGGCGCGCCGCAAGCCCGCCAATGAAATGCGCATCAGCTTCGGCAGCGCCAGCGAGGACAATATTCGCGAAGGCATCAAACGGCTTGGCAACGTGCTGAAGAAATTTGTAAAATAACGGGGCGGTTTCGGAGAGGGGCCATTTTATGAAAACAAAATCTTTTTTCGTTTTGCTGGCAGCGATATTTACCACTGTCCTCGTTCAGGCGCAGGACACCAACACTTTGCCGCCGCAGGTCCTTGCCCTCTTGAACAGCCTGAAATATCAGCAGGGTGAAATCAACCTGCGCGATGGTCTGGCGACGTTGACGGTGCCGAAAGATTTCAATTATCTCGGACCGGACGATGCCGAGACCGTGCTGGTAAAGCTTTGGGGCAATCCGCCTTCGCAACAGAAGTCCCTCGGCCTCCTCATTCCCGCCGGCATGACACCCGCGAGCTCCAATGCATGGGTCGTGACCATCAGTTATTCCGAGGATGGCTACGTGAAAGATGGTGATGCGAGCAAAATCGATTACGGCAAGTTGCTCACGCAAATGCAGCAGGCCATTGCCGACAATAACAAGGCCCGGCAGGATAAAGGTTATCCACCCATCACCCTCGTCGGCTGGGCCGCGCCACCGCATTATGATGCCGCCACGCACAAACTCTATTGGGCGAAGGAACTTAAATTTGGCAACGACTCGGAAGACACGCTGAATTACAGCATCCGGATCCTGGGACGGCATGGCGTTCTGGAACTCAATGCCGTGTCCGCCATCGATCAATTCAACGAGATCGACCAACAAACCCCGGAAATCCTCGGGATGGTGGATTTCAAAGAAGGCAATCGTTATGCGGATTTTGATCCGAAGGTGGACAAGGTCGCCAAATACGGCATTGCCGCCCTCGTGGCCGGCGGTGTTTTGGGCGCGGCCGCAAAATTTGGGTTGTTGAAATTGCTTTGGGTGGGAATTCTCGCCATGAAGAAATTTGTCGTCATCGGCGTTTTGGCCGTGATCGCATTTTTCAAAAAGTTATTCAAAGGCCGCAGTTCAACGAACGGACCAACCGCGGGCACTTGATCCTCCGGGCGGTAGTCCAATCACTGTTTAGCCCGCCCGGCCGATTTCATCTCGATGCTCTTCAATATATCGTTGAAAATAAGGTCTTAAATGCTCTGTGAGAAATGACTGGTAGACAATGCCGATAATAGAAACTGTAAAGAAGGCAACCATCACGGATGTCCAAAATTGATTTCCAACGGCGTCGGATACATCATAAGCAGATATTCCGAGCAGAGCTAAAAGAACGTTAGGCAAACGAAACCACCACTGCGATAAACATCGCTCTTTGCAAAACAATTTAAACGCGCCGTCTCGCACGGTGCTGCGTCGATAATCTTCGAGATCAGAAAGTTCCGGCACCTGCTTATCTGTGAGATAAAGTTTCATTTCACAATTTCGACTTTCCTCCGAAGTGAAGAATTTGTCCAGCGCGAAATCACCCTGGCGGCCAGGCCATATGGCGTCCGCCGAGAATGTGGACATGCAGGTGCGGAATCGTCTCGCCGCCGTTCGGACCGTTGTTGATGACCAGACGGTATCCCCCGGCCTTCAACCCCAATTTGTCCGCCACCTCACCGGCTTTCAGGAGCAAATGGCCCAGCAGACCCTGATCGTCGTTTTTTGCCTCGGCGATGCGCGGGATCACGGTCTTCGGAAAGAGGATGACATGGGTCGGCGCCTGGGGCTTGATGTCGCGGATGGCAAGGACCAGGCCGTCTTCATAAACAACATCCGCCGGGATTTCGCGCGCGATGATTTTTTCAAACAGGGTCTTCATCGAATTTTAAATCGGGAAACCACGCGCGTCGTTTTTGAACCAAAAATTATTCAACGACGAGCGCGCATTCGTTCTGCTCCGGCTCGGCGGTCAGGCAGCTCCGCAGATATTCCACGATCTGCATCTGCATTTTTTCACAGCGCGAACTCCAGCGGCGGGCGCCGGCCAGTTGCTTGACGCAGCCGCGCAGGCCGCGAAAACGCAGCACGCGCGGCGATTGGCGGAGCTGCGAGCGCAATTCATCGCGCAGCCGCGGATAAAAGAACAATTCGAGGCTTTCCGCCGATTCACCCGCGATCACACGCAGGTCCGAGATGGAGATTTCACGCGCCAGTTCAGTGCCGGTAGAGCGAATGGTCAGGCCAAGCGTGCGCAACACTTTTTCCAGCGCGGCGGCAAATTCGCCCACCGTCACGGATTCACGGGCCAATTCCGTCTTGAAATAATAAAAGACGGACGCGGCCGCGTGGCGGAGCATTTCGGCGTCGACCATGCTTTCGGAGCTCGAGATGACCTCGATGCAAATCATTTCCGCAGAGCACGGGATGCTTTCGCCGTTGTTGAGTTGAAAGAGCAGACAATCGGAATTAAGAGCAATCATTTGGCAGCCTCCAGTTTTTTTACTTCCTGCACGAAATCAGTCGCTTCCTCGAACCGGCGATAGACACTCGCAAACCGCACGTACGCCACATCATCCAATTCGCGCAGGCCGTCCATGACCATTTTGCCGATGAATTCTCCCGGCACTTCGCTTTCAAATTTTTCCGTGACCGCCGCCACGACATGATCCACCAGGTCATCCATCGCCTTCAAGGCGACCGGCCGTTTCTGGCATGCTTTCTTGATGCCGGACAACAATTTTTCACGGGAAAATTCTTCACGCCGCCCATCGCGCTTCATCACCATCAGGCCTTCGTGTTCGACTTCTTCGTAGGTGGTGAAGCGATGCCCGCATTTGGTGCATTCGCGGCGGCGGCGGATGGTCACCCCCTCACGCGAGGCGCGTGAATCAATGACTTTATCTTCCTGGCAACCGCACTTGGGACAACGCATAAAACCACATCTAATTGTGGTCGCCCCCTTGTATCCCACAAATGGTTGGGGATGTCAAGGGTGGGTTGGCCTTATATACCAGACGAACCAAAGACAAAATTGGAGACAATCGAGAGCTTCTTGAGCAAATAGATTGGAAACTCACAGAATTATTAGCTTATCAGCGGATGATTTCACCGCACCACAAGCATCGGCTCGCCGGTTTTAAGAATTGTCGGGATGCTTTTCATCTGTTTGAAGTTTCAGACTCCAAGCGACCTTGCTTGCAATGTGCTCCGACCAATCAATCTCCACAGACAAAACAACATGACAAGAAGGGCAAGAAAGCGTGAATCCATCCAACACATTGCCGATTTTAACTTTTTCAAAATCAATTGAATTCAACTTCCTTTTGCACGCAGGACACAAGTTTTTATTCATAAGCGCATGAAACCCGAAAATCAAGAAAACGACAACAGGGAAACGTCAGCTTTCTTTTGTGCCGAACGGCGATTTTCCCACTGGAATCGGAATAGCCCATTTTATTGGCGTGCTGTCAGTTTTCTTTTCTATATCCGAGGCCAGTTTCTGTGCTTGTTGGGCAAGTTCCTTGTATTGCTCGCCTGCATCTTGGAGTTTTTTGCCTTGTGTGCGGATGTTCTCCGCAATTTGTTTCAGGTTCACAAAACCAGAATTGGGAATGGCATCCATAATGATGATAAGTCTAGCATAAAATCAGACAAAAACACAAAACAAACCAATCCTGAGCAAAAAAAGGAATTAACGTTTTTTGAGTTTCAAAAGCTCAAGCTCGGCCTTCAATTTAAGATTCTCCTTCTCTGCCTTAAGCAGCTTCGACTTCAACTTGGCATTTTCTTTCTGTTGTGCCGTATAGTGAGAAACGAGATATTCTTCAAGCTCCACCTGCTTTTCATGAATCTTGCGATTCTCAACCTTAAGCTTCAGGGTTGTTTTTTGAAGCTCCGCAATCGAGTCATTTTGTTCATTATTCATAGGTTTTTGTTTTGAGCGTAAATCTCCAATAAAGGGCCTTAAAATGAAACAACAAACTAAGGATGAGTCGGTCGAGAGAGTCGTAAGCGATGATGCTAATTCTGAATTTCCGAAAAAGATTTATGCTCTTGACGCCACTTACAGCGCCGAAGGTCATTCTGAAATCGTATATGTCGATCTCAGCAAAGCGGATGAATCGCTCCGCGCTCTATTTCCCCAATTAAACACAAAACAAACGCTGCTAAGAGAGATAATGGCCTTCCGTTATTATCAAGTGAAACAGTGGATAGGTTTCTGTATTTCGAGTAGAAGTCCAGACCGTATTCGGCGTGTGACGCGAATGTCATCGCTCCGATTATGTTTGATTGTATCAGAATGGAGACGTCTTCGCTATCGCAACAAGATGATAGCTGCTGGCAAAATGTTTTTTGAGCCTCTGCCGAAAGCGTGGTGGGAATTTTGGTATAAGGACTTTTCCGACCTGAAACAGAAGTTAAGGCTTCCGAGAACACCCCCAAAGCAATAGCCAAATCGTTTAAAACAGCCTTATGAGCAGCTTCATCTCGTTCATTCATAATTTGTTTGAGGATTAAAAAACTAATGAAACCCAAAAAGAGCGCCGCCGTTACACCAAATCAAAGTGAAAGTGGGGACACGGCTTGTAATCCGAACAAAATTCAATATTGCGAACCTTCACCACCTTTCCGTCTGACATTTTCAGGACGATTGCGTCTTTTAGAATCGTGTGAAGAAGTTCTGCGGATGGAATGTCTCGAATCGAAAGGATGCCTCGATTTTGAGACGACCAAAGCTGCGCTTCGCCGGTGGCGAGAATTTGGCTTTCCGAATCAAGAAGAACCGCCCCAAAGGTGGAGAAATCGCTTTGTTCCATGCGTCAAAGAATGGGCGGAAAGGATGTTAAAATGAAACAAAAATCACCAGAGGCAAAAGAAGAAATAAACCTTTCAAAACTAGCTGTTGAATGTTCCGATGAGGACACCGCTAGGAGGTATTTTGAGTCGTGGAGATGGCCGAACGGCCCTACTTGTCCTCATTGTGCCTCCAAAGCCCATTACGCGCTAAAGCAACGCCCTGACAGCAAGAGTCCGGCTCGTAAGGGGCTTTACAAATGCAAGGATTGCAGCAAGTTCTTCTCCGTCACATTGGGCACAATCTTTGAAGATAGCAAATTGCCGCTCTCAAAATGGTGTATGGCTATCTTTTTGATCTGTTCCAGCAAAAAGGCTATTTCTGCTCATCAGTTACACAGGACAATAGGAGTCAGTTACAAAACTGCTTGGTTTATGTCACACCGTATTCGTCATACTTTTTCACCAGTCCTGGACGGGACAAAGCTCAAAGGCAACGTCGAGGTTGACGAAGGGCATTTTGGAGTCAAGAACAAGCCTAAAATACGCGTAGTGGCTTTGATTGAGCGCGGAGGCCAAGTCAGGACTAAAGTTGTGCCACGTATCACCAATCGCAATATTGGGCCGTTCCTGCGTGAAAACGTCGCCAAAGGCTCAATCCTGCATACTGACGCCAATCCAACATATAAGAGTGTTCACCTTCCGGCGATCAAACACGATGCTGTGAACCACACCCAAGGCGAGTTTATTAGGGAACGAGCAGATGGCTCGAAAGTTCACGTCAATCATTGCGAATCGTTTTTCAGCCTGTTCAAACGCGGTATCGTTGGGGCATTTCACCATATCAGCCAGCAGCATTTGCCTCGGTATGCCGATGAGTTTGCTTTTCGGTGGAATACCCGCAAGATGACTGATGGCGAACGATTCATTGAGGCAATCAAATCCTCTATTGGCAAACGCCTGAAATATAGGGAAACTATCGCCGCATGAGACCTTACAAAAAGACGGCCATTTCCTTGTATCCCATGAAGCCGGAAGATGTATTGAAGAAAATGCTCAATACGCCGCCGATTAAGAAACGCAAGGCTCCTAAAAAGAAATAAATTTGACAGTTCCGATTTCGAGTGGAATCGCCAATAAAGAAAACGGCTGGCATGGTGGTCTTTTAGAGGGACGCCATGTCCAGCCGAGAGGCAACAGTGAGTCGCCAACGATGGGAATACAATCCCACCGAATGTCATTTCTTGCAAGCAAATCTTCTTGCCTATTTTCGCAATTCTGCTTGGTTTGTCATGTAGTGATTTGGTTTTGGAGGTTTGGGATATGGCGATTTAGCGGAGGTGTAACCCAATCTTCAATAATCAAATGAAAACAAACAAACTAAATAATGACATAACAATAATTTAACGACATCGGTTAAGGACGGTTAGGAACTACCACATCCAAAAGAGAGTCCTTGCACCTGCATGCGCCCCCATGGGCGTGTGACCATACAGCGTGCATATCTCTCAAAGGCCGTGGTAGGCCTCTAACCGATATGCGGTCACACGCCTACTCTTTTCCGTTGCGCCAGATGGAAAAGGAGACAATGAAAGAACACCCCTTGAAAACGGCGTTAATTCTGATGGGATTGCCACTATTATTCATGCTACCACTGTGGGTAAAGCCGATTACAAATCTTTTCAATCTGATATGCCATCCATCAATTGCTGGGTTATTTGGTCTTATTTTTGAATGGCATTTCTTACTTCTAGTGGTGTTTTACCTGTCATTTGCATTGCTATTTTACAGCGGAGCGTTGAGGGAGTTGAGAGACCGATACGACGAATCAAAAAAGAAATACCAAGAAAATTTGGATATTTTGCAAAACGAAAACAATCGGATAATCGAAACAAATAAGCCTAAAAACAATTAATGTATTATTGCCAATCAATCTTTATAAACAACATCATATATGAAAAACATTCAATGATTGTTGAAGTCTTAATAGGTCTGGCAACTGGAATTGTGGCTGGAGTAGTAGCTGGATTCCCAATGAGTATATTTTTTTACAAATTAGCCAAAGAAGATTCGGAACTTTTATACAAAAGAATGCGATTGGAGTCTGTTCTTTTCAGGTTAAGGCAGTTATCTCCAAACAGATCGGAGGACAGTGAGCGATCAAAAGATGGAGTTTATTCCACTTCCCATTGGATGATTTGTGCGGCTGAAACAATGGAGGAATCTGGATTCATTAAAGGCGGTTTATTGATTCGCGAGATCGTCGAATCGATGAAGCAAACACTACAAGCCTGTCAAAAGAGGGAAATAACAGACGCCGAAGCGGTACAAAAAAAGGAGATTTGGTATTCACAAATTCACGCACTTTATACAGATCTGCCTCAGTCGCGATTAATCCGCATCGTACGCATTCTATCTGACCTTTTTTGACATCATCAAAATCGTCTCCGACTAAAGCGTGATATCCCATTTCAACACAGACCCTTAACATTTTAGGATTGGACGTCCTTAAATATGGAGTTTTTGAAAACCCTCCGGCCTCGTCAACAATTTGGTGCGTAATGTATATAAGGCCAAGGGTGGGTTGGCCTTATATACTATACAAACCATGGGATGAGATTAGACGACATCCGTTTTGTTTTGTTTTGGTTGGCTCTTTTTGTCCAAATAACCTTCGAGGACTCGGCCAAGGGCGTCCAATTCAGCCAGCTTGGCTTGAATGTTTTTGGGAGTAAATTGGCCTTTCTTCAAGATTTCAACAAGTGCCAAAGTCCTAATCAAATAGCCATCCATCGGGTTAAGCCCATATTGATGGTAAGGCATTTTGAGCCTATCGGCTTTCTCCGCCATCTGCCTCCAATTTTCAACGGCAGTCTTGATGGCAAATTCAGTCAGAGCGCGATGCTCCTCTTGGCGATGGTTAAGCCATTGCCCGAAAACAACAATTCCGCCACCGGAAACGCTTCCAATGAATCCGAAAATGGCTGGCAAGAGTGGATTTATGGTTTGTCTCCTATTGTTGGATTTGTCATCGGATACTTGGCTCTCACTTTGATTTACATCCGCTGGCCGAATTTATGGCCTAACAACAAATAATATGCAAATGAATAACCAAGACGAAAAACCCATCACCCTGTCATCGCTGGCGGCTGAATATAGCGATGAGGATTCCGCCCGAACCTACCTTGAGGGGATACGCTGGCCGCAGGGCGCAGTCTGCCCTCATTGCCAATCCAAGGCGCATTACGCCCTCAAGCCAGCGCAAGACGCCACCAAGGGCAAGCGGAAGGCAAGGAGCGGCCTTTATAAATGCAAAGACTGCCGGAAGCAATTCACCGTGACCGTTGGAACGATATTCGCTGATAGCAAGATACCATTGCACAAATGGCTTCTGGCGTTCTTCCTGTTGTCCTCGTCCAAGAAGGCCATGAGCGCACACCAGATTCACCGCTCTCTTGGTGTGAGCTATAAAACAGCATGGTTCATGTGTCACCGGATACGCCATGCCGTAAAACCCAACCAGACAGTCGAAAAGCTGAAAGGAAACGTAGAAGTGGACGAGGGACATTTTGGGGTAAAGAATCAGCCTAAAATGCAAGTGGTGGCCTTGATTGAGCGCGGTGGTCAGGTGAGAACCAAGGTTGTCCCCCGCATCAGTAACCGCAACATCGGCCAATTCTTGCGGGATAATGTCGCCAAGGGCTCAATTCTGCACACTGATGCCAATCCCACTTATAAGAGTGTTCATCTTCCGGCTATTCGACATGATGCCGTGAATCATACCGGCAAAGAGTTCATCAGGGAACGGGCAGACGGTTCCAAGGTTCACGTCAACCATTGCGAATCCTTTTTCAGCCTGTTTAAGCGCGGTGTGGTCGGAGCCTTCCATCATATTAGCCAAGCGCATCTGCCCCGTTATGCCGATGAATTTGCCTTCCGTTGGAATACCCGCCGATTGCTGGACGGGGAACGGTTTGAAATCGCCCTTGGCATGGCCGAAGGCAAAAGGTTGAAATATCACGAAACCGCGTTAGGCTGTGCCAATGGCTAAGAATAAACCGCTCAATCTGTCCGGAATGACCGTGAGGGATATTGCTTCTGCCTTGCTCGCCACAAAGCCTATGCCGCGCCCTGCCAAGCCAAAAAAACAGCGCAAGAAATGATTGACCGCAAGCGATGGTTCTGCCAAAACCATGCTTGCATCAAATTTAGCGTAGCGGTTCGGAGCGACAGAAAACTTGGAAATTTTCGTATTAGCTCAAGAACGAACCTCGCCGCCCCATCGGGGCGCGGCTTGGCGTATTCTTGAGCGGCCTTCCAAGTGCCTCTGTCGGGTGCGTTGAGTTCGCGCCCTTTTCCTTTCCGCATCGCATAACGGAAAGGCATATCAATGAAGATAATGACGGTTGCTGCATTGTTATTCTGTTTGGAGACGGCTCGCATTTACGCTTCCATTACAAATTCTGTCGTCGTCAATTCTTATGATGACCAAACAGGGAAAATAGGGATAAAAACAAATTGGTATGTCACGGAGATGATAACCAATTGGGTTCCTGCGCCCAATTATTTTAGGACTCTCGATGGAACCAATTATGATGCAAGTCATTCATCTCAATGGTTGAAATTTTCCGATTGGAATGGTCTGGGGGTGGAAATCATTGACCCAAACAATAACGGCGATCTGAATCACAATGTTGGAAGCATCCGCCGGATAATCGGAGGCGTTACATTCATTGATATTTCAAAGGAAACGATGAGACATGAAACATATAGCGGAATGCTTTACAAGGACGGTCCCGATGAATACGAAAAGACTGTCGTGGTTTTTAATTTAGAAAATCCAACAGAAACTAAATTTGATTTTTATTGCACGAAAACGACGAATTATATTGATAAGAATGGGAATGTTTTCGATGCCTTTGATTGTGGTTTTCCTGACACAAATCAGATTCCAATAGTGACCAGCAAGCGGTTTAAAATTTCCGCTCCATGAAGTCATTACGAGTGATTTTATTTGGATGTTCTTTGCTTCTGTTGAGCATTATTTTCTCGCATTATTCCCCAAATACATCTCGGCAAATCCCGCATCCGGCATTGGTGGGGGCGCCCGATGTTAGCGGCATGGTATCCGCAAAAAACACATATCAAGAAACATGCAAGATATCCCGCTATCAGCGGCACCACACAATGAGTGAAAGAGACTTTAAGTTCTGGCTGACCGTCTTGGGCGGCCTTGTCGCGGGTGTAATCGGGATCATAACCGGTTTGGTTCTGAATTGGATTCAAAGAAGAATTGAGAGGGACAGCAGGATTAGAAATTTTTGGGCCGAGATGAGCCGCATTAAACATCAGGCAGAATTTTCCGACAATTTGCCAAGATTTTGCGAAAAGGCATTCCCCTCTATTACCTATCAAGTTTCCTTGATACGAAATGATTTCCCGAAGAATGGGGCGGAATTGGACGACTACATTACTAATTTCAGACGCTTGGATATTTTGAGCATTAAAAAGGAAAGCCAGACATCCAATATTAATTATGTAATGGATTCGTTTATTGGTTTTGCAGAAAGACACCACATAAGAAAAGAAGGATGGTTTAACAAAATTAAAAAATGGACTTTCCCATAATAGCTTGGTTTGCATGAGATATAAGACCAAGGGTGGGTTATTAACCGAAAACCAAACTTGCATTCAATCTGGAATCAGGTATTTTCTCCGGCTCGCGTTTGCACAAATTCTGACGCGCAACATTTAACTTTTTTATTTATGGCAACAGCAAACGATCTTCGCCGCGGTATGGCGATCAATTACAATGGCGACATCTGCGTGGTCCTGGACATGCAGCATCGCACGCCCGGCAACTTGCGCGCGTTTGTGCAGGCAACCCTCCGCAGTATCCGCAACGGCAAGTCCTCCGACGTGCGCTTCAGCTCCACGGAAAAGATCGAGCCGGTGCCGATGATCGCCAAAAAGATGGAGTACAGCTATAAAGACGGCGCGGATTACGTTTTCACCGACCCGGAAACCTATGAATCCGTGACCCTCGCTAACGAACTGGTCTCCGATTCAAAGAATTTTCTTGTCGAAAACGGACAAGTGACCGTGACATTCGTTGAAGAAAAGGCCGTCTCCATCGAATTGCCTTCTTCCGTGATCCTCACGGTGACCGATGCGCCCGAAGGCATCCGCGGCGATTCGGCGAACAACATGCAAAAGGCTATCACCATGGAAACGGGCATCACCGTCCAGGCGCCCTTGTTCATCAAGACCGGCGAAAAGATCAAAGTGGACACCCGCACGGGCAAATACATGGAGCGCGCCTGATCGGGAAGCCGCCTTTTGGCAGTTGGTCGTTCTGTTCATCCAGCCTGAAATTTGTGGTCCGATTCTCTCCCGTGGTTAAAGCCTGCGGTGTTTCCCTTCCTTGATTTTCAATGTCGCGGGGGTTTTTCCTGGAAAATAAGAGGATTTTGCATGCAATTTCCGAGGTGACCGATTGAGTTTGAAATAAAAGCGGCTAGGTTAGGCGGACGTATGAGCCACCGACTAAAATCTTACGCCGAAAATGTATTCTCTTTTTGGCACTTGTATCCAGGCATGGCCGGCCGGTGAATCCCAGTCTGATCACCTGCATGAAAATGCCTGCCATCAAATACTGTCTCGGGATTTTATCGGTCGTCCTGCTGGCGGCATTTTGTGAGTCCAGCCGGGGCCAGGTCATTTATACGAACTACACCTTTGACGCTCCCGCGTCTGCCAATCCCCCGGCCTGGGGAGTATGGCCAAATGGGACAGGCCAGTATGTTACCAACGAATGGAGTTCCAGCGATGTCAGTAATAGCGCCTCCTCCGGCTCTTTGGAAATCGTCAGCACCTTCACTGGCGCAAGCCAGCAAAGCTATGTCTGGAGCGGGAATAATGGCGCCTATAATCCTCCTTTGAATGGTTCATTGATCACCAATTTTTCCTGCTGGATCCGTTTCGATCCCGGCTCCCCGACCAATGCTTCAACCAGTTCGTACGGCACTCTTGAATTTTATGTGGTCACTTCCGCCAACGATTCTGCGTCCACACAAATTGCCAGCAGCTCGTCGTATTATCATCAACCGGCCGGCAACACGAATTGGGTCTTTTATTCAATCCCGGTCAGCACGAGCGCAAGCATTTACGGAATCCAGGTTGAATTGCAAACCTACAGCGATGCCCTGACCGGGACTTCGAAAATGTATCTCGATGATGTCCAACTCACCGGTCCGGGGGCCCAGGCACCGATCAACGGCACTTCCGTCGTGGATTGGAACAATGTGCACCAGCGGATCGATGGTTTCGGCGCTTCATCCGCGTGGAACGGCAGTTGGACCACCGCCGAAGCTGACCTGCTCTTCTCCACCAACAATAACGTCAGCTATAATTCCGGCACTTATAACGGGGTTGGGCTTTCACTTCTGCGCAATCGCATCGCCTATGCCAGCACGACCGCTTCAAATGCGGTGCCCACCACGGTTGAAACGTCGATCATGCAGATGGCGCAAGCCCGCGGCGCCAGAGTTTGGAGCACGCCATGGACCCCGGCGGTTGGCTTTAAGAACACTAATAATCTTTACGGTTCCCTGCCGATCACCAACAACGTTGATGGCGGCAGCTATCTGGGCAGCGGAAACAACATCACCAATCTGAACTACGCGAGCCAACTCGCCAACTATGTGGTGAGCATGAAAACCGGCTACGGCATCAACCTTTACGCGATTTCCATCCAAAACGAGCCGGACGCGCAGGTTAACACGTACGATGCATGCCAGTGGACGGGCGCGCAGATCCATGATTTCGCGACCAACCTCTTCAATGCGCTGTCCGCCAAGGGTGTTGGTTCAACACAAATCATCCTCCCCGAAAGCCAGAATTGGGCGGACTATAATGGTTTTGCCGCGGCGGTCATGAGCGACCCAAATGCCGCGGCGGATGTGGGCATCATCGCCGACCATAATTATGACGGCAACTATGGACCATCGTCGTTGGTCAAAAACAGTTATGGAAAGGCATTATGGGAAACGGAAGTCGCCCTGCTTTCCGGCAGCGACAGCAGTATTGCCAATGGGGTCTATTATGGGCAACGGATTTACCAGTTCATGACCCAGGCCCAGGCCAATGCTTATCACTACTGGTGGCTCGTCGCCGATGGTTCCGGCAATGAAGGATTGCTGGACACCAGCGCCAATGTCACCAAACGCTTGTTCGTCTTTGGCCAATACAGCCGGTTTGTCCGCCCGAATTTCTATCGCATCGACGCCACTTCATCCCAACTATCGGCCTCGATCAGTGCCTACAAAGATTCAGCCTCGCCGGCCTTTGCGATCGTCGTCGTCAACACCAATTCATCGACCGACGTGATCGAGACCTTCAGCTTGACGAATTTCACTGCGACTTCCGTGACACCGTGGATCACTTCCGCCTCGCTTTCGCTCGCTCCGCAAACGGTGGTAAATGTCACCAATGGTTCGTTCACTTATGATGTGCCGGCCATGAGTGTGGTGACGTTCGCGGGACAGGGCATCACCAGCGCACCGCCGGTTTTCGTCTCTGTGCCCAATCAAACGGTCAATGCCGGTGTGACCGTGCAGGTGACCAATACGGCCACTGCTTCAGATGTGCCGCCCAATTCATTGACGTATGCTCCGGCCAATCCATTCCCGACAAACGCAACGCTCAATTCAACGAGCGGCGTCTTCAACTGGCGTCCATCCGTCAGCCAGGCCAATACCACGAATGTCATCCAGATCCAGGCCATCGACAATGACCCGGCAAATTTAAGCGCCACCGATAGTTTCAGCGTGATCGTCAATCCCGTGACCAATCCGGTGGTAAACACAGCGGGAAGCCTTTCATGGCAGCAAGGCCAATTCAACATGACCGTCGCAGGGCCACAAGGACCGGACTATACCTTCTTGATGTCAACCAACATGGTGAATTGGCAGGCCATCTTCACGACGGATTCTCCGGCAACGCCCTTCACCTTTACCGATCCCAACGCCACCAACCCCAACCAGTTCTATCAGATCCAGATAGGACCATGATGTAGGGCGCGGACTTACATTCGCATGGTCCTTTCCGCTGCGCGGGGAAGAAGGTTTTTTAAAATTTTTCCATTTTAGGATTGGATTTGCTTTTCAATTCCGTTTCTTTGGGCTATTCCTTAGACACGATGTCGACCCAGATAAAGGGAGAACGAATTTTCCGGGGGATTCCTGTCTCGGCAGGGGTCTGTCGGGGGAAAATTCTCGTGCTCCATCGCACCCGCCGTTTGATCAACCGCCGCGAAGTGTCCGACACCGGGGTTCCTGCCGAAGTTGAGCGGTTTGAGAAGGCGCTGGCGCAAACCCGCAAGCAGATTTCCGATGTGCAGCGCAAAGTCGTGGAAAGCATGGGCGCAAAGGAAGGCGATATTTTTGAGGCGCATCTTCTCATGCTGGAAGACCGCACGTTGGTGGACGAGGTCATCCGCCTGGTGCGTGAGCAAAAAGTGAACGCCGAATACGCCTTTCACTCCATCGCCGCGCGTTATCTGGATGCCCTTGCCGGCGTGGATGATGAATATCTGCGCGAACGCGCCGCGGACATGCACGACCTGATCGGACGCGTGCTGGATAATCTGCTCAACGTAAAAAACGAATTTAATCTTCATCATATCACGGAGCCGTGCATTTTGATCAGCCATGATTTAAGCCCCTCCACCACCGCGCAGCTGAATAAAAAGCTCGTGCTCGGATTTGCGACCGACATCGGCGGAAAAACCTCGCATACGGCCATCATGGCGCGGTCGCTCGGGATTCCCGCGGTGGTCGGCCTGAAAACCGCGAGTGAAGAGTTGGAAAACGGGGATTATGCGCTGGTGGACGGGTACAACGGCACCATCATCATCAACCCGACCGACCAGACCCTTTTCGAATACGGCCAACTGGCGAAAATCAAGGCCTCGCTGGAAGAAAAATTGCGCGAGATCAGGACGCAACCCGCCGTCACCCTCGACGGAAAAAACATCGTCCTTTCCGCAAATATCGAAGACCAGGACGACGTGGCCGAGGTCATCGCGCAAGGCGCGGATGGCGTGGGGCTTTTCCGCACGGAATTTCTGTTCATCAACCGCGAAAGCCTTCCCACGGAGGAGGAGCAATACCAGGTCTACCGCGACGTGGCCGCCGCGTTAAAACCGCAACCGGTCATCATCCGCACCGTGGATCTGGGCGGCGACAAATTTGCCTCGCACCTGCAACTGGCCAAGGAGATGAATCCCTTCCTGGGCTGGCGCGCCATCCGTTTTTGCCTGGCCCAGCCCGAAATGTTTCGCGCCCAGCTCCGCGCCATCCTCCGCGCCAGCAC
>Ga0206805_1023_pt1 | contig 36161 bp, 34 predicted proteins | sample Alteio_BWOrgCont_59_FD_152890 | JGI IMG/M metagenome (GOLD analysis project Ga0206805, IMG submission 152890) | Enriched cells from forest soil in Barre Woods Harvard Forest LTER site, Petersham, Massachusetts, United States -... | ecosystem: Environmental > Terrestrial > Soil > Temperate forest >... | reverse complement strand
CGTTGGCTGCCAAAACCACGGCATAACCCTCCTGGGTCAAAAGCCGGGAAAGGATTTGCCTGATGCCGGGATCATCATCCACCAACAGGATTTTACGCCCGGCCTTCACCGGATTCTCCGGCCTGGAGGCACGTTTAGAGGGCTCAAGCATTGTGTTCATATCATGTTGTTTTGTCTTTAGCGCGAAACATGCCAATCGTGAAACCCTCCTTTTATACGCCTTTATATCCCGTATCGCAGCGTATCGTGGCAATTTTCCTTCCATTTCTGGTAACCTTCTTACCTCCCGATCCTCAACTCGAATTTTCGCCTGTTTTTTGCAGAATTTTATTTCTGTTGTATGGTGAATCGTCGGAATAGGAGGAGGGCAAAAGAGGGGGACCGGTCCGTGCGAAGAAACAATTGCGATGAATCGTCAAATCAAGGTTAGGCTCACCGTCTATGTCATGGTGATCGCGTTTCTGGCGGGGTTGATCGTATGGACGGCATACATCTCCTGGAGACGAATCGATGATTTGCAAACAAGGCTTACCGCCGTGCAATGGAAAAGTTTCCAGGTGGCCGACCATCTGCAGGAGACCATCCTGGGTTTGAACAACATCGCTTTGCGTTATGGAGCTTATCTGGAACCTGAAGACAAAACGAATTTTGACATGACCAGCAAAGAATTGGGCCGCTGGATCGACAGGCAACAGCCGATTTTATCACCGGGAATGGAACGCCCGATTCTTGCACAGATCAAAGTCGCCTACGGCGACTATCTTGCTGTGGCGACCAACATCACCTATCGGATCTATAACACCCGCCAATCGATCACCCGCGCGGTGGAGTTCGCCGGCCTGGAAAAACAATCCAGGCGCATTTTGGACCTTGGGTTTCAACTGGCCCAGATCCACCAGGAGTATCTTGACACATTCCAGGCACAGATCACGAGGTCTTTCCTCATCCTTCGGGTCACCTTGCTGACCCTGCTCGTATTATTGTTCGCCGCGCTCGGCTGGCTGGCGGTGGTCATTTACCGTGAAATGATTGCGCCTTTGCAGATTCAGTTGGTGGAAAGCCGGCAACTGGTAGAGCGGCAGGAAAAACTGGCTTCGCTCGGCATGCTGGCTGCCGGGGTTGCCCACGAAATCCGAAACCCGCTCACGGCGATCAAGACCTGGCTGTATATCCAGCAAAAACATCTCCAGCCGGGAACTCCCGAACATGACGATGCCAGTGTCATCGGCGGCGAGGTCAACCGGCTGGAAAGGATTGTCAAAGACTTTCTGCAATTTGCACGGCCTTCCAACCCGAAATTTGCAATTGTCCCTGCTGAACAACCCTTGTTTGAAGTCCAAACGTTGATGCAGCCGGCGCTTGAAAAATCAAACATCAAATTATTGGTGGAAAAAAAAGGCTCGCCGCAGATTCAAATCGATCCCCAGCAGATCAAGCAAGTTCTCATCAACCTGGTCCAGAACGCCGCCGACAGCATCGGGGAAAATGGCACCATCACCTTGCGGGCGTATCCCGATGAAAAAAAACTCAACAACCGGACCAGGGACGTCGTGATCCTTGAGGTCGCCGACACCGGCAAGGGAATCCCGCCGGAAGTGGAGAAACGATTGTTCGATCCATTCTTTACGACAAAAGATATTGGGACCGGACTCGGCCTTCCGATCGCCGCGCGTATCGTTGAACGGCATCATGGCGCGTTTCAGTACCAAAACCGTGCTGACCACGGCGCGGTTTTCGGGATCATTCTTCCCCTTCCCATCCCATGAATTCGCCCGCCAAAATCCTGCTGATCGAAGACGATCCCGCGATCGTGATGACTCTGTCCCGGGCGCTCGCCGACGAGGGATACGAGGTCGTGGCGGAAAAGCGCGGCGACTCGGGATTGGCCCGCGCAAAGGACACCCCCTGGGACATTGTCATCACGGATTTGAAATTGCCTGGACTCAACGGATTGGAACTGGTGCGTGACTTGCACGCCGCCCGGCCGCGACTGCCTATTTTGATGATGACTGCGCATGGCACCACCGAAACAGCGATCGAGGCCATCCAGTCGGGCGCCTACGACTATCTCATCAAACCGTTTGAAGTGACTGAAATGCTCGCATTGGTGGAACAGGCCGTGAAGGCAAGCCGGCTCATGTCAGTGCCGGTGGAAATCGGGGCAGCGGGGCCTGCCCGTTCCGCCATCATCGGTAAAAGCCGGGCCATGCAGTCGATTTACAAGGAAATCGGACGCATCGCCTCCAAGTCGGTCAGCGTGCTGATTCGCGGCGAAACGGGCACGGGCAAGGAACTTATTGCGCGGGCGATTTACCAGCATAGCGACCGTGCCCACGAACCATTCGTGGCCATCAATTGTGCGGCGATCCCCGAAACCCTGTTGGAGAGTGAGTTGTTTGGCCATGAACGCGGCGCCTTCACCGGCGCAGACGCCCGGCGCATCGGACGGTTTGAACAGGCGGATAAAGGAACGATTTTTCTCGATGAAATCGGCGATATGGCCCTGGCCACGCAGGTCAAATTGATGCGGGTGTTGCAGGAAAAATGCCTGCAACGCCTCGGAGGCAAGGAAACCATTCCAGTGGACGTGCGCGTGATCGCCGCCACACACCGCGATCTGGATGCGGCCATCAAGCAAAAACAGTTTCGCGAAGATCTTTACTACCGTTTAAGCGTTGTGGTGATCCATCTGCCGCCATTGCGCGAACGGAAAGATGACATCCCGGATTTATTGAAGTTTTTTCTTGAGAAATATGCCGTTGGTTTCGGGGTGAAGAATCCATCCATCCATCCCGATGCCGTTGAATTCCTGCAATCCCAATCGTGGCCCGGGAATGTGCGGGAACTGGAGAATGTCGTGCGCAAGATGCTGCTTCTGGCCCAGAACTATACCATCAGCGTCGAACACATCCGCGCGGTGCTGGCCAGGGGGAGTCAGCCGGCGACGCCGGCAGATAAAACCATTCAGGAATATGCTGATGAACTTATTGCCGCGGCGCAACGAGGCGAAATAACAGATGCCCACGCGCGATTGCACGAAGCCGGCGAGCGCACCCTGTTAAGCCGCGCCATCGAACTGGCGCACGGCAATCAGGCAAAAGCCGCGCGCTGGCTGGGGATTTCAAGACTGACCCTGCGTGAAAAGTTGATCCAGTTCGGACTGCATCCCAACCATGAATGACCGTCATTTTTTGCCGCGGCACGAAATTTGCTAAGAAGATTCCTGGCAGAAGATGCAGTAGTTATGAATGCTTATTTACGGATTTTGAATGTTGAAGATTGCGAAAAGGATGCGGAGTTGAATCGATCCATGCTTTCTGCCCGCTGGCCACATTGCGAACTGGTCCGGGTGGATAATCGCAATGATTTCATTGAGGCGCTTGACCACGGGGATTTCGACATCATCCTCTCGGATTTTACCATGCCCGATTTTGATGGCCAGCAGGCGCTGGAACTGGCCGGCCAAAAGCGTCCGGATGTTCCGTTTCTTTTCGTCTCCGGCACCATTGGTGAGGACGCGGCCATTGAGGCCCTTAAAAAAGGCGCCACCGATTACGTTCTCAAACACCGGCTGATCCGGTTGATTCCCGTCGTGGATCGGGCGCTCCGTGAAGCGGCGGAACGGGCCGAACGCGCGCGCGCCGAGGAAACCATGCGCCAATCGGAACATAAATATCGTCATCTTTTTGAGAGCCTTGGAGTCGGGGTTTTGGTGGCGGACCAGGAAACCGGCAAGATCATTGACGCCAATCACCGGATCGAGACGTTGCTGGACTGCGAACGCTCGAAAATTTTGGGGTGTAGACAAACCAAGTTTTTGGGATTGGACAAGCCCCACATGTTGGAGGATGCCTCAGAGACCAACGGACAGACGACGCTCCTGGAATGCAACATGATCCGTTCAGATGGTCACACGGTGCCGGTGTCCGTGCGGGGCACGCAATTGACACTCTATAACCGTCCCATGACCCTTTGGCTCTGCGAAGAACTCGCCAAATAAATCATCTCGGCAGCCAGTTGTGCCCCCAAAGCCAGAGGCGGGTCGCGCTCACTTCAACGCAGCATCTTCATGCAATTTGCCATCCTTTTTGAATGGGAGCCGGCGAATCGGCTTGCCCCGGCGAAAAATTCGTGAAAACTATGTGGCGCTGCTGATAAGTTTCCTCCACGAGACTTTCCCGGTAGTTTGTCGAAATTAACAGGCTGGAAGGGTGGCTGAGTGGTTCAAGGCACCTGACTCGAAATCAGGCATACGGGAAACCGTATCGTGGGTTCGAATCCCACCCCTTCCGCCATCGCCGTTTCCTCGGCTTTTCGAGGATTTCCGGTTCAAAAAAAGGGGAAAAACTTCCAACTGTCAGTGAAAGTGTCAGTAAACGCGGCTTGATGAAACGCCCGCGGGATAATCGAAGTGTAGTAATTGTTCTGCCGGTTCTGCAATTATCGGACTACGTGAAATTAAATCCAAAATATTTCTTTTTCCTTGATTACACAAAATTTGTGTGTTATGCTCTTCGCAACGGTTTCGGAACGTAGTAAGCAAGTTCAGAAGCCGCCAGCGCAAAGGGTTTTGGGTCGAAAGCTTGAAATTGCTGTGCCGAGACTGTTCGTGCCAGAAAGCATGGAACAGTCAATGCAATGGAAAGAAACCTGAAGTTTCTTTTGCACACTGACGTGACGTTGCTGGTTTGAAGTCGTTTTCGTTTGGCGACCTTCAAATCGTATTCAACCCAAACGAACATATGAAAAGGAACTACATGACAAATAAAATAACAGTTTATGCAAAACCAAAAACAAGACCCGAATGCTGATTCCGGCAGTCAAAACACGCTCAACCTCAAAAATTACATAGCCGCTTATGCGGAATTGGAAATTTCAGAGAGTTGTTCAACGACCTCAAACGAGGAATATAACGAAACGATATTAATAGCCAAATGGGTGAAACCTGATTGGGCAGAAAGGCCGCTTCTTAAGCTGGATTACCCGCAAATGGGGTATGTCAGTTACTTGGAAGCATCACCGTAAAGACTAAATGGAAAAATATAGATTTAATTTGGAATTGACCAAAGGCGCAAAGAAACAATTGGACAGCCTTCAAAAGCGCACCGAAGCGGCTTCGATTACCGAAGTGATTCGGCGAGCATTAGCACTTTATGATGCTTTAGAAGAACACAAAGCCGCAAATTGGGAAATTGTTTTGCGAAATAAAGATAAAGGGGTCGAGAAATTAGTTTGTTTAGTTAATTAAGGCGGGTGAAGTCAGCATTGGGTTGCCTTACAAATTGTTTCGTTCATACGACTGTCAGTAAAAGTGGTGACGGTGTTGTGGCGGATAGTCAGTGATTGTGCTTGAATACTGGGCCTTTTGCTATAATATAGCTTTAGAAAATGGTGATTCCGGGCACGAATCCCATCCCTTCCGCCATCGCCGTTTCCTTGGTTTTTATTTATTCATTCGCACGCAATTGTTTTAGAAATGATTTCGCTTAATGCCGCTTCGAATCAGACGGAGATGCCTCCGGCTTTCCGGCGGCAGGAGCGATGAGCGTCGCGCCTTTGAGCAGGCGGCAGAAATCCTTTTTGCTCGTATGCTGATGTTTGCCGTCGGAGAACTTGAGATTTGACGCGGATTTGTAACTGACTTCGAGCCGTTCGAGTTGAACAATGCGAACGTATAAGTCACCGCATTTCCAAACCTGGCCTTGTTTAAGTTTCATCAGGAGAAAATGGCTGCCAAAAACATGAGGCGCACTGCGTGTTGGCGGGACAAGATCAGGGCCAATCAGCAAGAATCTTCTCCGCCGCCACGACTTCCTCCGCCGAACCGGTGAAACTGTATTTGCATTTTCCGGCCTTGCGAGTGACCTGGACCTGGATGGTTTCCAGGCCGCTGTTCTTCATCCGCAAGCGGAGTTGTTTGTAGATTTCCCTGGTGCCGTGTTGTTTTAGGCTGTTGCTCATACTTCAGCTTCAGCGCGCCACGGGCGCATTGCAATGTAATACGCCGGTTATTTTGGGAAGCGTTTCGACTCAATCAGGCATTCGTCCAACAGGAAGTGGTGAAAATTGGCCGATTCCGGCCCTGTGCGCAAGGCAGGCTCATTCGATGAAAAGACAATTCTTCCCGCCCTGGCCATTCAATTCATCCATTCAGGAAAGGTGATGTTGGTCACAGCGTTGATGTCATAAACCCGATTCCAATATAACGTCCAAAGATCCTTGGCCTGTGAATAACGGACGGACCCGTCAAAGAAAAGCACGTTCACACCCTTGTTGTGCCGGGCCAGCGCGAAATGATGGAACTCGGCATCGTAACCATCCCACTCGCCATTGTAGTCGGGAGGCGTATCGGTGGGGCTTGGCCCGCCCCCGCGCCACATCGCATCCAGGAACAATGGCGTGCTGGAGGGGTGGGGAGCCGCATCAAGCTGCCGCCAATTATAGGCGGTGGGACGTCCTTCAACATCCGTCATGTCCGCCGGCGGATTATAAACCCAGGCATTGATGCCATAACTGCCCGTCAATGGATTGCCTGCAGAATCGTACATATCGTAAAACTCAAAAACTTCATGGGGCCCACCACAACCGATATCGGGATCGGGAGACGGGCCGGTGGCGCTGGGGCACAATAAAAGGTCGGGGTTTTTGGAGTAGGCGTTCTTGAGTGCCAGGCACCATTCACCGCGGCACGAGACCGGGCCCACGCCGGAACTGAAGGAACCATTGTTGTCATCCGTATAAACATTCCAGGCCACCCCCCATTGTTTAAGGTTGGATTTACAATTTGCATCCCGGGCCGTTTCTTTCGCGCGCCCCAGGGCGGGGAATAACAATGCCGCAAGGATGCCGATAATGGCGATGACGACCAGAAGTTCAGTCAGGGTGAACCCTTTGATCGTATCGAATTTGAATCTCATGGTTTTTTGCGAGGCGGCTGATGTTCGTTTCTGATAACCGTCACCGACGCCATCCTCTTCCTTTATCCACGCCTTTAATGCCATTGATTTGGACCCGGGAACAGCCTTTTTGCGAACAAATTTTTTAAATTTTCCGGCGAAACTTTCCCGGACTGGCACGAATCCCGCCCCTTTCGCCATCTTGTTGATCTTTGCCAGATGGCGAAGGTGAAACTTATTTCGCAAATCGTCGCGTTGGCGGAGAGCCGCAAATCAGAATTAAGTTCGAGATTTGGCCAAAAATCATTTGACCGGCGGCAGTTTCTTTAGTTTTTTATCGTTAATTCTTGAAGGTCTTCAGTCGCAACCATATAAAATGCCTGGAGGGAAGTCGCAAGGAATCTATGAATAACCGCATAAAAGCGATTACAAAAGTCCGGACTCGTCCACGATATGTTGGCCTTCTTCTCTCGACAACCATCCTCATTATCATTTCCTGCGGCGTCTCGCTGGCCCAGACCGACACCAACTCTCTAAGCAACACGGACACGAATTCGCCGCAAGCGCTGAAACAATTGAGCCTGGAACAATTGATGGACATGAGTGTGACGTCGGTGGCCCGGGAACCGGAGCCGTATAAGGAAGCGCCGGCGGCAATCCAGGTCATCACCAGCGAAGAGATCGAGAATTCCGGAGCCTCGAGCATTCCCGAGGCGTTGCGGCTGGCGGATAGTTTGGATATCGCGCAGAAGAACTCGCACGATTGGGCGATCAGCGCGCGCGGGTTCAACACGTCGCTGGCGAACAAGATGCTGGTTCTCGTCGATGGCCGGTCGGTTTACACCCCCCTTTTTGCCGGAGTGTCTTGGGACCAACAGGATTATATTTTGGCCGACATCGATCGGATTGAAGTCATCAGCGGCCCGGGCGGAACGCTGTGGGGCGCAAATGCGGTCAACGGGGTCATCAGCATCACCACGAAAAGCGCGCAGGACACGCAGGGGCTTTATGTGAGCGGCGGCGGCGGAAGCTGGTTGCATGATTTTGGCGCGGCGCGTTATGGCGGGGTATTGGCTTCGAATGTCTATTATCGCATCTACGGGAAATATTTCGATCGCGGCAGCCAGGTGATGCCGGATGGAAATAGCGCCTCAGATTCCTGGAACATGGGGCAGGGGGGATTTCGTATTGATGACGTTCCTCTTTCTCCGAACACCTATACGCTGCAAGGAGATTTTAATGCCGGCCATGAGGATGTGACCACGGGCGGAACCGCGAATGTAGCCGACGGCAACCTGTTGGGACGCTGGACGCATACGATTTCAGATGATTCGGATATGCAATTGCAGTCATACTTTTACCGGACCCACCTTTCCGATCCAATTCCTGCGAGTATTGATCCTTTTGTTAATCAAGCGGGCACATTGATCGACGACATGGATACCTACGACATTGATTTCCAACATCGCTTCAGTTTGGGGGAGCATAATCATTTTGTATGGGGACTTGGCTACCGCCGCACCCATGAAACCGACCAGAATGCTCCCGGGCTGCAATATATTCCGTCAACTTTGGACCAGGATCTGTACAGCGGTTTTGTTCAGGATGAAATCCTGCTTTTAAGAAACCTGCATTTCACGCTCGGAACAAAAGTCGAACATAATGACTACACCGGCTTTGAAGAAGAACCCAGCGCGCGAATACAATGGGATGTCACTTCCAAACAAATGATTTGGGCGGCTGTGTCGCGTGCGGTACGCATGCCATCCCGGGTGGATGAAGATGAACAAATACCCACAACACTCCATATTCCCCTCCTGGAAGGCTCTTCGAATTTCAAATCCGAAACGTTGATCGCTTTTGAGCTCGGTTATCGCGCACAATTGGGACAAAAAGTGTCGGCATCGATTTCAACCTATTACAATCTGTACAACGATATCCGCAGCACATCTTATACGCCGACGAACATCATTCCCCTTTACTTTGCCAACAACCTTAGAGGCGAAACGTACGGTGGAGAACTGGCCGGCGATTATCAAATGCTGAATTGGTGGCGGTTGCACGCCGGTTACGACCTTCTCAAGGAACATCTCTATGTCATCCCCGGGCAATACGATTATAACGGTGGGCACAATGAAACAGCTGATCCACAACAGCAGTTTTCCATACGCTCGTCGATGGATTTGCCGGCCAATGTGGAATTCGACACCGCCCTGCGCTGGGTGGATTCGTTGTCCATCAATGACGGGCCCGTAGTCGCGACCGTGCCCAGCTATTTTGAGGTGGATGCCCGCCTGGGGTGGCAGGCCACCAAACATATCGAGTTTTCCATCGTCGGCCAAAATCTGGTGCACGCTCAACACCAGGAATACGGTTATCCGGGCAACCCGGCGACGGAAGATATTGTGCGGAGCGGCTATGGAGAGATGACATGCCGGTTTTGAACATATCATCCATGCGGCATTGGCTGGCGCAAATGGCGTTGGCTGTGGCGGTCCTGTTTGCCGGAAGGCAAATGGCCTGCGCGCAGGGGGATGTCTCGACGGAATACAAATTCAAGGCGGTCTTTTTATTTCGCTTCGCGCAATTTGTTGATTGGCCGACGAACATTTTTACCAACGCGCAAGCACCGCTGGTCATCGGTATTTTGGGCGATGATCCCTTCGATGATTACCTGGATGAAACCGTCAACGGCGAAAATGTGAACGGGCATCCGCTCGCCGTCAAACGCTATCGAAGCCTGGACGACGTCAAGGACTGCCAGATGTTGTTCATCAGCAGTTCCGAAGAAAGCCGGCTCGGGCGGGATCTCGGCGCGTTACGCGGGAAGACCATCCTGACCGTGAGTGACATCGAAGATTTTCCCGAGAACGGCGGCATCATCGGGTTTGTGACGGTACAGAACAAAATTCATTTCCGGATCAATACCGATGCGGCACGGGACGCCAATCTGGCATTCAGCTCGAAGCTGTTACGACTGGCGGAAATTGTGACGCCGCAAACCAGGTAGCCATGTTAAGAAACGTACCCATTCGCCGGAAGTTGATAGCAGTCAATCTGCTGATCAGCGGAGCGGTGTTGTTGCTCACGAGCGTTTCCTTCGTCACATACGAAATCGTCACGCTCCGGAAGGGGATGGTGGACGGGATCAATACGCGCGCGGAAATCATCGCGGCCAATAGCACCGCCTCACTCGCTTTTCAAGACGCTTCCGATGCGACAGACGTCTTGTCCGCGCTGAAGACCGACTCGCATGTGATCGCCGCATGCATTTACGACAGCACCGGGCGGGTCTTCGCCCGGTTTCCAGCTAACACCCCTGCCGGGGACTTTCCGGCGGCGCCCCAAAAAGCCGGATTCCAATTCGAGCCAGCGGCGCTGGTCGTTTATCGTCCCGTCATCCAGGACGGTCACGTTCTGGGCATGGTTTACATCGAGTACGATCTGACCACGCTTACCCAGCGGTATCATGCTTACACCATCCTGGCGCTGGTCATCGTCGTATGCGCGGTCTTCCTGGCTTATCTGATGTCGCGCGGATTACAAAAACAGATTTCGCAGCCGGTCCTGGCCCTGGCGGAGACCGCCAAGGCCATCACCCGCGATCGTGATTTCTCCACCCGGGCCACAAAGATCAGCAACGATGAGGTCGGCGCGTTGACCGATGCCTTCAACGAAATGCTCGCGGAGATCCACAAGCTGAATGCCACGCTTGAATCCCGGGTACACGAACGAACGGCACAACTCGAAGCCGCCAACAAGGAATTGGAAGCTTTTTCCTATTCCGTTTCACACGATCTGCGCGCGCCGTTGCGGCACATCGACGGATTTGCGGACATGTTACGGAAGAGTACACAGGAGAAACTCAGTCCCTCCGGGCAGCGCTACCTGGACATCATTTCCGAGGCGGCGAAGCGCATGGGCACGTTGATCGATGATCTGCTCGTCTTCTCTCGCATGGGCCGCACCGAAATGCGCCTTACCCGTGTGAACATGGATGGACTGGTCGCCGAGTGCATCTCCGAGATGGCGCAAGACCTCCAGGGCCGCGCGATCGAATGGGACATCGCGCCGCTGCCTGAAGTCAACGGCGACCGCGCCTTGCTCAAACAGGTCTGGGTGAATCTTGTCTCCAACGCGGTCAAATACAGCCGTGACCGTTCGCCGGCGAAAATCACCATCCGCGGACGCGAATCCGGCGCGCGCGAAGTGGAATTTTCCGTCCAGGACAACGGGGCCGGCTTTGACATGCAGTATGCCGGGAAACTTTTCGGCGTGTTCCAGCGTCTTCATCTTAATGAAGAATTTGAGGGCACCGGGATCGGCCTGGCCAACGTCCGCCGGATCATCCTGCGTCACGGCGGCAGGACCTGGGCCGAGGGAAAAATCAATGAAGGCGCCACTTTTTATTTCACCATGCCAAAACTAAATCAAACATCATGAACCTACTACGTCCCATCCTGCTCGTCGAAGACAATCTCAACGACGTCGAACTGACGCTCGCTGCACTGAAACAAAACAATGTCGCCAACGAAGTCGTCGTGGCGCGCCACGGTGGCGAGGCGCTGGATTTCCTCTATCAACGCGGTAATTTTGAGAAACGCGCACCGGGGAACCCGGTCGTCATCTTCCTGGACCTGAAGATGCCCAAAGTAGATGGCCTGGAAGTTCTCCGCCAGATGAAAAACGATGAGATATTGAAAATAATCCCGGTGGTCATGCTGACTTCATCGCGGGAAGAGGCAGACCTTATAAAAAGTTACCAGTTCGGCGTCAATGCGTACGTGGTCAAGCCGGTGGGATTCGATCAGTTCACCGATGCCATCCGGCAATTGGGGATATTTTGGGCCATGCTTAACGAGCCGCCGCCGAACAATATCCAATGATTAGTAACCAGGCCGGGTTATCCATTGCACTTGCATTTTGTATATTTAAGATTATCTTTAGTACTAGGGACTATAGACATTCAATAAATGAGGAAGATTATTGGGTTTTTGTTATGAAAATGTGGGAAGATAATTTCTGGTGGGGGGTCGAAAGGATACTGCTTGTGCCCGGTCAAAAGGCATGGTCCGCGAGGCTGTCTTTTGTATCAATGAATTCACGGCGTCCGGCCGGTTTGCTTTCCCTGTTTCCGGCATCGTTACAAATCAATGCGGGGGGTTTATGGTAAACGAAACAGTCAAGCTCCCCATCCAGGTGCTGCATTTGGAAGACAATGAAATCGACCGGATTCTCGTTCAAGACATGGTGCAGGCCGATGGATTGGATTGCAAATTCGTCGCGGTCCAGACGCGCGCCAATTTTGAGTCGGAACTGAAGCATCAGAAATATGATCTCATTATTTCTGATTACACTTTGCCCGGATTTGACGGCTTAAGCGGTCTGGCGATGGCGCACATGCTGTCTCCGAAAACACCTTTCATTTTCTTTTCCGGCACGATCGGCGAAGAATTCGCCATTAAAAGCCTGAAGATGGGTGCCGTTGATTATGTGCTCAAGCAGCGCCCCAATCGATTGGTCCCCGCCATCCGCCAGGCTTTGCACAATGCAGCGAAATATACTTTGCTGCAACAAACCGAGCAAAGGAACCGCGAACAAGCCGCATTGCTGGACCGGGCCACGGATGCCATTCTGGTTTGTGATGCAAACAATCACGTCGTGTATTGGAACCAAAGCGCCGAACGGATTTATGGCTGGACGGCTGACGAGGTGGTTGGCAAAGACATCATCCAGGTTCTTTTCCGCGAGAAATCAAGGCAACAGTTTCAAGAGATAGCCAAAAGCATCGAAGAACGCGGGGAATGGAGCGGTGAACTCCAGGAATTTAACAAAGACAATAAGGCGATCATCGTTGAAGTTCGTGCCACCCTCATCAGTGACGAAAAGGGGCAGCCAAAGTCCTTGCTCTTCATCAACACCGACATCACCGAGCATAAGCGGCTCGAAGAACAATTTTTGCGCTCACAACGTTTGGAAAGCCTGGGGGTGTTGATCAGTGGCATCGCCCATGATTTGAATAATGCCCTGGTGCCCATTTTCCTGGGGATTGACATGTTGCGCACCTCGGGCGGCGGAGCGGAAAATATTCTCAAAACAATGGAAGCCAGCGCCAAGCGCGGCGCGGATATGATCAGGCATGTGCTCGCATTTGCCCACGGCGGCGATACCCGCAAGACCTTGATCCAGGTGGAGCCGCTGGTCAAAGAGCTGGGCAAAATCGTCACCGACATTTTCCCGAAGAATATTCAATGTGAAGTAAAACCGGCCAAAGAACTGTGGCCCGTATCCGGCATTACCACCCAATTGTGGCAGGTATTGATGAACCTTTGCGTTAATGCGCGCGATGCCATGCCCAACGGCGGCACGCTGATGCTGGCCGCGGAAAATGTCTGCCTGAATAACACGGTGGCCGCGCTTCATCCCGATGCGAAACCCGGCAATTATGTTTGTGTCAGTGTTACGGATACCGGCACAGGCATTCCGGCTGAACAACTGGGAAACATTTTTCAACCATTTTTCACCACTAAACCCCCTGGCAAAGGCACGGGGCTGGGATTGTCCACTTCCTTGACCATTATCAAAAACCATGGCGGCTTCCTGACGGTCCGCAGCAAGGTCGGTCAAGGCACGGAATTCAAAATCCATCTGCCGGCAGTCGTCAAGGCAACCCCGCAACCGCCGCTTGAATCCACGCTGCCGGCTGGCAACGGTGAAACCATTCTGGTGGTGGATGATGAAGCCATCGTCCTGGTCATTATCCGAACGATCCTGGAAAATTATGGCTACCGGGTATTGACGGCCGTCAATGGCCTTGAGGCCATCACCTGTCTCTCTGAGAAACGCGAGGCGGTTGATCTGGCCATCATCGATCTGGCCATGCCGATGATGGATGGTTGTGCCACGGCTCTGGCGTTGCGCAGGATTAAACCTGAGATAAAAATTATCACGACCGGGGAATTGGTAAAGCAGGCGGAGGAAGCCGAAGCGCGGATCGAGATCAACGGATTCATTTCCAAACCATTCACGGTGGAAAAACTCCTCACCGTCACCCATGAAATTTTGACGCAAAGCTGAACCGGAAAGGTTCGCAAGACGTTGACCCTCTGTTCGGCACAAGGATTCAAATTCCACGCCTTCCGCCATCCCCGGACTTTCAACAATGAAAAATTGTCTAGACAGGGATTTATGAGGTGCTAATCAATCATCCGTTTTCATGGTGACGACATTTTTTAAAACGGCCATGGCGCCAAAATGACTGGTTCCGCTCCATCATCCAAAAAATTCGGCGGCTTGCTCACGCGAAAGATGCGCTGGGGTTTGTCGTGGCGAGGCTGGCTGATTTTGATTTTGGCCGGAGCCTCAACCGTAATTTTTTTACTGCTTAATATCCAGCCGTTTCTTGCCCGGACGCAACGGGTGAACACGAAAGTCCTCGTTGTCGAAGGATGGATTGATGAATATGCCATTCACGCGGCGGTGGTGGAATTCAAGAACGGTTCCTACCAAAAAATTTTCACAACCGGCGGGCCGATCATCGGTTTTGACGGTTCTACGAATGATTTCGATACCACGGCCAGTGTGGGGGCACAACTTTTGGAAGAATATGGCATAGCCACCAATCTGGTCCAAATGGTCCCTTCACATATTGGCGCGCGAGACCGCACTTATAATTCCGCCCTGGCCCTGCGCAACTGGTTTCACCAACACAACGTGGATGTTCACAGCATCAACGTCCTGACCCAGGACGTCCATGCGCGCCGCACGCAACTACTCTTCCAGGAAGCCTTTGGCCGCGATGTTACCGTGGGAATCATCTCCGCTCCCGACCCCGATTACGACCCGAAACATTGGTGGCGTTATAGTGAAGGAGTAAGGCAGGTTTTGGCCGAGAGCATCGCGTATTTTTACGCCCGCGTTCTTTTTCATCCGCCGGAAAATTCTGCCGAAAAATAAAGCGCGCCGCTGTCAGGGATCAACGCCCCCGTTCCCGGGGGGCAAAAAACACTCCCTTCGGGATCGTCAGGTTTCCACCGTGGCATCCATCGTCACCTTGGCGTTGAGCACGCGCGAGATCGGGCAGCCGGCCTTCGCCCCATTTGCGATTTCCAGGATTTTAGCCTGATCAGCGCCCGGAACGCGTGCTATGACATCCAGATGCGATTCCGTGATGGTGGGGCCTGTCGGAAGCATCTCGAGCGTGACGGTGGCCGTGGCGGAAATGGATTCAGGCTTGATGCCGACCTTGCCAAGCTCCGCCGAAAACGCCATCGCGAAACAGCCCGCGTGCGCTGCCGCAATGAGTTCCTCGGGATTCGTGCCTATGCCATTTTCGAACCGGGTGCTGAATGAATACTGTGTGTCCTTGAGGACGCCGCTATCGCTGGTGATGTTGCCCTTGCCGGATTTTAAGTCGCCGCGCCAGACTGCCGATGCTTTCCGTTTCATAATTCCTTTCGATTGCCGGGAACGTGAATTCGCTCCGGTGCTGAAAACACTACCTCAATCTAAAATGGTTTTCCACCTTTGGTTTGTGACATCAGGATGCCGGGAAACTCTTTTGCCCGCCATTCGACAAGCGCCGCTATCTGCCCTAAAATTCTCTTGTGACGGTTTTGCAAATCAACGGCATGACCTGCGGCAACTGCGCGCGGCATGTCACCGAAGCGCTCCAGTCCATCCCCGGGGTCCGCAGCGCCACCGTTTCGCTCCAGGGCGCCCGCGCCCTCGTCCATTGGAATGCCGGCAGCGCCGGGAATCTCCCCGCCCTCATCGCAGCGGTAAAAAATGCCGGGTACGTGGCGAAGGAAATCCAGGATGATTCCCATCATCATGGATCACCCCAAAAAAATTGGTGGCCCGGCCTGTGGTTGGGGATTGTCGTCACAATTTTCCTCATGGCCGGCGAATGGATCACTCCCTTTGGGATGACCGGATGGTTTGCCTGGCTTTCATTTGCATTGGCGGGCATGGTGCAAATCTTTTCCGGCGCGCCGTTCTATCGCGGCGCCTGGCGGCAGCTCAAACAGGGCAGCTCCAACATGGACACGCTCGTGGCCCTTGGTTCGACGACCGCCTTTGGTTACAGCGCCTGGGCGCTTTTGAGCGGTGCGGGCGGTCATTTGTATTTCATGGAGGCCGCGGCCATCATCACCCTCATCAGTGGCGGCCATTGGCTGGAAGCCCGCGTGACCGAAAAAGCCGGCCACGCACTTAAATCGCTCATGCACCTCGCGCCGCAAATCGCGCGGAAAATCCAAAAGCCGGAGGACGGCTCGCACACTTTCGATTTAAGCGCCATCTCGTTCTCCCCTCCGTCCCAATCTGTTTCGGTATCTGAAATTGAAGTCCCGGTCTCCAGTTTGCGGGTCGGCGATGAAGTGGTTCTGCGTCCAGGCAATACTGTGCCGGTGGATGGCATTGTCGTTGATGGCGAATCTACTGTTGATGAGGCGTCCCTGACCGGCGAATCCATTCCCGTGGAAAAGAGATCCGGTGCGGGGCTTTTTGCAGGGACAACCAACCTCAACAGCCGCCTCGTCATGCGTGTCACCGCCATGGGTGAAGAAACCGCCCTCGCCCGCGTCATTGCCGCTGTGCAGCGCGCCCAAACCAGCCGCGCCAATATCCAACGCCTCGGCGATCGCGTCAGTAACGTCTTCGTCCCCGTCATCGTCGTCGTCGCGATCGCCGCCGGCCTTTGGTGGGGATTGGCGCCGGGATCCGCCGGGGATTTTCATCAGTGGCTGGCGCAATTTTTGTGGCCGTCCCGTGCGCCGGCTGGTGCCGCTGCCGGGTTTATCATCGCCGCCGCGGTCCTGATCATCGCCTGCCCCTGCGCGATGGGCCTGGCCACCCCGGCGGCCGTCATGGCCGGCGCCAATGCGGCTGCCCGCCGCGGAATCCTGATCCGCGATGCCGTGGCGCTGGAGAAAGCTGGAAAAATTTCCGCCATCATTTTTGATAAAACCGGAACTCTGACCTTGGGCAGGCCGGAAGTGGCGGAATGCCTGGAATTCAACGGCCGGGAGGCCGCCGTCCGGGATCTTGCAGCTTCGTTGGCGCAAAATTCCTCTCATCCGATCAGCAAAACTATCGCAAAAATCTCCACCCGCAGGGTGGTTCTGACCGATTGGCAGGAAATCCGCGGATGCGGCCTTCAGGCCCGCAACGGCGGCCCGGCGACTGTCCGTCTCGGCTCGCTGCGCTGGATGCGGGAGAACGGCGCGGAGATCACGCCGGGAGAAAAATTTATTTCCCATTGGTTGCAGCAGGGCGCAACGATCCTGGGCCTGGCTGAAGACAAACGCCTGCTCGGCCTGTTTGCGGTCAACGATTCCGTCAAGCCGGACGCCGCGAACATTCTCAAAGCCCTCCGGGAGCAAGGCTTCAAAATTTACCTGGCCACCGGTGATAATCCGCAAACCGCGGCGGCCATCGCCAAACAGGCCGGCATCGCCCCGGAAAATATTTTCGCCGAGGCGCGGCCGGAACAGAAGGCGGAGTTCGTCATGAAATTACAGTCGCAGGGTGAGCGTGTGGCATTTGTCGGCGATGGCATCAACGACGCCCCGGCTCTCACGCAAGCTGACCTGGGCATTGCCGTGAGCCGGGCCAGCGACATTGCGCGCGAGGCGGCGGACATCATTTTGATCAAATCGGAAATCGCCGGCGTACCGGAAGCACTCGGCCTGGCGCGCGCCACGCTGCGGACCATCAAACAAAATTTGTTCTGGGCATTTTTTTACAATGCCGTCGGGGTTCCGCTGGCCGCGATGGGATTCGTCAGCCCCGTTTTATGCGCGGCGGCAATGGGTCTGTCCGACCTGGTCGTCATCGGCAACGCGCTGCGGCTGCTGCGATGGCGGCGATGAAGCTGATCATGGCTCCAACCGCACCAGATAAAGATAATAGGGCGGAAGATCCGGTTGAACCAGACAGCTTGCTTTATCCACCAACTCACCCCGGTATCCTTTCATCCATTGTTCAATCGTTTCCTCCGGTGGGTTCAGGGCAAAACTGTCCACCACAATATAGTGGATGCCTTCCGCTCTCAATTTTTCTGGCGTGTCGTCGGGAGTTACGCGCCATACACTGCGTTGTCCCAGTGGATACCATAAATCCGGTTCACCACTCCCGTTGACGGTCGCATAACCGATCAACTTTTCATCCGCCGGCAAACTCTCCACTATCCGCCTGCTTAGTCCTTTGGCGATTTGATTAGCGGTGAACGAAAACTCCAGGCGCGAAACGAACCGGGAATTTGGATATTTTGCGTGAAGCACCCTGGCCATTGTTTCCGCCGGAAACAGCGGGCGGCCGCGTGAAATCACCAATAAACCTGCGGTGAACAGCATTAAAAATAATCCAAAGCGCTGCCACCACCGTTGCCGGACCAGAAGCATGTTCCTGGGTTTGACGAGCAAAAGGGGGAAGAAAAATATGTAATACGGAGTCAACTGCCGCGCATTTTCATAAGTGCCCACTTTTGCCATGAACACCAGCAACAACGCCCATGGAGCCACGCGCAACAGTTGGCGTTGCAAAACAAATGCCTTCGGCCGCACGACGCCCTTTTTCGAAAATCGCCTTGCCGCGAAAATGGTCACCAGCGCCAACAGGCAAATCCCCAGGCCGATCCCCGCGTTCCCTTCGCCCACGCTGTGGGAAAGGAAGCAAAGCTGGCCAAAATGTTCAAAGGAGGCGAAATGATGTCCAAATGGCGTGGCGACAAATCGGTCCATGAGCGCGTTCCACTGGTCAGCCCACGGAAAAATCGGTGGCATCAGGTTCTGCGCCGGGATACAAAATGCATTTCCTACAATACCCCAAAATGGCGATCCCAATTCAACCGAAGATTGATTCGCGGGTAAGCCCATCCAGCTTCCCACATGCTCCAGGTTTGACACCGTTATCGGCACAACCGATATAAGCAAACATGCTGCCGCAACCATCACCGTGCCGGCCGGCCGCCGTTTCAAGAACGGAAACGCAGGCCACGCGGCAATGAACCAAAGTAAAACGAGCGGGATATCGCATTGCTTGGCACCGGTGATTAATGCGGCGGCCAGCATGGACAGCCAAAAATCCCCGACCGAATCCTTTTCCTTCGCCCGCAGGGCGAGATCAACTGCCGCCAGAGCGTAAATGGCCGCGAAACTGTCATTCACCACGGATCCCGCCTGGAATGCAAAGCACCAACCCGAAGGCAGGATCCACATCCACCACCAGGCCACCCGTGAGGATACCCCTAAACGTGTGAACACACTATAAACCAGGCCCGGCAACATCGAATAGGAAACGATATTGATCAGAAATAAAAGCCGGTCATCGCGCCCGAACAAAATCAGCGGCGCCGACAGCCATTCAAAACCACACGCCAGGATGTTCATCCGCGCGTCGAGCGTGTGGATCCAATGCCATTGCTGCGCATCGAGCCAATGCAGGACGCGTGGGATCCGGTACGCCTCGGAATCGCCATTGGAAGGCGCATAAAGCAAGCCGCCCATGAACGACAGCACTCCCAGGCCGAAGAATAAAAACGGGGCCGGATGTTTAAAGCGTCTTGTAAATTTGTGCGCCCATTGCGCCGGGGTATTTCGCGGCTGCCATTTTGCCATCCTCTGCCAATAAATTCCCGCCGCTGCCGCCAACGCCAAAACCACGCCGTAGCCGGGCCGATTTAATTGATGAAACACCGATAAAATCCAGCCCGATGCGACCAGCAGCGCGGAAAGCAAAATCCAAATCCTGACGGCAATCAACATTTAGCCAAAAATGAATTGCCTCCTCGCCGCCTGTCGAGCAATTTATTCAATCTATGGCAAACAAAATTTTAGTCGCAGGTGCAGGTGGATTTATCGGCGGCCATCTCGTGGCCGAATTGCTGCGCCAGGGCCACCAGGAGATTCGCGCGGTGGATATCAAGCCGTTCAGCGAGTGGTATCAAAAATTTCCCCAGGTCGAAAACGTCCAGGCCGACCTGCAAATCAAAGAAAATTGCGACCGCGCGGCCAAAGACACGGGGCACATCTACAACCTGGCTGCCGACATGGGCGGCATGGGTTTCATCGAACTGAATCGCGGTCTGTGCATGTTGAGCGTGTTGATCAACACCCACCTGCTCATGGCCGCCCGTGAGGCCGGTGCCAGGCGATATTTTTACGCCTCCTCCGCCTGTGTGTATGCCGCAGACAAACAAACCGACCCGAACGTATCCGGTTTGCGCGAAGCAGACGCGTATCCCGCGATGCCCGAAGACGGTTACGGCTGGGAAAAGCTTTTCAGCGAGCGGATGTGCCGCCATTTCACTGAGGATTTCAAACTGACGACACGCGTCGCGCGTTTCCATAATGTTTATGGACCGCAGGGAACCTATGACGGCGGACGGGAAAAAGCGCCCGCCGCGATGTGCCGAAAGGTCATCGAGGCGAAATTATCCGGCAAACATGAGATCGAGATCTGGGGTGATGGCCATCAAACGCGCAGCTTCATGTATATCGACGACTGCATCACCGGCATCGAAAAGATTTTTCACAGCGACAATGTGACCTTTCCCATCAATCTCGGCAGCGCGGAGAAAGTAAGCATCAATCAACTCGTGGACATCGTCGAAGACATTGCCGGGATCAAATTGAAACGGAAATATAAATTAGACGCGCCCAAAGGGGTCAATGGTCGCAACAGTGACAACACTCTCATCAAAAAAACGCTCGGATGGGAACCGGACCTTCCCTTGCGTACCGGTATGGAGAAGACGTATGCCTGGATCTACGACGAGATGAAGAAGCGCAAATAAGCCATGAAGGCTGAGGGTCAGGCGGAAGCCGGCTGGGGCATCCGATCCGCCAGGAATTTTTCAACCCGCTCCCAAATCTCCTCTTCGGTGATTTTGCGGATGCAAATCGGTTCCGGAAAACGGCAATAGTCCGAGCACGGCAGATACGGACAGGCTTTCCCCCTGGCCCACTCGGATTGTGGATGCAAAGGCGCGAACCATTCGGGCAATTGCGGCCCAAAAATCGTGAAGGTTGGCACACCGCAAAATGCCGCCAGGTGGCCGGGACCCGAATCGTTGCCGATAAATACAGCGGCGCGGTCCGTCAGTTCAACCAATTCCGACACTGTGACCGGCGTCGCGATATTTTCCTCGCCGGCACGCAGCCACCAATCGCGCTGGTCGGCATCACAGGCGATTTGCACGCGGAATTTTTTACTTCTCAAACGTGCCGCAAGACTCCGGTAATGCTCCAGGGGCCAAACACGGATGGATTGGCCCGCGCCCGTGTGGACCAGGACCGTCCCGCGACCTTGCGCGATGGGAGGAATAAAAATTTGTTCGCGCGGCGGTAATTCCATGTCCAGCGCGCGGGCGATGACGCGCCACGATTCATAACGATGCGCCTCACGTTCCGGGCGGGCCAGTGCCTCCGTCAAAAAAATCTCACTGCGCATGCGAGGAAAGCCGATCCTCTTTTTGGCCCCGACCAGATTAAGCAAAAAATGGTCGCGCGGATCCCACCGGGCCGAAAGCCCGGCGTCGAAACGCTCATCCATCAACTTTCGGCGGAGCTGGATGATGTGTGGCAGCGGCCAACGCCAAAGCTGGTATTTATTTTTGAACGCCGTCCAGGGCGCCACAAAGGGAACAATCCGCACCTCCGGCCAAAGGCGGCGTTGTAGATCTACGGCGTAAGGCTTCGCCAGCAGGGTCACCTCGAACCGTTCCACGGCGGCGCGCAACAACGGCGTGGCGATGACCAAGTCACCAAGGCCCCACAATTCCACAATGAGTAATTTTGGTTTCAACACGTCCACCCGCACAAGGCAGGATCGTTGCCACTTTTCCTGCATTTCATCTGGAACCGAAATTTGTCATAAAAATCAGCCCACTCAATCAAATAAATTTGCTCCCCGCATCAAATCATTCTCGCTCGAAAAGGCTTTAGAGCGCAGAATCGCGGTGAATGATTGCAGCCGTCGAAAATCGGCCGAATGGCGCGGATTTGGTTTCCCAGGTCGAAGAAATCTTTTCACCAAACGGGATTTTGTCCCGGGCAAAGAATTTTGAATTCCGGCCACAACAGCAACAGATGGCCGTGGCCGTGGCCCGGGCGCTGCAAAATCGCGGACATTTGGCCGTGGAAGCCGGGACGGGCGTCGGCAAATCGCTGGCCTATCTGGTTCCGGCGATCTTATTTGCCGTTTCCCAAAGCAAGAAGGCCATTGTTTCGACCCATACCATCAATCTGCAGGAACAGCTCACGGAAAAAGACCTGCCGATGCTCGCCGGGGTGCTCGGCGCCTTGCCCGCGCCCGTAAAATTCAATTTTACCATGCTCAAGGGCCGCGCCAATTACCTCTGCACGCGCCGGTTGCAAAAGGCCATGCAGCTAAGCGGGAACCTTTTCACCTCCTCCGAGGCCGGGGAACTCCGCCGTATTTGCGAATGGGCCAAAACGACCACTGACGGCAGTTTGTCCGATTTCCAGATCGAGCCGGACCCCAAAGTTTGGGCGCAGGTATGTTCCGAGCGCGGACTTTGTTCGCCGAAAATCTGCGGGCACCCCTCCGATTTCGCCAGGGAGCATGGCGTTTGCTTCTTCCAGCGCGCGCGGAATAAAATCCTTTCTTCCGACGTGCTGGTCTTGAATCACACCCTGTTTTTCACCTTGTTGGGCGGCGTCGATGAAGACCAGGAAGGCGGCATCCTGTTCAAGAACGACTTTGTCATCTTTGACGAGGCCCACACCGTCGAGCCGGTGGCCTCGCGGCATATCGGCTTGAGCGTTTCCAGCGGGCAAATGCGGTATTCGCTCAATCGCCTGTGGAACCCCCGCACTGAAAAAGGACTGCTCGCCACCTTGCGCCAGGGGACCGCGGTGAAATTGGCCGCGGATATTTTGGAGGAAGCCGATAAATTTTTTGCGAACGTCGAGGACGCCTGCGAGGAGATCCAAAAATCCGCCGGCAAAAGCAGGTTCGGGGGAAATGAAACCGAACCCCGCCGTGCCTGGAGCGAATTGCGCATCCGCCGCGCCGAACTGGTCCAGGACAGCGTGACACTGCCCATCCAGCGATTGCGCGAAGCCGTCAGCGAACTGATCAAGACCAGCGAAGATAAAGATATTGGGCAGGAATTGGTCGAATGCAACCGCCGGCTGGCGGAATTGCGCGAAGAGTTGGCCATGTTTTTAAGCCAAAGCGCCGACGAACACGTTTATTGGGTCGAACGCGGCGGCAAGGCCCACAAAAATATTTCGCTCAACGCCGCCCCCGTCGACGTCGCGGATTTCCTGCGCCGCCGCCTCTTCGAGAGCGATACTTCCATCATCATGACCAGCGCAACCCTGGCGACGAGCGCCGGACTGGCGCGCGGAGCGCGAACCACCGCGCCACCTTCAAATTTTGCGCCCCTGGCCTATTTTACAAAACGCGTCGGCGCCGAATCGGCCGAAAAACTTCAGGTCGGCACACCCTTCAATTACGAACAGCAGATGAAATTGTTCGTCGCCAAAAAAATGCCCGACCCGCGTGAAACCGGTTACCGGGATGCCCTCGTCCATTGGATCGAACATTTTGTCACCATGACCCACGGCAAGGCGTTTGTGTTGTTCACGAACTACAAACTCATGCAGGAAGTCGCCGAAGGCATGCAACCGTTTTTTGACCGCCTCGGTGTCGCGTGTTTCGTGCAAGGCGCCGGCATCCCGCGCTCAACGATGCTCGAGAAATTCAAGGACGACGTGGACTCTGTTCTTTTTGGCACGGATAGTTTTTGGCAGGGCGTGGATGTTCCCGGCGAAGCGCTTTCCAATGTCATCATCACACGTTTGCCGTTCGCCGTGCCGGACCATCCCCTCATCGAAGCGCGCCTCGAAGCCATTGAAGCGCGCGGCCGCAATTCGTTTGGCGAGTTTTCCCTGCCCGAGGCCATCTTAAAATTTCGGCAGGGCGTCGGCCGCCTGATCCGCACCAAAACCGACACCGGTATCATCGTGGTCCTGGACAACCGCATTTTAACCAAACAATACGGGCAGGCTTTTCTCGATGCGCTGCCGAAATGCCCGGTAGAGATCGTTTAATTCGTGGAGGCCCTGGCCCCGGCGGCGCTTCCGGCGATGTCCTTTCAGCTTATCGGAGCGCAATTCTTGTCCGGTGATCACGACGATTCTCGACGGCGAAATGCCCCGCTGTATATTGCTGGCGAATGGAAGTTCATGAAGCGTTAAAGATCGCCGGCGGCGGGGGGACCCTGCTGATGTTCATCCCGATGATCATGGAAATCATCAAGCACAATGGGGCCGGTCAAAGTTTTTCCACGTGGCTGCTCTGGGCCATGTTGGACTCCACTCTCGCCGCCAGCACCATCGTCCAACACGGAAATTATCTTTTGCCACTGGGCTATGCGATTGGCGGCTGGGCGCTTACCCTGTCGCTTGTGATGATGAGGCGGTTTGCCTGGGGCCGGTTGGACAGCGCCGTCCTTGGGCTGGTCCTGGTTTGCCTGGCCGGCTGGAAATTTGGCGGGGCGCGCACCGCGATCATCTTTGCCACTCTTGCGACCGTTCTCGCCACGATCCCTGGATTCATTGAATTATGGCGCCATCCGCAACGCACCGTCGGAAATGTCTGGGCCGGGCTCGCCTTGACCAACACCCTCTCTTTTGCGGGCGGCACGGCGATGACGGTTGAAGAACGCTTTTCCCCCGCCGTCTTTGCGGCCTTGTCGTTGATGATGTTCCTCGCCAGCCGCAAACAGAACTTCATCAAACATTGATTTTCAAAGAGAACCTCTTACCCTCTGCGCATGACGCGCACTGAAAAGTTGCTCGCTGAACTCATCGCGCTGCCCAGCGTCAATCCTGCTTTTGCCGGGCAGGACGGCGATGCCCGGGGCGCCCACAAGTTCGGCGAGAGAAATGTCGCGGAATTTCTGGCGGCCATCGCCTCGCGTGCCGGACTGGAAATTGAATTTCAACCGGTCCTGCCTGGACGGTCTAATCTTATCGCGCGCCTGCTGCCCGGGGGCAAAATTCGCCAGACCATTTTGCTCGCGCCCCATCTGGATACCGTCAACGCCGTGGAGGCTCAATTTGTTCCGCGCCGCAGGAATGGCCGCCTCTACGGTCGCGGTGCATGCGACACCAAAGGTTCCGTCGCCGCCATGCTCACCGCGCTGTGTGAATTGGCCGGGGCAAAATCCCGTCCCGCCGGGACGGAGATCATTTTCGCCGGCTTGATCGATGAGGAACAGGCCCAGGCCGGTTCGCGCGCGCTGGTCGGCCGGGGGCTGAAAAAAACCGCGCCGTTTAAGGCGGACCTTGCCATTGTCGGGGAGCCTACCCGATTGCAAATTGTCACGGCGCACAAAGGCAGCCTGTGGCTGGAGATCGAAACGCAGGGCGTGGCCGCGCACGGCGCCACCCCGCACTTCGGCGTCAATGCCGTCCATGAAATGGCGCACATCGTCGATTTTCTGCAAACGGACTACGCGGCGCGGTTGCGACGCCGAAAACATAAGCTGCTCGGCCACGGCACCGTGAACGTCGGCGTGATCTCCGGCGGCCGGCAACCAAACATTGTCCCCGACCATTGCACCATCACCATTGATCGCCGCACCATCCCGGGGGAGACCGATGCCGGCGTGAAGCGCGAACTCCAAAAACTCCTCCTCTCCAAAAAATATCGGGCGACCATCGCGGACAAAAAATTGGCGCCGGCCGTGCCCTTGGAAACCGATCTCAAATTGCCGCTGGTCCGCAAATTTATGGAGACCGCCGGCCAATCAAAAGCCGCCGGCGTCCATTTCTTTTGTGACGCTTCCGTCCTGTCCTCCGGGCGAATTCCCAGCGTGGTTTTCGGCCCGGGTGACGTGGCCCAGGCGCACACGACGGACGAATGGATCGAGCTTTCACAACTGGAATCCGCTAAAGATTTGATTCTGAAATTCCTGCGGTCGCTGCCCTGACCCGCTTGCCCTCAACGGCATTGTAAATCTCCGGCCCTTCCGGCACTCTTGGCCCACCAATGTCCGCAGAAAGACTGGCCGCCATCCCGACCGTTGACCACAAACCGCACGCGGCGTTCTTCCGCCAAAGCGGCTGGTTGATGATGTCTGGCATCATCGCAGGCATCCTCACCCTCGGCGTCCATTTTCTTGCTAAAAAAATTCCCGAGGCCCAATACAGCATTTTTGGGACGATGCTCATGGTCACGGCGTGCATCCCGACCATCCCCTTGCAGATGATTTATGCGCAGCAAACCGCACAATCGCTCGTGACCGGTCGCCTCGGGCAACTCTCTGGAATGATCCGGCTGGGCTGGCTTTGGACATTCATCCTCTGGGCGATTGCCGCCGCCATCATTTGTTTCTACCAGGCTCCAATCATCCAGGAATGGAAATTGCCGGGATCACACATCCTGTATGTGACCCTGGCGGCCGTGCTGATGAATCTATGGATGCCTCTCTTTGCCGGCGTCCTCCAGGGGCGGCAGGATTTCTTTTGGCTCGGCTGGGGGACGATTGCCAACGGCGCCGGACGCGCCTTCATCGCCATCTTCATGGTCTTGGCCTTCGGCAGCGGCGCCACCGGGATGGTTCTTGGCGCGGTCATCGGCCTCGGCGCGTGGGCTTTGATCGGGATTTGGCGTTCACGCGATCTATGGATGGCCAAACCTGAAAAATTCGATGGCGACCCCTTGTTGCGACAGATCATCCCCCTCTTTCTCGGCTTTGGCGCCTGCCAATTCCTGTTCACCACGGATACCATCTACGCGATGGCCTTTTTCTCCGGTGATAAAATGGCTCCGTACGTCGCCGCGGGAACCTTTTCACGGGCGCTGCTCTGGCTCGTCCTGCCGCTGGCAGCCGTGATGTTCCCCAAGATCGTCCATGCCACGGCAAAATCGGAAAAAAGCAACCTGCTCGGCATTGTTTTGATCGGCACCGGCGTGCTCGCCATCATTTGCACGGCCGGCCTGTGCCTTGTCGGGCCGCTGGCCGTGAAAATTGTTTTCAAAGACGCGTATGTCAGCGAAACGACCGCGCTTTTGCCATGGTACGCCGGAGCGATGATCCCGCTGGCCCTGGGAAATGTGCTCGTCAACGACTTGATGGCGCGCGGGAAATTCAAGATCGTTCCACCGATGGTTTTGCTGGCCCTCGCCTATGGGTTCACCCTCCCGGCCATGCTGCATCGATATTTTGGCCATGCCGCCGATGTCAAAGTCATGGAAATGGCGCTGCAACTTCTTGGCGGCTTTAATTTAGTCCTGCTGGCGCTGGCCATTTGGTTTTCCTTTTTTCAACCGAAATCCAGGGCCTGAATCCCGAACTTTAGTCTTCGGATTTAGAACTTCCGATTTCTTTTTGTGACCGGGGACGTCACGTCGCATTGAACAAATAAGGTGTGAAAAATCCTCTGTTCGTGTTAGCATTTTATGAAGGGCGTTGGGGAATCACGAGTTATGAACAATAATACGGAAGCATTGCTGGATCGTCCCCAGGCCGCTTCGGACTGGTATGTCGAAGCGGTCGAACATCTTCTGGGCACCGTCCAAAAATTGTCCCTGGCACGAACCCTGGACGACATCACCGCCATCGTGCGCCATGCCGCACGGGAATTGACGGGCGCCGACGGCGCGAGCTTTGTGCTGCGGGACAATGGATTCTGTTATTACGCTGACGAGGAGGCCATCGCGCCGTTGTGGAAGGGGAAACGGTTTCCGATGGAGACCTGCGTCAGCGGGTGGGTGATGTTAAATCGCCAGCCGGCGGTCATCCAGGACATCTATGATGACCCGCGCATTCCCGCCAGTGCCTACCGTCCCACGTTTGTGAAAAGCATGGCGATGGTGCCGATTCGTTCGCTGGACCCGGTCGGGGCGATCGGCACTTATTGGGCGACGCAACGAATCACCCGGCCGGAGGAAATTAGATTATTGCAGGCGCTGGCCGACAGCACCTCCGTGGCGATGGAGAATGTGCAATTGGTGGCCGGGCTGGAGCAAAAAGTGGCCGAGCGCACTGCCCGCCTGCAAATGCTTAACGAAGAACTGGATTCATTTTCTCATTCGGTCTCGCATGACCTGCGTACTCCGCTTCGGCACGTGGATGGTTTTGTGAACCTGTTGCAACAGCTTGAGAGCGGCAGGTTAAGTCCCAAAGGCCGGGAATATCTGAAACTCATCTCGAATTCGACCGCGAGCATGGGCCGGCTCATCGAGAACCTGCTGGAATTTTCACGCATGAGCCGCAAGGAACTGCAGCCTGGCCCCGTGGACATGAATGCGCTCGTTGCCGAGGCGTGGCAGGAGCTTGAACCGGAACGGCACGGGCGTCATCTTTCATGGAGGGCTGCGGAGATGCCCGGGGTGAACGGGGATCGGGCGATGCTTAAGCAAGTCTGGTTAAACCTTCTCGCGAACGCGATCAAATATACCGGTCGGCGCGAACACGCGGAGATCGAAGCCGGTGCGACACAAAACCAGGGGGAAGTGGAATTTTTCGTGAAAGACAACGGCGCGGGCTTCGATATGCAATTTGCCGGGAAGCTCTTTGGCGTTTTTCAACGTCTGCATCTCAAGGAGGAATTTGATGGGACGGGAATCGGGTTGGCCAATGTGCGGCGGATCGTGACCCGGCACGGGGGACGGATACGGGCGATCGGGGAAAAGGACCACGGGGCCACGTTCTTCTTCAGCCTGCCGGCGAAATAAACCCTTCGTTTGTCGTTGATTGGAGTAGATGGGTTTTTAGGGAGCGTCCGCGTCTCGCCGAACACATCCCGGCCAGCCATTCGTCTATAAAATATAAGATTCCTACGAAGCAACTTTGGACCCGGGCTTGCCGGCTTCCGCTTGTGGAAGCGGTTGTGGCGCTTGCAGTTTTTTATAGACCCACCCCTCCAACGGGCGCAACGGGCGCAGCCATTGGTAAAATGGAGAATAGATCAACCGCACCCGCACAACGGAAAGAAACATCGTCAACGATGAGCGAAAGAGCGACGAGGTGACCTTGGAACCGATCTTGTCCGTCCATTCGATCGGCACTTCCAGCGTTTTGAACCCGGCACGCTTGATCGAGACCAGCAGGTTCACATCAAATGCCAGGTCCGCGATGCGCAACGTCGAATGGATGCGCTCCACCACCACACGCTTCATCAGCTTGCAGGGACATTGCGTGTCCTTGATGCGCATCCCGAACATCACCTCCACGATGAAATGAAAACAGCGGCTGAAAAATTTCCGCAACGTCGTCTGCTCCTGGTGCAGGACCGATTCCGGCAGCCAGCGCGATCCGATGACGCAATCGACTTCGGTGATATGCCGCGTCAGGTCCAGGAACGAATGCGGCGGCGTCGCGCCGTCGGCATCCACATAACCGATCAAGTCCGCCTGCATGGCCAGCTTCAATCCTTCAATCAAGGCGCCCCCTTTGCCGATGGCTTCTTTGAATTCCAACGCGCTGACCGCGGGAAATTCGAACGCCACTTTTTGGACCACTCCCAGCGTGTTGTCCCGGCACCCGTTTAGCACGACCACGATCTGAAATTTGCCCTGATAATGCTCCTGGAAAAATTTCGCGTACTCGCGCAGGACAGGTTCGATGCGCGTTTCTTCATTATAAGCCGGGATCAGGATAAGCAGGCTTCGTTCGGGCACGCTGATTCAGTAACAAAAACCGGGGAAGCAATCAATCACGAGTAATGCCCAACCCCGATTTATGCGTAACCCAAAATTAACCAAATTTAACGGGGCCGGCCGGCCAAATCATGCTATCAACTTGCGCTTGTGGCAGGCGGCCATTTTGATAAAGTAAAAAAACGCCGTTGGCGCTGATTATGAAAACTTTTGCAGAACTGAATTTTCCAGGCCGGCTCATCGCCGTCGAAGGACTTGATGGCTCGGGCAAATCCACGCAGATCTACCTGCTCAAACGCTGGCTTGAAGCCGAAGGCATCAAGGTCTATTTCAGCGAATGGAACTCCTCCGAACTCGTCAAATCCGCCACCAGCAAGGGCAAGAAACGCGAATTGCTGACCCCGACCACTTTTAGCCTCATCCATGCCACCGATTTCGCCGACCGCTATGAACGCCATTTGCTGCCATTGTTGCGCGCCGGCTACATCGTGCTGTGCGACCGTTATGTGTTCACCGCGTTCGCGCGCGATGTGACCCGTGGCTGCACCCCGGATTGGGTGCGCGGCCTGTATGGCTTCGCCGCCCAACCCGACCTCACGCTGTTCTTCAAGGCAGACCTGGAAGTTTCCTTGAACCGCATCCTCGAGGGCCGCCCCAAATTGAAATTCTTTGAAGCGGGAATGGACCTTCGCCTCTCAACCGATCCTTATGAAAGCTTCAAGCTTTTTCAAGGCCGCATCCTTGAACAATACATGTCCATGAGCGGTGAGTTCAATTTTGTGGTCATGAATGCCAACCAAAACGTTGAAAAACAGCAGGTCCTGGTGCGAAAACTCGTCGGCGAAAAGATTGACCTCAAAAAATTCAAACGAAAAACCCCGCTGCCGTTGCCGCCCGCCTTGCAAGGCGACGCGGTGGTCAAAGAAATTGAAGAGGATATGGCTGCCGTATGAAAAATTCCGAACCCAAAAAATGCCGGAAATTTTTCGGCCTGGGCATTCCCCGCGTGAAACTGGAGGAACTGGAGGGCAAACTCATCGTCGTTGAAGGGTCGGATGGTTCCGGCCGCTCCTCGCAGATCGCGCAACTGGTGGATTGGCTGGAAACCAGCGGTCATCCGACTGTCCAGGTCGGCCTGAAGCGCTCCACGCTCGTCAGCAAGGAACTCGAAGAGGCGCAGCAGGGAAATATTTTAAGCCGGACCACTTTGAGCCTCTTTTACGCCACGGATTTCGCCGACCAACTGGAAAACATCATTTTGCCCGCGCTCAAAGCCGGATTCATCGTCCTGGCCGACCGCTACATTTACACCCTCATGGCGCGCGACCTGGCGCGCGGCATGGATGAAAAATGGTTAAAAAATCTCTATGGCATCGCCCTGGTGCCGGATGCCGTGTTTTACCTGTCCGTTGAACCGGAAGAACTGGTGCAACGCAACCTTTCCAAAAGCGCGACGCTGGATTATTGGGAAAGCGGCATGGATTTGGGGCTGTCCCGCGATATGTTCGACAGCTTTTTGAAATATCAAACCACCATCGCCGAAGTGTTCCAGAAATTGCAAAAACATTATAACTTCGAGATCGTCGACGCCAATCGATCCATCCATTCTGTCGCGAAGGAACTTCGAAAAAAGATCGGCGCCCTGTTGGAAGAGAAATAGCAGACCGCCCCAATCCCGCTATCCAGTCACCATTCCGCTTAGTTGGCCGGGGAATTTGTGGGAACGTCCGGCAGCACATTTGTGCTGCTCAACGCGCGGCGTCCGCGGCGAAGCAGGTCTTCAAATTGCTTTTTTTGTTCATCCGTGAGCACGGCGCGGATGCGCTGTCGCGTGTCCTGGGCCACGCCGCGCACCTGCGGCGCGATCTGTTGCCATAATCGCCCGTTCCGTTCCTGCCCTTCCGCCACAATCTGCTCAATCTCCCCCTTTTGTTCGGGACTTAATTGTAGCGCATCGTTCAGCCGTTGGACGAAGTTGGTCTTCAGAATCTCTGGTCGCGGCGCCATGTCCTGGGGTTCACGAGGCGGCGGGGGGGCGGGCTGTGAACGATGATTTCCCGGATGCGGATGCACCACATAGCTCACCAGCAAACCGCCGCTGAAAACACCCGCGCCGAAAATCACAATCGTCGCGAAGATGACTTTCCACAGATTCACTGGGATTGATCGGTTTGGTCGATGGACGCCATCAGCGTGCTGTCCAGGTTCTGCGACAGGTCGTCGCTCGAAGCGCTGGCGGAAGACGAGGTGAACAAGGCCAGCATGCCACAGACCATCGCCACCCCCACACAGGAAACTGCCGCGCGCCACAACCCCGTCACCCAGGCATCCAAGGCGTGCGGCGCCACCCGCGAGGCCAGGAGCGCGCTCACGCGCTTTTCAAACGCGTACGGCACATGGTCCACCGGCACATCGGCTCGCGCGGCAGCGATCAGCTTTTTATGAAGTTCAGTCAGATTCATGAGACTCGATTTCTTAGACGCGGCATCGCCGCGACCGGTTACACTCATAGATATTTCTCCCTGGCCATTTTGGCCAGAATTTTCTTCATTTCGCCCCGCGCCCGGAACGCCCGGACTTTGACCAATGGAACCGACCAGCCGGTCAATTCCGCGATCTCTTTGACGGAACGATCCTCGATTTCCAGCAACGTGATGACCAGCCGTGCCTGCGGTGACAGCCGTTCCATCACCCGCCCGATCAGCAATTTTGCCGCGTCGGCATCATCGCCGGCCGTTTCCGGCGCGGTTGCAAAACGTTCCAGCCAATCATTCTCCGGGTCGCTCAAGTCGGTGAACGAGGATTCCCGGCTGCGTTGATGCCTGCGCAAAAAATCGTAACACGTATGGATGGCCATCCGCATGAGCCAATGCTCGAAGGGGGCTTCCCCGCGAAAACTTCCCAGCTTTTCAAACGCTTTCAGCCAAACCTCCTGCGCAATGTCCTCCACTTCGCTCTCCCGGCGGGCATAGCGCCGGGCGGTCGCAAAAACTCGCGGTGAGTATTTTTGGACCAATGGCTCGAAACTCCCCGCATCACCCTTGAGCACTGCGGCGATCAACTCCGCTTCGGTTCGTTCCATCAGGACGAGTCTGTCAAAAATATTCCTGGCGGGAAAATCAATTCATGACCGGCAAACCATTGGAATCTTGCGGCAATGGCGGCGGGAGAGGCAAATGTGATTCCGGCGGCGGGGAGGGCGTGTCATCCGCCCCTCCGCGCTGTAATTGGCCGGGCTGGAAGTTTTTCATCTGCCCGATTTGCGCCTCCGAAAGCGGAGGCGTCATCTGCGAAAGCGCCTTGGCATAGATCACGGTCAATTCGGCCTCGGCCCTGGCCGAGGCTTCGGCATCCTGCCGCGCGGCGGCTTCGTTAAAATTACCGCTCGTGATTTCGTCCAGCAACGCCTGGCGCGATGATCGCAACGTTTGTTCCAGGGGCTGGATCTGGCTGTATTCAGCCTTCAACGCCGTCCGCATTGACTCGCGTTGTGCGTCCGTCAACACCCGCGCTAGCCCAGGGAAAAACCGGTCGCCGGGATTCTGCCGCGCTCCCTTGTTTTGCGCGGAGACCACCGTCACCCAGCCCGCCACCACGATAAAGATAATGATTCGTTTCATAAGGATTTTCAGAATGACAACCCTATCTCAGACGGAAAAGACGCGCGGAAGTTACGGGGATGATTGAAAAATTGGAGCGAGCGAAGGGATCAATCCAGATCAAATACTTGGGAATATGTCAAAAGACATGATTTAGTCATCGTCAGCATTTTCAGATCAGTACTAGAAGATGGTCTTTTACAGTGTCAGAAAATCCGTTTTAACCGCCATTGAAAGTTTACCGTTTGGGCGGTTCGGGAAATTCTTTGGCGAGAATTGCGAGTACAGATGTCTTCAGTTTGGTTACTTCAACATCAAGGACACCCCAAATCACTTCATAGTCCACACTGTCATAACCGTGAGCGATGTAATTCCGCGTGCTCGCAATCTTTTGCCAGGGCAATTGCGGATGCCGCTGGCGTAAATCATCCGGCAGGCGTTTCACGGCTTCGCCCAGGATTTCCACCAATCGCTCGCCCAACATCTGCTTGCGCCAATCCTTGCGGAATTCTTCCCACGTCGTCGTATTCCGCAATTCAACGGCTTTGTCGCAAACCTCGACGAGTTGCCGCAATGTCACATCGGCGTCACGCGCACTCATACACGGGAAACAATTCGTCCTTGATGCGCTCAAAAATCAACGGATGCAACCGTGAACAGAAATCCACCTTGCGCCCGATGATGGAGGCGAGTTCCTCGCCATAGCCGAAGTATTGAAAGCCAACCGTTTTTAATATGCCTGGCTCAAATTCTGCCAGCACATCCACGTCGCTGCGCTGAGGGTCAAAATCATCATGCAGCACCGAACCGAACAAGCTTAATTTGCGGATGCCGCGTTCCCGACAGAAACGCGCAACTTGCTCACGGTCAATCCGGATGGGCAATTCGGCAACGCTCATGCCAAAATAATCACCGAAATACATGCATTCGGCAACTGTTCAGTCGTCTATCGATTGTCCGAAAGAAACATAAATAACCTTATCTTGAACGCAAAAGACGCGCGGAAGTCACGGGGATGATTGAAAAATTGGAGCGAGCGAAGGGATTCGAACCCTCGACATTCACCTTGGCAAGGTGACGCTCTACCGGACTGAGCTACGCTCGCTTCCAAAAATAAGGATACGAAATTCTTTCGGTTTGGAAAGTCCAATTTTCACCCCGGGGACTTCTCCGGGCAAGGGCACAAATTATCAGCTTTGATTTAGTTTCACCCGCCATGATAGCCTGCCCGCGTGAGTAACGTCTTTTACGCTCCTGGCAAACAGCGCGCCGCCAAAGTCAGCGACCTTTTTGCCTCCATTGCCCGCCGATACGATTTGCTGAACGACCTCCAAAGTTTCGGCTTTCACCGGATTTGGAAGCGGCGTGTTACCGAACTGGCGCGGGTCAAAAGCGGCGACCTGGCCCTCGACTTGTGCTGCGGCACGGGCGACATCGCCTTTGCCCTGGCGCAACGCGGCGCGGAAACCATCGGCCTGGATTTCAGTGAAAAAATGCTCGAAGTCGCCCAATCCCGCCTGCAAAAATCAAAATCCAGGATCCAAAATTTGAAATTCATGCAGGGCGACGCCCAACAACTTCCATTCCCCGATAATTCTTTCGATGCAGTGACTGTCGGTTACGGCCTGCGCAATTTGTCCAGTTGGGAAAGTGGTTTGGCCGAAATGGTTCGTGTGGCCAAACCCGGCGGACGAATTGTCGTCCTGGAATTCGGGAAACCGGCAAACCCGTTCTGGCGAAGGATTTATTTCGCGCATCTGAGCTGTTCGGTGCCGCTCGTTGGCCTCCTCTTCTGTGGCAATGCGCAGGCCTACGCGTATATCCTCGAATCATTAAAACATTACCCCGCGCAAACGGCAGTTGAAGAAAAAATGCGCGCGTTGCAACTGTCCAACGTCCAGGTCGTGAATTTTTTCGGCGGCGCCATGGCCATCAATTTTGGGCAAAAACCGCTCTAATGACGCTCTTTGCCACCTAATTGGATCGTCATTCCTTCGCGCGCGGCATCGACTTTTAGTTTGGATTTCTGTTTGGCCACCAGGGCGCGGGCATGTTCGACGAATTCCGAGAGCTTCTTGTCGTCGTGGTCGGGGTCATGATGAAAAAGAAGCAGCCTTTTGACATTCGCCTGCAGGGCGAGCGCAACGGAATCATCCACACACCCGTGTCCCCAGCCGGAATGCGCTTTGTACTCGGCTTTATCATACTGCGAATCCAAAATCAGTATGTCGGCGCCGCGAATGAATTCAATCATCTCGCGGTCTTCTCCTCCCGTGCGAGGCTCGGCATCGGGAAAAAAACAGACCAAACCGTCCGGGGAAAAAAGCCGGTATCCGACGCACAATCCGGGATGGTTCGCGCGTTGGGCGCGCACCATGACCGACCCGATCTCAAAATTCAATTCTTTGAACTCTTCCACCTCGATATTGCTGGGGACTTTGGCAAAGGGCACCGGGAAATAAGTGCTTTCCATCTGGCCGGTCAGCGCTTCGACCAGGCCTTTGCGCGAGCCTTCACAGCCGAGGATCCTCAAGCGGCATTGCGGATTGTAGATCGGCGCGAAAAACGGCAGGCCATGGATATGGTCCCAATGCATGTGCGTGAGCAGCAACGTCAGGTTGAGCGGGCGGTTCTTGAACTCTGCCATCAGTGACGCGCCCAAAGCCCGCAGACCCGTGCCGGCATCAAGAATGATGATATCGTCACCGCAGCGCACCTCCACGCAAGAAGTGTTGCCGCCATAATGAGTCGTGCCTGGCCCGGGGGTCGGAATTGAGCCACGCACTCCCCAAAATTTCACGCGCAACATAAACCAATTAAATCACTTTTCTGTCCTGCACAAAACAAAAAAACCGAAAGAAATGGTGGGTTGGCAGGGATTCGAACCCTGGACCAATGCCTTAAAAGGGCACTGCTCTACCGACTGAGCTACCAACCCACTTTATGCGGAAAACATAGCGAAACAGTCTCGTAAACTAGCGAACCATCGGCCCCGGCGCAACTTTTTTCGACCTTTCAATCT
>Ga0206805_1022_pt1 | contig 36806 bp, 25 predicted proteins | sample Alteio_BWOrgCont_59_FD_152890 | JGI IMG/M metagenome (GOLD analysis project Ga0206805, IMG submission 152890) | Enriched cells from forest soil in Barre Woods Harvard Forest LTER site, Petersham, Massachusetts, United States -... | ecosystem: Environmental > Terrestrial > Soil > Temperate forest >... | reverse complement strand
GGGCGCGGGTGTATTCCTTGACTGCATGGCCAAAGCGCAAGTTGAACCCGCCGAAATCCACGCCGATAACGGCGTCAGGTTTGCGTTCGATGGCCAGCGCGAGCAATTGATTGAACAGCCGCCGGAACTTGAAATAATTTTTCAGCACATCCGAAATGCCGACGACCGCGTGTTGGGTCATGTCAAAGGCGAGTTCGACGCCCGCGGCGGACATCTTCGCGCCGCCCGCACCGAAGAACTTTGCGTCCGGCAATCGAGCGCGCAGCGCGGAAACCAATTCCGCCGCGAGCAGGTCCCCGCTCGCCTCGCCGGCGATCAACATGAAAGTTTTTGGATTCATGGTTTTAGGGGCAAGCGGTATGAGCAGATTGGCGGATGCCTTGGCCTAAACTTTCTGGTTTTGAATCTGGCGGGTGATCTCAAACGCCAGGTCCAGGGCGCGTTTGGCGGACTCGCCGCTGACCATCGGCGTTTGCCGTTCGCGGACGCATTCGACGAAATGTTGCAATTCAAGCTTGAGCGGTTCGTCCTTCGCGATCGGCACCGGCTCGCGCACGATTTTTTTTCCAGCAAATTCACTGACGATAGCGGAGTCTTTGCCAACGCCAAGTTTTGCGGCGAGAACTTTTTTAACCAATGACGATTCCTGTTCGCCATCGCGGGCGATACGATAGATGAAACCCTCCTGGGCGCGGTAATCGAGTGAAATATAGCTGGGGGTCGTCCTGCCGCCGCTGAACACGCGGATTTTTCTCATCCGCTCGGCGCTCACGCGGCTGGCGGTCAGGTTGGCGACACAGCCATTGGCGAAGCGAAGCCGCGCGTTGGCGATGTCTTCGCTCTTGCTCAAAACGGGAATGCCCACGGCATCGGCGCTCGTGACGGCTGATTTGACGAACGCGAGGACGACATCGAGATCATGGATCATGAGATCGAGAACGACGCCGATATCGGTCGAGCGGGCAGGGTAGGGGGAAAGGCGATGACACTCAATGAAACGGGGTTCGGGCGCGGCGCTTTGAAGATAGGCGAAGACCGGATTGAACCGCTCGACATGGCCCACTTGCAGGACGCAATTGTTTCGCTGGGCGATCTCGATAAGTTCGGCGGCCTGGGCGCTTTCATCGGTCATCGGTTTTTCAACCAGGACGTGTTTGCCCCCGGTGAGCAGGTCTTTGGCGATCTCAAAATGGGTGATGGTGGGCGTGACGATATTCAGGGCGTCGGAATTGGCGGCGGCTTCGGCGATGGAGCCGAAAACTTTCGCGCCATGTTTCACCGCGATTTTTTTGGCCGCATCGGAATCGGCGTCATAAACGCCGGCGAACCGGACCTGGCCGGCTTTTTCGAGCTCTGAATAAATGCGCGTGTGATGTTGTCCGAGTGAGCCGGTGCCGAGAACGGCGACACGGATTTTTGGATCTGGATTTGCCACGGGCGCAGTTTGCCAATGAATCACCAAAATAAAAACGCAAAATGTAGGGTAAAACCGGAAAGTACGACCCATCGGAGTTTTCACTTTCAACTTCCGACTTTAAACCGTTAAATTGCGCCGTGCCGATTCTTACTTACAGCCTGATCGCGCTCGGGTCGTATCTGCTGGGCTCGATTCCGACGGGGTATCTTGTCGCCAGGGCAAAAGGGATCGATATCCGCACGACCGGGAGCGGGAACATCGGCGCGACGAATGTCTTCCGCATCCTTGGGACGGGGCCGGGGATTTTTGTGTTATTGGTGGATGCATTGAAGGGGTATGCGGCGTGCATATTGCTTTGTCCACTGGTTTTCAATTGGATCGCGGCTCATTACTTTTACATTGTTTTCCGGAATGAGCCGATGGACTTGCAGATCCGGTTCAAGGTTATTGCCGGGGTCTGCGCCATCCTCGGCCATAATTATAGTTGCTGGCTGAATTTCAAAGGCGGCAAAGGCGTGGCTACCAGCGCGGGAGTTTTCTTCGCATTGACATGGCCGGCCATGTGCATCGCGCTGGTGGTTTGGATCATCGTCTTTGCGTTCACACGATATGTCTCCGTCGCGTCCATGATCGGCGCCGTGACGTTGCCAATCGCGACCTGGTTTACATCGCTCGTGAGTGAAGACATGGAAAACCGGCCGAGTTGGCTGTTGCAGTCGGTGACGATCGCGGCGGCATTAATGGTCATCATCCGGCATCGGGCCAATCTCCAGCGGCTGCGTTTGGGCACGGAAAAGCGGATCACTTTCAAAAAGACGGGAGCCGCACCATGAAAATTTCCATGCTCGGAGCAGGCGCATGGGGAACGGCGCTGGCGAAAGTGTTGCAGGAGAACGGCAACGCCGTGACGCTCTGGGACATCAACGCCGATTTATTGCGCGAGGTCCAGGCCGGACGGAACGAGAAATATCTCCCCGGCATCAAGCTGCCGGTTGATTGGAAAACCGAACCCGATTTTGCGAAAGCGATCGGCGGCGCAGAATGCGTCGTGCTGGCGATCCCGTCGCAGGCTTTTCGTGAGGTGGCCACGAGGTTGAAAAGCAGCCCGGCAATCCTGGTGAGCGTGACGAAGGGGATTGAGTTTGAGACCGGCGAGACGATGAGCCGGATTTTGCGCGAATACGCCCCCGGCAATCGCATCGCCGCAGTGTCAGGCCCCAGCTTTGCACGGGAAGTGGCCATGGGGATCCCCACTACCGTCGTTTGCGCCAGCGAAAGTGATGGAACGGCGCGCACGGTGCAGGGACTTTTTCACCGGCCGGAATTCCGGATCTATCGGAGCACGGACATCCTGGGAGTTGAATATGGCGGCGCGCTGAAAAATATCATCGCCATTGCCGCCGGCGTGAGCGATGGACTCGGTTATGGAGACAACACCAAGGCCGGCATGGTCACGCGTGCGTTGTCGGAAATGCGCCGGTTCGGCGTTGCGTGCGGAGCGCAGGCGGAGACATTCGCGGGCTTGAGCGGGCTGGGCGATTTGATGCTGACGTGTTTCTCGAAACAGAGCCGCAACCGCTCCCTGGGCGAACGCATCGGCAAGGGCGAAACCATCGAAGCCATCCAGGCATCGCATCCGAAACTGGCAGAAGGGCATCCCACGGCGCGCTCGGCCCACCGGCTTGCGCGAGAAAAAAAAGTGCCTGTGCCGATCATTGATGAAGTCTTCAAAATGCTGTACGAGGGGAAAAACCCCAAACAAGCGGTGCGCGACCTGGTCACGCGCGAATCCAAGGCGGAGGATTAGAACCGGGACGGCGACGCGGCCAAGCAACTCATTTCACTTTCCACGCTGAATCCAAAAGTTCCCTGTCGAACGGCTCGGGGATCACGCCTTCCGTTGCATATACAAACAACGCGCATTGATACACCCGGTTCACCATGTTGCAGATCATCCCGAAAGATATAATCGCCAGAAAAGGGATCCAAAAATAGTGGGGACTAAGCGTGCCCGTCATAATGGGGATCATCATTACCAGGACGATGATGAAGAGAAACGGAAATTCGACCCTGACTATGCCGATGACAAGCTCTCCCCAGGCGCTTTTCAGCGTATGGGCGGAACGGCGCAGCAGTTTGATTGGACTGATTGTCTCGCTGTCGCGCACCAAGGTGGGAATGACAAAGATAGACGCGACGCTCCAGGTCACACCGATAAAGCTGGTGATGGCTCTTCCCACAAAGTTCAGGCGTTGTTCGATGGCGTTGAGAATGTATCCCACCAACCCCGCGAATAATGACCAAAGCAGAATTGCCTTCCACCGCGCCGCGGCTACACGAAACCCTCGCCGGATGGAAACAGCCTGGCCGCTGAGTGCCTGCATGATTTCATGATAAAACGCCACATTGGAAAAGGTCGCCAAAAACATGGAAACAAAATAAAACGCCGCAAAAAATACCGCGCCCAGCCATTTTTGTTCCCCGGTCACGGCGGGGTCCGCATGGTTGTGCGGGGTGAGCCCGGCAAATAAGGTATGCATCGCATGACGCCAGGGTTCTGCCGAGGTCAGGGGATGATCGTTTGGATACAAGGCGATCGGCGCGATGAAAAACAGGATGGCGATCATCGACATCGCGAGAGTGATCAGCGGAAAGAGCATCAGTTTCTTTTCGCCGAACAGGACGGTGAAGACCATTTTGAATAATTTTCCGCTGCGTTCAATCTTGTTCATGTGTTTTTCCTTTGTTTGATGAATGTCAGGATTTGTTCTTCGTTCAAGCCGTGGCTGCGCGCCTCCGTCAGCATTCGATGGTACAGTTCACTGAGTTTTGCCTTCTTCTTCTGCTCCGGCAACGGGCTGACCGGATCATCCAGTTTCACGAACGAGCCGGACCCGCGCTGGCCCTCGATCAATCCTTTGAGCGCCAATTCACGGTAAGCTTTCGCCACCGTATTGGGATTCACTCCCAGGACCGCGTGTATCTCGCGAATGGTTGGCAACCGGTCGCCGTGCGCCAGAGTGCCGTCGGCCATCGCCGACGTCAGCCGATTGGCGATCTGCTTGTACGCCGGGATCCCCGAGTGCAGCTCGATCTTCCAATCTTTCATCAGTGTTTGCAGGCTCATTTTGAATTATTGTATTAGTATAGTAGTACAATGAGCCAAGGTGTCAACAATTTTTTGAAAAAGTTTTTTGGCGGGGTTTTAAATGTCAGGCGGTTCGTCTGCCGTCGCGTTTCCGATCTGCGCGACCTGGTCTCACGAGATTCAAAGGTTGAGGACTGAACCACAGATGGGCACGGATTAACACGGATAAAAGAAGGTTAACACAAAGGCCAAAGAGGTGCAGACGCGGAAGCATCCAATGGCTGGTTGGGGGGGATGTGTTCGGCGAGGCGCCGAACACGGCACGCGAGGCGCGTGCGATCCCCAAAGGCCCATCTCTGTTTCAATCAGCGACATTGGAATAACCGTGTAGGCGACAGGGCGGGGGGGGGTAATCAAAAAATGAATGTCGCGCGAAGGATGCGAAGGCTTTTCGAAAAGGGAGTCTCTTTCGCCCCTCCGGGGCTTTGCCGGTTTTGGGATGTACACCCGCAGTTGAAACTGCGGGCTATTTTCTGTCGCGACTCTGTCGCTAATAGATTCGTCACTACTCGCCGAATTTTTCACTGACAGTCAAAAACGCCCTTTTTAACAGCCATGGACGCCGGAAAAAGCTAATATTTGCATTGACAACAGTTGCATATACAACTATATTGTCCCCATGAATAAAACGGATGTCAGCGAATTGGGTGATCATATCGGCTTTTGGCTGCGATGCCTGTCGAATTTTGTGTCTTATAGTTTTGCCGAAAAACTCGCGAAAGAGGATGTCACGGTGGCTCAATGGGTCGTCCTTCGGACGCTCTATGATCACGATAATATAACCCTGAACCAACTGGCGGAACTGGTCGGGTTGGACAAAAGCTCTGTTTCCCGGATGGTTGAGCGCCTTGTCGTTCATGGACGGATAAATCGTTCAGAGGGCAATGACCGCCGGTCGCTCGGTCTGAGTCTCACCCCCACCACTAGAAAGCTTGTGCCCAAGCTGGCGAAACTGGCAGATCAAAATGACGAGTTTTTTTTCAATTCTTTGTCCGCCAGGCAAGGTCATGAATTTCTCGCCACGATCAAGCAACTGCTTGACGCCAATGGCTGGAAGAAATCCGAGCGCGGACGCTACGGAATCGAATAAACAGAATAAACGAACATCAAATGGAGAAATTATGAATACAACCATTATCATTGAAACTGCCCGCAAAACTCTTGCCGGCACAATCTCATTCCCGGAAGTCGTTGGTCAATTGCTCGCGGCCGGCGTGGAATATTATCACGTGGATTATGCCGGCCTGAAAAAAACGTTTTACAGCGCCGACGGCGATATGGTGGTCACGCCGATCAACTACGAAGGATTGCCGCCGGTCGCAGGAGATTTCGACGCTGCAGCTCTGCGCGCCGACATTTTGGACAGCCAGCGCAATAACCAGCCGTATCGCGATTTCACGGTACGCGCGATGAAAGCCGGCACGCAGGGTTACTTTGCCTTTCTGTGCGGCAAGCGGGTGATATATTTTGGCCGCCAGGGCGACCAGCATACGGAATGGTTCCCCGGTGCGGGGCCAGCGAAATAATGTATTTAGTTTTCATAACCGGTAAAAGAGGGTTAGCGCAAAGGCCAAAGAGGTAAGGACACGGAAACATTCAGCGGCTGGTTGTGGGATGTGTTCGGCGCGCGAGACGCGCGCGCTCCCCAAAGACTAATCTCTATTCGAATCAGCGATATTGGAATAACCGTGTAGGCGACAGGGCGGGGGGGTTAATCAAAAAATGAATGTCGCGCGAAGGATGCGAAGGCGGCGAAGTTAACCACGGATGGACACGGATGGACACAGATACAAAAGCACGGAAACATTCAACAACCAACATCCAACGCCCAATGCCGAAGGGAAAAAGACAAGGGCGGGAGCAAAGACGGGAAGAAGTTTTAACAGAGGGTAACAAAGGTCATAGCATGACCTACTATTGAAACTGCGGGGTTAACCATGGAAGACACGGTCTGTAAACCCGATTCAGATGCCAACAAAATGGCAAAACCATTGTATTTACAAAGGAAATTTGTCATTACTCGCCAGAATTTTTTTTATGCTTTTCATCCCCTGCACTGGCAAAGTTACTGACAGTCAGGCTGTAATCCCGGCGGCAAAGTAACTGCCGTAACGCTTGCGCGGGCCATAGTCCGCCTGCTCGTCGGCAAACTTAAGACTCACAAGACAGGACGGTTCTCTAAACAGACGAAGATTGATCAACTCCCGAAAACATTTTCATTTCGGCCAAGCCCGCAAAGCGATTTCAGCAATGCGCAGCAGTTCCTTGCGGGTCGCGCCCGTAGTCGCCTGAACAGTCAGGCCAAAGTTGACGGCCAACACGAAATTCGCAAACGCGTCCGCGTCTGTGCCAGCGGGTAGGTCGCCCTCAGTAATTGCGCGTTTGAAGCGTTTGCGCAACCCGGCAATTGCCCCAGCGCGCTGCATAGCGAATTCCTTCCGCAGAGGATCATCCCCGCAAGAGAGTGCGCTATGCACCCAAAGACAAGTTGTGGGCGTTTGTGGATCGGTCAGCAGATCAATGACCGATTGAAACAACCGCTCTACAACGGCCCGTGCGGTCGGTTCCTGGAGCGCGTCATGGAGATATGCAGAAGGACCTTTGAAATAGCGGTCCAACGCCTTGCGAAAAAGGGATTTTTTGTTGCCAAAAGCTGCGTAGAGGCTCGGACGTTCGATGCCCATGGCAGCTGTGAGATCGGAAAGCGACGTGCCAAGGTAACCCTTTCGCCAAAAAACCTCCATCGCGCGATCTAACGCCTTCTCGGCGTCGAAAGCGCGGGGGCGCCCGGGTGCCGGTGTAACTTTCTCGCGTTTCATACCGGTAAATAAATAATCCATTGACAGGTTTCTGTCCACGAGGTTTAATTCTGTACCGAAAGGTAAACAATTGAAAACTAACCAACAAGATATTGAAAGAACAAAAATTATGAGCACTAACAAACTTTCAGGAAAAATCGCACTGGTTACCGGGGGCAGCAGCGGTATCGGACTCGCCACGGCCAAACGATTTGTGTCCGAAGGCGCGTATGTATTCATTACTGGCCGCCGTCAGCCTGAACTCGACGCTGCCGTGAAACTCATTGGAAGCGACGTTACTGGCATTCGTAGCGACGTTTCCAACCTTGCAGACCTCGACCATATCTATGCCACCATTAAAAGCGCAAAGGGTCGCCTCGACATTCTTTTTGCCAATGCCGGAGGCGGCAGCCTTGTTCCTCTTGGCCAGATCACCGAAGAACATTTCGACAAAACCTTCAATACAAATGTTCGTGGTCTGCTCTTCACTGTTCAGAAGGCGTTGCCGCTGATGCCGCCCGGTTCGTCAATCGTTCTTAATGCGTCCACCACCTCCATCATGGGAACGCCAGCCTTCAGCGTTTATAGCGCAACAAAAGCAGCTGTGCGGTCATTCGCGCGCAACTGGACGCTCGACCTCAAGGAACGCAAAATTCGTGTCAACGCCATCAGTCCGGGTGTCGTGCCGACTCCGGGCTATGACCTGATGGGACTGACAAAGGAACAGGTGCAGGGCTTCGTGGACTCCATGGCTACCGCCATTCCGCTAGGTCGTGTCGGAGTCCCGGACGAAATCGCCAAAGCAGTCGTGTTCCTCGCATCCGGCGACAGCAGCTTCGTCAACGGCATCGAACTCTTTGTCGATGGCGGTATGGCGCAAATCTAACGGAGCACGAAAAGGTAAGAAATATAACTGGTTTGCTCGAATCGAGTAACCAGTCCCGTTTCAACGGCGTGAGTGAACGCGAGTAGTGGCCAAGCTTCATGCAATGGCGGCTTTGATGAGCTTTAGCAGATCACGATGGTTTTCGACCGCCTTGAATTGCGGAAATTCCTTCTTCACGTTGTCGGGCGCATGGATGAGAAAGCCGGTATTGGCTTCCAGCAACATCCCAGTGTCATTGTACGAATCGCCGGCAGAGATGACGTTATAGTTCAGTTGCTTCAATGCCGCGACGGTTTTTCGTTTTTGATCTGCGATCCGTAATTTGTAATCGACGATACGGTCGTTCTCGACGACCAGTTTGTGGCAGAGCAGGGTGGGCCAGTTGAGCTGGCGGATCAGGGGAACGGCAAATTGTTCAAACGTGTCCGAGAGGATGAGGACCTGGGTGAGGGAACGCAGTTCATCCAAAAATCCCCTGGCACCATCGAGCGGCTTGAGCGAGCCGATGACGCTTTGGATGCCGGAAAGTTTCAGCTGGTGTTTTTCCAGGAGGGTCAATCGCCCGCGCATGAGTTTGTCATAGTCCGGTTCGTCGCGGGTGGTGCGGCGCAGTTCGGGGATCCCGGTCTTTTCAGCGACAGCGATCCAGATTTCCGGCGTCAAGACGCCTTCCATGTCCAAAGTAACGATTGATTGTTTCACGCGCGGAGTTTTCCAAAAACGGTTCACGGTGTCGAGCCGTTCGCGGGGGAATTGGTTTGACGCATAAGCTGGTCCAGTTGCGCCCGGGCTTCGGGAAAATCCGGCCGGCCGGCCAGCGCGGCTTTGAAGTGGATAACGGCCTGATCCGGGTGACCGTGTTGTGATAGAAAAACACCGAAGTCAAACTGCATCACTGGGCTCGAGGGATATAACTGGACGGCGGCGGCCAGGTGATTTGACGCTTCTGCTGTTTTGCCTTGTTCCACGTCCATCATCCCCAGATCAAATTGTGCCATCGGATAATTTGGGTCCAATCGCACCGCTTCGGTATAAAATTCCGCGGCGGCATTCGCTTTGCCGATGTCTTCCAGCGATTTGCCCAGGCAATCATCCGCCGCGTAATTGTCGGTGGTCACACGGGTCGTGTGCAGGAATATCGTCAGGCTGTTCTGCCAATAACTCAGTTGCATTGCGGTGACTGCCAGGCAACCGACCAGCGCCAGAGCGGCGGCGACGGGCAGAAGTTTTTTCCTTTCCGGCCAACGTTCCAGAAGATCGTGCGCGCCCCACGCGACCAGGATAAATATTCCGATGGAGGGCAGATAGGAATAGCGGTCGGCCATGGATTGCACGCCGACCTGCACCAGTCCGATCGCCGGCACCAGTGTTCCCAGGAACCAAAACCAGCCGACGGCCAGATAGGGGAAGTGCTTCGTCTGAAAAATAAAGATCGCCGTCAGTAGTGCAATCACGATTCCAGCGGCGAGCACGGTTCCCGGCGGCCAGGAATGGGGGTATGGATAAATCAGCGCCAGGTCGGCCGGCGCGAAAATTTTGGAGAGATAACGCACATAAGACATCGCGGCGTTTTCCAAACGGAATGGAAGCGTCAACGATGCGGTTGACCAGCGCGCCTCGCTCTGGACGCGCAGGGTGATGAGGCATGACGCAAAGGCCAGCAGGAAAAATGGAATTTTTTCCAAAAGCAGTTTGCCTGCTTTTTGAAGGTCAAACCATGAATCCGCGGCGTGAAAACGGTTGAGTGGCCAAAAATCCAGCAACAACAAAACGAACGGCAACGTCACCACCATCGGCTTGGACATCAGGCCGCAGGCGAACATCAAGACCGCAAGGACGTAAAACTTTTTGGACTGTGGACTGCGGACTGCGGACTCGCTGACATACTTCGCGTAAGCGAGCAACGTGAGCATCCAAAAAAATGCGCTGAGCACGTCTTTGCGTTCCGACGCCCAGGCGACCGATTCCACGTGCAGCGGATGCCATGTGAAGGCCGCGGCCACGAACGCGCTGCGCCAAATCGCGCCAGTGAGATTTTTGAGCAGCAAAAAAAGCAGGAGCGCGTTCGCGATGTGGAACAGCAGGTTCATGAGATGATGTCCCGCCGGCCGCAATCCGAAGAGCTGGCAATCCACCATGTGAGAGATCCACGTGAGGGGATGCCAGTTGGCATTGTCCGCGCTTTGGAATGCCCAGACGATGCCGTTCCACGTCAGCCCATGGTTCACGTGCGGATTGCCCAGGAGATAATCCGGATCGTCGTAATTGATGAAATCGTGCCGGAGCATCGGCAGATAAACCAGCAGCGTGACGATGGCCAGTCCGAAACAAATGATGGCCGTCAAACGCTTTTGGGTAAACGCAACGGCGCTCATGCGGCTCAGAATTTCACCATGCTTCGGCGGCGATTGGAGAATTGGCACGCTTCCGTGTAACCGACGTGGCGCGCCAATTCGACGGCTTCGGCAAAATTCATTCCCACTTCCTGCGGGGCATGCGCATCCGAACCGAAGGTGATGGGGACGCCTTTGCGAAAAGCCGCCTCAAGAATCTGCCGGCTGGGATAGATCTCTTTGCAATCTTTGCGCAAGCCGGCGGTGTTCAGTTCAATGGCGCAACCGGATTTTTTGGCGGCGTCCAGGAATTTTTCATAGAACGGCGCGTAGTTGCCCTGCGGCCGATGACCGAATTTTTTCGGCAGGTCGGCATGCCCGATGATCTCAAAAAGTTTTGATTCCGCCGCGAGGGTGAGCCGCTCGAAATAAATCCGCCAGACTTCCAGCGAGTCGCGATGTTTCCATTCAGAAAGTTTTTGCGGATCGTCGATGGCCCAGGAGTCGGAGACATAATGCACCGAGCCGATGAAATAATCCCATGGATGGATCCCCGCAAGCTCACGGATCCAGTCCTCATGTCCGGGAATGTAATCCACCTCCAACGCGAGGCGGATGGTGAGTTGCGGAAATTTTTTTTGGGCCGCGCGCACTTTTGCGACATATTCATCCAATTGCGAAAAGTTCATCCGCCAATTATCGAAATTGTCCTGGCGCATCGGCGAATGGTCGGAGAAGCCGATTTCAGCCAGGCCGATCTCCACCGCGCGCCGGGCGTACTCCTCCGGTTCGCCGACGGCATGCCGGCAGAGCGGGGTGTGCATGTGATAATCGAAAGGCACGACGCAGTTTCAAGTTTCGGGTTTCAACTTTCAAGCTCATTGAATAAGGTGTGAGGGTAATAACCATGACCGAAGACGAACAATTTCTGGTAGAATTCGAAGCGTGCAAGCTGCCATTGGAGCGGTGGCACCATCGGGACCATATAAGAGTCGCATATCTTTACTTGCGGAAATATCCGTTGGATGAGGCTATGATCCGAATCCGCGAGCGCATCAAGGCGCATAACGCCTCGCACAATATACCCGAAGCGATCGACCGCGGTTATCACGAGACGATGACGCAGGCCTGGATGCGGCTGGTGCATCTGACACTCTGCGAATATGGGCCGGCGGATACCGCAGACGCATTCTACGAACAGAACCCGCAGTTGTGGCAGATGAAAACACTCCGGTTGTTTTACACGCGCGACCTGTTTATGTCTCTTCGCGCCAAGCATGAGTTCGTTGAGCCGGACCTGACGCCGTTGCCGAAAAGTTTGAAACGTGAAAATGATTAATGCGCTCGCCAGCTTCTTTTCCCGGCGCATTATATAGTTTTTCCCCATAACCCCTCATCCGTCCTTCGGACACGTTGACTCGCTCGCTCCCGCTTGCTCGGTCCTGACGGACTTCCGGCTTGGCCGGACTCTTTTCGCCATTTCCCAAATGGCTCAAATCTCCCGCGCCCGCGGGAGAAGGAACTGCGCCGGGCATCCACCCAAATTCGGACGCCACCCTCCCCTTGACCATTTGGCTTTTACGCGGATATTCAATCATGAGGATGTGGATTGAGGACTTCGGTGGCGGTCGTTATTCAACCATTGTTCAACTTTCATGATCGGATATTTTGAAAATCTTTTCCGCACTCTTCGTCGCCGGATCAGCCGAAGTGAATTGGCCATCGCGTTGCTCGGTTTGCCGGTATCAAAAGGCACCGATGTCTCGCCGGGTTTGATCATGATCCAGATCGACGGCTTGTCGCGTCATCAAATGGAGCAGGCGATGGAGAAAGGCCGGCTGCCCTTTCTTCGCCGGCTGCTCCGGCGGGAGAATTACGGGTTGCACACGTTTTATTCCGGCCTGCCGGCGAGCACCCCCGCAGTGCAGGCGGAATTGTTCTACGGTGTCCGCGATGAGGTGCCGGCCTTCAGCTTTCTCAATCGCGAGGCCAAACGAGTTTTCACGATGTTCGATTCAGATTGCGCCCGGCAGGTGGAATCGGAAATCAGCGGGAAAGGGGAGGGCCTTTTACGCGGCGGAAGTTCCTGGTCGAATATCTATACCGGCGGGGCATCCACGGATGACAGTCATTTCTGCGCGTCAAGATTGGGGGTCGGCGACACTTTTCGCTCGCGGCGGCTGCTCCAGGCGCTGACCTTTCCTGTTCTTCATTTTGCGTCGCTGCTGCGGTTATTGGGATTGTTGTTCGTGGAATTTTGTGTCGCCATCCGGGACCTGTTTCATGGCGTGTTTCGCGGTGAAAGTTTGCGCATGGAAGCCAGGACCCTTTTCTCGCGCGTCGCCGTTTGCATCTTTCTCCGCGAGATTTTGACCATCGGGGTGAAGATCGACGCGGCGCGCGGCCTGCCGATCATCCACGCCAATTTTCTCGGCTATGACGAGCAATCGCATCGCCGGGGACCTGCCTCGGCTTTTGCGCACTGGAGCCTCAAGGGCATTGACCGGGCCATCAGGCAAATTTACCGGGCGGCGCAACGTTCGGCGCGGCGCGACTACCAGGTCTGGGTTTATTCGGATCATGGACATGAGAGAACGAATCTGTTCAAGCACGACGGCGTGGAATTGGATGAAATCATCAGGAACTCGCTCGATGGTTTTGATTCGACAGCACAACCCACGACGAAGCGTCCGGTTTATTTGCACCGGCATGCCTATATCCTGCGCAAGAGCGGCGACCGGATCGCGGAGGGCTACCAGGAAAATATTTTTGGGCGCGGGGAAGAGCAATGGTTCTCCATCGCGGCCATGGGGCCGATCGGCCATCTCTATTTGATCCATCCGCGCGCCCGGGCCCAAAAAAAACAATTGGCGGAGCGCCTGGTTCGCGAGGGCGGGGTGCCGGGAGCGATCGTCTGCAATGGCGGCAAGGACATCGAATGGTTGAACCATAAGCAGCGACTGGCGTTGCCGGATGGCGCCGTCGATTTTTTGCCGCATCCGGGAGCCATCAAGCAGGAAGTGGCGCATGACCTCATGCATCTGTGCCGGCAAAAATGCGCGGGCGATATCGTCCTGCTTGGGTGGAGCCCGGATGAGGCGCCGGTCAGCTTTGTGAATGAGCACGGTTCCCACGCCGGTCCCGGTCCTGAGGAAACGCAGGGGTTTGTGCTTTTGCCTCCGTCCACCCGCTTGCCGTCGGGGGCGAAAGAATTTCTCCGGCCATCGACGTTGCGGGCCGCGGCACTTCATTATCTTGGGCGACAATTTCTGCCCCGGCCGAAGAGACCGGCGAAGCCCAGGCTTTTCCGGGTGATGACGTACAACGTCCATGGTTGCCGCGGCATGGACGGCCGCGTCTCCACCGCGCGGATCGCCCGGGTCATTGAACAGTATCAACCCGATCTGGTCGCGTTGCAGGAACTGGACCTCGGGCGTGTCCGATCCGGGCGGCACGATCAACCGGACTCGATCGCCAGCGCGCTCGGCATGCACGTGCAATTTTGTCCGACCGTGGTGGACGACGGCGAACAATACGGCCATGCGCTGTTGAGCCATTGGCCGATGCGCATCATCCGGAAGGCAATTTTTTCGTACCATGCCGGACGGCATCATCTCGAGCCGCGCGGCGCGCTATGGGTCCGCCTGGAGATCGACGGCATGCCGATCAACCTGATGAACACGCATTTTGGCCTGCGTCGAAATGAGCGCCGGTCGCAGGCGGATGAATTGGCGGGGGAAAATTGGATGGGAAAAATCGGCGATGAGCCGCTCATCCTTTGCGGTGATTTCAACATGCGCGCGCGCAGCAGGCCCTACCGCATCATCACCCGGCAATTGCGTGACGTGCAAAACACCGGAAAAAAATCCCGGCCGCTAAAAACTTATTCGACGCTTCGCCCTTTCGCGCGGATCGATCATATTTTCGTATCGCAACATTTCGCGGTCGAAAAGAACCTCGTCCCGCGCAACGACCTTACCCGGGTCGCCTCTGACCATCTGCCGCTGGTTTCGGATCTGCTTTGTCATCCATGACCTTTGCGCCGCGTGATTTTTTGCGGGAACGAATGGCGCGGACGAGAAAATGGCTGGCGCCGATGAGCAGCAGCGCATAGGCCGCCAAGAAGACCGCCTTCTTCCAGGTCATCGCGCCGGTGAAACCGCCGAAGAGGATTCCGGGCGACATTGCGAACAGGTGCGCGGGAAGCCCGATCCAGAAAATGATCCGGAACGGCAGGCGGGACAGCGCCAGAAAATAATTTTTCAAAGTATAGGACGGCCCGGGGATCAACGCCGTGAGGATGCAGATGCCCGCGTATTCGTCGGTCTCCAGTTCCGGCATTTTATACTCAACCTTGCGCAATATTTTTTCGACCGGCCGGCGGAGCCATTTGCGGGCGATCCACCAGGAGAGAATGAGATTAACGGCGACCGCGGCGCCGGAGACGGCGAATCCGTCCAACGGCCCGAATTTCGCTCCAGCCATGATGCCCAGAAGACTCATGGGCATGCCGACCAATGGCAACAGTGACATCATCAGGAATAAAACCCAGCCGTTGATTTTAGCGGCCCAGGCGTGCATCGTCTTCAAGCCGATCAGATGAGACAAAATTCCGAGAAGAATGACGCAACCAATGATGCCGGCCCAAAAGATGATCCGGTTCTTGTTTTTATTCCGCGCCATGGCGGCCAATAGTTTTCTCCATATCCGACTATCGCACGAGCCGGTAATTTCGCATCTTTTTCCTTGAGTTATCGCGCAGACCTTGCGAATAACGGGCAGCGGAAGCCTTAACCAAAACGTCATGGCCAAATTTTTAAGCCAAAACTCCAAATGGATCATTGTCATCTTCGGCCTGTTGATCTTTGGCTTGAGTGAAACTTCATGGTTGAAAACGTTGCCGCTTTGGCAGCGAATGGAAGGAATTTCCATCGACTTCCGTTATGCCTACTGCGGTGGTGAATCGCCTGACCCGGATATCCAATTAGTGGGCCTGACGTCTTCGTCATTCCAGATGGATGAACTGTCCACGAATGAAATCAATGCCTCTCCCACCTTGCAGTTGATGCAACAACCATGGCCATGGGACCGGCGGATCTATGCCGCAATTCTCGACAAGTTGATGAGCGGCGGCGCAAAGGTGGTGGTGTTCGACTTCGTTTTTGCGAGCCAAACAGACAGCGACGATGAATTTGCGCAAGCCTTGCAGAAATATAAAGATCATGTCGTCATCGGTGAAATGTTTGCGGATGAAGAAGGCGCCGCCGGCAGCACCAAAAAGTTAACGGCGCCCAATCCCGACTTGCTGCTGCCGGGCACTGACTCGGTGGTGGGCCTGGTCAACATGTGGACGGATTCCGACGGTGTCGTGCGAAGAGTGAAGTATCTCACCTCCATCGAACACGAATCCGGTTTGGACCGGTTCGGCTTTCCAGAAGACCTGACTCACATCTCGGCGATGACCGTAAAAAAGTTTACCGGTCAAGATCTGGCGCCGGCCGGTGATGCTTTTCATTTCATCGATTTCCAGGGTGCCGCCGGAACTTACCGGCCTTTGCCGGTTGAGCAGATGTTCGTCGATGAGTTGTGGCACGCAAATTTCAAGGATGGATTGATCTTCAGCAATAAAATTGTCCTGGTCGGCCCAATGGCGGAAATTTTTCACGACAACCACGAAACGCCGTTTGGCGATATGCCCGGCCCTGAACTCCAGGCGCAGATCATCGCCGCTCTTTTACATCACTCGTGGCTGGCGGAAACAAACCCGCTGGCAGATTTTGTGATCACGCTCCTGCTGCTGTGGGCCGGGTTGGAAATATGTTTGAGGATCAAGAGCGCGGCCCTTAAACCAGTTTTACTCGCCACGACCGTCTTCATCTTTTTTGTGATCTGTCAGGTGGCGTTCACGTATTACAAAACGGTGTTGCCGATGGCACAACCACTTTTTTGCCTCATCGTCCCCGGCGCGTTCGGGATCATGTTCCAGTTTGTGCTGGAGCAAATCGAGCGGGTACGCACCCGCGGTGTGCTCGAGCGTTACGTTTCGAAAAATGTCGCCAAGACGATTTTGGAAGATCAGCGGTCGTTCCTCGAGTCGTTGAGCGGGCGCAAAAAATCTGTGACCGTTCTCTTCAGCGACATCCGCGGGTTCACCTCCATGACGGAAAATTCCGACGCGGCGAAACTGGTCGCTCAGCTCAACGAATATTTTTTGGAAATGGTCGGCGTCGTTTTGAAAGAAAACGGAACGCTCCAGAAATTTATCGGCGACGCCATCATGTCCGCCTGGGGCGACACCCACAGTGAAGGTCTGGCCGAGGACGCGCGGCGCGCGGTCAGCACGGCGCTACAGATGCGCGCGGCGCTCGTCCGGTTGAACGAGCATTGGGCCACCCAGCCCGATCGTGTGAAATTAAAAATTGGCATCGGCGTAAATCACGGCGACATCATCGTTGGTAATATCGGTCACCCGCAACGCATGGAGTTCACCGTCCTTGGCGACGGCGTGAACCTGGCGGCGCGACTCGAGAGCGCGACGAAACAATTTCACACCGATGTTCTTATTGGCGAAGAGACGGAAAAATTGACGCGCGAATTTTTTGTTTATCGAAAGGTCGGGGCCATCGCTTTCAAGGGGAAGACCAAACCGGTCGAGACGTTCGTGGTGTTGAGCGACCATTCGCAACCGGCGCCGGCGTGGCTGGAAAAATATCACGAGGGCATACTATTATATCGGGATAGAAAATTTGATTTGGCTATGGCCGGATTTCGGGAGGCGCAGCGCGAGATCGGCGGTGAGGATTTCTTGTGTGAAATGTACATCGAGCGATGTGAAGATCTGTTACACGGGGGATTGGAGCCCGGATGGGACGGGGCGTTTACTCTGTCAGAAAAATAGTCTGTTGGTGTAAGGCGGCGTCTTACAGGCCGGAAAACTGGAGAAAAACAACTAATTTTGCTGGCATTTCACCCGTTTTACCCCTGAAACATACTCAGAAATAATATTGACGCTAATGAGGAGAAACATTATTGTAACAATCATTCGGCGGGGTTCCGCTGGATCTCGGAAATATTTGGCAGGCAAGTTCTCAGAGTTGAAGCAAATATGAAAAAGTTGTGTGCGTTGGTTCTATTGGGTGGATTCGTTTTACAATCAGCAAGCGGCGCTGTTGATTTGAAACAATCCAAAATCACTCAAGTCGTCAAGAGTGTCGACATCATCTCCTCTAACACCCATCACGCTGCGGAGGTAAACGATATTTTCAAGATCCCTGACGTGATGCGCACCGGCCCCGCCTCGCGCGCGGAAATGATCGCCAATGACGGGACCATCACGCGGGTAGGGGCGAACACCATTTTTTCTTTTGACCCGGCGGATCGCACGATTGATCTGCGACAGGGCAGTTTGTTGTTTCATGCTCCGCACGGCAAGGGCGGGGGAACCATCCGCACCGGTTCCGCCACGGCGTCAGTGCTCGGCACGACCATCATCGTCACGACCACTCCCAACGGCGGCTTCAAAGTTCTCTGTCTCGAGGGTGAAGCGGAGATCCGTTTCCTGAATGGTTTGCACGAGACCCTTCAACCGGGACAGATGACGTTCATCCTCCCGGGTGGCGGGGCGTCTCCCATAATTGTTTTTCGTCTGGACGTCGAGACGCAGGGCAGTTTGCTCCTCAACGGTTTCAATGATCAGTTGCCGTCGTGGCCGGCGATCTTGAACCAGATCACCCAACAGTTGACTCAGCTGCTGAATGGCCGGGTGGTCGATACGGATCTCAGCGTCGGCGACAACGCGACGCCGCAGACAGTGCAAGTGGTGTTCAATCTTCGCAACAATGGAAATCTGTCCAGCTCCTCCATCATCGGCTCCGACCACACAGCCAACCAGTCTCTGCCGGTGAACTACTCTCCGCTCAACCCGAAGTACACCCGGAACAGTTCCTTCAGGCCGCCGGGAAATTTTTCTGAAGGGCTGGCGTTCCTTGGGCTGACCACTCCGTCGTCCGGTTTCGTCGGGCAAAATATCGACATTGATACGGCGAGCATCGATTTGAGCAGTTTTACCGGCAAACCAGATTTTGACATCATGGCCGGCAGCAACATGAGGATCTGGCAGTCGTTGACATTTTGCGGCGACGATTCTGATTTGCCGGGGACGGTTGGGCTCTTCGCCGCCGGAACGATGGCGATTGCCCAGGACACAACTCTGAAAGCCAACACGGGAACGTTTGGACTCGTGGCCGGCGATTTTGCGACATTGGACACCAGCGACGGTTCCGTCGATATAGACAACACTCTCAAAGGAGTCAGTGTCATCAACGGATGCGGTAACGTGGACGTCCTCTCCCAATTGGATCTAACGTGGGAGAACGACTGTGACATTGCCAGTTGTGTTCATGCGGGTGGTGATGTGAATATCCAAAGCGACGGCGCTTTGACCCTGGGATCCGAAGACTGTGATGGATATGCTTTCGAGGCCAAGGCAGGCGGTTCGGTTAATTTGTCCGCTGTGGACGATTTGTCCATGGATGATGTCGAAGTGGACGCGAATCAAGACGTGAACCTTGTTGCCGGCGGAACCCTTGATAGTTTCCTCTATGGTGGGGACATATATATATGCGATTCAGATATTGAAGCCGGAGAATGTGGTTCCTTTGGGGGCGACGTCAATATCACCGCATACGATGGAAATGTTTGCCTGGACGATGATTCCATCTCCGCTTCCAGCGGTTCATCTTATGATGGTGTCATTAATGTCAACGCAGAGGGCAATATCAATGTTCTGTCTTCATGCCTGATGGCTGATGGCGGGGTGAATTTGACAGCCGATAACGGGTATGTGAACGTTTACAACTCCGGCGATTCCGACCTGCGTATCTCTGACTGGTATGTCTCGGCGGGAACTTACGTCTCTTTGGGGGCTGATGATTGCGTCAAAATTGATGACAGTGTGATTCAAGCCAACGACGGTGATATCACCGTGACGGCCAACGACGGCAAGGCCACCATCTGCGATACCAGTCTGGATGCTTTTGAAGGTAATATATGCGCCACTGCCGACAGCGGATGTCTCAAGGTCAGCGACAGCGATCTGGTTGCCAATGGTTCCGTCCATTTGAACGCCGATGATGACATCAATATTTGCGACACTTATATCAGTGCCAGCGAGGGTAATTTCATCGCCCCCGCCGATTCATCCGAGTCAGCGAGCTACGACTCCGTCTGCATCTCCAGCGGTGGTGAGTTGACCATTGACGGCACGGATGGTTCCGTTAGCGATAGCGGTTACGACATCGGCGCGGATCACAAGATTTCCCTGTATGGTGAAGATGGCGTCACGATCGATGACGCGGTCATTGAAACTCTTAATTCATGTGATCCCTGTGAAGAGATCTCTGTCACCAGTGATGGTAATATTTGCATCGATGACTCGACACTGTCAGGCGATGGCAGCATTAAAGTGGTTTCGGATGACGGCGATATCCATATCAGCGACAGCACTCTCCAGGCCTATGACGGCAGCGTGACCATCGGTTCGGCCTGCGAGACGGACGGCGTGAAGCTTTCGTGCGACAGCATCTGCGCTGATGGCTGTGTTTCTGTGGAAGCCGCTTGCGACGTGAATATTTCGGACAGCACCATCAAATCCTCTGACGGCAACATCAAGGTGCTTTCCGATGGCGATGACATCCATATTGATGACAGCACTCTCAACGCTTATGACGGCAGCGTGACCATCGGTTCGGCCTGCGAGACGGACGGCGTGAAGCTTTCGTGCGACAGCATCTGCGCCGATGACTGTGTTTCTGTGGAAGCCGCTTGCAATGTGAATATATGCGACACCAGCATCACCTCCACCGACGGCAGCATCAAAGCCAAGTCCGGTGATGGAATGTTGTATGTTGATGCCGACAACGGTTTTGACGCGCCCGCAGTTTGCTATGACCTCAACGCCTCTGACTCTGTGTATTTGGATGGCGAATGCGTGAGCATTAAGGACACAGCCATCGAAGGTGGCGATATGGTTTGCATCACCGGGACCGACGGCAATGTGGAACTCAAAGATGTGAACATTTCCACGACTGACGGCGATGTGGATGTCACAGCTGACTCTGGAACTTTGGACCTCGGATTTGGTTGCGCTGATTACGGTGTGAATATCTATGCTGGTGGCTCGGTCAACCTGTCGGGCGACGACGGCGTGAATATCACTGGTGATGGTTCCTGCAATCCGATCACTATTACCGCTGAGGACGGTGATGTGGACATCAGTTCATTGGACAGCAGTGTTGATATTGAAAATGGCGTGACGATTAATGGCAGCGGAGATGTTTATATCACCGCCGGGGAAAGCTCCGATTACTGTTTCTCCGGCGATGAAAACGTGAGCATCAGTGATGCGAGCGTGACTGCCGGATGTTCGATTTATGCGATGGCCAACAATGGCGACGTCTGCATTGATAACGCTGAATTGCAGGCCGGTGGCGATGTGAACATCTGTGCAGCGGATGGCGGCATCTACGTCAAAGATGGCAGTGAAATCCTGGCGAATGGCTCCGTCTCCCTGAATGCGGATAATGACATCACGATTTGCGACAGCTATGTTGTCGGCAGCGAATATTCTTTCACCTCGGACGATTCGTGCCTGCCCACCGATTCATCTTCATCTGTCTGCATCTCCAGCGGCGGTGAGTTGAGCATCGAGGGTGACGGGAGCAGCAGCTTTAGCGTCATTGCCGCGGACCACAAGATCTCCCTGTACGGTGAAGACGGCGTCAGCATTGATCACGCGCTGATTGGAACACTTAACCAGGATGACCCTTGCGAAGAAGTTGATGTCACCAGCGACGGCAACATTTGCGTAGACGAATCCCTCCTGGGGGGCTTTGGTGACATCAATGTGGTTTCGGATAATGATGACATCAACATCAGCGACAGCTTCGTCATCGCGGGTGGCAATGTGGCCATCGGCTCAGCCTGCGAGACGGACGGCGTGAACCTTTGCGAAGATCTTGTTTATGCCGAAGGTTGCATTTCTGTGAAATCCGTTGGCGATGTGAATATTGCCGACAGCGCCATCCTCTCTGACGATGGCCGCGTGGACATTGCCGCGGGTCGGAACGTCTCTGTTCACGGAGAAGAATGTGGATACAATTCTATCCAGGGTAATAGCGTCAAGCTGACCGCCTACAATTCTGTCTCAATTTGTGATGAAGATATCATGGCTGAAGATGGCGATGTGATCATTACTTCTGGAGACAGCCGTAATGAGCCTGGTGTGTATGCCGACTACAGTGAAGGCCAGCCTATCGACATAGGTTTTACTGCTCAATCCATTACAACTGATAACACGCTGTCGAGTGGTAACTATGGCTTTCTGCCAGGCACCGTGGACTGGTCTGATTTTAGCTATGCATTTGATGGATCTGTAAGCGTCGAGGCTGGATCAACCCTTACAGTGTCTGATGCAACCGTGGTTGCCGAAGGCGGCAGCGTGACGTTGATCTCCGATACAAGTGATGTGGATATTGAAGACGGCTCGACAATCCAGGCTCAGGCCGGAGACATGGATATCACCTCTACGACTGGAGGCGTGAATATCTCTGGTGACGACAGCGTCAAAACCTATCTTGAAGCAGACTGTGGCAGCGTGAACATCAACGCCAGCGGCGACGTGAATATCGGCGACTCGACCATCAACGCCTCCCGGGACGTGAGCATTAGCAGTGGCGGGATGTTAGACATTAATTCGGATGGTTCTTCTTATGATGACTATTACATTTATGCGGGAGGTGCGATTTCGTTGAGCGGCGAATGTGTGAGCGATCAGGACACGGCGCTTTATGCCCATTGCGGCGATGTGGACATCAATGCCACCGATGGCGGAGTGAGCCTGGGGGACACGGAAGTGGTCGCCTATAACGGGGGCATTTCTGTTGGTGGAGACAGCGTTGGGATTAACGACAGTTATATTGAGGCCGAAGGCAATGTGTGCATCTCGGCTGCAGGCGATATCTGCATCGCCGGCGATTGTGATTACAGTGATGATATCTATTCAGATGGAGGAAACATTGGAATCGTTTCTTACTGTGGGAACATTGACATCAAGGACAGCGACATCGAAGCCAATGGCGATGTGAATATCGGCGAAGATGGCGCGCTTGATGCTACAAGCGACGATTCGGCCGGGAACATCAGGATCAAGAATTCTGAAATCGAGGCGGATTATGGCAGCGTCACTATTGGCGCTCTCGGTTGCCTCGACATCCGTAATTCAGAAATCAGCGGTTACGACGTGACGGTAGAAGGCGCCGGCGGCTTGACGTTGTCGGATTGCACGTCCATTTCCGCAGAAGACGGAGTTTCGCTGACTTCCTATTGTGGTGATGTCGGCATCTATTGTTCTACCATCAATGCCGGGGTGGGGTCCTGTGGAGACAGTGTGACCATCGGCGCGGAAGACGGCGATGTGAACATGATGGATGACACGATCAACACTGGTTACAGTGATATTTGCATCTCGGATGACAGCTCCATTTGCGCGAATGGAAACGTCTGCATCACGGGCAATGGCGGCACGGTGGATATCTACGGCGATAATGTCTCGATATGCGACACCGACTTTAATTTCGGCGGAAATATTTCCATCTCTGATTCCAGCATCACGGCCGATGACGGTGATGTGGACATCACCGCCAACGGGGCCCTGCTTATTTGCGCCGACGGCGACGTAAGCCTCAGCGATGATGAAGTTGGCTGCGATATCACGATTTGCGATTCGGATATCACCGCAAACTGCGGCAACGTCAATATCACGGATGATTTCTCCGGGCTTGGTGCTTGTGGTTTGAGCGGCGCGGACATTGATATCAATGATTCCACGATCACGGCCACGGGCCTCGCCGAATCCGATGGCAACGTCAGTATTTCGACCCCGGGCAGCATCTCGATCGACGACAGCGGCATTTATGCCTCTCAAAACGTGATCATCGGCACTTTGGGCACTTTCGACCTGGATACCCTGTCCGCTGTTCCCACTGATGAGGAGACTACGGGAAATATCGATATTTCATGTTCAGAGATCGAAGCCGGATATGAAGATAGTTGTGTGGGCGGAAATGTGGCGATCGTCTCCTACGGCGGGGACATTGACCTGGCTGATGACGAGATTTCTGCCACCGCGGGTGGCACTGAGAACATAAGCGGCAATATATTGATCGGGGCAATCGACGGTGACTTATGCATTACTCGCTCATGCCTGACCGCTGATGATTATGTGATCGTTGGGGCAGTCGACGGTGATGTGAATGTTGATCGCTCGACTTTGTGCGCTGGAGATGACCTGGTCGTCGCGGCGATCGACGGCAACATATCCATCAATCATTCAGACCTGGACGCTGGAGATGCAGTCGCTCTGTTCGCCACCGGTTCTGTGAATGTTTATGACTCGTACGAATCCCGCGACCTCTGTATCGATGGCTGGGCCATCCTGGCGGGAGATTGTATCAACCTTTCAGCTGATAATAATCTGGATATTTCCGACAGCGTCATCAGCTCCTGTGACGGCATTGTGGATATCGCTGCGGGCAAGAACTTGTCCATTTGCACGGAAGAAGATGGATGCGGCTTCATCCAGGGCGACAGCGTCAAGTTGAGCGCTTATCACAACGTCTCCATTTCCGGTGAAGATATCATGGCTGAAGACGGCGATGTGATCATCACTTCCGGGGACTGCCAGGATAATCCTTGTGAGTATGTTCCGTTTGGCGAAAGAGGTTGTCATCCCGAAGACATATGTTTCACATCCGTGGATATTACTCCGGACAGCACTGTGGACGGTGATTTTGCCCCAACCGATTCAGGATTGGTTGATTTGGCCGCAGACGGCAGCAGCACGGAATATACCGGTGATATCACTATTGAGGGCAGCACGGGAGTCGAGATTAACGATGATACGTTGATTGCCGAGCAAGGTGATGCGGATATTACCGCGGATACGGGTGATGTGAGCATCGCGGACGGCGTAACCATCCAGGCTTTGGATGGAGACGTGGACATCACTTCTACGACCGGAAACGTGGATATTTCTGGCGGCGACTCTGACAGCGTCAACACCTATCTTGAAGCGGATTGCGGTAGCGTGGATATCACCGCTGACGGCAGCGTGAACATCAGTGATTCGATCATTAATGCCTCGCAGGACGTCAGCATCAGCAGTGGCGGGATGCTAACCATTGACGCAGACGATACCAGCGATACCGGCTATGACATCTATGCGGGCGGCGCAATTTCACTGAGTGGCGAATGTGTGAGCATTGAGAACACGGCCCTTTATGCCCATTGTGGCGACCTGGATGTCGAAGCCACCGACGGTGACCTGGACCTGAACAACGTGGGGATGACCGCCTATGATGGTGGCATCGCTCTCTGCAGCGAAGGGACCATTGGAATCAGTGACAGTTCTCTTGAAGCCTATTGTGACGTGAGCATCAATGCGGGCGAGGACATCGCGATTTGTGGCGATGATTCCACCGCCTCCGGCATCTATTCTGATAATGGAAGCATCTCCATCACTTCTGGCGGTGATGTGGCCATAAGCGACACCGATCTTGAAGCCAACGACAATGTCTGCATCTCGGCCTTGGGTGATGTTTGCATCTCCAGCGATGATTCTGAGGATGTCATCAGTGGTATTTGCGCGGCCAACGGCAATGTTGACATCACTTCATGTCTTGGCGACATAAGCATTGAAGATGTGGATATTTATGCCAAGGGCGATGTGAACATCGGTGAAGATGAGACGCTGGATACGTTGGCTGCCGGCACCGAAGAGGGTGGCAGCGTCGGAATCATGGATTCTGAGATCGCGGCGGGTTATGGCAGCGTGAACATTGGCGCCTACGGCTGCCTCAACGTTTGCGATTCGGACATCTGCGGCTACAACGTAACGATGGAAAGCGGCGGTCCCCTGACATTGTCGGGTTGCTCATCTGTTACTGCCAGCGACACGGTCTCATTGATTTCTTACTGTGACGATGTGGACATCTATTGCTCCACCATCACTGCCGGGGGAGACAATGTGACCATCGGCGCGGAAGACGGCATGGTGGACATGATGGGTGATGTGATAACTGTCGGTTCCAGCCCTGAGTGCTCTGATAGTGACATTTATATCTCGGATGACACCTCCATTTGCGCCAATGGCAATGTCTGCATCACGGCCAATGGCGGCACAGTGGACATCTACGGCGAATGCGTTTCGATTTGCGACACCGGCTTTAATTTCGGCGGAAACCTCTCCATTTCCGATTCATCCATCACCGCCAATGATGGCGACGTGGACATCACGTCCACCGGCGGACTGCTGGTATGTGCTGAAGGCGACGTGAACCTCAACGACGATTATGCCACCGCAGGCGATATCACGATCTGTGATTCGGACATCACCGCCACTAGCGGCGATGTGAATATCAGCGATGGCCTCTTTGGCGTCGAGGATTTAAGCGTGTGCGGCGGAGATATTGATATCAGTGGTTCCACGATCACTGCTTCTCAGGACGTGAACATCTGTGCTATCGGCGATGTGAACATCGGTTACTGCTCGACCATCGCCGCCGGCGGAGGTGAGGGTGTCTGCATCTCGGATGATACCTCCACCTACACCAGCCCGGAGGGTATTTGTATCACATCCACTGGCGGCACGATCGATATCAATGGTGAAAATGTTTCGATTTGCAATTCTCAATTCGATCTGGGCGGAAACATCTCCATCTCTGGCTCGATCATCGCCGCTGGTGCTGGTGACGTGAACATCACGGCCGACGGAACACTTGATGTCAGCGCCGCAGACAGCTTAACCCTCACCGATGATGGGGTCAGCGGCGGCAACATCACGATTTGCGATTCCGACATCACCGCCACTAGCGGCAACGTGAATATCAACAATGATCTCACTGGAATCGACATCGACGGTTTGAGTGTGTGCAGTGCGGATATCGATATCAGTGATTCCACGATTACTGCTCCATTTGATAGCACCGAGGATGTCGGTAACATCTGCGTCAATGCCCTTGGCAGTGTGAATATTCTGGACTCAACCATGACTGCGGAAGGCAATATCAACATCACAGCGGGTGATACGGTTGATATCACGTCGGACGGGACAGTAGCCTGCAACATTGCTTCCGAAGGCACTTCAGATGGTGATGATGTAACGGTTACCGCCGCGAACGGTATTACCGTGAGCGATGCATCTATCTCTGCCGACCCCACGGCTGGAACGGTCACTCTGACCAGCACATCAACATCCGGCACGGTAACCGTCAACGAAGGTGCAAGCATCCAGACCGCTTACCTGAACATCAATTCCGGTGGCGGCATCTTGATTGATGGCACGGGCACCCTGTCAGGTAATACCATGACCGCCACTGCAGGCGTTGGAAATACGGACGGGGCCACTGCGACGGTGAAGGACGCGGATCTCAGCGGTTTTGCAACCGTCAACGTCTCAGCCCATACTGTTGATCTGTGCAACGTCAACTTCTCCAGCACCAGCACTTATAACTTCAATTCGTTCAATGGTGATTATTATATCAACAATGGAAATGTCGCCGGCGCAGTTAACTTCAATAATGATACTTTGGACAAGACCACCGACATAGTGACAACTGATGGAGACACCGCTTCGACGGAGAATCCGCACAATAACGCTAACATTACAGTTGGCACCAGCGCTGGTAGTCCTGGAATTTATATTGGCAAGAACAGCAACTAAAATAATCAGACGTCCAATCAAGATGCGGGTCATTAGTTAAAATCTATACATGAAAAACATAAGTAAACTGGCGGGGATATTATTAACTTATTGTGTATTGGCGGGGCTTTCCGCGTACGCACAGCCCTCGGCCCCGACGGCCACGCAACAGGCGCAGAATTTCCAGAACAATATGGAGATGCAAAAGCCGTTCCTTACCCTTTATCCGGGGACCAATGCGCCGGAAACCTACCAGGGTGAGAACGCGGACATCGGCGAACAGCACATTCTGCGTCTTTTGCCGCGCAGCACCCTCTTCATGGTTTCATTGGACAGTGAATATCTGTACACCGATAACGCTTTGCTGACGACGGCGAATCCCGTTTCGAGCACAGAATTCGTCAATACGCTGGTGGCGGCATTCGCCCCGACTCCCTTCCGGATGGGACCGGGCCGTTTCGCGCCGGAATTTGGCTATACCGGCCAGTGGTTTGATTACGGTTTGGGCGGAAACAGCAAATTATCGGGTGCTACCCCGCCGACGCCGATCGACAGCATCGATTTCAACGTCCAATCCGCCTTTGGCGGGGCCAAATATTATCTCCCTGACAATTGGATCCTTTATGGGCAGGTCAATTATAACTGGTATTTCCAGCAAAACAGCACCGCCAGTTCGCCAAGCGGCAGAATGTTCTACCGCGAATTGGTTCCTGATCTTGAAGTTGAACGGTTGATCCAGGTGACGCACAGGGCCGTTTTGGGCCTCACCGCCGCCGGTGACTGGCATGAGTCATGGCAAATCAACGATCCTCACGATCTTCAAAACCGCGCCGACGGCCTTCTCTCAGTTTTCCTGACTTACCAGGTCACGCCTAAACTGATTGTGCAGCCTTATTACCGTTTTCAATATTCATATTATCCCAAAGACAGTTCCGGGGGACCTGTGCGCCAGGATTTGTTGAATAGTTTTGGCGGTTCAGTCACGTGGTTCTTTACCCCCAACTTGTCATTTCGCGTGTTTGCAAACGATGATATCGAGCATGTCAGAAGCGACAGTTTTGCGCCGGATTATCATGATTGGAATGTCGGAGCCGATCTGGCCTACGTCTTCCGGTTCTAAAGAATACCGCCAGGCAGTTTCTTAAACGTAAAGTGCGTCTTGCAATTCACGCACCAGGACGCCCGCGAGCGGGTAACGCTTATCAGGTTCTCGCGCCAGGCATTTAAGGATGACTTTTTCCAGCACCGGCGGCACGTCGGGGTTATGATCGCGGATAGGAGTCGGGTTGTTCGGTTCCAGTTGCGCGCCCAGGATTTCCGCCGGCGTATCCCCGGGGAACGGCTTGCGGTTGGTCAATAATTCATAGGCAGCGACACCATAAGCAAAGATGTCTACACGTGCATCGATCGGATGGCGCTGCAATTGTTCGGGCGCCATATAGCCAGGGGTGCCCGGGTTTTTTGAGAATTTCTTCGGCTTTTCCGGCACGGGCTGCGCCAGGTCAAAATCTATCAGCCGCACATTTCCATTGCGCGAGATCAGGATGTTTTCCGGTTTGAAATCCAGGTGCATGTACCCGCTCTCATGGACATGATTTAAGCCGATAGCCGAATCAATGAGGATTTGCGCCACATTTTCCGTCAGCAACGGGTCGTGGCGCGCGAAAAGATTTTTCAGGTTTTCTGCCTCCACGTAATCCATCAGCAGGTATAAGGTGCCGTCCAATTTACCGTGTTCCACGTAACCGACGATATAGTCGCTTTCATTGATCTGGGAAAGCACCTCGCAACCGCGCAAAAACCGCCTCCGGGCCAGCCAATTGAACCTCAATTGTGATTTCAATTTCCGGAAAGCATAGGGTTTGTTACGGGAGTCGGTGACCAGCCAGATTTCCGACATGCCGCCGCTGTTGAGCAATTCCTGGGGGTAAAAACGCCCGCCAAAGCTCTCCTGGGCCGGTGCCGCTCCATCCGGTATCTGTCTTCCGTTTGCCATTTTCTTTAGATTTAACATAAAGTTTCCGGCGATGCGAATAAAACTTGTTTACACCTATTTTTTAGACGAAATCCGGCCGCTTCTGGAAACAAAAAACACTTAATGAATCCGGTTGCTTCCGGAAACAAAAAAAATATCATCAATTTATGCGCCCCATCCGTGCGCTGCTTATCTATTTAATTTTGGTCTTTTTTGGCGGGGCGCTGCTTGCGCCCTGGCTATGGCACCTGGCGCAAATTTTTTCATCTTTTTCCCCCAAAGCTGCCCATGCGCCTTTTCACCGCTTCCTCGATCGCTCTTTTTTGATCCTGGCGCTGGCGGGAATCTGGCCCCTGATGCGCTCTCTCGGAGCGACCTCCTGGCGTGAGGTCGGCCTTTCTTTGCCATACGGCCAGATGAAGAAGTTGGGCGGGGGATTGCTTCTGGGACTTCTTTCATTAGCCGTGGTTGCAGCCATTGAGATCGCCGCCGGCAGGCGCGTCTTCAACCACGCCGCCACCCACCAGATGGCTGCCGTCATATCTTCCGCCATGGCCACCGCGGCCCTCGTGGGAGTCCTTGAAGAGATTCTCTTTCGCGGTGCTCTTTTTGGCGGATTGCGGCGCGTCCTGCCCTGGCCGGTCGCCCTGGGTTTGAGCAGTATCATCTATGCCTTTGTGCATTTCTTGCGCTCCGCTGACGTCTCCGGGCCGGTCGCCTGGGATTCCGGATTGATTCTGCTCCCACACCTGTTCGATTTGCATGCGTTCATTCCCGCGTTTCTGGGCCTCACCCTTGCGGGCATTCTGCTTGGATTGGCCTATCACCGCACCGGCAACCTCTATTTCTCCATTGGCCTGCATGCCGGCTGGATTTTTGTATTGAAACTTTTCGGCGCGCTCACCGTCGCGTCTCCGGGAATCGCCGTGGCGTTCTGGGGCAGCAGCAAAATGGTTGACGGCTGGCTCGCTTTTCTGGTGCTCATGTTGATGCTGGCGACCTTTCGTTTTTTGCCTTTGGAAGACCGGCATCCGCCTTATATGCTTTGCAAGTTAAAATGACAAATGGCATCGGTCACCATTGGCTGAATACCGTGGCGGGCCTCTTTTACCCCGAAACATGCCAGATTTGCGCGAACGAACGTGCCACTCCAGAGAACGGTTTCGTCTGCGCCAATTGCCGGCAGCAGGTTCAATTCATTCGGCCGCCGTTTTGCGGGCGATGCGGCCTGCCGTTCCAGGGCGACATCACCACCACGTTCCAATGCGCAAACTGCGCTGAATTGAACCTGCATTTTTCCTCGGCGCGCTCCGCGGTCGTCGCCAAAACCGTCGTGCTAGAAGCCATCCATCGCTATAAATACCAACGCCATCTCTGGTTTGAATCTTTTTTGGCGGACCTGCTTTTACGGGAGGCGCTGCCGGTCTTGCAGCGGGAGGAATGGGATTTCATCGTCCCTGTGCCGCTGCATCCCGTCAAAGAGCGCGAACGCGAATTCAACCAGGCCGGGCAATTGGCCGCCCGTCTCAGCGCCGCCGCTAAAATTCCATTGAAGACGCAGCTCCTTCGCCGCGTGACGCCGACCATGACACAAACACGCCTCACCCGGGAACAACGTGCCGCCAACATGCGTGACGCATTTTCCAGCCGCAAAGGCACCAGGCTCGATGGCGAAAAAATAATTCTCGTGGACGATGTTTTCACCACTGGCGCGACAACGAACGCGTGTGCCAGAGTTTTGCGGGACGCCGGAGCCGGCCAAATTTGCGTCTGGACAGTTGCGCGGGGACTCTGAATTGCGTATAATCTGCAATCAATGGATACCACTTCGTTCACGAAGAAATCTTTTGGCGTTGATACGGTTGAGCCGGCATTGACGCCGCCGCCGATTCCGGCTTCAGAACCAACGTTTGTCAAGAAGCCGAAGCTTGCCGGAAGCAAGAAATCGAAGAAGCGCGACATTCCCGAGGGGCTTTGGACCAAATGCCCGTCCTGCAGCGCAATGGTTTTTGACAAGGAATTGGATGAAAACCTGAAAGTTTGCCCGAAATGCGGTTTCCATTTTCCCATCAGTGCGCGCGAACGCATCCATTCACTGGTGGAAACCTGCACGTTTGAAGAGATGGACGCGGAAATGGCAAGCGTCAATGTCCTTAAATTTGCCTCCTATGAAACCAAGCTGGAACGCGACCGCAAGGCGACTTTGCTCAAAGACGCCGTCGTTACCGGCCTATGCAAGATCGGCGAGCATCGCGTCGGGTTGGGGGTCATGGAATTTGGTTTTATGGGCGGCTCAATGGGCGCGGTGGTCGGTGAAAAGTTGACCCGGTTGATCGAACGCGCCACTGAAAATGAACTGCCGGTGATCATTATTTCTGCCAGCGGTGGAGCGCGGATGCAGGAAGGTGTTTTCAGCCTGATGCAAATGGCCAAGACCAGCGCTGCGCTTGCTTATCATGCGCAACGTCGCCTGCCCTATATCAGCATTTTGACGCAATCGGATTATGGCGGGGTAATGGCCAGCTACGCGAGCCTGGGAGACTTGATCCTGGCGGAACCGGGCGCGTTGATCGGCTTCGCCGGCCCCCGGGTCATCAAAGACACCACCCAGGCTGAATTGCCTCCCGGGTTTCAAACCGCCGGATTCCTGCTCGATCATGGTTTGATCGACGCCATTATCCCGCGCAAGGAGATGAAATCGCAATTGAAGGAATATCTGGGTTTTTTCACCGCTGCAAAGAGGAAAGCGGCGGCGTCTTAAACGGTTCACCGTCTGCCGTCATACCATAGATGGGCCGTTTCGCGGCTGCCGAAGGCGCGGCGTTGATTAAACAGCGCAGAAATCAAAAACCGAAGATGCTCGCGGAGGGTGTAGAGTTTCATCTTGCGCGCGGAGGTCACCAATGGATGACGATGCAAAATGATCAGCCGTTTTCCTCTCTCCTTCGCCACCTTTTTCAATCTCGCGCTCAATTCCAATTCCTCAGCCGCGAACATTTCATTGCTGAAGCCGCCAATTTCCCGAAAGGTGGCGGCTTCGCAAAAGATGAATGAGCCGGCGAGCAGTCGCAGCGCGCGGCTGCTAAAGTTCCACAGCCGCACAACCCAGCCGCCCAGGAAATGCGCTTCGTCCAACCGGACCGTTGCGCCGCCGGCAATACAATTGCCGGCCTGGATTGCCCTGGCGACGTCCGCAAACAAGCCGGCGCCGGGATGCGAGTCTGCATCCACAAAGACCAGCCAGTCGCCGGTGGCGGCAGCCGCGCCGGAATTTCGCGCGCGGGCGATTTGGTTGACCGGCTCAAAGACGACCGTGGCACCGGCGGCACGGGCGATGGCCGCAGTGCGGTCGGTGGAATTGTTGTCGCAGACGATCAGTTCAGTCGCCCAACCGACTTTTTGAAAGGAGCTGGCGGCCGCCTTGATTTGAGACAGCGACTCGCCCAACAAGCGTTCTTCATTGAAGGCGGGCACGACGATTGAGATTTTCACCATAAAGATTCTATCAGCGGAATCTGTTCATTCAAATATTCAATGCATTTTCAGCGTGCTTTTTCTGGTAAATAACATTAATTAAGGGCATGACCATTTGGATTTTGGCGTTGGTTCTGTGGCTCTTCTGCGCGTTGCTTGGCCATAAGCAGGGCGCGATTCGGGCCTCGATCTCTTTTATAGGCATTATTATTTCGGGATTGCTGGCATGGCCATTGTCGGGATTGGTCGCGCGCGTGTTGCGACTTGTTGTCCACCATCCGATCGCTGTTTGGACGTTATCGCCGATCATTGCCTTCGTAGCGCTGTTGATTGTTTTCAAATGGGTAGGATTTTCGGTTCATCGCAAGGTGCGGGTCTATTACCAATATGCCCGGGATGAGATCCGGATGATCATGTGGCAGCGGGTCAACAAGCGGGTCGGCCTGGGGGTTGGCTTTCTCAATGCCTTCGTCTATCTGGTGCTGATTTCCGTGCCGATCTACAATCTCAGCTATTGGACGGTGCAGATCGCGCCGTCGGACCAGGAAACATTTGAGTTCAAATTATTGGACCGGATGGGGCAGGATTTACAGAGCACGGGCATGGCCAAAGTTGCCTGCGCTATTGATCCGTTGCCAAAATTCTATTTTAAATCAGCCGATTTAGCCGGTTTGGTGCGCCAAAATCCGCAATTAGCGGACAGATTGGGGGCTTACCCGCCATTTTTATCCCTTGGAGAACGCAGTGATTTTCAGGCTCTCGCCCAGGATTCGAATTTGATCAACGCCTGGCAAACGCACGCGTCGTTCGCACAACTTTGGGATGATTCACAGATTCAATACTTGCGCCAGAACCCGGCCACGGTTGATCTGGTCTGGAAACTGGTTGAAGACAACCTGGATGATTTGACCGGTTATCTAAACACCGGACAATCGGCTAAATACGATTCCGAACCGATTTTGGGCCGTTGGGATGTTGATACCACGAAAAGTTTGCAACTGATGCTGCGGACACGCGCCAATGTTTCTTCCACTGAGATGGCAGCGATGCGGTCGATTTGGGATAACGCATATTCGAATGCCGTTTTTGTTGCCGGGTCGGACAACCAGGCATTCTTTGAAAATTACCCGCAATTCACAACGCCCGTTGCAGGCCAAAAGAATCAAGGCCCGCCGTTTACACCCGTTACCCTGCAGGGAACCTGGCAGAGCGGCGACAATTATGAGATCACGCTTGCAGGCAACGGCTTGAATAAGACTGCAACGGGAACGGTCGGTGATTCAGGGCTTGATTTAAAAATTGGAGACGACCGGCTGGTTTTGGAACGCGAGAACCATTAGAGCGGTTTAAATGGTCGGGGCGGTGAGATTTGAACTCACGACCTCTTGCACCCCAAGCAAGCGCGCATACCAAGCTACGCTACGCCCCGAACCATAAAATTAGCGAAATTCAGTTTAGCAGAATCCGCCGGATTTCCACCAGCGAAATCACCGCCGGAAATCATTGCGGACTCTTCTTTTTGGTGAAGGTGTGGGTGGCGTGGCCGTAATAGGCATCGGCGCATTCCATCAACGTTTCAGAAAGGGTGGGGTGGGGGTGGATGGACAAAGCGATATCTTCAGCCGTTGCACCCATTTCGATTGCCACCACTGCTTCAGCAATCAGTTCGCCCGCGCCGGCGCCACAGATTCCAACGCCGAGAACCCGGTCGGTTTCCGGATCAACAATCATCTTGGTCACGCCGTCCGTCCGGTCAAACGACAGGGCGCGGCCAGAAGCGGTCCAGGGAAATTTGGCGGTTTCGTATTTGATCCCTTTTTCCTTCGCCTCGTTTTCGGTCAAACCACACCAGGCCAATTCAGGATCAGTGAAGACGACGGCTGGAATGACGCTGTCAAAAGTAGAGTTCTCCCCGCAGATGACCTCGACGGCGATCCGGGCTTCCTTGTGCGCCTTGTGCGCAAGCAGGACGCCGCCGGCGATATCACCGATCGCATAAATATTCGGGTCATCCGTAAGCTGCTGCCCGTTGACCTTCACAAAGCCACGGTCATCCAACTGAATTTTCGTGTTCTCCAGGCCAAGGTCCTTGCTGTTAGGCATCCGGCCCACGGCAACGAGCACCCGGTCATAAAGCTCCTCCAATTGCTGTCCATTATATTCCATGACCACCTTGATCTGTTTGCCGACCGTGGCCATCTTCACGACTTTTGCCTTAAGGCGGATCTCTTTGAACAGTTTTTTTGCATTGGCAACGACCGGACGCGCCAAATCCGGATCCGCGCCGGCCAGGATATTATCCATGGCTTCAACGACGACGATCTTGCTGCCCAGGGCGCCATAGACGAAGCCGAGTTCCATGCCAATGTAACCGCCGCCGACGATCAACAGGTTTTCCGGGACGTCAGGGACCTCGAGAGCTTCAGTGGAAGTCATCACGCGCGGATTGCCCAGGTCAAACGCCTTGGGCATCGCCGCGACAGAGCCGACAGCGAGGATGGCCTTGTCATACTCGATGAACTGCTGGCCTTTTTCGTTCTCCACCCTCAATTTGTTTGAACCTTCGAAATAGCCGCGGCCCTGCATGACCTCCACGCCGCGCATTTTGGCCAGCGTCGCCACGCCACCGCTTAGTTTTGCGATGATCGACTCTTTCCATGCGCGCAGCTTGTCCACTTCGACTTTTGGTTCGGCAAAAGTGATGCCTCGGTGCGCCGCCTCGCGCGCGCCCACGATCTGGTGGGTCGCATATAGCAATGCTTTTGACGGGATGCAGCCGCGATTCAAACAAACGCCGCCCAGACGCACCTCGCGTTCGATGAGGATGACTTTCTTCCCCAGGTCCGCCGCATAGAACGCCGCTGCGTACCCGCCAGGACCGGCGCCGACAACCACGATTTCAGTTTTGATGGGATCCATGAAATTTAACGTATTTCAAATTTTGACTGCGTCTTCCTTAAAATTTTGCAATTCCGCCAGCAGATCCAGTATGAATCGGGCGGCATTCGCGCCATCGACCACACGATGGTCATAGCTCAAAGCCAGGGGCGTCATCATCCGCGCCTCGATTTTCCCGTCGCGAACGACCGGCTTCATCGTGCCGCGGCCGAGGCCGAGGATGGCGACTTCCGGCTTGTTGACGATGGGGGTGAAATGAGCGCCGCCGATCGCCCCCTGATTTGAGATCGTGAACGTGCCGCCTTTCATATCGTCGCCGGAAATCTTCCGGTCACGCGCCTTTTGCGCAAGCTGTTCCAGTTCCCTGGCCAGATTTAGAATGGATTTTTTATCCACGTCACGGATGACAGGGACCATCAAGCCCTGCTCGGTATCGACCGCAATGCCAAGGTGATAATATTCCTTGATGACGATCTCGTTGGCGACTTCGTCCAGGCTGGAATTGAAAAGGGGATGCTTTTTCAAGGTCTCCACGACTGCTTTCAAAATGAGCGGTGTTAAGGTCAGTTTCACGCCATTTTTCTCATAAGCCGGGCCGAGCTTTTTGCGCAACTCATTCAACACGGTAAAATCCGCCTCGTCAAATTGCGTGACGCGGGCGACGGAACTCCAGCTCTCGCTCATCCGCCGGGAGATGACCTGGCGCAAGGGAGTCATGGGCTTTTTCATGACCGGGCCCCATTGGGAAAAATCAACCTGTTCGGCAATGGTCGGACGCATGGCCACGGAGCTGCTGGCGGCCTTGGCCCTGGCAGCGGAAGCGATCAACCGCTGGACGTAATTCCGCAGGTCACTGACAACGACCCGGCCGCCAGGCTCCGAGCCGCGGACTTTTCGCAGATCGAGGCCCAGATCACGCGCCATTTTACGGACCGAGGGGGAAGCCGGCGGTTCGGCCGCTTGAACCTCTTCTTCCCCGGCATCCGGCGCATCTTCCGTTTCAGGCGCGGCTTTGGCGGCAGTTTTCCTTTCCGGCGCTTTGGCCGAGGGGGCAGGGGCGGATGCCGCCGCGCCACTTTCATTGACCGAAATCAATTTCTGGCCAACGCCGATTCGGTCGC